>Ga0182792_1000377_pt1 | contig 43312 bp, 28 predicted proteins | sample Passage237B_FD_130497 | JGI IMG/M metagenome (GOLD analysis project Ga0182792, IMG submission 130497) | Cellulose adapted compost microbial communities from Newby Island Compost Facility, Milpitas, CA, USA - Passage2 37B (version 2) (version 2) ...
ATCGACATGCGTATGCCGCAGCTTTCGGGAACCGAGCTGTGTGAAATTTTAAGGAAAAAGGCCGGGTCCGATGTGCGATTCGTGGCCTGTACCGCCATGGCCCTGCCCGAGGAACGGGCGGGTATCCGGAAGGCTGGTTTTGATGAGATCCTTATGAAACCGGTCCGGAAGGGAGAACTGTTGCGGATCATCGTTAACCATACCGGAAATGCGGCTCCGGAAGAACAAGTGCCCGAAATCATGGCCCAAAATTTTGAACAGGTTACAGTAGTACCGGAAGATTCTATGCCCATAGACTTGTCAAATCTCGTGGCCATGACCATGGGGGACGGACAGCTGCTGCGGGATAGCCTCGAACAGTTTATCGAGGATACCCTGCGCGACCTGGTTCATGTGGAGGAGCAGCTCGGGGAGAACTTTAACCGGGAAAATTTACGCGAACTTTTCCACCGGCTGGCCGGACGAACCGGACAGATCGGTGCCCGGGAACTGGGGAACCGTATGCGTGAGCTGGAACTGAAACTCGCTGGCAATGATGAGGTCGAAGAGGCAGAAATCGAGAACCTCGTGCAAAAAGGCTACGCAGTCGTAGAAGCTATCCAGGAGAGGTACGTCAGTTGATCTGGTATTTCTCCAGCTTGTAATAAAGCGTTTTCCGGTCGATCTGAAGGATACGCGCCGCCTTGCTTTTGTTGAAACGTACCTGGTGAAGGACATTGGTTATCATTTCCTTCTCATGTTCCTCCTGCAATTTTTTCAGATTGGCCGCATTCGCCTTGGGCGGGGCCGATTTGAGAATGGAATACCGCATGTCTTCGGGCAGGGCATCTACCGTGGCGGTCTGTCCTTCGGGTGTGAGCAGTATGAGGCGCTTGATGACGTTACCCAGTTCACGGAGGTTACCCGGCCATTCATAACGATATAGCATCGCCATCAGTTCCGGAGAGAAGTGGGTGACGTTTTTGCCTAATTCGTAATTGGTCTTCTCGATGAAGTAAGCGATGAACAGATTCAGGTCTTCAATCCGCTCCCTTAGTGGCGGTACATAGATCTTGAACTCGTTCAGACGGTGATAGAGGTCTTCCCGGAATTCGCCAGTCTGAGCTCCGGTAAGCAGGTCGTTGTTGGTTGCTACGATCAGTCGGACGTCGATTTTGACGGGGTTAAGCCCGCCCACCGGCGTAAGTACCCTTTCCTGAATAACCCGCAGCAATTTGATCTGGATCTCGTAACTCAGGTTACCGATTTCATCGAGGAATAGCGTGCCTCCGTTGGCCATTTCAAACTGGCCTACCTTGTCCTGCACGGCGCCGGTAAAGGCCCCCTTCTTGTATCCGAAAAACTCACTGGTAGCCAGTTCGTTTGAGAGAGCCCCGCAATCGATGGCGACAAAGGGCTTGTCCTTACGAGGGCTAAGGTCATGGATCGCCCGAGCGATGTGTTCCTTGCCACTGCCACTTTCCCCCTGGATGATCACCGAGAGGTCGGTAGGCCCGACCAATTCTACGTATTTATAAAGTTTTTGTGCGGCTTCACTTTTGCCCTGGGGCAGTTTAACCAGCTCCGGGGCTTTTCGCATGACGGTTTGGGTGTGGGTGGGTTCGGGTTTTTTCTCCAGAAGATCATTCAAACGGGGGAGTAATTCTTCGTGGTGTACGGGTTTGGTAATATAATCCTGTACCCCTGCCCGCAACGCATCTACTGCGGTGCGTATGTCATTGACACTGGTCATAATCATGGCGGGAGGGAAGGTGAACTGCGGTGCTTCTTTCAGCATTTGCTGCGCCTTCTTGATAAAATCCATCCCTGTGCCATCAGGGAGCCGGTAGTCCAGCAGTAGGGCATCGAACAGACTTCTCTGATCAAGCGCTTCTTCGAACAGTTTGGTTGCTTTGGCAACGGTGTCACAAACTGTCACCTCGTGGTTATGTTTCTTCAGAAACCCTTTTAAGATGGTGGAAAAAGTAGAATCGTCTTCAAGTACTAAGAGTTTCGCCATTAGATTTAGCTGAGGTTCTTTTAGTATAACACCAACTACCGGAATCTCGTTCCAGTTGGCACTTTGTGTTCAAGTTGGTATCGCCGGAATAATAACGAAAAAGCCGGAGGAATATTCCCCCGGCTTAATCAGACTACTTAAAACGTGCTTATTCAATTACCTTTCCTTCGTTGTCCAGTTTAACGGTTGACTTGTCTTCTCCTTTGATCAGGTTAATCTCGAAGTGGGAAGTTCCGTTTTCACCGGGTACCAGGTAAGCTTTTTCTACCTGCCATTCGTTGTATGGAGCAGCGTTCAGGGTAGTTTTAACTGCCTCGGGCAATTCTTCAGGTTTCACTTCTACCTTTTCCTGATAAACCTTTACGCTTGCTGCCGGGCTGTCCAATATGATATTAGCATTTGCAAAACCGACCGTAGTAAGCATTGCAACGGCCATTGAAATCATCAGCTTTTTCATAGTGTTTGAATTTTTAAGTTAAGTAAGATTGGTGTGTTTGGTTTAAATTTTCGGGCAAAAGCTGCAGACGCACGGGGCGCCGCAGCGCTTACCCGATTCTTGAGCCTTACGGCTTAAGTTCTTTGTTCATTATTTTTTCTCGATAACCTTTCCGTCTTTATCGAAGGCGGCGGTACTCGTTTCTTCGCCTTTTGAGAGCGTTACTTCGTAGTAGTTCGCGCCTTCCCCGTCAGGGACCATAAAGGCCCGCTGTACCTGCCATGCATTGTAGGGCTCGGCAGCCAGAGCCGATTTAACGGCATCCGGAAGCTCTTCGGGTTTGATTTCCACTTTCTCCTGTATAATCATCACCGAAGCAGGTGAAGTGACTGTCGTGGCATTCACCATGGAGGCTGATGCAAACAAAATAGCCGCCAGGGGGATCATTAACTTTTTCATATTCGTCTATGGTTTGTGGTTGCCGTGTGTGTGGCAAATGTTCGATGTAGTATGTATCGAAGGTCGTGCCAAAGTGCCTAAAAAGGTTATAAGTTGCTGATAGTCAATAAAATGAAGATTTTTTTCATTTTCTCAATACTGTGGAATAATGTTGGGGTTTTCAACAGTGTGTCCGGTTAGGGTGGGTATATTTCGTCAAATTACAGGACTTTTTAGACCGAAAATGGCCTCACAATCCATATAGCCGGGTAGGCCTGAAACCCCACTTCCGGATTTTTGTAAATTCCTATACTTTTGTCACTTAGACATTTATTGTTAACGATACAACTTTAATAGTACCGATGCTCCGCGTTATGAACAATTGCATTAAACCACTTATTAAATCTCATTTTACCGACGGTGTTTGTCCTCCAAGTCTGATCACCACGTAAGTTCTGCCACTCCCTATTGATTACTAACTGATGCTAACAGGCATGCAGCACGGATGATCATGCTGTCACTTGCTATTAATTACTGTCATCCTTCACTATTCCACTGCCTCAGTCCCGGGGCAGCTCAAGGTGCTATTCTGCCCGATAAACCCAGCGAATTCAATTTTTCTTTTCATCTATTACCAGCTGTAGTTTATGTTTAATAAGTACTTGTTAACGAGCATGATATTGCTCTTTACATCGGCCGCTTTGCTGGCCCAGGTTACGGTTACGTACCCGAAGCCCTATATCGTGATACAGCGCGATAACCAGAATCAGGGGACAGTCCACATCACCGGAACAGTCTCCGAGGCAGTGGACCGGATAGAAGCCCGGTTTCTTACCATCGACGGCGAACCGGGAGAAAGTTCCGGAAACTGGTTTACGCTGGATAACAGTCTAGTAAATGGTATGTTTTACGGTCATACCCAGGTCCCCGGAGGAAGGTATGATCTGGAAGTTAGGGGGATGCGTGGAGCAGAGCAGGTAGGAAACGTCACAACCGTCGGCAAAGTGGGAATCGGGGAGGTGTTCCTCATTGTAGGGCACTCCAATGCACAGGGCTCGGGCGGCACACCTGCCAGCAGCAGTATGGTGATCTCCATGGATCCCAACGCCGATGAAAGCAAGGCCATCCGCTACGATCAGACGGCCGATCCGGAACAGCTGCCTACCGACTACAGCCCATTGACGGAAGGACATGGGATCGCACCCTTCGCCGGGAATCCCTGGTTTTGGGGGAAATTCGGGGATCAGGTTGTGAAAAAGCTGAATGTACCCGTACTCATCTACTCGGCAGCTTTTGGAGGAAGCAATATGGAACAGACCTACAAGGCAGCCAAAGGCGAATATTTTGAACACGGTTTCATCAAGGCCAACCTCCGCATGCCTTATATCAATATTGAAAACACGCTTTTCCACCTCGTACCGCAAACCGGGTTGAGAGCCATCATTTCAAGCCACGGCATCAACGATAACGGCAGCACAGAAGATCAGTTTTATGAATATCACAAGGGGGTGATCGAACATACCCGAGCTACCGAAAAATTCCGTTCCCTGGCTTGGATGGTTGCCAATTCCTGCTACAATGACGGTGTTAAAGAGCAGATACTTAGGGCGCAGGACAGAATTATTCAGCTCGAAAATGTCTTTCGTGGGCCGAACCTGAACAGCATCGATAACAGTGGACGCAGAGACGGACTGCACTTCAATGAACTGGGTCAGGAGCTGGCTTCCATTTTCTGGAGTGATGCCGTGATACAGGAGAGTTTCCTGGCTAATTCACAACCTATCATGCCCGATCTGCCCAAGGAGCTTCAGGGGACACTTCCGGTACGGCTGGCCGAGTTTTCGGCGCGTGAAGCCGAATTCGGTGCCCTCCAGCTTAACTGGACTACCACCGAGGAAATCAACAATGAGCATTTCGAAATCCAGTACAGCTATAATGCACGCGAATTTCATAGCGGCGGAAGGGTAGAAGGAGCGGTTAATTCGACCACGGGTCAGCATTACAGCTATACCCTTTCAGGCCCATTCAGCGGGAATGTCTATCTCAGACTGAAACAGGTAGATCTTGACGGCAGTTTTGACTATTCCAATGTGGTAGTGGTTGCGGTGAAAGGGCAGGATTCGAACCAGTTTTATCCCAACCCATCGTCGGGGCACTTTACCCTCCAGACAGCGGGAGATAAACAGCCGAGATCTATCAAGATCTATGACCTGGCGGGTATCCAGGTGCTGGAGGTACAGAACAGCAGCGAAGTTAACCTTTCGGGACTGCCTTCTTCGGTATATATAGCGGTAGTCGAAGGGGTGGATGGTTTGAGAGTGGTCAAACGGATTTCCAAGATTTAGGCCGATATAAAAACTGCGCAGGTTTCGGATTTCATAAGTATCGAAACATATCCATCTTTACAGCAAAAACCAGGAAGGATGGAAACGCAGAAACAATATAATTATCAGCGAATTGCCGCTGCGATCCGGTTTATTGCCGAAAATTTTCGTTCGCAGCCCGATCTGGAAGAAATTGCCCGTCATGTGCATGTCAGCCCGTCCCATTTTCAGCGCATGTTCACCGATTGGGCAGGGACCAGCCCGAAGAAGTTTTTGCAGTATATCAGTTTACAGCATGCAAAACAGATTCTGGATGAAGAGGCGACCATCTGGGATGCGACCATAGAGACGGGTCTGTCGAGCACCAGCCGGCTGCACGAACTCTTCGTGAAAATCGAGGGGATGACACCTGCCGAATACCGGCAGGGTGGGGCCGGTCTGCAGATCAATTACGATTTTGCGGAGAGTCCGTTCGGAAACCTCATTGTGGCATCTACTCCTAAGGGAATCTGCTACATGGCCTTCGAAGATGAGGAGGCTCTGGGAGTGGAGAACCTTAGGAGTAAATTTCCACAGGCGGCTATCAGCCATAAACAGGATCAGTTTCAGCTAAATGCCCTCCAGATTTTCCGGCAGGACTGGGACAGCCTGCCAGAAGTAAAACTGCATCTGAGGGGTACGGGTTTTCAGCTGAAAGTCTGGGAAAGCCTGCTCCGGATACCCCTTGGCAGGATGACGACCTATGGGGCCATCGCCCGGCAAATAGGTAGTCCGCAGGCTTCACGTGCGGTGGGTACTGCCATAGGTAGCAATCCGGTAGCCTATCTCATTCCCTGTCACCGGGTTATACAGTCGACCGGTGTCATCGGTGGGTACATGTGGGGGCCTGTCCGGAAGATGGCCATCCTGGGCTGGGAGAGTGCCCGCGCTTACGGTGAAACGGAAAATTAAGCCTTACCCTTTTAATCTACGCCCTTCCTGGCCTAATTTAGCAATCCGGCGTATCAGCGCCAGCAAAGGAACTTTCAGCAAACAAATATTATACGATGAAAAAAATCTATACATGCATCGCCGCGATTCTGTGTGTACTTTCTGCCTTTAAAACGGTGCAGGCGCAGGATACGACACTGGTGAGAGGATTCTGTATTTCTGCACCCTCACCTTCGGATCTTCCCCGTTTTATGAAATTCATCCGGGAAGAACTGGCACCCCGAAAAGTGAATACATTGATTCTGAGGGTTGAATATAACTACCAGTATAAGAGCCATCCCGAACTGGTGGCCAGTACAGCTCTGAGCGAGGGAGAGGTGAAACAGATGGTAACCTTGTGTAAGTCGCTGGGGATCAAAATCATTCCCCAGATCAACCTGCTGGGGCATCAGTCATGGGCCTCCAGCCTGGGGAAACTGCTGCAGGTATATCCGCAGTTTGATGAAACTCCGCATATCAAGCTTCCGGAAAAATACGCTTGGCCCAATCCCGATGGTCTGTACTGCAAGAGCTACTGCCCCCTGCATCCGGAGGTGCACAAGGTGGTGTTTGCCCTGGTCGATGAACTGATGGATGCCTTTGAAGCCGAAGCATTCCATGCCGGGCTCGACGAAGTATTTTACATCGGTGACGATAACTGTCCACGTTGCGGAGGCCGCGACAAAGCCGAGCTGTTTGCCGGAGAAGTCACCAAAATCAGCAACCATCTGAAGACGAAGGGACGCACTCTGTGGATGTGGGGTGACCGCCTGATCGACGGAAAACAAACCGGGATCGGAATGTGGGAAGCCAGTATGAACAACACCCACCGCGCAGTTGATATGATTCCGAAGGATGTCGTCATCTGCGACTGGCACTATGATCGTGCGGAGCCTACGGCTGCCTATTTCGCCATCAAGGGATTTCCTGTAATTACCTGTCCCTGGAACAAACCCGAAGTTGCCGTAGCACAGTTCGACCAGTTGGTAGCCTTCCGTCAATACAGCAACCCAGACCTGGCCAAACGCTACCGCGGCATGATTCAGACGATCTGGACCGGTAATTCTGCTTTCCTGGACGCGTTCTACAATCCGGCCAGTGCAACCGACAATCTGAAAGGGCAGTTAGAGTGTTTCAACCAGCTCTTCGATAGGTTGAAAGAGCTGGAGGATTAATACCTTCACAGTAGAGCCCCCCTGAAAGGGGGCTTTTCTTCTATTGGGGGCTAAGGCCTAAGGTGATAATAAAAGTTCACAGCCTTCCCCCTTTCTGCACCGGAGGCGTGATAGAACTCCAGTGCGTATTCATCGGTATCATCTGCCTGCACAAAAAGCTGTTCGATATTTTCGGTCCGGCAATATGCCTGGACCGCATCTATCAATGCCCGGCCTATGCCTTTGCGCTGGAATTCTTTCCGCACGGCCAGGTCGTAAATGTAGGCCAGTGGCGACTCGACATAATACTGGGGCAGGAGATAGCCGGTCACTCCTCCCACCTGTTCCTGACCTGCAAAAGCGCCAAACGCAAAAAAGCTTTTCTGAGCAAGTAGCGACCTCAGGTAGTCGGGCTGAGGGGCCGAAGGAGTTTCCATCTCAAAAACTTCCCCGAAGGTAAGTATGAGATTTTCAAAACTCTCCAGGTCAGTAGCTTCCAGTTTTTTGATCTGAAAATCCATGTAGTCACTCGTCATCACTAATCTCCTTCAAAATTTGTCTGCTGTAGGATTCCAGCTCGGGCAACAGCGCAGCGAGCCGGGGTATGATTTCGTCATCCTGCGAGATTTCGAAAGAAACCAGATATGGGTTTCTTCTCTTTAGATCCTGAAACATCGCATAAGCCCGGCCCTTGAAAAAGGCGGCAACAGGTTTGCGGTAAATGTTGTGGATGGCGAACAGCTCATGCGGGACCGACCCACCCGACAGATCGGCTATGATAAAGCGGGCCAGGCCTGTCATGGTCAGCACCGTTTCGGTCAGATCCATGTTTTCCGGCCGTTCGAAATCGAATATCATGGGCATATAACCCCTGGAAACCAGCCACTTTTTAAGCATATACAACCGATCGAGCCCTCCGTCATTGAAGCGTCCCAGTAGCAGCACGGTTCGGGAGTTCAGGACATTCAGCATATCCCTGATTTTTTTGTGATTGCTCAGATAATGAATAAACTGAGCCAGTTCGATATTATCGACACTCATGGGGATATGACCCCGGCTAACCAGATCAGAATAGAATTCATAAGTCCGCTCAATGACCAGGTTCGACTGGATCGTGTCGTCGCAGGTTTGCAGATCCCAGGCCGAAATACCATAGACAACCGTATCCCTGATTTCCCTAACACAGAAATTGGCGCGGGTAAGGTTGACCCGGTTGAGATTGCAGTTGATAAAGCTGGCCCCCAGAAAACTGGCGTCGGTCAGTATGGTCTTGTTAAAACGGGTATTGATGAACGTCGCATTGCTGAAATCTGCCCTTGAGAAATCTCCTTCCTCGAAAACAGCCCCATGGAAAATGCCGCCCGACAGGTTCAGGCCTTCGGCAAAAGCATTATACACCGTACATTCCGACAGGTCAACGCCGCTCAGATTCAGCTCGTTGTGTGCTTTGTGTCTGCCCCTGAACCAGTTGGGCCGGTTGAAAGAATAGGAGATTGGCCTCTGTCTGCGCCAGGAGTTCCATACGGAAGAGCCCTGAAGGATCCTGGTTTCATGTTCGTCCATGGATGGGAATGGTTTAGGAATAGGTAATCAACCGAATTTAAAACACCGGGTGTCGAAATAAAAAGTATCACCCGAATATTGATTTAACGTATGGACGGTAGTCCTTCAGTACGCTGAAGTATCGTTTTTTGCTTTCCGTAACTAATTGACCGCTAAATAAATATGTGAATTTTGGTAATGAGACTATTGGTGCGAATCTAATTAAATTAGGCCTGTAAACCCTCAAATCCACCTAAACCTTTACCAGTTATGAGTTACAGTAAAATCAGAGTTTATGGAATCGAGGGCGAGGTGTTGAACTCAGAAGAAGAAGGCCCCCAGGTCACTTCCCGTGAGACATATGGCCGCTTTGAACTGGAACGCATCATTTACGTCAGCGAGTCCATGCGTGATGTCGAAACCCATGCAGTTGATATCGAAGTAAACGATGATCAGGTACTGGAATATAATTTTGATGACGGCACGGTTTGGTACAGCGACCCGGGCAGTATAAAAGAGATTTTTCCCGATGTCTCGTTTCAGTTTCGGGATTCAGGTGATATTATGGTTCTTCCGGACAGTATTTCCGGTGGTATACCTGGGGAGCGCGGACCCGGCGTAAAGAAAATCGTTCTCAAGATCCTTAAGGTATTTACCCGCAGGAAAAAGGAAGAGATTATCGGTGAACTGGTCCGAAAGGCTGCCACCAACCTGGAAGATAAAGCATTGTTTGAGGGCAGGGAAGGGCTGGTAAGGGTAAGTGAGGACTATACCCTGACCCGGGTAACGGCAAGTGACATCCCGACGGACGGGCGCATTCTCCTGCTGATTCATGGAATGGCCAATTCTACCAAAGGGTCTTTTGATGGGTTGATAGAGGGAAACCCGCCTTTCAAGACCTGGGAGGATATGCACCGCCTGTTTCCGGGCCGGGTGTTTGGGTTCGACCACAGATCGTTGACAAAAAGTCCGCTGGAAAACGTACTGGACCTGGTCAACGCTCTTCCCGACCGCGTGACATTACATCTGATAACCCAGTCGAGGGGAGGTCTGGTGGCGGATCTGCTTTGCCGTTTTGTGACAGCTGCCCGGCAGTCGGGAAACGGAGAAACGGTGAAAGCATTCGATGACGAAGAATTAGAATTACTGAAAAAGGATAAGCTGGAGAAAGACCTCAGCGATATCAGGGAAATTACAGCCAGAATTGCCGCCAAAGATATCCGAATCGAAAAGTACATCCGTGTATCCTGCCCCGCAGGGGGAACTACCCTTGCCTCCAGAAGACTGGATTTCCTGCTGAATGTGATCTTTAACCTTTTGAAATTAGCCACGGGCCAGGTAGGGGGTATTATTTTGGGTGCTCTGAAAGAACTGGTAATAACCGCGGTGGAAACCAAGGACGATCCCACGGTACTCCCCGGGCTGACCCCGCAGAACCCGGAATCGGTATTATGCCGTGTGCTGAACAATCCCAGATCGAGGGTTGAAGTGGATATTCCCACTGCGATTGTGGCCGGGGACAATCAGTTTTCCTTCAAACTGCGCGGACTGTTGAATATCGTCAGCAAACTGTTTTACCGGGGAGCCAATGACTTCGTAGTCGATACGAAGTATATGTTAATGGGTACCCGTAGGGGAAAGGACAATGCGGTTTATTTTCTGGACAAGCATGATGAGGTTACACATTTCAATTATTTCAAAAACTCGACCAGTCAGGTTGCCATACGCAATGCGCTAAATGCGCATGGAACCAATATCCCCGGGTTTTTACCCGTTCCTGCGGAAAGTACCCTCATAGCCCGAACCAGAGGTGGAGGACGCCATGAGCTGGTGCCCAGAGAAATTTCGAAGAAGCGGCCGGTGGTGGTCCTGGTGCCAGGCCTGTTCGGTAGTAATCTCAGTGTCCGAACAATTAAGGATGACCAGGAAATGAAGGAACCTGTCTGGTTGGATCCGGAGTCCGTGTCGGATGGAAAACTGGAACTGCTAAAATATAAACAGCGATCCTCCCATAAGGTAACAGCCAATTCGCTGGTATTCGATGTCTATTCCGACCTGTGTCAGTTTTTGTCGGAAGAGTACGATGTGCTGGTCTTTCCCTATGACTGGAGGCTGGACATGGAACAGAACGCCGGCAAGCTCGACCGGGTGCTGGTGGGTCTGGCCGAAAATGGCCAAAGTGTAAAGCTCATCGGGCACTCGAGCGGCGGTGTGCTGATCCGGGACTGGACGGTCTTTCATCCGAATACCTACGCGAAAATGACCAGACTGCCCGATTTCCGGATTTTATATCTCGGGGCTCCCCTGCAGGGGCTTTTTCGGGTAGTTCCGCTGATTTTCGGCGAGGATGACATCATCCGTCAGCTGACGGTGACCGATTTGCACCATACGAAAAAAGAACTGGCAGCTCTTTTTGCCGGATTCCCCGGACTGCTCGACCTGTTGCCCTACAGTATGGAAGAAGGGGGCGATTTCGGACAGTCGTCTGTCTGGGAAATCATGCGTCAGGCCTGTGGCGATCCCAAATGGCCCGTTCCTGATAGCGCTTCCCTCGAGCGATTCAATCAGTACCGGAATAAAATTCTGCAGGCACCCATTGATTACGAATATTCCGTCTACCTCGCCGGTATCGCCCTCGAAGGTACGCTGACCCCGTGCAACTACAAGATCAGCCCCCGGAGCATGATGACCCCCAATGTATTGACCCTGCATTTTGAAGGTACGCCGTTGGGCGATGGTTTTAGTGCCTGGGAAGCGGCTATTCCCCAGGAGCTCCTGGAGAACGGAAGGGTTTATTATGCCGAAGTGCCCCACGGCGAACTCGTCAGGGAAGAGTCGCTCTTTTTACCCATTTCCGAATTATTGCGGAATGGGAAAAGCACCCTCCTTCCCAAACAGGCGCCAACAGCCTTCCCGGGAGAGGGAGCCGGTACAGGTTATGGAGTGACGAGGCAACTTGTGACCACCCCTATCGATAATTCTTCGGAAGGATTCTATACTTCGATCCTGGGGCTGTATCCGCCCGGTCAGAGAGAAAAAGCCGAAAGGAGGCCTGTGCGGGTATCGATTACCCATGGGGATCTCCGTTTTGCAAAGTATCCCCTGCTTATCGGACATTTTGCCAACGACGGTCTTTTTTCCGCCAGTCGAGATGTCGACAGGTACCTCAATTTTGAATTGTCCCGGCTGCGAAAGCTGGGTCTTTATCCCGGCCCGGTAGGGACCAGTCTGATTTTACTGGCCAATGAAGATTTCCTGTTTCCCGGCGTCATTGTGGTAGGGCTGGGCGTACAGGGCGAGTACAACGAGCGTGTACTTCAGACCACCGTCGAACAGGGAGTCAAAAAATATCTCGTCGTACTGATCCAGGAACGGAAAAACCAGAAATTCCAGACAATTCCCGATCAGGGCCGGTTTGTCAATCTTTCCAGCCTGCTGATCGGTTCGAATTACGGCGGCCTTTCGCTGGACCGCTCCCTGGCTGCCATCCTGACGGGCATACAGAATGCCAATTTCGATATCAAACAGGGCTATCCGGATGACTACCTGCAAATAGGTGAACTGGAGTTTGTTGAGTTGTATCAGGATCAGGTCCTGGCCGCCTCCCGAACCCTTCGCGAGATGGAAAGAATGGAAGAAAACAGGAACCTCTTCGTCCGGCTGGACCGGAAAATCCGGGAAGCCATGGGCCGGCAGCAGCGTATCAACAACGGAGGTTCGGGTAGCTGGTGGTCGCGCGTGACGGTTCGCCGATTCGATGAGAAGGACAATGTAGCGGAAGCCCGTAAACACGGACTTTATTTTTCCATAGCTACCGATGCTGCCCGGGTTGAGGAAAGGAGTTTGCTCACGGCCGGTGACGATATCCTGTCGATGCTGAAAGAAGTATCGGAGGAAAAGAAATGGTCGCCCGAAACGGCCAAAATCCTGTTCGAGATGCTGATTCCGAATGACTTCAAATCGCTTGTCAAAAGGCAGAGCAATATCATTTTCCAATTGGATGAGCATACGGCCAGTTTCCCCTGGGAAATGTTGCAGGACAATCTGGTAAACGGTAAACCGCTTTCCATCAATTGTGGGATGATCCGCCAGCTGAGCAGCCAGAATTACCGCGTGCAGGTGAAACTGGCCTCAGGAAATCATGTCCTGGTTATATCCGATCCTCAGCTGCATGGCAAGTTGCCTCAGCTTGACAATGCGGAAAAGGAAGGCTATAAAGTCAGTCAGCAGCTGCAGAACGGGGGGTATAATGTAGTGCATGTCAACAGGTCGAGCAGCCAGACGATTTTCCGTAAAATGTTTGTCAGCTCCTACAAGATCCTGCACATCGCTGCCCATGGTCTGTTTGATGAAGGCAACCCGCTGAATTCAGGGGTAGTCATTGGGCCGAATTCCTTCCTGACCCCGGCTCACATCGAATGCATCAGCGAAACCCCTGAACTGGTATTCATCAATTGCTGCTATTCGGGGAAGACCACGGAAAAGTCGGAAGCCCTGGCTCAAAACCGGTACCGCCTCGCTGCGAATATTGGTACCCAGCTGATCCGGATCGGAGTAAAGGCCGTTGTCGTCGGCGGCTGGGCGGTGCATGATGCAGCAGCCCTGCTGTTTGCCGAACGCTTCTATGAAGCCATGCTGAGCGGGGAAATGTTCGGGGACGCAGTCCTGAGAGCCCGCCGGCAGGTGTTTGACCGTTTCGGCAACTCGATCAATACCTGGGGAGCGTATCAGTGCTACGGAGATCCGTCGTACAAGCTGGATATCCGAGAGGAGAGGTCGAAGGGTATGCAGGAAACTGTCTTTGAGATGGACGAGGTGCTGATCATCCATCTCCGGAACCTCCTGAGTCAGATCGATATCACGGAAGACACTGCTGAAATCCTCAGTCGTATCCAAATCATTGAAACCTCATTGACGGAGGCTCAGCGAAACAACGGTCAGATCATCGAACTGATAGCTCAGATTTATACGGCACTGGGCGATTTCCCCAGGGCAGTCGATCACTACAGCCGGCTCAAGTCGCTTCCCCATGCGCATTATTCCGTCCGATCCCTGGAGCAGCATTGCCAGCTGCAGGTAAAATGGCAGGTCGAAAGATGGCGTGCTGATCCGGCGTGCTGTGATGAGGTAGCTAAGAAAATAGGAGAGGTTCTGAATGAACTGGAAGAACTCCAGAAGCTGGGAAAGACCGCCGAACGCTATACCCTTCTGGCGAGCTGCCACAAACGACTGGCTCTGGTTACTTCGGACCGCAAACAGAAGGCGGAGGGCTATCTCAGGTCTGCCGAGCTGTACCGGGAAGGCTACAAAATCAGCCCGCCCGGATACATGCATTATCCGCTGTCCAATTTTATGCTCATCGAGTCAGTGCTGAAAAAGGAAAAACCCGAGGATTGGGACGAATGTGCGGCAAAGCTGAGCCGGGAGCTGATCCGATTTGGCGAATCGAGTCGGGACGATTACTGGAGTCAGGTGTCCCAGCTGGAGATTCCCCTTTACCTGCACCTGATGAATATAAAACCGTCAACGGAAGAAGCGTTTATTACGACTGCCGAGAAGCTCAGAAAGCATACGGGGCATCGTAGCAACTGGAAGGCTATTGCAGACCAGCTTTATTTTCTGGAGGATTTATTCGGAATGACCGGAAACGGAACCGACACTCATAAACATCTTAGCCTGATCCGTAAAGTCAGAGAGCGTATCGGCTGAAGTAAACCAATCACCTAAACTCTAACAAATCAAAATGCCAACAAACCCTAAACCCAGACTGTTTGCCTTATTGGTAGGTATAGACGAATATGTTTCTCCCATTTCCCGACTGAGGGGCTGTGTAAGAGATGTAAAGGATGTGGAGCAGTATCTCCTCCGGCACAGCGGATTTGAGGGTCCGCAAATACGTAAGTTGCTCAACGCCGAGGCCAACCGCGAAGATTTTGTAAAAGCATTCCGGGAGCATTTGGGCCAGGCGGGCCCTGCAGACACGGTAGTGCTCCACTATTCAGGCCACGGGACCCGCGAAAAAGCTGACAAGTCGATCTGGACCCACGAAACTGATGAGGCCCTCGAAACCATTGTTCTGCACAATGGAAAGTCAGACCGTTCATTCGATTACCTTTTTACCGATAAGGAACTACGGTTTCTGATTCATGAGCTTTATGAGAAGACAAAAGCGCATATCGTGACGATCTTCGACTGTTGCCACTCGGGAGATAATACCCGCAATGGAGCTCTTATCAGTGCCAGTTACGACAGCGTGCTTTCGCGCAGGATTACGCGTTCGGGAAGTCTTTTTCCAAAACGGCCATGGAATGAGTTTCTTTTTGGCAGCCAGATCCCCGAAGGCCCCAATGTCATGACCGACAATCTCCTGCATCAGGGAGCACATATCCAGCTGGCAGCCTGCGAATCGGACCAGGTGGCTATGGAAGTAAGCGAACAGGGCGTATTTACCCAGACCCTGCTCAAGGTTCTGCAGGAAAGTGGCGGGAATATTACCTACAACACGCTTCGCAGCCGGGTGAGACAGTATATGAGAGCGGGTTTTGAACAGACGCCCCGGGTTTATATCCCGATCAATGCAGAGTCCCTCCTGCACAAAGGTTTTCTGAACAGGGAAGTGGATCCGGAACGCTATTTCTGTGAAGCGGTCCGAAACGATACTACGGGCTGGCAGTTGAATGCCGGTGCCATACACGGGGTAAAGGAAGATTCTGCCATTAAACTGATCACAGCTGAAGGAAGCACCTATGAGGCTAAGGTCAGGAAAAATGGAATACATATCGACTTTACCCATCTCGACGTACCCGCCATTCCGGGCGATACAGGCCCCTGCCGGGCTGAAGTTACCGGGCTACTGACGACCAGACTGGTCCTTTCCCTGGAAAATCATGACGCAACGCCTGAGGAAGCAGGGGAACTGGTGAATGAACTTCAGAAGCTAGCCAGTGGGGGATTTTCCTTTGGGGAAGAAGAAGGAGCAAAGGATCGTGAGAAAGATATGGGGGAAACGGAACAACCCGATTACGTGCTTCATCTGAACAACGGCGATGCCTATCTGACCTATCCGGGGGATCCGTACCGGCCCTTGTTTGAACCTATCGATTATCTGGGTACAGCAGGACCCGACGGCTTTGTGACGGAAGAGGAGAAGGAAGAGCGGAGGAAAATGATCGCGGAGGCATTGCGCCACGTTTCCCGCTGGCATTTCATCAAAAACTTACATAACCCTATACCGCCTCCGGGGCTGGGGAAGGATCCACTGCGTATTGAGATCACCCGAATACTCGCTGACGGAACCAGCGCCCCCGTAAACATTCAGGAAGGAGAAGCCGTGCTGGAATATCAGAAAGTGGGCAATGTATGGACAGGGAAGGTGAAGATCCGCATCACCAACACGACTTCCGTAAATCTGTACGTGGCGGCCGCCTACCTGCAAAAGGATTTTGGCACCTTCCTGAAATTTATTCCCGCACGGGTCCAGTTGCTCGAACCCGGCAAATCCATCGATCTTGGACTGGGTGGAAATGACACGATCAACCTTTCTCCCGGGGATGTAGAAGTTCAATACAACTGGGAGGTAGTCCGCGAAGCCATCAAATTTATCGTCAGTACCGTATTGTTCGACGCGGAAGCCCTCGTGCTCGATCCGCTGCCTGAACCTCTGACACTGGCAGGCAGGGACCGGGCAGGTTTGCCAAAGGGATTGGTAACGACCCCTCCCGTCTCCATCGAAGGCTGGACAACCCAGACGCTGGGATTGGTATTCAAAAATCCCTATTACAACCGGGTTCCCGCCCAGATGATTCTCGATCTGCTGGAGTGGGAAGAGACGGCCTGGTTTGCCGCCGGACTCTATACGGAAATTGAGAAAGACGAACACGGATTTCCCACCCAGCTTGCTCTTAAAAAGGGACTGGTACTTCCCGAGGACGAGCGGACCTTTTTAAGCAATGCGAAAATGTGGCTGGGCAACGTGGTGGAGACCACCACCCGCTGGTTTAAGTATAATAAACTGAAAAAAGACCCTTCCCGTATTCGGGTGGTAGCAGAAGGGGATTCCTGGTTTCAGTACCCGATCCTGTTGAAGGACACCCTCGACCATCTTTACAAGCGCTATGCGATCAGGAGCTTTGCCGAAGCGGGTGATACGCTGGAGAACTACCTTAAGAAAAGAGAATATGTAAAAGCTATCGGCACGGAAGGAGCCCGCTTTTTCCTCGTCAGTGGTGGTGGCAATGATGTGGTCGGGGATGAATTTCCCGGTTTTCTGAAGAAAAAGACCGAGGTCGATCCATCAGAGCCTAGTCCTGAGCGCTATCTGAACAAGGTTGCCTTTACCCAGCAGCTCGACAGACTGGAAGCATGGTATGATCAGATGTTTACCGAATTGCTGACCAAATATCCCGATGTGAAAATCCTGGCGCATTCCTACGATTACGTCATTCCCGTCGACCCCCGGGTCACTCCGAAAAAATCGAGCTGGAGTGGTAAATACATGGTTGACCCCGAAATAGCAATCGAGCCGCAGTCTGAGCGGGAAGCCTTCCTGAGGTTGATTCTGGATCTTTTCGCCGCCCGCCTGAAAAAACTCGAGAATGATCCCCGTTTCCTGGGTAAAGTGTTCTATGTGAATACTTTTGGAGTTGTGCCCCGCGATATGTGGTACGATGAGATTCATCCCACCAATGAAGGATATGAACTGGTAGCAGCCAGGTTTATTGAAAAAATGCAGGTATGAATACCCCAGTAATACTTTCCTATTTTTCCCAGAGCAGTAATCCCGGTGATCCGCACCTGAAATATCTTCAGGACGAATACACCGGGATTGCTGAAGCCTGGGAGAAGTTTCAGGTAACCGGTTCGGATCAATATGTCAACGCGCATTTTCCTGCACGGGGCAATTCTGATTCGGATGCCATTTCGAAAGACATACGGGCCTACAAAAACCGTATCGTGGTTTTCCATTTCAGCGGCCATGCGGGGTCCGACCGGTTGATTTTCAAGGATGGAGCGGCCTATGCCGACGGACTGGCCTCCCTGCTGGGTGAGGCTAAAAACCTCCGTGTAGTGATCCTGAACGGATGTGCCACACACGATCAGGTGCAGCTGTTATTGAAGAAAGGGATATATGCCGTCATTGCCACCCGGGGTAAGGTTCTGGATGGACTGGCCATGCGGTTCGGGATTACCTTTCATCAGGCATTATCGACGAAGGGCTACGGCATTGAAGAAGCTTTCAAGCATGCTGTGCAGTCCCTGGCTGTTTCCGGCAGTATTGCATCCCACCAGTTTTCGGTCAGTACCACGTCGGTACGCGGACTAGAGACCGAATGGGTGGAGGGAGAAAGTCAGTGGCGCCTCTATTACAACGAGGAAGTTGCACCGAAGAAGAAGTCCGATGAACTTATCTGGCCTATTGGAGTTATTAAACCGACTAACAAAGAAGTGCTTACCGAAGGTGCTTTTCTGGATCATTTCATGGTAGCCATGTGTGCCGTGCTTCTCGTATTGGGGGGCGGTATTGTAGTGTATGCGGTGTTCTTTTTGCAGGATATGCAGAATTCTCTCATAGGACTGGCATCCACGTTTTTGTCCTTTTTCGGTTATAAAAATCTCAGGCGGTACAAAACCGTCGAGGAGAACGTGGAGCTGGTGGATGAGGATTTATTTAGAAGAATGAAATTAACCTGAGTCATAGCCATGGGGTTTAAGCTGGATGAATATGAGCGAACCAAAAGTCGTCTAAAGAACGAATTGCTCAGTTTGAAAAGGCAGAGTCTGTTTTTTCTGGGGATTTCTCTGATACTAATCATCTCGACAGTCTGGTTATCGATCAGGTTGAAAAAAGCAAATATTGAAATAGAGAAAACCAACAGGAATCTGACTGTCAAAAACGACAGTATCAGGCGACTGAAAGACAGCCTGGCTTTTATGGCAGAGGAGCTGGAAGGATTTCGGAATCAGGTTAGAGAAGAAAAAACTTCGTTCGTACTCACATCGGGGATGGCCGAACGCATAAAAATAGCGGGACATCGTGCGGTTTCAAATTATGATACAACTACCAAGGTTTTCCTTGGAAACCTCGTGTACATTCAGGACCGACCAGCCAGTAAGCTGTCCTCTCTGCTGCAGCAAAATTTACGAAAACAAGGAGCCATTGTACCTGGAGTGGAAACAATGAAAAAGAATCTGAAATTTTCGAACTCAGTACGGTATTTCCACAGCAGCGACAAGCAAATGGCTGATTTGTTACAAGCATATATAATTAGCATCGCCAGGGATAACCATATTGCGGTGGATAAAAAAAATATTCCGGTTCAGCTTATTCCCAAATTTGAAAAAAAGGTTCCGCCGGGGCAATTCGAGTTATGGCTTGATAGCTTATAGTTGTAGTATTCAGAAGGATCTGTTTTCACAGCACCTTCCCTTCCTTCATGAGCTCATTTCGTATGCCGTTCTTCAGATTCTCTGCTGTAATCGTTTTCGTGCCTGCTTCCAGGGCGGCGATGCAGCAGAACTGAACCACATTCATGATACCGGCTCCACTGAGCTCATAGCGTCGGGCAATTTCCTCCGTATCAATACGGTCCTCGAGTTTGACTTGTTTGGGGAAGGCTTTTGTCCAAAGTGTTTTCCTTTCTTCCGGCCGGGGGACAGGGAAATAAATGACCGACTGAAATCTTCTCAGGAATGCCTCGTCGATGTTCGACTTGAAATTGGTGGCAAGAATGATCAGTCCGGGGTAGGATTCGATCCGCTGCAACAGGTAACTGACCTCCTGGTTGGCGTATTTATCGTGGGCATCCCGAATGCCTGTCCTTTTACCGAATAAAGCATCTGCTTCATCGAAAAACAGGATCCAGTTCTTGTTTTCGGCTTTGTCGAAGAGCCTGGCCAGATTCTTTTCCGTTTCCCCTATGTATTTGGAAACGACCATGGAAAGATCGATGCGGTAGACATCCTTACCCGTATTTTTTCCCAGTAAGGCTGCGGTCAAAGTCTTACCTGTTCCGGGTGGACCGTGGAACAGGGCCCGGTAGCCCGGTTTTATCTTCTTTTTCATATTCCATTGACCGAAGAACGTAGCCTCGTGCCGGATCCAGCTTTCGATGTCCCTGATCTGTTTATGAGTCTCGGGCGTCAGGACCAGGTCATCCCATTCCATGCCTGTTTCGATGTATTCGGCGGGGAATTCGATACTGTATGGAGGTCTGCTGACCTTACCGGAGCAGAGTTTTTCCAGTATTTCCGCATCCAACATAATTCGTCCGCTCATCCGGGGCTCACCTGCCGGAACGGACTCGAGTGAAAGGATACTTTTTTGGTAAAACCAGTGTCCGGTATCAAACAGCTGCTGTATTTCGAGGCGCTTTCCCAGATCTTCTTCTGCCAGGAGAAACTGGACGGTCGTCCCGGTCGGAATCAGGTCCCGGTGCTGCTGTGTCCTTACTCCTCCCATTTCGGGTATATCACCGCCATCAGGCAGATAGCGGGCGACGATGCGGGTGAAAAAACCGGGGGAAATATGGGGAGCCAGAGCCGTCATCAGCACGATATACTCTTCGAAACCGGGTTTGTATTCTTCCATGAATTGGGAAAAGGGCGACCCGTCGGAGATAAACCGAGGAACTTCGATTTCCACCTGTTCGGCCAGACCGAACCTGATCTGCAGCCGGCTGTCGACCACTTTTTGCAGGTATTCAAGAGAAGCTTGTAAGTTGGGAGCGTTGGACATACGGGCGGTGGTTTTATAACGGAATACTTACTTTCTGGAATTTGATGATGGATTCTCCGTGTTCGATCTGTTTGATGATCGCTTCCCGTAAATCCTTGGCATTCGGCTTGCCTTTGATATCGCCCCAGATTTCTTCGCTTGACTGTGGGGCTTTCTTTACGAGGTTCACCATGTGTTCCGCATCATTCCATGCTTCCTTCTGTAAGGCTTTTTCGAGAATAGCGGCCTTACCCTTTGGATCTTTCGTTTTTGCCATTTCCGGTAACACCACTTTCTCAAAAGAATTCGCAACGACTTTGGCGCCATCTCCCCAGGTTCGGCCTTTCATGTGCCGTCGTTTGCCCAGCGTTATGGTGGTAGCCCACTTCGAACGGGTGTTGGCGATTTGCCGGAGCAGGGGAGGCGCTGCCGGCAGCGCTGCAGCCAGAGTGAGAACCTTGTTGCTGGGCTGATGGTCCGCTTCAAACATTCCCCGCTTTTTCGGTCCGGCATTATGAACACCTACCTGCCCTTCAATGGCATACAGGCTTAGCAGTGACTTAAAATCCTCTCCTTTCATCAGGTAATAAAGCCTCGTGGTGAGAACGGTTTCCATGACCATCAAATTATCATACAACTTGTCCCTTTCCAGATCACGGTTGGTGTTATCTGGGTCATTTTGCAGTCCTGGCTTCCGGATATGCAGTTTTTCAATTTCACGTATGTTTAATTCAACGGCTAAAATCGAATCAAACGCGCGGTCTATTTCGGCCAACTTTTCGGGGTCGCCGGCAAACTTCTTCCGGAGCTCCCCCAGTAATTTACGGGCTTCTGTTTTGTCTGATGCGACCATCAATTGTGATTTGGCTCCCTGTTTTTCTACAAAAACGTGATGAGTGGCACCATCTTCCGTTTTGAACGCCTTTCGTGTCCAGCCCCAGCCCAGCCGTTTGCCGACGGCTTTTTTCGCCCTGTCTACAACACGCTTACCTTTATCCACCACACGCTTAGCCCCTTTTTGGGCCTTTTTTACAGCCTTTTCCACGGTATTCCGGATTTTGGTCACGACCGGACGGGCTCTGTCCAGCAGAAAATCCAGGGCGATGTTAATAGGCTTACGTAATCTGTCGAGGGCTTTCTGGAGTTTGGTTTTGAAGTCCCCAAGCCCGACCAGCCTGGCCAGAAAGTCGATGGCAATTACAACGCCCAATGTAAGTGCTCTGACTACCTTCTCCTTAATGGTTGCCACGTTACCCTGAACCGCCAGTCCTATCGAATCGAGCAGCGTATTTACAAGTTCAGCGATACGGCTGATATTGTCCACCAGCCATTTCAGGGCTTTATAGGCTGCCTGGATGAGTTTGACGAAACCCAGACCTGGTATGAAAAGTGTACCCAGCCAAATGAGGAACTTACGGATGATGGTATTGAAAATTTCCTCCTTTATGCCACCGAAAATTTCCTCCAGTTTGGGAGCCAATTCCTTTTTGATCCATTCCCAAACCGACGCAGCTCCCCGCGTCAGCAGTAATTCTACCGGTTCGATCAGCTTTTTATAGGTCGATTCCGCTTTGCCGAAAAGCTCCCTGAGTTTTTCAATGGGCATTTTCAGCTTTTTGCGGATTTTTTCCCATAAGGTTTCCCGGGTAAAGCCGAGGATCTGCATGGCCAGGCCAAACATTCCTTCCGCGTTCATCTTGTCGGGAATCTGTATGTTCACCGATGCTGCCGAACCAGTTAGCCATTGCCAGAAACCTTTTTCCAGGTAGGTTCCGATATTCTGTTTGAACTCATCCATTCCGGAGGTAATCCCACTGGTGAGGTTGTTGAAAAACCGTTTGGGCGACTGGAGGATTTCGTTTATGTATTCGCCAATTCTGCTGGCAATAGAACTCAGTAAGGCACCCAGATCGCGGATGGCAGCGGCGACATCGCCGATAAACTTGACGGCATTCATTATAAGTGAGGCCCCCAGTTCCTCGTCTAACTTGTCAAATTCTTCCTGAAGTTTACCCACACTTTCGACGTACTGGTCGGAAAGTGTATCGATCAGGTCGTCTTCCGTCTCGCCAATGGTCTCTTCCAGATGGTTGAATTTTTCGGAAATTTCCTCCAGCAAGAATTGTGCAAAGACAAGTTCATCGCCGCTGAGGGTTTTTTTGAAGTTTACCAGATCGGTACGACCCTCTTCAATCTGGTCCCGGGCCAGGTTGAGGGCTGTTTCAACCATTGTGGCAATCCGGTCCAGGGTACCCTCCATCGTGTCAAGGAAAAGCTGCTTCTCCTGGAGGAATATATGGCCGACTCCTTTCGACAAGCCCGCCCACTCCGCAATTTTATCGTCGAAGGTAAACCAGCCGTAGTGTTTTTTCAGGCGGCTGCGAACCCGGCTGGTAAAGGTTTGATTGGGCTTATCCACATCTTCTGAAAATGTGTTTTCAACCGTCCTGCTTAGGTTATCCAGAATGGAATTCACGGCCTTTTCCGTCCGTTCGTAAATGCCATGGATCTGGGCCCGGATCTGCCCCTGTCTCTTCTCAATCTTCGATTCACGGTCTTTTTGTGAAGTGAATACCTTTCCCGTCGCACCGGTTTTCGTGTGGGACATTTTATTTAGCTTTCCGGCAGCCGTCTGGCTCATGCGGCCCCGTGCATTGGCCAGGAGCTGTTCTTCCCGTTCACGATAGCGTTCCGGCACCTCGGCAATGGCCTGCTGGGCATCGCGTTTTGCGTTCAGTGCGCGGGTAAAACTCTCCTCATCCGAATCGGCCAGTTGTGGTTCTGTAATTCCTTCATCCATCATCTGCTGATCAAGTGCGCGGCTTTTATGCTCGAGTGAAATCTCCGCATCCGATTTGGGTTTTGGGACAACCAGATCAGGTGAAATGGACTGAGGTGGAGCGGCCGGCTGGGCTGAAGGCACTTCAATGTCATCGGGTTTCAAATTTTTTCCGGGAGGTAAATCCATGGCACGAGCCCGCTCCAGAGGACCGGTAACCTTGAATTTTTCGTCACCGATCTCCCCCTTGAATTCCTGTTTCGCCTCGTCGAGCTTTTTGCTTTTGGCAAAGGCCTTGGCCTCATTCTCGGTTCTTGGCATTTTCGAATCGATCTTATCCCTCAACTTTTTCTTGAATAAGGCCCGATTGAATGGTTTGGGCATAGCAGCAATAGCCAGGATGTCCACCATCTGTTCCTGACCCGACTGTACGTTTTGCTCAGCTAGCGGCAGAGCAGCCGCGTCAAGGGCTTCCTGCTGCTTGACAGCTACCGGTTCATGTTTTTTCTGCTTGCGGGCTTGGACGTGTATCTGTTTTTGAGCTGTCTGAAATTCGGGATCCTCGTCCGGTGTTTTGGGAGCGGGAAGGTCAGCAGCGGTTGTTACGGTAGGTGTTTCGTCCGTCATTTGTTCCATCGCAGGATTTTCCTCCAGATCGGGAGCCCTGACGGAATTGGCTGCCGGCCGTATTCCCGAAGATGTAACGGGCGGGAAATCGGGAATGGACGGGAGAGGGGTATTCAGCTCCACCGACGTGTCGACTGTCGGGATAATTTCCTGGGAAAATTCTTCCTCCTGTATGTCCAACTGTATTGCGGGCGTTGCGGATTCCTGGTCCTGACTGCGTGTTTTGTTTGAAGGGGCCAGACGTAAAGCCGGAGCAAAAAAATCATGAGCCTTTCCGAAGAAGGGAAGGCGGGCGCTATTTGGTTTGGATGAGCGGGATTTTTCAGCGACGGCTCTCATTCATTTCCATTATTATCCCCATTCCACCCACAGGGGGTCCGGCATCCAGGGCAGTCTGATAATCGATATGTTCCAGGGAAGGTGGGTCAGCAGGAGGTCGAAACTTTTTTGTTCTACCTGCAACAGCCAGCTGCCATCCTTCCTGGGGGTAAGTTTGCCATCCCTGCAAAGAAAACTACCCCGCAAACCGTCCGGAGAAGTGTCTCCCAATATGTTCCAATGACGAACTACCGCTTCCAGCAGCCGGGTACATTCCCGCTTTATTTCCTCCGAAATTTCATCCCCGGGTTCAAGTGGAGCCAATGGGTGTATTCCGCACAGCAGTTTGTTCAGAGGCATATCCCATTCAACCCCGGTCCTTCCTGTCGCCAGCCATTGTAAAACCTGCATCGCTGTTTCAGGCTGATGGATCCGGGTCCCGTCTCCAATTCCCAGTTCCCCAAACAGCATCTCTAAAAAGGGATGCAGCAATACCAGACCGGCATTTTTTACGTAGATGGGATCTTTCCATGTCCCGCTTTCCGACACCTGGGTTGATACCTCCACCACCGCATCCGGGGAATCTCCGGGGACACGCACCGGTGTGAAGGGAGTAGCATCTGTCGGTACATCTGTAGAAGTTTTAATTTCGGGGGGTACTTTTCCCTGATAGACAGGGGGACTGTTCAACCGTTCATATTGCTCTTTCAATAACCCGCAGAGTTCAGGGGAAAAAGCTGCATTCAGTCGGGAAAGGCAACCCGACTGCTGAAAAATCTGTCTCAGGGTAGTCTCACCTATTGCTTCCCTTTGGAAAGATGCAATCAGTTGTTTTTCCCATATCTCCCGCGCCTCAGGTACAGGTGATTTCCACCAGGGCAATATGCCGTGTCGGAGGAAATATATCAGCGTTTCTGCTTCCCGGGCCGATGCGGTCAGGATGTTTTCATCTTCCAGGGTTTCTGCTTTTCGGATTTGCCGCCGAATGGCTTCTTCCAGTTTATCGGTTGGAATGTGGTCCAAACGGATGGTTCCCAGATCAATGACGACGGTATCCAGCACGACAGTGTCTTTGGGGTTAACCCTTTCCAGCACCTCTTCCAGCCGTGGCACAAATTGGGTTTGCAGCCAATTCTGCAGGTCGTTAAGTGGAGTAACTTCCCCTCGGGAAGTATTGTATTCCACCTCGAGGCTGAGTTTTCCGATTACTGCAGTGTGTTGCATGATCTACTTCCGTGCTCTGTTCAATACGTTGTTGAGGACGCTGGTCTTGTTTGCCAGATTCGTATTGGTCGAATTCGTCAGTACCGTTTCCGCTTTTTTGATGGTAGCATCGTGTTCCACGATGGTTTTGGTCTTTTCCAGCACGACCGCCAGTCCTTCGAGGGCGCTCCATTCATCCGATCCGGGCTCCAGATCCTTATCTCCACCAGCCGCTTTTTCGAGGATCTTACCCGTGCGGCCTACGAGCTGTTCCTTAAGCCGGTTGAGTTCCGTTTTTTCATCGTTGGTGCGTTTGTCAACCGGAATACTTTCCAGGAATAACACCCTTTCAGCATCCCAGTTTGCTCTTTCAACGTCCAGTCTCAGGTCCAGATCCCTGATGATACCCCCCGGGTTCGGATTAAACGGCGGATCGAGGACGGTGCCGCCTGATTTACCCGGTGAAGCTGAGAAAATATTGGGCAGGGCTGCTACAATCTTATTGTTGAATGCGGTTTCAAAATAACTGGCCGAAGCGGCGTTTACTTTATCCTGTACCAGTTTGTTGAGGTTCAGAACGTCTTTCGGGATACGCGGGATCGGCAGCGGATCGATTTTGTCCACCCACTTGAAGTCGGGAACCTCGACGGCTGGATTGAAGATGATTCCGGGCAGCGGTTTTATCGGACCCGGTGTTACGGCCCTGTCTTCTTCCCGAATTTCGGTTTGACAGAAATAGGGCAGGCAGAAATCGGCTACCACCTGCCTGTTGGTCGATGAGTAGACGAGGACAAGCGTGCCGCCGGCGGGAACTCCACCTTCATGACTTAAGCCCGGATGGGTATTATAAAATCTGTCGAATATGTATTGACGCAGCAATAGCTCCTTCCGTTTGTCGAAAACCTCCCGAATCAGATCGAAATGCCGCGAACTGTTTTCCAGTACCAGTTTCCTGACCGGACTGACCGCCGTCGACTGTTTGGCATACCCGATCTTGTTTTCAATCTGTTGGGCCAGATTAGTGGCTTTGTCGAAATCTTTCCGGAATTCGCCAAAATTCGCCTGGAAGTCCTGCAGGGAGGTGTTGATGCGGGTAGTGAGTTTACCAACTTCGTTGGTGAAGGCAATACGGTTGTCTTCCAGGGCTACCTTGAGATTGGTCCTGACGTCGGTCCCGTCCGGGTCTTTTAGGTTATCGAAATCGGGTGAGGCAGCCACAGTGTCGAAGGCCTTTTTGACAGATCCGAAATAGTGATCCGTTAACTGCAGACTGGAAAGCAGGTCTTCTTTTTGCAATTCAAATGCCAGGTTCAGATCGGGGAAGGGTATGGGTTTGAAAGGCCTGACCGTAGATACATTATCTTCGATCTGCACGGTTTCGATACGGAAGCCCAGATTATGCGTTCGCCGAAGTCCATCTACCGACTTTTCGGCCTGATCTATGTCCATACCGATCATTCCTTCCACCCGAAAGAAATCGTAAGCATCCGCAGTGTAAAGGAAAGGATTTTTGACCTGGTCAAGCGGGGAAATGTCCTGCATCCAGTATCCCTGATTTGCATCTTCCTGGCCTGAACGGCTCTTTTCATAGCTCCAGTATTCAGCCAGAGGTACTTTCCCGTTGAGCAGGTAATAAGCTGGGATGGCCTTATCGTCGAGTTTTTGAACCGTTTTACGACTAGGGGTTATCCGAATAACAGGCATCGGCTGGTCGGGTTTGAAGGCTTTGATCAGGCAGTCGATGCGTTTCAGCAGGAAAACGGCCTTGCGGACGGTCTGATCGGCTTCGGGGCTGGCCGAGACAAAGTAGTGCCGGAAATCGGCATACCGGGAATTGGCCGCAGGGGAAATTTCCCCCAGCATGATATATTTCGGGAAGCAGTCGCCCGACGGACAGTATTCCGGATGAATGTCCGGGAGCGTGTCCCACAGTTCACGTAGCGCCAGCGCAAGGTCTTCGTAAAAATCATAGACGCAGGTAATCAGTCGGTTGTTTTTGAATTCTCCGGGAAGCGCCAGTATCTTTTCGATCCATTGATCTGCAGGGCTGGATGGGCCGAATGCCAAGTCCAGCAGACCCGGAAACCGTTTGGGAATCACGGTCAGGGCTTTTGCCAGACCGGGAGCCGATTGTTCTACGGCAGTCTCAAACCGATTCAGTAATTCAGTGACGCCGGTAATGGTGCCCTGAGTCAGGTCCACACGGCGTACTCCGGGTGCCGGGAGATTGCGGCGGTGATTGGGACTGTTACCGGCAGGCTGCAGGTACTGTCTCGGGATCAGCACGGCGAGGATGTCGTTGATCTGCGTCAGACCCGTTTTGTCACAGTTCAGTTCAGAGCAGTTGTCTTCCTTTCGGAGCCAACTGTCGAGATACAGGACCACCACAAACTGACTGAAATCGGGAAGACTGCGCAGGTCAGACAATGGGATCCCTCCGTCAACCGATGCGGCATGCAGTTGCCACATAGGGACCGGTTTTCGTTCGTAGCCCAGTTTCAGGATCCTGGTGTCATCGACTTCCCCTACTTCCGTATTTTCGTCCTGAAGCAGCCTGGCATACCGGTATACCTGCGGTTCCGCCAGATGAATCAGGTCTCCGTCGGTTGTAATGGCCGATCCTTTGGAGATATGTATCTCGTTGCCGGCAGAGACAATCTGGAGCTCCAACCCGTTCAGAATACCTATACCGATCGCTTTGCTTCGGGTCAGACGCTGCTGATGGTCGAAATGGCCGGCCAGCTGATTTAACTGGCCTGCGGTAAGGACCTGGTTGTCGAGGAAATAGAACAGTTTTTCCAGGGATTCAGGGAAATTGATATTTTCAGTAGGCATGGTCTTGGGAATTTAGCCATTGTAAAATCTTTCAGTCATCAGGGTTCAGGTCGTCCTCAGGCTGGGTTCCCAGCTGGCTCCGGTTCAGCACAATCGGACGTTCTTCTGCGTCTTCCCTGCAGTCGTGCAGGGTACCGGGCGGGTATATCGTTTGCAACTCCGCGAGGATATCCAGCAGCTTATTGAGCGCATCATTTTCCGCTTCAGAATCAGGGTTGGTATACGCAAGGCGAAGCTGTTCGAGCCAGTCGTGATAGCATTCTTCAAAAACGGCCATCTGTTCCCGGCTGATCCAGCAGATTCGGGCCAGTATATGGGCCGGGAGTTCCGTCCGGAGTGTTCTTTCAAAATATTCCCGGAACAGCAGGTTGCTGAACCTCGGGGTATAACCGGGTAGCACTACACTTACCTGAAAAGAGTAGGGGTCACGGGGCTGACAGTCTTCACAGCAGGTATCGGGACAATGTTTCAGGAAATTATCCTGAGGTGTACGGGGTCTTAACAGAAGGTTTTCGATCAGGAAAATGCCTTCTTCGCTGTACCAATCGGTGAGAAAACCGATGAGGTATCGAATGGCATCTTCCCGTGCTGCATCCGTATCGAAATACTCTATCCGGCGGCCTGTGATGACGCCCGAATCGTTCAGGATATTGAAGTAGTAGCGACCGTCCTGCGTAGATTTCCGATCATAGGCATCCTCAAACTGACCGAACCGAACGGCCGTACGCATTTCCCGGATACAGGTATCCCTATCGGTATAGCGTGCCGGACTGCTGAGCAGGACTTTTTTCCCATCCGTATCAACAATGCGCCAGCGGAAAACGGAATTGTCGTCTTCATCATTCTCCTGATAAATCTGCGCGTCGATCGCCGTGAGCGTTCGGGTCATGTAATTGTCGATCCCCGTAAGTCGAGCGACCCGCCGGACAACCCCTGCTACGTTGATCTGTCCGGGCGGAAGCGTATTGTCCTCCAATCCATACCATACTTTAGGTTCGGGTTCGCCTGTACCGAGGATATTGTATCCCCGGGCACGTTGTCCACTGATAAGGGGGTATTCGCGCAAAAAAGCGTTCTTGTCATCTATAATTTCCCAGGCCTGTCTTTTTCCGCCAAATAGCCGGTTCATGACCAGTACATAGTCGTCCATTTGTTCGGCATAGCGTGCCAGCAGATGATCCAGTTGCCGGTTTCGGCGAAACTGATGCAGGATTTCGTTGGGGAGGTTCCGGATCAGAGGCAAACGTGACAGGTGATCAGGGAGGTCCTGCAGTCTTTTTTCAATTTCATTTTCATCTTCCAGTCCGGACAAATCCCGGAACACCAGCCGCAGATCCTGAATACCTTCGATAAGCCGGCTGAAATAGGTCTTTCTAAGGTTTTCGGGATTTCGGGCATTAAGCAGCTCAGGAAATGCTTCCAGCAGCGCAGCTTGATTGGCCAGAATCTGGTCGAAAAACGTGATGTACGATCTCAGGCGTCGGATTTGGACCGTTCGTTTTTTCGCTGCTACCTCTCTTTCCACCCGGGGCATACCCATGGGCCCGACACCGTACAGCGCCGGCAGGTCGTTCGCGAGCGAGCTGAAGCGGCCTGTATTCCGGTATGTACCGACAATCGCTGGTGATTTGGATTTTTCCCTGACCCACAGGTTGTCGACATAGGCCTGCTCCAGTAATTTCAGATGTGCTCTGACTTTGTTCCGGTCGGAATAAAAAGGGAAAACGTCCTTGTAAAACCGCAGGGGAGAATTTTCAGAGATACGCGGCAGCTTTCCGGGCGGGATTCGGATAGACCAGAGTGCATCCCGGTCGGCATCACTTCCTTTCAGGTGAAGGCTTGGGATGCCTGACACCCCCGGAACGGAGAGAATAATCCCTATCATATCGCTCGAGCGGATGGTTCCGCCAGTTTGCGGGAAAGAGGAACGGGTTAGTTCTTCCGGATCGAAAAAGCCGAGTCTGGGGACCGGGCCATCGTAAATTTCTTCCATCGAATAGCCTTTCTCCAGCAGTTCTTCCAGGTTGTATCTTTTTGGCGTGGGGGAGAGGAACAACTGTATTTCATGCAGAATAGCCGCGTGGACTTTTTCAATGTCAGCGTCTGCCGCCAGTTGGATGTCGGCGCAGATGGAAAATGGATGGTATTGTACCGAAGTGACTTCAACCAGGTCTTCACATAGGTTGCGGTTTGCATGAAAGAGCTGGCGGGCCTGACTGAAGATGTACTGTTCTCTTTCCAGAACCTCAGACTCAGACCCGACGTAGATACCCGGATTTAACTGCAGTTGAAGGTCGTACAGACCATTCAGTTCGAAGACTTTGTAAGGTTCCTTCTCCGGAGGATTGCGCAAAAGCCCCGAACCTTGGGTTTTGGTGTAATATTTCAGGGCTTTGTGTCTGATCAGCCAGGCATTCAGTACGGCAGGAATTTCATTTGCTTCCGAATCGGTGATAGTAATATCCAGAAACAGTTTCCGGTAGTCGTCTTCGGTAACCGGGCCGCCCGACAAGGCTTCTTCCCGGCTCAGAAACTGTTCCTCTACACGTGCCGACGTGGTCAGCAGATCTTCGATGGGATGGGAAATCCGATAGCCCAGATCGGTAATCGCATAACACAGAGCTTCCAAAAGGGTAATTCCCGGATCGGCGGTGTTATAGTCGGTCCATACTTCGCCCGACATGCTTTCGATATGGGAAATACCTTCCTCCCGGAGTCTGGCAAAATCCATATCGGTCCAGGGAGGGGCTGATTTCGATATGACAGGACTGGTTTTCAAAGTTATCCGGTTTAGGTAAAGTCAAAGTGATGTAATGCGATGGGAAGGGGCTGAAATCAGTACCGAGCGGGGCGATTCGGGAGAAATAGCGTTCTGTGCCGGGCCCCGCCGGCCGTTGGGCAGCAGCCGGTGAAGGGAAAAATTCTCCAGGTGGTCGACGTATTCCCGTTTCTCGGCAAAGGCGATGATCTGACTGAGCTGTAATTCTCCGTTGAACAGGAGTTCACGACCTTCTTCAAATGCCCAGGGAGTCAGGAACCTGACCAGATCCTGATTGAGTTGGGCCAGGTAGTAGCCCGATTCAAATCCTCTTCTGAATTTTACGGTTGCCGTGAGTTGTACCTCTTCGAACAGGGCATTTACTGCGCTTATCTCCACAAATGCAGGAGAGTAGCCCTGCAGGTATTCTTCTACTTCACGCAAAAATGAACGGCTGAATCGGGGACGAAGGGGATCGTGCGCGTGCTTATTTCGCAGGTTGGGAATCAGAACCAGGGTGACTTTTCCAGGGGCAAAATCCCCATGCATACCCGTGTGATTGAGGCAACGAACCTTGTAAACGGCCGGGAATTTTTCCAGCACGAGGTGTTCATAGTCCCAAACCGACACGGCCCGGTTTTTGTGTCGCAGTCGTTCGCTGGTACGGATGTAGAATTGTGCGGGCGTCTCGGCAACTCTGCCTCCAAACGATGCATAGGGTTGTTCGATTTTCTTTACCGGACTGGCCTCCTGTTCCAGTTTTTTGATCGTGAAGGGAGGTAAGGGAAGACCGGCTAAAGATGGGTTCGTCATGACCCGTCGTGCCCTTACAGCCTGGGTATGCATGTTGATGACCTCGCAGACTCCTTTTACATTAGCCCGAAGGGAAGCTTTCAGCCACACGAAACCCGGGTCCAGGAGTGTGTTATCCGTGTTGACGTCACGCGGCAGCTGTATGCTGAGAATCCCAGATCGCAGAAAATTTTCCGTTCCGTCGGCCAACAGGTGTTCCTGGGTGAGGGGGTACCAGTGGTTCTGACAAAGTACACTCCACCTGACTGGCAGGTTGGGGGTATCCGGGTCGGCGCTGCCCTCGGCAAGCTGAATCAGGATATTCAGACTTTGGGCCGGGCTGGCATTTTCAATTCCAACGTAAAATTCACCGGCCTCCCGGAAAACCGGAAGAAAGGTGGTGTCCCGGGTAGATAGAAAAGTAAGATGCTCTTTCAGATAGGCATGCTGTTCCCTATGTCCGAAGGGTTCGAGGTGGAAGAATTGAATCTGCCGGTTTGTGTAGGCAGTTCTGAGCTCCGTACCCACAGGATTAAGCGGGATATCGCCGGTTTCTGCGGAATAATCCAGTTTCAGCGAGTCAATTTCCGGGACATAGGGCTCCGATGGCTTCGGTTGCTTTACCGTATTATTCGGGTTGAGGTTATGAGCCTCAATCTCTGCCAGTTGCCGGTAATAGGCTTTGTGTCCGAAATCACCGGATAATCTCAATCGGATAAAGCCCTGCTGGATTAGCTCGCTGTAAAAGTTTAATGCGGGCAACGCAACGCGAGCGTCTTCCACCCGGATGGAGGTGTTGATAGGGTTGAGGGTAGGGGAGGCGGTGTGAATCACCTGCGCCAGGGGTTTATTGTTCATGATCCGAAAGGAAGCAGTATCCACCACATAGGCAGATAAATTCGGAGTAACCCTGAAAGTCCGCGGTGGTAGGGTCCAAACTTCATTTTCCTGACCAACCGGGGGAAACAACTGTACTTCACGGACCAATGGCTGCCAATCTCCCTTGCCACTGACACTCAGCTCGGCCTTGAAATCGGTGTTGACGGCATTTCTCCCTTTATAATGCTCGTAATGTTTTTCCAGACCTTCTTTGGGAAGGCCATGCCAGCGGATATGGAGCTTCAGGTCGGTGTAGTTTTTTGAAAAAACTTCGTCCGAACCGACGTAAAAACAACTTCCGGTTTTGGGTATCGGGCCGAACGGCTGAAAGGACTGACTCGGATCAAGCGTTCCCAGTTGATTTCTCAGGTTAAGGTTGGTCATCCCTCTGACCGACACGGCAATTTTTACCGAATCGAGCCTTAATGCGTCCAGATAGCGTCTTAACGGGTGACGGAAAAAGATTTTAACCAGGGGTGAGTACGTGTTGAAGCGCTCCCGGAAGACTGATTCCCGGTAGGCTACCAGCGCTTTCTCTCCTGTAGGGATCCGGAAACGGAAGACTAGTTCGTACCCATTTCCCAGGGGTTTTAAAACCGGTGTCTGTTCGTCCAAAGATCTGATTTCCCTGAAGGGGCCGATCCAGCCTTTTTCTCCGCTGCCGAAAATTTCCAGGTTATTCAGGAGTGTGTTTTCATCCAGACGAGTCAGGACTTCGGAAAATCCAGACAATCGGAATCGGAGGGTAACCCATCGGTCCCCTTCTTTCAGCAGCAGGACAGGTGATGCCAGCGCGATTCCGGTCTGTGCCTCAGGGAGCGCCGGGCTGCCGAATGCAGGCCACTGGGTATCGGGATTTTCAAAAGGTTCCCCCCAGCCGTCAGCCGTATTGGCCGCGAGTGCATATTTTAACCTGTCCTGATCCAGAAAAACGGAACGCAACTGGTTGATTTTTGCCTGGTTAACGATCAGGTCATTTTCGGTTTCGAAATAGAGGGGCTGGCCTGCCGGGTCTTTACCGGCAGCCAGACGGGTCCCTTTGTCGATTTTGTAATCGGAAAAACGCCTGTTCAGCTCGAACAGCACATGTACGTGATCGGGTTCGGCAGGCCTGGTTTTGAGCCCGAGCAGTGTTTGGTAGAACAGATCCAGATGTCGGCGGGGGAGATCATTCAGATGTGCCTGCGAATGACGGAAAAGTTTTAGGAAGGTTAGAAACAGGGTCAGATGCGGGGGGCGGTCTGCAGCACGGGTCCATTCCGACTCCGGGATGTTTCTGATGGTTTCAAGAAATTTACTCCAGTCCGAAGAGGATTCCTCGTAAAGGGGAAAATTGAGGAGCCTGGCCAGATGGTCGGCAAAATGAACCAGATCGTCCGGGGTGCGGTCATCCAATTGTACAAATGCCGGATCGAGCGCCCGACGGTTTCGGCCGTTCTGGCTGCTTCCTTCGCGCTGCAGGGGATTCTTATGTTCACACGCCGACATAGGTAGCGATGTTTTTTAGCGATCAGAAGCTTCCCTTTTGTAATAGGGGAAGACCATGTTTTTTCTGGAATTGGACCCTCTTACCTGATACACCACCTCGATGAGCAGTAATCCTTCATTGAGCCGTTCCTCATGGAAGATCACGTCGAGCAGGTTGACCCTGGGCTCGTGGTAAAGAATGGCCGTAGTGATTTTATCTTTCATGTAGGTTCGCATGGTCACATCCAGGGTGTCGAATGACAGTTCGTCGAGGTTGCAGCCAAAATCGGGCTGCATAACGCGTTCGCCGGGGGCGGTTCCCATGAGTATCCGCAGGCTGCGTTCCACCGCGTCATAGGTATCCAGCATGACGACGTCCTTTCCGTCATTTTCAAATTCGGGCGGGAACGACCATCCCCGGCCTAAAAAGCTGTCAGGATTCAGCATACGAATGTATTTTGAGTTAATCCCCGATCAGAACGGAGGGCAGCCCTGCCCCGATTATTCCTCCATGCGCCGTCGGATCCCCCTGTCGCGCGGCCGGTTTGCCTTCGATCAGCACGGTGGCCGACCCCTGCATGATCACGTCGGGTGGTCCGGTGCATATTGCCTGGTCACCGGCTACGGCGGCAGGCAGACCGCCTATGAGGACCGAAGCCGCACCCGGCCCCAGTACAGGTCCTCCGACATGAGGAGTTCCCCCGGGGGTAACCTGGGGACAGCTATGAAAATCCGTTACTCTGGCCGCTGGAGGCATACCGTGTCGGTTTTTTTGTTAATTGATCTTTACCAAACTTCCCTGAATATCCATTATGCCGCTTGATTTCAGCTTCATGCCACTGTTGCCTTCGAGACTGAGGCTGGAAGCCGACTGCTGGGTGATTGTCTGGGCTTTTACTTCCAGGGACGTATCGGCCTGCATCCTAAGGGCAGATTTGCTGACCATGGAAATACCGCTGTTGTTAAGAATGATTTCATTGCCATGCTGATCGGCCAGTACAATTCCCGATTCATCATCGCTCAGCCTGATTTTGTTCCCGCTCGGCGTTTCCAGGGTAAATACCTTTTTGTCGTCGTCAAATGTCCATCGGATCCCCGATCGGGATACGAAGCCCTTTAGGTGATTTTCGTCTTCAGCCTGATAGGGAGCCGGGTGGGTACTGCTGTGGAGCATGCCGAGGACTACGGGTTGGCGGGGATCGCCGCCGATAAAACCTACGGTCACCTCGTCTCCAATTTCCGGTCTGAAAAAGCTGCCCCGCTCATACCCTGCATCCAGGGTGCTTACCCGACACCAGATACCTTCAGAATCGGGATCGATCAGCGGCAGTCTGACGCGTATTCGTTCTTCCCTCGCCGGATCATTTTCGAGCGCCGTTACTACTCCGGTATGCAATCCCTGAAGGGTAGGGAAGTAGTTGATTCCTCCATTTCCGGAGATACTTGCCCTGGCAGCAAACCATTCTGGGTCCAGTCCGAACTGCACGTGGGTCGTCCAGTTCCCCTGGGCAACCTGATGTCTCACGCCCGACACGAATACGTTCCCTTCAAAATGTTCTCCAACGCCATTAATCCCGATCAGGCTTCCGGGTTTGACCACGGAAGTGCCCTGAAATCTGGCTCTTCCGCGCGCTTTCGCCATCACAGCCTTTTGCAGACGTGCATTGGCCCAATGCTGCAGTTCGGAAGCGCTGATATCGCCCGGATGACGGATAGTAAGCGGTTCTGCGTGGAGAATTTCTGCTAGGGCGTCTGAGCTCAGGTTACCATATTCATTTTTGAGCGAAATGCTGGCTTCATATTCAGTGATCTCCTGATTGGTCATATCCCAGGAAGCCGCTATGACACCGGACAGCGATGCCCGTGCGTCGATTTCTGCGTCAAATTCCAGCAGACTCGAGCCATAGACGGCGGTCAGTACGGGTTCCTGGGTGAAGTCAGGTTTTCTAAAACTGATTTTGCCGTTTTCGGTAAATGCAAGTAGGCCGTTCAGGTCAGCCCTCGTAAGGATGAAATCCCAGTCGGTCAACTGGTAACGAACCAGCTCTTTATGCACTTCCGTGGTACCTTCCATTTCAACTTCCAGTCCCGCACCCTCAACCAGAGCAGTAATGACTTCGCTGTCTTTCTGGTCCAGGAAGTAACCGCTTTTCTCAAGGGAGGTCAGTTTAACAGCTGCATCGCGGCATTCGACGATCAGCTGCGACGTGTTTTCCCTTATCCGGATACTCTGCCGAATAACAATTCCTGTGAACAGGGTTTCTTCTTCTGCATTGTAGCCGAGTCTGATTTCCAGCTTTTTCCCCGGGTCAAAACGGCCGCTGCTGCTGATGCTGAAGTTTCCTTCTGCAGCGTCCCCGTCGATGATTACGAGCGTTGCGGACGGAATCCGATTGGCTTCGCTGGAGATATCGATGGTTAATATTTGGATGGATCGCGGGATTTCATCTCCATCACTCAGGATGGTAAACGTTACCAGGTCGGAACCTTCTGTACCCCGGATTAGTCGTGCGTTGCTCATCGGCGGGCTTTTTCAAGGGGTGGAAAAATAAGTTCATCACCTGCTTTCAGATTCCGGAAATCGGACAGGCCGTTGATCCGGGCGACTTCCAGATAGTAGCGGGAGTCACCGTAAATACGATGGCAAAGCAGCGGCAGGTTATCCCCGGCGGTAACCGTACGCATGTGCGTTACATCGGGAGACTGGGCATTTTCACGAAGGACCCGAAGTTCTTCTTCTTCGCTTTTTTTAAATACGGCTGTGGCTACGGCACGAAGGGGACGTCCATCCGGGCGGAACAGTTTGTACTGAATATTCAGCGTGGACAGGCGGCCTTTAAACAGCAGGGTCCCCCAGAAGAGTTTCAGGTGGCGCGGCTGATGGGAGGTGCCATCGTATCCAACGAGCACATTTTGGAAGTACTGAAGTTCTGCCCAAATGTCATCCCTCGGCTGACCCTGAATGGGAGCGGGCAATACCCCCGTCGCATCGAACAGAAATTCGAAAGACAGCTCCTCGGGATGCGTAAACAGGTACCTTTGCTGAACTCCGTTGGTACCCTGTCCCTGCTCCCCATTGTATTCGATTTTATAATCGAGCTGGTAAGATTCGGGGTTAATCGTTGCGATATATACCAGGCTACGGGAATCTTCCGAATAGTCCGCCCGGGTATAGGACACGATTTTCAGCTTCTTGAGGTTACCTTTCAGCATTACTTTCGGGAATTAACAGTCTTATCTTTCGTTTTTCTGCTTCAATATTTCCAGTACCTTGTCTACACACTCCGCCACCAGTTTTTCCCTGTTGACCGGGGCTTCTGTCGTGCGTTGCCGCTGGGGTTGGGAATTTTCCTGGCTGACCACCGCTTTTATATAAAGCTCCCTGATTTCTATAGGCATTTGCGTATGTTTATTGAATGGTTGTAAAAAACTGGTAACTAAGTTCCAGGGTTTCAATCACGACGGTGTTTTCCTCCGCGTTGAAATCGCTGATGGTCCATTTTTTGGGCCAGGCATGGGTGATATTCCAGGATTTGACCGGATCTCCTTTCTCATTCAGGAGGTATACGATCACCGTCGTAGGAGTGATTGACATATTTTCAAAGGCATCCTGGCACCATTTCACCACTTTCGAGTCTTTGAGCATCCCCCGTCGGAGTACCAGGTCTGAATAGCGCGCTCCCACCGGAAGTACATGTTCGAACCGGTTTTCCCCACCTTCCCGGAAGTTCTCCGTTTCAAACTCCACACTGAGTCCGGAGACGCTCTGGAAGCTGTTATCGGCCCGGTCCTTACTGATATCAGGAAAATCAACCTTGAAATAAAAGCTGACCGGGGGGTAGTAGCCGCCGTTAGGATTGTCATCAGGCATGGTTCAGATGGGTTAGGGAACTGCGTTGATCGACTGTTAGCGCAACAGGCTGAAGCCCTCGTGAGCGAGTTCAATGGTTTCAATGGCAACTTCATTGCCGTCCGATTTGAGTTCGCTGGCCTGCACTTTTACCGGGAAACAACGTACGGCCCTCCAGGCCATCACAGGCTCATGCTTTTCGTTCAGCAGCTTGATGACCACGTCTCGGCGTTCATTAACCCTTTCGTCCTGGATAGCACTCATCCATTCGTAGAATTCTACCTTACCTGCAAATGTGCCCCGTTTAAGCGTGATATTGCTATACTTGCGCATACCGGGCATCTTGATCTTGGAAAAATCGCGCGAATCTCCATGACGGTATTCGATGATTTCCTGCTCGATTTCGAGGCCGGTCACTTCTGTGAAACTGAGGCTGATACCGCTCCAGTCGACCTGAAAGTGAAATTTGGGAATAGGATACTCTGCCATATCGGTAGTCGATTTATGAGCTGAAAATGGAAAGGTTTAGGAATCAGGATTCTGGCAGCTTGTGCGAGAAGCGCAGGACGATAAATTCCGCAGGCCGGACGACGGCCATACCGATCTCGACGATCATCCGGCCTTCCGCAATATCCAGCGGGGTCATGGTTTTTCCGAGTCCCACCGATACGTAGTAGGCATGTTCGGGTTTGGCTCCCTGTAACGCCCCCACCCGCCAGAGGGTGTTGAGGTAATTTTCGATCATGGCCTGTACCTTTACCCAGGTATTGGCGTCATTTGGCTCGAATACAAAGGGTTCGGTGGCCTTTTTGGCGCTTTCCTCCACCATGTTAAACAGCCTGCGGACACTTACATAACGCCATTCGCTATCATTTCCGGCTAATGTACGCGCTCCCCAGACCAGCGTACCCTTACCGGTAAAACTCCGGATGGCATTAATGGATTTGCCCGACTCATGCACATTCAGTTCGCGTTGTCGCTCTTCATTAATTTGCCATACGGGTTCTATGATATCCGCTACCGAAACATTGGCCGGAGCCTTCCATACCCCGCGGGAATTATCGATCGCAGCGTAAATGCCCGCCATGGCCGGAGAGGGAGGAAGGATGACCCGTTCCCGGGCAAGCAGGGTATATAGTCTGGCCAGGAAGGCACTGGTTAATTTGGGGCCGTGCGTAGCATCGGCTTTTGCCGTTCCGAGGGAAACGGCTGTAGCGCTTCCTGAGGTGAAATTCAGTTCAATGGAGTCGTCGGTGGTGTGGTAATTATATATGCTCCTAACCCAAGGTATATACGCAGCACCATACTTCAGGCTCGTCTGGGACAGGTTCGCGTTGCGGAATTCGGTTACGGCGTCATCCAGGCGGGTGTTTCGGACGTCGAGCAGGGTCATCCGGTCTCCCATTTCCTCGCTTTGCTGCAGCCCCTGATTGAGCAGCGCATAGTATTCGGCTTTGGAATCAGGATCGGTGCCCACCAGACCTGCGGCATCGGGAAAAACCAGCAGCGTAACCTCGTCGATCTTACGTACCCGATCAAGTCCACCCGTTTCGTCATCATTACTACCCAATTCACTGAGCGAAATCGACTCGGGGTCTTCATAAGGGCCAACCGATACGATGTAGCATACGCCTCCTCCGTTGGCGTAAAACATACGGACCGCGTGGTACATCCGGTAGTTGGACGGCTTGTCTGCGCTCACCGAAACAGGGATGTAGTTCACTCCCGAGTTATCGACTGCGACCTTGACTTTCTGTGCCGGTGGTCCACCGAAATATTCTACATACTCGGCAAACGAAGAAATCCTTAATACAGGTATCTGTCCGTCAGCATGCAGACTGACATTATCCTTTTCAGCCTTTTCGGTATACCCGATAAAGGCAGGGATGGCCGTCTCCACAGAAGCCACCGAGGGTGGGAATTTGGACACTTCCTCCACGTAAACCCCGGGGGTTTTTAAGGATGCGAGATTGAGCATATTGGTTAGGTTTAGGAATATTGTTAAAACAGTACCTGCCATTTCCCGTCGGAAATGGGTGCTTTCTTTATTTCGACCGTTTTCGGGTCAGGGCACTATCGGCTTGTCAATCGGTTTTGCGTTTATATCGATCTGCTCAATGAGATCGCCGGCCGGATGTTCTACCGCGCGTTTTACTTCCAGTAACCGGACAAAATACAGTAACGAAGGCAGCTGCCGGCCGCCCAACATCCCCCAGATGTGATTCTGCTCTTCAAAACCGGGAGAATACAAATCCACGATGAGCTTGAATTCACTCATCCGTTCGGTGTCGGGAACGTTGGCTCCCGCGCTCAGGGCAGCCGTATCGAAATGGGTGAACACGGCTTTCCCCTGAAAAAAAGCGGCGGTTCTCGATAAGAAGATCAGTGCATTGGTGTAATTGTTATGACTTGCCGTAACAAGCAGATAAAGATTCAGGAAAACGGGTGGATTGAAATACTCCGGTTTCATTGTGACTTCATTTCTACGGGAAAAGGGTTCGTTTTTCAGTGTCTTTTCTTCCTTAATCCCGACAAGTGTCATCACCACCTTGTTTCGCAGACCCTGACTTTGTTCCACCGTTTCCAGTTGCGCTATATTGCCCAGCACTACCTCATTGTTAAGGTCGGTCCCGAAAGAGTCGAGGTACATATTCAACTCCTGCCTGAGGATATGGAGTGCATGGACAATCATTAAATTCAGAACGGTGTGGTAGAACGGTATCGGACATGCTGCAAAATGCTGAAAATCAGTTTTGCTTTAGTAAATTTAGACGGCCATATCCGCTTCCACAAGCTTTTTCCATTCATCTTATTTAACGGCAAAAATTTAGATAATGCATGAAAAATTAGTACACATTTAAGTTAATTCTTACAGTGATGTAGTTACACTTTGATCAAAAAGAATCAGCAAATTGAATACTTTCACAACCGTTACTCCCCCTTTTCGCAAAGATCCTCTTTCCTGGCAGCTCGTCCTCTGGGGGCTTATCGGACTGAAATTTTTCATCCAGTATCTGGTCATCCATCCCGATTTCGATCTCCACCGTGACGAATACCTCCATCTCGACCAGGCGAACCACCTGGCCTGGGGGTATCAGTCCGTGCCTCCCTTTACCTCCTGGGTCTCCTGGCTGATCCGGGAACTTGGGAACACCGAATTCTGGGTTAAATTTTTCCCCGCACTGTTTGGAGCCGGGACCTTATGGGTGGTATGGGAGATCATCCGCGTAACAGGCGGCGGATTGTATGCCCGGGTGCTGGGCGTCGTCTGCGTTTTGTTTTCCGCCCTGATACGGATTAATCTGCTTTATCAGCCCAATTCATTCGATGTATTGGGTTGGGTTACGGCTTACTATCTGCTGTTGCGCTATATCGATTCGCAGCACCCCAAATGGATTTACGGTTTTGCCCTAACCATCGCCCTCAGTTTTCTGAACAAATACAATATCCTTTTTCTGGTCATGGGACTGATTCCGGCTACCCTTCTTACAGATGCACGCCGGCTTTGGAGCGATAAGCACCTTTATTTTGCCATTTTGATGGCACTCTTGCTTATAAGCCCCAACCTCTGGTGGCAATATGCGAACGACTTCCCGGTCCTCCGGCACATGAAGGAATTATCGGAAAGGCAGCTGGTGAATGTCGACCGGAAGGATTTTGTCATCGGTCAGGTTTTGTTTTTTCTCGGGGCCGTGCCTGTCATCGTCGCCGGACTCGCCGCTCTGCTGGTTTATCAGCCCTTCCGCAATTACCGGATTTTCTTCTGGTCATTTTTTATAACCCTCTTCATCTTCCTGTACCTGAGAGCCAAGAACTATTATGCCATTGGACTGTATCCTTTCTATATCGCAATGGGTGCCACAGCGTTGGAAACCTATAGCAGTAGAGGGTGGAGGAAGTATCTGAAGCCCCTACTGATCGCCCTGCCGCTCATGTATTTCGGGCTGCTGTATGACCCGCTTTTTCCCCATAAAACGCCGCAGCAAATAGTAGAGCAGCCCGATCGATACCGGAAGTTTGGTCTCTTGCGCTGGGAAGATGGGCAGGACCACCATATGCCTCAGGATTTTGCCGACATGCTTGGCTGGAAGGAAATGGCCCAAAGGGTGGACAGCCTGTACCGCCTGAGTCCTCAACCCCGTCAGACGCTGGTAATCTGCGATAACTACGGACAGGCCGGAGCGGTCAATTATTACACCCGGGAGGCGGTAAGGGCGGTGTCGTTCAATGCCGACTACATTCACTGGTTCGATCTGAGCCAGCCCTACATCCATGTGATCCGGGTGATCAGCAGCCGGGAGAAGATTCAGGAAATTGAGGCACTCAGTCCCTTTTTTGAACGTACAGTCATCGATTCACTTCGCCATCCCTATGCCCGGGAATCGGGTGCTGCGATCGTCGGATTTTATAACGCCAAGGTGGATGTAAATGCTGTACTGGAAAAGGAAATACAAGCGGTACTGGAAACCCATAGGTAGCGGGTAAAAAAAATACAGCAGACCGAATACCGACCTGCTGTACCGTCATTATGCCCGGCTTAATGTTAGTCTGTATTTTCCGAAATGTCCGGGAAATGGAAGGTTACACTATGTAGTATGCCAGTAAACTTGAATGGAGTCCTGTAAGACTCTGAAACGGGAGTAAGGTCATCCAGACCCAGGTTCAGGCCTTCATGGTAGGATGGGTTGACTGCAGTAGCACCGAATTGCCCGTGAGCGACTTTTTTGTCTCCTATGAAAAGGGTAATATCTCCCGACTCGTGACCGCGGTAACCTACGACCACCTTTAGAAGCACCGGGCCGACGGGTAGGGGTTCGGCCGAAGTAACGGTTATGCTGTTACCTCTTGCGATATTGTAGGTAAATGCCAGCTGGTTATTCTGTATATAGAAACTGTATCCACCATCCCGGCCGCCGCGGGAAAACAGGACCCCTTCGGTCCCCTCTGAAATCACCACATCGGCAGAAGCAGAGAAACTTCTTTTGTTGGATAATGGGCTGGCCACATCAGGTAGAGTCGAAATTCCCCCGTAGAGTTTAACTTCACGCAGGCCATCAAATGCGGTTCTCCGCGGGATGCTGGTCGAGAGATCCTTCAGTGGATATACGTTGTATTTTCGAGCCTGCTCCTCAAAAAGCTCCCTTAGCTCCCGCAGCTTCTCGGGGTGCTTGTCGGCCAGATTAACGAGCTCGTTGTAATCTTCATTCAGATTATACAGTTCCCATACAT
>Ga0182792_1000378_pt1 | contig 43147 bp, 50 predicted proteins | sample Passage237B_FD_130497 | JGI IMG/M metagenome (GOLD analysis project Ga0182792, IMG submission 130497) | Cellulose adapted compost microbial communities from Newby Island Compost Facility, Milpitas, CA, USA - Passage2 37B (version 2) (version 2) ...
CGGCCTGATCGAGGTGCCGCGCCTGATGGCGCAGACGCTGGCGCTGGAGCCGCAGATCGAGCGGCTGGCCCGCGACATCGCAAAATGCCGCGATATGCTCTACCTCGGCCGCGGCACCAGCTATCCTCTGGCGCTCGAAGGCGCGCTCAAGCTCAAGGAAATTTCCTACATCCACGCCGAGGGCTATGCCGCCGGCGAGCTCAAGCACGGCCCGATCGCGCTGATCGACGAGACGACGCCCGTGGTGGTGATCGCGCCTTACGACCGCGTGTTTGAAAAGACCGTCTCCAACATGCAGGAGGTGGCGGCGCGCGGCGGCAATATCATCCTGATGACCGATGCGCGCGGCGCGCGCGAGGCGACCGTCAACTCGCTGGCAACCATCGTCCTGCCGGACATGCCGGCGGCGGTGGCGCCGCTCGTCTACGCCGTCCCGGTCCAGCTTCTCGCCTACCACACGGCGGTCATTATGGGCACCGACGTCGATCAGCCACGCAACCTCGCCAAGTCGGTCACCGTCGAGTGAGGGGACAGACAAACGGTCGCAGCGCCGGCACCATGCGGCGGTCAAAACCTGCTACAATCATAACATGATAAACCAGCCTGTCCGCGCCGCTGCCGGCCTTTCGGTTTCACGATGACCGGCCCGAATCTTCCACCGCTTCCGCCGGATGCTCCGGAGCTTGCTCCGCCGCCGGAGGCGCCGCGCGGCCTGATGGCGCGGTTCCGCAACTACTTCCTGACCGGCCTGATTGTCACCGGCCCGGTGGTCATCACCATCTACCTGTTGTGGTGGTTCATCACCTGGGTGGACGGACTGGTGCGGCCGCTGGTGCCGTCGGGTTATCGCCCGGAAGCGTACCTGCCGTTCGCGGTGCCGGGCTTCGGCCTGATCGTTGCGGTGTGCGGGCTGACGCTGGTCGGCTTCTTCGCCGCCAACCTGATCGGCCGCAAGCTGGTCGCGCTCGGCGAATACATCCTCGGCCGCATGCCGGTGGTGCGCGCCATCTATCGCGGCCTCAAACAGGTGTTCGAGACGCTGTTCTCCGGCAAGGGATCGAGCTTCCGCAAGGTCGGCATGGTCGAGTTTCCGGCGCCCGGCATGTGGTCGATCGTGCTGATCTCGCAGCCGCCAAGCAAAACAGTCGAGCGCGAGCTACCGGGCGAGGAAGAATATATCTCGGTGTTCCTGCCGTGCGCGCCCAACCCGACCACCGGCTTTTTCTTCTACGTGCCGAAAAGCAAGGTGATCGAAATCGACATGGGCACCGACGATGCCGCCACGCTGATCATGTCGGCCGGCGTCGTGCAGCCCGGGTCCGATGCGCACAAGCGCCGCGCAGCCGCTGCTGCCAACGACGAGGGCCGCCCGGCTTCAGAGGCGGGTGCGCAAGCCACGTCGTGACGCATAGGGTTTCATCTTCTCACGAGATGATTGTCGTCATGCCCGTGCTTGTCACGGGCATCCACGTCTTACGGTAGCTCCGTTTAAGAAAGACGTGGATGCCCGGGATAAACCCGGCCATGACGAATATACGATGGGTGACCATAATCACCCCGCGCCGATCAGCGGCAGCGCCTCGTCGCGGCCGAACAGATACAGCAGGCAGCGCAGTGCCTCGCCGCGCTCTCCCGTCAGCTTCGGATCGTCACGGACGATTTGCAGCGCCGCCTCGCGCGCCTGCGCGACGAACTGCGCGTGCAGCGCCGGGCGGGCGATGCGGAAGCCGGGCAGGCCGCTTTGCCGGGTGCCGAGGATATCGCCCTCGCCACGCAGCCGCAGGTCTTCCTCGGCGATGCGAAAACCGTCGGTGGTCTCGCGGATCACCTTGAGCCGCGCCTCGGCCGTGTCGCTGAGCGGCTCGCGGTAGATCAGGAGGCAGGTCGAGGCGAGGTGGCCGCGCCCGATGCGGCCGCGGAGCTGGTGGAGCTGGGCCAGCCCGAAGCGCTCGGCGTTCTCGATCACCATGATGCTTGCGGCAGGCACATCGACGCCGACCTCGACCACGGTGGTCGCGACCAGCACGCCGAGGTCGCCGCCCGCGAAGCGCGCCATCACGCGGTCCTTGTCGGTGCCGCGCATGCGGCCGTGCACCAGCCCGACGCGATCACCGAACCGCTTCTCCAGAACCGCGAAGCGCTGCCCGGCGTCCATCGAGGCGACGGTTTCGGATTCCTCGACCAGCGGACAGATCCAGTAGACCTGCCGGCCGGCGTCCAGCGCGCGGCCGATGGCGTCGATCACCTCGCTGACGCGGGACGCCGCGACCGCGCGGGTGTCGATCGGCTGGCGGCCGGCCGGTTTTTCGCGCAACTCAGAAACATCCATGTCGCCGAAATAGGTCATCACCAGCGTGCGCGGGATCGGCGTCGCCGACAACACCAGCACGTCCACCGCTTCGCCCTTGGAGGTGAGCGCCAGTCGCTCGCGCACCCCGAAGCGGTGCTGCTCGTCGATGATCGCCAGTGCCAGCGCGGGGAAAATAACATCATCCTGGATCAGCGCATGCGTGCCGACCACGAGGTCGACGGCGCCGGCCTTAAGCCGCGCCAGCAGGTCGCGACGCTCCTTGCCTTTTTCGCGCCCGGTCAAAATCGCGACCCGCATGCCGGCCTGCTCGGCAAGCGGCGCGATAGTTTTCAGATGCTGCCGGGCGAGGATTTCGGTCGGCGCCATCAGCGCCGCCTGCTTGTCCGTCTCGGCAGCGGCCGCCGCGGCCAGCAGCGCCACCACCGTCTTGCCGGAACCGACATCGCCCTGAAGGAGCCGTAGCATGCGCACCGGCTGCGCCAGATCGGCGGCAATGGCGGCTGCCGCTTCGCGCTGCGAGCCGGTCAGCGCATAGGGCAGAGCATTGATGATCCTGTCCCGCAGCGCGCCATCGCCGACATGGCGATGGCCGGCGGGGCGGCGCAACTGCGCGCGGACGATGGCGAGCGCCAGTTGATGCGCCAGCAATTCGTCGAAGGCGAGCCGCGACCAGAACGGCCCCCCGGGCGAGATATCCTCCGGCTCGCGCGGCACATGAACGCCGCGCAGCGCCTCGGCAAACGAGGTGAAGCCGCAGCGGCGCCTGATGGCGGCGTCGATCCATTCCGGCAGCGCCGGCAGCCGGTCGAGCGCCTGCGTCACGGCCCGATGCAGGGCGCCACGCGCCAGTCCCTCGGTCAGCGGATAGACCGGATCGATGCCCGGCAGCTTGCGAAAGCCCGCCTCGTCCACGATGCGGTCGGGATGGACGATCTGCAGCGTGCCCTCGAACATCTGCGCCGTGCCCGAGACGTAGCGCCGCGCGCCGACCGGCAGCAGCTTTTCCAGATAGTCGCGGTTGCCGCGAAAGAAGGTGAGCTGCACGTCGCCTGTGTCGTCGCTGGCGTAAACCACGTAAGGCGCGCGCGAGCGGCCCGGCGGCGGCGGGCGATGACGGTCCACCGTCACCTCCAGCGTCACCACGGTGCCGGGCACGGCGTCGCGGATCTTTGGCCGCGCCCGGCGGTCGATGACGCTTGAGGGCAGGTGCAGCAGAAGGTCGATCAGGCGCGGGGTATCGTCGCGTTCCAGCAGGTAGCGGAACAGCTTGTCCTGTTTCGGTCCGACCCCGGCGAGGCTGGTCACCGGCGCGAACAGGGGATTGAGAACGGCAGGCCGCATGATGCGTCACATCGGAGAAAAACAGTCGACCGATGGTTGGCTGCATTTCGGCGCAAATGCAATGCGGGGTCTCCTTCCGTCATGCCCGCGCTTGTCGCGGGCATCCACGTCTTAACCGAGACGCAGTCAAGCAAGACGTGGATGGCCGGGATAAACCCGGCCATGACGACGGAAGCGTACAGCCATGACAAAAAGAGCGCATTCTCACATCCCCCATCATGCTCTATACCGATCCCGCCCGGCACGTCCGGGCTTTTGGCGTTGAGCGAGAGGCGGCTATGACCACGACGGCACATTCGGGCGAGGGGCTGGACCATCGGCGCAAGCGGCTGTTGTTCCGCTGCTGGCACCGCGGCACCCGCGAGATGGACCTGATCCTCGGCCGTTTCGCCGATGCTCATGTCGCGACGCTAGCCGATGACGAGATTGCGGTGCTGGAGCGCCTGCTCGAACTGCCCGATCCCGAACTGTTTGCAGCCGTCTCCGGCGCCATCGCGCCGCCATCGTTTGCGGAAAATCTGTTCGCCCGCATCAAGGCGTTCAACGTCGCGGAGCCGGGCCTGTGAAAGCTATCCGCTCGCCGGCTGATAGCCTCGCCCCCGGCCATGCGCTGACGCTCGCCAATGTCGCCGACGGCGCCGAGGGGCTGGTGCTGTCGGACCTCGCGCGTGCGATCTTCGCCAAAGCCAAGGGCAAGGGCGGGGCGGTCAGCCTCGCCGTGGTCTGCCGCGACGGCCCACGCATGGCGCAGCTTTCGCGTGCGCTGGCCTTCTTCGCGCCCGACCTGACGGTGATGGAATTTCCGGCGTGGGACTGCCAGCCTTACGACCGGGTGTCGCCGCATGCCGGCGTCACCGCGCAGCGTCTCACCACGCTGGCGCGGCTGTCGCGCCTCAAGGGTTCGGAAACCCCCTTGATGCTGCTCACCACCGTCAACGCCATCACCCAGCGCGTGCCGGCGCGCGAGACCGTCGCCGCACAGGCGCTGTCCGTCGCGCCAGGGCATGTCGTCGGCATGGACTCGATCGTCGGCTGGCTGACGCATAACGGCTATGGCCGCACCGCGACGGTGCGCGAGCCGGGCGAGTTCGCGGTTCGCGGCGGCATCCTCGATCTTTATCCGGCCGGCCTCGACATGCCGGTGCGCCTCGACTTCTTCGGCGATACGCTGGAATCAATCCGTTCGTTCGACGCCGAAACCCAGCGCACCGCGCTGACGATGCGCGGGCTCGACCTCGTGCCGGTGGCTGAGTTCCAGCTCGTCACCGAGACCATCAAGCGTTTCCGTATGAGCTATGTCGAGGCGTTCGGCGCGCCGAGCCGGGATGATGCGCTTTACGAGGCGGTCAGCGAGGGGCGCCGCTATCCCGGCATGGAGCATTGGCTGCCGCTGTTTCATGCCCGCATGGATACGCTGTTCGATTATCTCGACGGCGCCACGCTCGCGCTCGAATACCAGGCGGACGACGCCGCGCGCGAGCGCTTCACGCAAGTGTCCGATTATTACGAGGCGCGTCATGAGGCGATGGAGAGCGGCGAGGGGCCGCTTTACAAGCCGCTGCCGCCGGACCGGCTCTATCTGACGGACGGCGAATGGGACGCCCGCCTTGCCGACCATGCGCTGGCGCGGCTCACGCCATTCGCGCTGCCCGAGGCGACCCCGGACGCGCTCGACGCCGGTGCGCGGGCGGGGCGCAATTTTGCGCCGGAGCGCGCCGACAGCGCGGCCAATGTCTTTGCCGCGCTGGTCGGGCATGTCCAGACGTTGCAGGCGGCGCGCAAGAAGGTGGTGATCGCGGCGTGGAGCGAGGGCGCGCGCGAGCGCATGGAGAGCGTGCTCAAGGAGCACAAGCTGCACAACGTCGTCAATGTCGCAAGCTGGCGCGCGGTGGCGGCGACGCCGCGCAACGAGACGATGCTGGCGGTGGTCGGGCTCGAAACCGGCTTCGAGACCGACAACGTGGCCGTCATCAGCGAGCAGGACATCCTCGGCGACCGGCTGGTACGGCCGCGCCGGGCCAGCCGCAAGGTCGAGAACTTCATCTCCGAGGTGACGAGCCTCGCCGCCGGCGATCTGGTCGTCCATGTCGATCACGGCATCGGCCGCTTCGTCGGCCTGAAGACGCTCGAGGTCGCCGGCGCGCCGCACGACTGCCTCGAACTGCACTATGCCGCCGGCGCAAAACTGTTTCTGCCGGTCGAGAACGTCGAACTGTTGTCGCGCTACGGCTCGGAGCATACCGATGTCGAACTCGACCGGCTCGGCGGCTCCGGCTGGCAGGCCCGCAAGGCAAAGCTCAAGCAGCGCATCCGCGAGATCGCCGGCGAACTGATCAAGGTCGCGGCCGAGCGGCAGTTGCACGAGGCGCCGAAGCTCAGCGTCCCGTCCGGCCTCTACGACGAGTTCTGCGCGCGCTTTCCCTACGAGGAAACCGAGGATCAGAGAGGCGCCATCGATGCCACGCTGCGCGACCTCGCCGCGGGCAAGCCGATGGACCGCCTGGTGTGCGGCGACGTCGGCTTCGGCAAGACCGAGGTGGCGCTGCGCGCGGCGTTCGCGGTGGCGCTCAGCGGCAAGCAGGTCGCGGTGGTGGTGCCGACCACGCTGCTGGCGCGCCAGCACGCCAAAACCTTCGCGGAGCGCTTCCGCGGCTTTCCGGTCAACATCGCACAGGCGTCACGGCTGGTCAGCGCCAAGGAATTAAAGGCGACCAAGGCGGGACTGGCCGACGGCTCGGTCGATATCGTCATCGGCACCCATGCGCTGCTCGGCAAGACCATCAAGTTCCGCGACCTCGGCCTCGTCATCGTCGATGAGGAGCAGCATTTCGGCGTCGCGCACAAGGAACGGCTGAAGACGCTGCGTGCCGAGGTGCATGTGCTGACGCTGACGGCGACGCCGATCCCGCGCACGCTGCAGCTCGCGTTCTCGGGCGTGCGCGATCTGTCGATCATCGCCTCGCCCCCGGTGGACCGCCTTGCGGTGCGCACCTTCGTCGCTCCGTTCGATCCCTTGATGGTGCGTGAAGCCTTGTTGCGTGAGCGCTATCGCGGCGGTCAGGCGTTCTACGTCTGCCCGCGCATCGACGACCTCTCCGAGGCGAAGGACTTTCTCGACAAGAACGTGCCGGAGGTGAAGGTCGCCGTCGCGCATGGCCAGATGCCCGCGGGAACAATCGAGGACATCATCTCGGCCTTCTACGACGGCAAATACGATGTGCTGCTCTCCACGACGATCGTCGAATCCGGCCTCGACATCCCGACCGCCAACACGCTGATCGTGCATCGGGCCGACATGTTCGGGCTGGCTCAGCTTTACCAGTTGCGCGGCCGCGTCGGCCGCTCGAAGCTCAGGGCGTACGCGCTGTTCACGCTGCCGGACAAGCATAAGATCACCGCGCAGGCCGAGCGGCGGCTGTCCGTGCTGCAATCGCTGGAGACCATCGGCGCTGGCTTCCAGTTGGCCTCGCACGACCTCGACATCCGCGGCGCCGGCAATCTGTTGGGCGAGGAGCAGTCCGGCCACATCAAGGAGGTCGGATTCGAACTGTACCAGTCGATGCTGGAAGAGGCGATCGTCAACCTCAAGGCCGGCATCAGCGAACCGGTCGCCGACCGCTGGTCGCCGCAGATCACGCTCGGCATGCCGGTGATGATCCCGGAGGATTACGTCACCGACCTGCCGGTGCGGCTGTCGCTCTATCGCCGCCTCGCCGACCTCGACAGCGACGAGGATATCGCAGCCTTCGCCGCCGAGATGCGCGACCGCTTCGGGCCGCTGCCGGACGAGGTGCGCCACCTGTTCAAGGTCGCGGCGATCAAGAACTACTGCCGCCGCGCCAATGTCGAGAAGGTCGAGGCCGGGCCGAAGGGCGCGGTGATCGCCTTCCGCGACAATGCCTTTGCCGAGCCGGAGCGGCTCGTTGCCTTCATCCGCCGCCATGGCGAGGCGGCGCGGGTGCGGCCCGACATGAAGGTGGTGTTCGTTCAGGTGTGGGACAGCGCCGAGGCGCGTGTGGCCGGCACCACGGAGATCTTGCGCGAACTCGCCGAGTTGGCCGGCGGCCGTAAGGCGGCGTGAACGATCCTGCTAGAGCGTTTTCAAGCGAAGTGGGAACCGGTTCGCGTGAAGAAAACGCGACAAAACAAAAATCTAGAGCTTTTTGGCTTCTGACTCCATCAGAAGCGAAAAAGCTCTACGAGGCGGCGCGCTCGCCGTTGCTGCCCGCCTCGATGCGCGCGACGAGCGTCGCCGCGGTATCGCCCGGTTGCAGCGTCGTGGTTGCGACCTGAACCTCGGTGTGCTGGTTCGGCGAGGAACTGAGCACGCTGTAGCGCAACACGCTGGCGAGCCGCCGGGCGATCTGCTCGGCGTTGGTGCCGTCGGTGCCGGCAAAGGCCACCATGATCGCACCGTCGGCGCCAAGCGAGGCGAAATCGGTGCGCCGCATCAGCCGGCCGACGATGCGCGCGGCGTCGATCTGCTCGCGCTGCCGCGAGGATTCCAGCACCAGCCGTACCAGCGACAGCGACGCCTTGCGCTGCCGCGCCTCGTCAACGGCGGCAGTCAGGTCGCGCTCGAATGCCTCGGTGGTCAGAAGACCCGTGCGCGGATCGAGCAAGCCGTTGGCCTCGATCACCTTGAGCATGCGGATCAGCCGCGCCTCAAAAGCGTGCAGGCGGATCAGCAAGGCCGCGCGCTCGGCGACCTCCCTGGGCTCGCCCGGCGCAAACTCCAGACAGGGCAGCGTGTAGGCCGTGCCGGCGTCCACCACCTCGGGCGACACCAGGACAGGCAGGTTACGGAAACGGGGATCGTCACCGAGCACGCCGAGAAAGCCGTCGACGACGCGCGAGGTAAAACCCTCGCCGATTACCACGCCGTCCACCTCGCGCACGTTGAGGTGTTTTGCGGCGGCATCGACACTCAGGGCCCCGACCACGCCAAGCCGCACGCCGAGCGCGACCGAGAGCGCGGGAAAGCAGGAGCCGCGCCCCATCAGGAGCACGCTCGCATCCTGCAACGGATCGGTTGCGGGCAGCGGCACCGGGCGGCCCGCAAGCCGCCGCAGCACAGTGCTGTGCAGGCTGCGGACCCGTAACGCCGAGCGCAGCCGCGCCTCGAGCCTGTCAGTGACATTGCCGTGCGGGGCGAATGGAAGAACGTTGTCGGCGCAGGGCGGCTCGGCACCGATGGCGATCAGCGGCACATACGGTTCGAGCGTCGCAACATACGTTGCCAGCGCGTCAAGCCGCGCCGTCGTCTCCGGTGTGACGACGGCCACCACCGCCGCCGGCGGCGTCGCCTCGATCAGGCGATGAGCGTCGTCCCACGCAGCGTTGATCCGGCCGGGCAGCTCTGGAAATTCAAAGCCCGCAGGCGACGCAAAGCGGGTGATCCCGGAAATGACAACGACGGTGCCCTGAGACGGCATGGCAGGCCCTCGATGCGGACGGCTGAGAACATAGCGTTTTCGAGCGACGTGGAAACCGGCCGACGCCGGGCCATAGCCGGCTCCGGCCCGGCGTCGGCCGGTTCGCGTTAAGAAAACGCGTCAAAACAATAGTCTGAAGTTCTGTATTCGATCAGAAGCAAAAACATTTCAATGCGCGAATGGCACACGAAAGGTCGTGGCCGAAATCCATTTCAGCCCAACGTCGTTAAGACGGCGTCAACGGCGCGGCGTCCTCGCCGGCGCGGCCATGGCTGCGAAACGCTTCTGCGACGAGCGGGTTGAGCCCGAGGTCGATCAGCGCCTTGCGGGTACGCAGGCGGTCGGCAGCATGGCCGGCGAGGCGTTGGCCGGTCAGCCGGTCGGGCACCGCGGTCAGCATGGTGTCCGCAGGCAGCATGCGGCTCCAGGCGTCGAGTTCACGCGCGCGGAACCGGTAGCCGCCGATGCCGATCACGCCCGCCGGCGGCGCGGTGACGATCAGGCCGCCTGCCGCTTTCCGCGCGGCGTAGCCGGTATCGACCTCGGCGAGGGCACCATCGTCCGGCGGGGACGCCCCATAATAGGCGGCAACCGGCACCATCGGGCCGCTCAGCGCGATCGTGCCGTGCGCCGTCAGCTTCATGTCGTCGGAGGCCGCCAGAAGCGGCGCCGGCAGCCCGTCGGCGGCGCGCCGCGCTGCTGCAAGCCCGATCTCGCCGAACAGTGCCACGTCGGTGAAGGCGGCGACACCTTGCCAGGCCGGACCGGCCGCGGCCTGCTCCGGTGCGCGCCACAGCCCGACGACATGGCGCAATGCCGGCGCCTGCGCGGCCAGTTCCAGCGCCAGCGCGGCCGGCGCGATCAGCGTATCGCACGGTGTCTCGGCGATCTGGCGCAGCAGCACCTCCGGCGCAAACGGGTGATGCAGCGTCAGCGTGCCGCCGGTCAGGAGCCACGTCACCAGCGAGGCCGCCAGCGTGCCGAACGACGACGGCGTGACGGCGGCGGCGATCGAGGCCCGCTGCGGCAGCCGGCTTTCCAGATCGATGACGAGGCCGCCGGCGATCAGCGCGGCGTGGCTGCGCGGCACCGCGCGCAGGCCGTCCGGCGTCACGTCGAACGTCACGAGGGCGGCGCGGCGGACGTCTTCCGGCAGGGGCGCCACGGCTGGGTCGGGTGTAGGCATATCGTCGAGCGGCACCATGCCGTCCGGCAGGCAAGCGCCGAAGCCGCAGACGTGGCGGATGGAGAAGGTCTCGGCCGCGGCGTTCATCGCGAGATCGGCATGATCGACGCCGTCGATCGTCCCGCAGGCAACGATGGCGCGGGCGCCGACGGCATTGAGCGCCGTGGCAAGATCGGCCTGGCGCCAGAGTTGCGGCAGCAAGGCCGCGACCAGGCCGACGCGGGACGCGGCGAGAACGGTGAGGGCGGCCTCCACGGTATTGGGCAGTTGCAGCGCGACCACCGACCCTTGCGGCAGCCGCGCCTCGGCAAAATGCGCGGCCAGCGCGGCAATCGCCCGGTCGGCCTCGGCGTAGCTCAGCCGGCGCGGCGCGGCTCCGGTGACGCGGGCCTTGTCCGGCGGATCGCACAGCGCGAGCCGGTCCGGCGCCTGTGCCAGCGTGCGCCGGAACAGGCCGTCGAGCGTCGGAAGGGCGGCGGGCTCGGGCTGCTGCTGGTCGGTCATGGGTTCGCTTGCGGGCGGTGCCACCAGGTTTCGGGAAGCGCCCCGGTGAGGGCAGTGGTGGCTGGCCACTCTATCCGATTCCAGCGCGCCAGCCATTGGTGGCGCACGTTGAACAGCGGAATGGCATAAGCGCCTGACATCAGCACGCGGTCGAGCGTGCGCACGGCGGCGACGAAATCGCTGCGGTCGCGGGCATCGAGCAGCTTTGCGATCATGGCGTCGATGGCCGGCTCCTTCGCGCCCATGTAGTTGCGCGTGCCGGGGGTATCGGCGGCCGCGCTGCCCCAATAGAACGCCTGCTCGTTGCCGGGCGACAGCGACTGGTCCCAGCGGTTCTGGATCATGTCGAAATCGTAGGCGAGGCGGCGCTGGTCGAACTGCACGGCATCGACGGTGCGGATGTGAGCGGCGATGCCGGCGCGCTTCAGATCGCGGGCGAAAGCGAGCGCGATGCGCTCCTGATCGCGCGTCGTCACCAGAATCTCGAAGGCGAACGGCGCGCCGGTCGCGCGATGGCGCAGCACGCCGTTGTCGAGCGCGTAGCCCGCCTCCCGGAGTAGGGCCAGCGCCTCGCGCAACGCGGCACGGTCGCGCCCCGAGCCGTCGCTCGTCGGCAGGCGGTAGCTGCCGTCGAGAATGTCGGGCCGCACGCTTGCCGCATAGGGAGCGAGCAGGGCGCGTTCGCGCGGATCCGCCGGCCGGCCGTAGGCCGACAGGTCGGAGCCGGCGAAATAGCCGCCGTCTCGGGCATACAGCCCGAAGAAGTAGTTGCGGTTGATCCACGCGAAGTCGAACAGCCGGATCAACGCCCGGCGCACACGCGGGTCGGCGAACGGCGGCCGGCGGGTGTTGAACACCAGATATTCGGACGGGTTCGGCGTGCCCGGCGTCAGTGTTGTGCGCGCCACCTCGCCGTTGCGCACGGCGGCGAAGTCGTAGCCCTCGTGCCAGCGCAGCGGCTCGGTCTCGATGCGCACGTCATAGAGGCCACGCTTGAACGCCTCGAACAGGCCGTTGGCCTCGCGATAGTAGTCGAGCCGCACCTCGTCGAAATTCCACAGGCCCCGATTGACCGGCAGGTCGCGGCCCCAATAGTCGGGGTTGCGCGTCAGCGTCACGCTGGCGCCGGGGCGAACGTCAGTCACGCGGTAGGGGCCGGAGCCGACCGGGGCGGCGAGCGAGGTCGCCTCGAACGTCCCGGAATCGACCGCGTGGCGCGGCAGGATCGGCATCAGCGCGAGGATCAGCGGCAACTCGCGGTCGCCGCTCCCGGCAAAATCGAAGCGCACGGTCCGCACATCCGGGGTCGAGGCACGTTCGACCTTGCTGTAGTAGAGCCGGTGGTTGGGGCGGCCCCTGTCGCGCAGCAGCCGCCACGAAAACAGCACGTCTTCCGCCGTCACCGGCGTGCCGTCGGAAAAACGCGCCTTCGGATTGAGATGAAAGATGACGTGGCTGCGAGCGTCGTCGGTGTCGATGCTGTCGGCGAGCAGGCCGTACAGGGTGAACGGCTCGTCCTGCCCCCGTGTCATCAGGCTCTCGACGACATAGCCGCGCACCTGCTGCACCGCCGCGCCGCGGACGATGAACGGGTTCAGGCTGTCGAAGGTGCCGAGCAGCCCCAACACCAGCCGGCCCCCCCTGGGGGCATCCGGGTTGGCGTAAGCCATATGGGTGAAGGTCGCGGGCAGGGCCGGCTCGCCGTGCATGGCGATGGCATGACGTGGAGCGGCACTCGCCACCGCGCTGGCCCACAGCAGCATGGCCGCCACCGTCAGGCAGCCAAAAATCCGCGCACGCAGGTGTGATTCGGTGAAAGGCACGGGCCGAGGCTAGAGCATGATCCCGAAAAGTGGGAACCGGTTTTCGGAGAAGATCATGCTCAACAAGAGATAATCCAAGAGCAAGATGGATCAGACTCTAGCGCCGGACGTCCGTTCCGGCGGTGGAACACGCCCCGCCGGAAGCGCAAAATCCGCTTGCCGGCATTGATCTTTTCGCTCGCCGTTGTATTGAAGGCGGGTAGGGGACGGAGGCAGGCAGGGTGTCACTCTGCCGCCGCATTTGGTAACCAGACAGCGGCCCGGCAGAATTTCGCTCGCCGCGCGGTTTCGGTGCATTCCCGGTTCGCACTCTAAAGAGGGTTTCCGCAATGAATTTCCGTTTCTTGGCCGCGCAGGCTCCGCGGGGCGGACGGGTTGCCGCCATGCTGGCGGCGGCGTCGCTGATCGCGGCGGGCAGCTTCGGTGTGGCGCAGGCCCAGCAGCCGGCCCCGAAAGCCAAGGCCCCTGCAAAGAACGCCCAGAAGCAGGAGCCGGCCCCCCAGCAGACGCCGCCGGCGCAAGGCCAGCCGCCGCAGGGGGCCGACCAGCAGGTGCAGCTCATCTATGCGCCGTGGACGAAGTTCTGCCTCAAGGGCCAGGACGCCAACGCCAAGCAGGTGTGCTTTACCGGCAAGGACGGCCGCATCGAGTCCGGCCAGCCGGTGATCGCCGCCGTCATCATCGAGCCGGAAGGCGAACCGAAGAAGATTTTGCGCGTCACGCTGCCGCTTGGCATGCAGCTCGTCCACGGCACCCGCGTCATCGTCGACAGCAACCCGCCACAGCAGAGCCCCTATGTGATCTGCTTCGCCAACGGCTGCATGTCGGACTACGAGGCGACGCCCGAGATGATCGCCAACATGAAGAAGGGCCAGAACCTGATCGTGCAGGCGATCAACGCCAACGGCGCGCCGCTGACGCTGCCGCTGCCGCTGGCCGAGTTCGCAAAGGCCTATGACGGCCCGCCGACCGATCCGAAGGTGTTCGAGGAGACCCAGAAGAAGCTGCAGGAAGAGTTGCAGAAGCGCGCCGCCGAGGCTCGCGCCAAGCTCGAAGCGCAGCAGAAGCCGGCCGAGGGCCAGCCCGCCAATCCGGCGCAGAAGTAGCAGGGCCGGGCACGCGCCCGCTTATCGTCGATCACGCAAAGGACCGGGGAAACCCGGTCCTTTTGCTTATAGGTGGCTCGGTGACGGAGTGAGCGGTGCCGGCGCGTCAGTTCAGTGTGCTGTTGCGCGGGCGGTAGCCGCCGGCCTTGTCGCGCACAAAGATCTCGGCGACCTGCGAGTGCCGCACCGGCTCGCCGGAGTCGTCCGGCAGCAGGTTCTGCTCGGAGACGTAGGCGACGTACTCAGAGTCGGAATTCTCCGCGAGCAGATGATAGAACGGCTGGTCCTTGTGCGGCCGCATCTCCTCGGGAATCGACAGCCACCACTCCTCGGTGTTGGCGAACTCCGGGTCGATGTCGAACACCACGCCCCGGAACGAGAACAGCCGGTGACGAACGATCTGGCCGATCTGGAACTTGGCGGTACGCGTTTTAATCATGATGCGTCGATAGACCAGGATGGCGGCGGATGCTAGAGGCATTCGGCGCATAACGCCCGGCCCCTCCCGTGCGCGTGCCGCGTCTGCCGCCATCCCGCCGCGATTGCCCCGACCCATCGATGATCGACGTCCTCAACCTCGCGCTGCCGTATTTCGGCTTGATTCTCATAGGCTTCCTCTGCGGTAAATACAAAAAGCTGCCGGAGGCCGGGCTCGCCTGGGTCAACTTCTATGTGCTATACGTCTCGCTGCCGGCGCTGTTCTTCCGAGTTTTGTCCCGAACCCCGTTCGAGGAACTGAACAACCTGCCGTTCGTCGTGGCGACGACGCTCGCCACCGCCTCGGCCTATTTCGTGGCGCTGGCGGCATCGCGCCTGCTTCACGGCCTGCCGCTGCGGCAGGCAGCCATGGCCGGGCTGTGCGGCGGCTACGGCAATATCGGCTACATGGGCCCCGGATTGGCGCTGGCCGTGTTCGGCTCGAAGGCGGCGGCACCGACGGCACTGGTGTTCTGTTTCGATAACATCTTTCTGTTTTCCATCGTGCCGCTGTTCATGGCTCTGACCGACGGCCATAAGGCGCCGCTGTGGCCGACGGTCGGCCGCGTGGTACGCGAGATCGTGCTGCATCCGCTGATCGTCGCGACTTATCTCGGGGCTGCCGCCGCGGCGATCCATTTCGAGCCGCCGGTCGCGGTCGACGGCATGCTGCGCTTCCTCGAAAGCTCGGCTGCGCCGGTGGCGCTGTTCGTGCTTGGCGTCACCGTGGCGCTGCGGCCGTTCAAGGGTGTGCCGTGGGAACTGCCGACCACCATCGCCATCAAGCTGGTGGTGCATCCCCTGATCCTGTTCGGGCTGTTGATGCTGCTCGGGCCGTTCACCGCGGAATGGGCCGGCACTGCGCTCCTGCTGGCGTCGCTGCCGCCGGCGCTCAACGTGTTCGTCATCGCCCAGCAATACGACACCTGGGTCGAGCCCGCCTCCGCCGCGGTGATGGTCGGCACCACGGTGTCGGTGGTGACGCTGACGGCGGTGATGTGGCTGTTGGCCAGCGGCACGCTCGCCTTCTGAGCCTACCGCCAGGACGGCGACAGTCCCTCGCGCATGGCCATGCGGCGCAGCGGCCCGACATGGGCGAGCATATGCATGCCGAGCGCGCGCGCGGCCTGCACCGGCAGGAGGTCGGCGAGCAGGCTGCGGTTGGCGAGATCGACGCTCCACACCCGCGAGGCGACGTCGGCGCGCCGGGCCGCCGCGAACCGCGACAGCGTTGCCGGTGCCCCGGGGTCCTCGTTATGGGCCAGCACCGGGCCGACGATCGCGGCAAGATCGGCAGCGTCGCGCAGGCCAAGATTGAGCCCCTGCGCGCCGATCGGCGGGATGACGTGGGCGGCCTCGCCGACCAGCGCGATGCGGCGGGCGGCAACCTGCTGCGGCCGCTCGATGGCGAGCGGGAAGCTGTGGCGGCCGGGCGCCACCTGCATGGAGCCGAGAATGGAATGCGATTGCCGCTCGGCCGCCTGCGCCAGCGCCGCATCGCTCATCGCGACAAGCCGCTCCGCCTCGGCCGGCGTCGTGACCCAGACCACGCTGGAGCGGTTGCCCGGCAGCGGCACGAACACGCATGGCCCGTGCGGAGTATGAAATTCGGTCGAGGCGTCGTGGTGCGGCCGGGAATGGCTGACGTTGAAGGTGACCGCCGCCTGATTGAGCGACCTGCGCGTCACGGCAATGCCGGCTGCCTCACGGCACAGCGAACGCCGGCCATCGGCGCCGACGACCAGCGGCGCGAGAAGCGTCTGTCCGTCGTGGGTGCGCACCTCGACCGCCGCATTGGCAGGCACGATCCTTTCGGCCTCGTCGTCGATCCGGATCAGATTTTGGCATTCGTCGCTCGCGGCCTCCAGCGCCGCGACCAGCGTGCGGTTCTCGATGTTGAAGCCGAACGTCTCGAGGCCGATCTCGGTGCAGTCGAAACGCACTTCCGGCGCCCGGAACAGCCGGCCGGTGTCGTCCACCAGCCGCATGGCGCGCAGCGGCGCCGCCGCCTCGGCACAGCGTTGCCACACGCCGAGCCGCTCCAGCAGGTCGAGCGACCGGCCGAGCAGGGCGGTGGTGCGATTGTCGCCGTAGGCGACCCGCCGCGCCGCCAGCGCGGTCCGGGCACCGGCCTCGCCGAGTGCGATGGCCGTGGTGAGGCCGGCCGGGCCGCCGCCGACCACGATGCAGTCGAACGTCAGGGTCGAAGGGGAGGCTGCGGGCATGGTCCGTCACACCGTTGTCGCATCGTAAAATAATAACGTCTTGTCAGCGTAGCATAGCCGAAAGTTCCGCGAGGCGCCGGCTTTGCCGCCTGTCATGATCCCTGTTCATGGGGTGGGCAATCCTGTTATTCAAGCAGGCTGTCCGCGCGCCGGCGCGGCGGTTCCGCCTGCTCCCTCGATTTTCGGATGTGACGCATGCTCGATCTTCTCGCCAGCCCCGAAGCCTGGGCGGCGCTGCTGACCCTGACGGCGCTCGAAATCGTGCTCGGCATCGACAACGTGATCTTCCTGTCGGTGATCGTCTCGCGCATCCCCGAGCCGCACGCCACCCGCGCGCGCCAGATCGGACTGGCGCTGGCGCTGATCTTCCGTATCGCGCTTCTGTCCATTCTGGTGTGGCTGATCGGGCTGACGCAGCCGGTCCTCACCGTGATGGACTTCGACTTCTCCTGGCGCGACATCATCCTGATCGGCGGCGGCGCCTTCCTGATCGCCAAGGCGACCCACGAGATTCACGGCGAGGTCGAGGCCAACGAGGATGGCGGCGGCGAGACCAAGGCCAGCGCGTCGTTCTTCTGGATCGTCATCCAGATCATCATCATCGATATCGTGTTCTCGCTCGATTCCATCATCACCGCGATCGGCATGGCCAAGGATCTCGAGATCATGATCGCGGCGGTGATCATCGCCTGCATCGTGATGTATGTCTCCTCCGGCCCGGTGGCGCGCTTCGTCGCCAAGCATCCCACCACCAAGATGCTGGCGCTCGCCTTCCTGGTGATGATCGGCGTGGCGCTGGTCGCCGACGGCTTCCACTTCCACATCCCGCGCGGCTACATCTACTTTGCCATCGTCTTTTCGGTGGCGGTCGAGTTCTTCAACATCCTCGCCCGGCGCAACCGCAAGCGCGCCTGAACGCGGCAGCGCTCACGCGGCAATATTGACAACGCCGTGCCGATGTCTTTCGTTGCGCGGAGACGACATCGAAGGAGGCAGCGACATGACCAAGGCGGTTCGCGTTCACAAGCACGGCGGCCCCGAGGTGCTCACTTACGAGGACGTCGAGGTCGGCGCGCCCGGCTCCGGCGAGGTCCGCATCCGCCAGACCGTCGTCGGTCTCAACTTCATCGATGTCTATTACCGCACCGGCCTCTACAAGCCGCCGGCGCTGCCTTTCATCGCCGGCAACGAGGCGGCCGGCGTCGTGGTGGCGGTCGGGCCCGATGTCACCGACTTTCATCCCGGCGATCGCGTTGCCTACTACGCCAACCTCGGCGGCTATGCCGAGGAGCGCATCATTCCCGCGGCGAAGCTGGTCAAGCTGCCCGATCATATCAGCGACGAGCAGGCCGCGGTCTTGATGCTCAAGGGCATGACCGCGTTCTACCTGCTGCGCAAGACCTTCAAGGTCGAGCCGGGCCACCGCGTGCTGATTCACGCTGCGGCCGGCGGCGTCGGGCTGTTGGCCTGCCAGTGGGCCAAGTCGCTCGGCGCCACCGTGATCGGCACCGTCGGCTCGAAGGCCAAGGCCGAACTCGCGCTCGCCAACGGCTGCGACCATGTCATCCTCTACCGCGACGAGGATTTCGTCGTCCGCGTCAAGCAGATCACCGACGGCGCGCTGTGCGATGTGGTGTATGACAGCGTCGGCAAGACGACGTTTCCGGGGTCGCTGAAGTGCCTGCGCCGCCGCGGGCTGTTCGTGTCGTTCGGCAATGCCTCCGGACCGGTGCCGCCGTTCCCGCTCGCCGAACTCAATGCCCACGGTTCGCTCTATGCGACGCGGCCAAAACTCAACGATTACGTTGCCACCCATGAGGAGCTTCTCGAAGCCGCCGACGCGCTGTTCTCGGCCGTCCTCAGCGGCAAGCTCAAGGTGCAGATCAACCACGCCTACGCGCTGAAGGACGTGGCGAGGGCCCACACCGATCTCGAAAGCCGCGCCACCACCGGTGCCGTCATCCTGCGGCCGTAGCTTTACGCTGCCTCGCTGAACGGAGCGACGGCGATGCCGTGGGCGGCGAGCGCATCGCGCACGGCGCGGGCGATCTCGACCGCGCCGGCCGTATCGCCATGGATGCACACGGTGTCGATCGGCACCGCGACCGTCTTGCCGCTGACCGAGGTGATGGCGCGCTCCGTCACCATGCGGACGACGCGCGCGGCGATCGCCTCCTTATCGTGCAGCACCGACCCGGGCATGGCGCGCGGCAGCAGCGAGGCGTCATCGGCATAGGCGCGGTCGGCGAACACCTCGTGCGCGAGCCGCAGGCCGGCGGCCTCGCCCGCCTTCGCCAGTTCCGTGTTCGGCAGCACCACGAAAATCAGCGCGCGGTCCACCGCCCGGATGGCGGTGGCGATGGCGCGCGCGGTCATTGCATCGGCGCAGGCGACGTTGGAGAGCGCTCCGTGCGCCTTGACGTGGGTGACGCGATGGCCCGCGAGCGTGGCCACCGCCTGCAGCGCGCCGATCTGGTAGGCCACCATCGTCTCGATCTCGGACGCCGAAAGACCCGGCACCGGGCGGCGGCCGAAGCCGTGCAGGTCGCGGTAGCCGGGGTGCGCGCCGATCGCGACGCCACGCGCCTTCGCAAGGCTCGCGGTGCGCAGCATGATGTCGGAATCCCCGGCATGAAAGCCGCAGGCGATGTTGACGCTGCTGGCAAGCTCGATCATCGCTGCATCGTCGCCCATCCGCCACGGGCCGAACCCCTCGCCGAGGTCGCAGTTGAGATCGATGCAGGTCATGGCTGATCCTTGTCGTCCGGTCCGGCGGGGCTCTGCCAGGTCGCGGCATCGACGGCACTGACGGCAACGCCGGCGGTGTTGGCGCTTTGCAGCGCGGCGAGGTCGAATGCGGCGCCGCCAGTCTGCACCAGATTGGCCAGCGAGGCGATATGCGACGCCATTTGCCGCGCCGCCTGCTGCGCTTCCTCTACCGTCACGGCGCGGAAACGAATGGTGTGGCCGGGCCGGGTCTGGGCAACCCGGCCGAGGTCGGCGCTGATGACGGTCGCGATTTTTGGGTAGCCGCCGGTGGTGCCGCGGTCGGGCATCAGAATAATCGGACGGCCGCTGCCCGGCACCTGAATGCTGCCGGTGACGGTGCCATCGGACACGATGTCGTGGCCATGGGCGCGGGTGATGGCCGGCCCGTCGAGGCGATAGCCCATGCGGTCGCTGAGGGCCGAGACGCGCCACTCGCTCGCAAGCAGCAGCTCTTGCGCCGCCGTATCGAACTCTTCGTGCTGCGGACCGAACACGATGCGGATCGGCCCCTGTGCAGCCGGCGCCAGCGGCAGCCGCCGCTCCTGCGCAAGCGGGGCTGCGTCGTGGAGCGCCAGCAGATCGCCGGCCTGCAACGGCCGTGGGAACGGACTGCCGAGCCCGGCCAGCGCATTGACCGACAGGCTGCCGAACACCGGCTCGCCGCAGACCGCGCCCTCGATGGCGAGATAGCTGAACACGCCGTCGCGCGCCGCGCCGAGGACGAGGCTTTCGCCGGCGGCGAGCAGCACCGTGGTCTTCATCGGAAAGAGCCGCCCGGCCGCGGTTGCCTCGCGCGCGGCACCGGCCAGTGCGACGCGCACGCAGCCGTCGCGCACCGTGAAACGGGCGTCGAACGGGCCGATTTCTATTGCCGCGGCGAACGGTGCGTTGCCGGCCAGCGCATTGGCGACGGCCAGCGCGGGGCGGTCCATCACGCCGCTCGGCGTCAGGCCGTAGCGCTGCGCGCCGAAGCGGCCGCCGTCCTGCACCGACGTCGCAGGCCCCACATGATCCACGGCAAGCAGGCTCATGGCGCGATCTGCTCGGCAACGATCTCGCCGGCCTCCGCGGCGGCATCCGACGCTGCGAACTCCGCCGCATCGATGGCAAAAAAGGTCACAGCGTCGCCCGGCTCGAGCAGGAACATCGGCTCGCGGTGCGGATGGAAGGTGCGCACCGGCGTGCGTCCGATCAGGTGCCAGCCGCTCGGCGCGGCAATGCACTGGATGCCGGTCTGGATGCCGCCGATCGAGATCGTACCGGCCGGTGTCTCGGTGCGCGGATCGTTGCGGCGCGGCGTGGCGAGGCTGGGATCGAGACCGCTGAGGTAGGAATAGCCCGGCGTGAAGCCGAGCATCGTCACCCGGTAGTCGCCGGCCGTGTGTCGCCGCACCACCTCGTCCGGCGTAATGCCGTGACGCTCTGCGAGAGCGTCGAGATCGATGCCGTGCGCGCCGCCATAGGCTACCGGGATGCGCCAGCGGCGCGCCGGGCCTTCGGGCGGAGCCGGGTGCCGGGCCAATACCAGAAGCTGCTTCGACAGATCGGCGAAGCCCGTCGCGACCGGGTCGTAGTGGACGAGCAGCGAGCGATAGGTCGGCACCGTCTCGATGACGCCGGCAAGCTGTGCGGCAGCCACCGTGCGATCGAACGCCAGCACGCGCGCATTGATCGCGGTATCGACGGTGCGGCCGAACTCGACCGTCAGTGCGGTGTCGCCGGATGGCAGGATGCGTGGGTCGGGGAGGGGGGATGCCATGCCGGTCCGTCGTCGTCATCGTTGCAGGTGCATTTGTCGGCGAGCGGTCGGCAAATGGCAATGCGGTCGATGCAGGGTTTGTATCATCCGGGTGTGCTATTCAGGGGGCGGTTTTGCTGCCGCCCACCAAGGAGCAACGATGATGGATATTCACCCTGTCGGCGCGCGGGCCACGTCTCGCGGCTCCGAAAGCTATTTCACCGGCACCGTCTGGCTCGATCCCATCGTGGCAGCGCAAGCGCCTGCGCGCGTTCAGGCGGCGCGGGTGACGTTCGCGCCGGGCGCGCGCACCGCGTGGCATACCCATCCCCTCGGCCAGACGCTCTATGTAGTCGCCGGCGCCGGCCGGGTGCAGACGCGCGGCGGGCCGGTGCGCGAGATCAGGGCGGGCGACACGGTGTGGATTCCGCCCGGCGAGGAGCACTGGCACGGCGCCGCGCCGACCACCGGCATGGCCCACATCGCGATACAGGAAGCGCTGGACGGCAGCGCGGTGAACTGGCTCGCCCACGTCACCGACACCGAGTACGGCGCCTGATTACAGGCGCTGCGCGGTCCATGTGCCGGAGCACAGCGGGCCGCGCCAGGTGCCCGAGCCCGACTGTGCCGACAACTGGCCAAGCCCGCTGGCCCGGCGCGCGCCATCGTTCAGCACCACCCTGACGGCGCCTTGCGCGGAGACGTGGCCGGAGGCGCCCATGCCGCTGTCTGCGGCGATGCGGCCGTCCGCGACGTTGAGGGTCAGCATCGTGCCGTCGCCGCAGGCGGCGCGTGCCGCCGTGATGCGCACGCTCCACTGACCGTCGAACAGCGTCTGCGCATGGGCCGGCGCGATGTTGGTCGCGGCGATCAGCAACGAGATCGCCCGGGGTGCAAGCCGTACGACAAGGGCCGGTGCTGAAAGTGCCATGATTGCCTCCACGCTCAGTGTTGTCGCGAAGGTGGCAGAGGCGGCGGCGGGCGACTGTGACCGCCATCACGCAAGCCCGGCTGGCGGCCAAAAGAAACGCCCGCCGGCGGGCGGGCGTCGGAGCGGGGAGTGCCGGAGGTTACTCGACGCGGGTCCAGGTCTGGCCGCCGCAGAACAGGCCGCCGAAGGCGCAGCCCTGCACCTGAAGCCGGTCGGGACCTTTGAGCGCGATGGTCGAGTCGTAGTTGCCGCCGCCCTTCGGGTCGCGGATGCGGCCGGCCCACTTGTCGCCCTGCGGCGCCATGTCGATCAGCACCTTGCGGCCGTTGGCGTTGGTCTTGTCGCTGACCTCGTAGCCGCACAGGTTGCTGCCGCACGGCTCGATGCGCACCCGGCCTTCCTTCTTCTCGGTGAGCCACAGGCCGACCGGCGTATCGGCGACCGGCTTGGCGGCGGGAGCCGGAGTGTCGCTCTGAGCAGGGGTCGCGGTGACAGCCGCGACGGCCGGCTTTGCCGGCTCGCTGGCCGTCGGAGTGGCAGGTGCAGGCGGCTCGCTCTCGGCGGGTGTGTCGGGCGCCCTTGCAGCGGCGCCGGGGGCGGCCTGCGGCGCGGCCGCGGTGGCCGGTGCAGTGGCGGGAGCCGGCTGTTCGTTTGCCACTGCCGGTGGTGGACCGGGAGGCGGCGGCGAAGCCTGCGGAGCGGGTTCCGGGGCAGGGGGTGCGCTGTCGGTGTCGCGCGCGGCTTCGTCGTTGGAGCGGCGGTCGCGGTTCGGCCGGGATTCGTAAATGCCCGGAATGGAAACCGACAGGCACGACAGGTCGGTACAGTCCGCCGGCCGTTCGATGCGGATCGTGCGGCCGTCGATCTCGAACGAAAAGCTCTGGTCGGCATGTGCCATGCCGCCGACAACCGATAGCGCCGCTGCCAACAAAAGCGTCTTCATAAAACCCTCCCCAGGCGAAATCTGCAAACGTCGGCCACAGTCTGGTGCAGGGTGCGGCCTGCGTATGTGCGGCGGGTCACACACTGCAGGAGGGGTCGCGCGGGACCGCCATCGGGTTCAGTCGGACCTTTACGGGGCTGAGATCCAGCCGCTCTGCTCAGCCGCGACGATCAGCAGTACGATGACGAGCGTGATCGCGGCGGCGATCAGCTTCTGCCGCCCGTCGATGCCGCGCCCGATGTACCATAACAGCGCGGCGCCCATCAGGACGGGCACGACGATCTCCAGCGACATCCCGGTTTCTCCTCGCAAACCACGCCAATCCCGACAATTTTAGCGATCCGCTCAACGGGCCGCCAAATCATTTCTGGCACCGTCCTCGGTAACAAGAGAGGCGGCCATGAGCGAAGTCGAGTTCGAGCAGTTGATGGATGTCGTGCGGGTGGTGCTGGCGCAGGACGACGTCGAGGATTTTTTCGAAGACTGGTCGGTCGATCTCGCGCCGCCGGCGCACGCCAACGACAACGACGGGCCGTGGCCCCTCATCCCGTTCCCTGACGGCTGGACCGCCTCGTGCTGAAGTTAAGGCGCGCCACCGTTCAGTACAGCCCGCGCCCGGACGCGAGGCTAAAGCTTTCGTTCCGCCGTACCGGCGCGTAGGCCGAGACCGGGCGAGGCTCGACCAGCGAGGCCTCGCGCAGCGTCGTCTGGGTGGCCGACGGAGCGTCCGGAACGAATGGACGGGCGGCGGCGACCCGGACCGCCGACGGCGAGGGGGCCGGCTCACCGGTGCGCAGCGTTGCCATCAACTGGCGATCGTCGGAGCCTTCGAGCGGTGCCGGCCCGACATATTCCACCCGCACCTGCGCCACCCCGCGTGAGCTGAAGTCGAGCAGCTTTGCGGTGCGGTTGGAGACGTCGATCACCCGGTTGCCGTGATAGGGGCCGCGGTCGTTGACGCGGACGACCAGCGAGCGGCCGTTACGCAGATTGGTGACGCGGGCGTAGGACGGCAGCGGCATGGTCGGGTGAGCGGCGCTGAGCGAAGCCATGTCGAACACCTCGCCATTGGCGGTGAGGCGGCCGTGGAAGGCATCGCCATACCACGAGGCGATGCCTTCAGCACGGTAGTTGCGGTCTTCCTTCGGCACATACATGCGCCCGGCAACGACGTAGGGTTTGCCGACGCGGTAGGTGCCGCCGCCTTTCGGCACCGGCTGGCCGAACGCCACGACACGCGGCGACGCCGAGACCCCGTATTTCGGATCGACGCGGTTTGCGACGGAGCAGTTGGCGAGCGCAAGGCTCGCACATGTCAGCACTGCCGCGCGCGCAACCTGGCGTGCCGATATCCCCCGAGACCCGATCCCCATGTTCGGTCCTACCACCCTCGCTCACGGCCGCCCGCGTGTTGCACCGGCTGGCCGTTCCCCGACAAATGAGCGCGTCAACCCGTCGCTTGCGGCATCCGGGTCGCACGAGCTGTCACTTCAACGCCGGTTCCCGCCATCATCGCAGCGAAAACGCGGCGAAATCAGGATTAGCCGGAAAGTGGTAAACGCTTGGTTCGAGGCTGCCCCGCCGTGCCGCCAGGCGCAAACGACCATGGCCGGGACGAGGCCCGGCCATGGTGTCGTGATAGCGCAGAGGTCAGTTGCGGGATGCCTGCCAGCGCCCGCTACAGGCGACGCCGGCGGAGGCGCCGTTCCACTTGCCTGAGCCGCTGTTGCCGCTGAGCTGGCCGTTGCCATGGGCGCCCTGCAGCGAGACCCGGACCACGCCGCTTGAATTGACCTTGCCGGCCAGTTCGCCGGTGCCGGCGGCGCTGATCCTGCCGTCGCTCACCACCACCGGATAGCTCGCGCTGGGCTGGCAATCGCCGGCGTTGGTGACGATGGTGACGGTCCACTGCCCGTCGAAGGGCGATGCGAGAACCGCAGACGGCGTGGCCACGCAGGCAACGGCAAGCCACAGGCCACAACAAAGACGGCTGCGGTCGAGACGCATGATTTATCCTCGGAAGTTAATGGAAGATGCCCGTCTTCTAGCGGAGAATGTGGTAAGAATATGTTGCAGTGCAAATACGCTGGGGAACATGCTCCGCTTCTGATTCCATCGAGAAGTTCTAGCGGAAGAACAGCCAGAGCAGAATGATGACGGGGATCGGCACCCCCAATAGCCACAGCAGAATCCCGCGTCCCATATTTGCCTCCTTGCGATCAGATTTCGCAAAGAGAACGCCGGCCGTGGCGCGGGGTTCCGGCAGGAATGCGGCGGCGTTACCAGTGGCCGGTGTTCGGCATCGAGGCCCACGGCTCCTGCGGCGGACGCGCTTCACCCTTCTGCAACAGCTCGATCGAATGCAGGTCGGGCGAGCGCACGAACGCCATCTGGCCGTCGCGCGGCGGGCGGTTGATGACCACGCCGTGCTTCATCAGGTGCTCGCAGGTGGCATAGATGTCATCGACCTCGTAGGCGAGATGGCCGAAATAGCGATCCTCGCCGTAGGCTTCCTCATCCCAGTTGTAGGTCAGTTCGACCAGCGGCGCGCCGCGGCCGGTCGGGCAGGCCTTCACCAGCGCCTCGTCGCCCGGCGCGCACAGAAACACCAGCGTATAGCGCCCCTGCGGCCGCTCGCTTCGCCGCACTTCGACGAGGCCAAGGGCATCGCGGTAGAACGCAAGCGCCGTATCGAGATTACGGACACGCAGCATGGTGTGCAGATAGCGCATCGGTGGCTCCTTATCGAATGGCGCGCGGCCGATCAGGCGTGCGGCAGCCCGGCGTCGGCCGGCGGCGTCTCGATCGCACTGGTGGAGGGATGCGGGCCGGTGCGATCGAGATCGGCGCGCAGGCGCGCAAACGTCTGCTTGAAGTAGCTTTCGCGCGCATCGTTGAAGCGGCGCTGGCGTTCGCGAAAGTGTGCGACGTGGCGCGCGATGTCCTCGCGTATCGAGTCCGGTCGGCGGGTCGGGTGGCTCATGGACGGCGGATCACTCTCGAAACTTTAGCTTGCTGGATTTCATCTTAGCATTTCATGCAACACGGCTGAATTCAACGGCCGCATGCTTCGCTCATCCGAGAGTTCCACAGGCCGATACGCGGAACGATCAACTGGCGCGCGCGTTAAGATAGCGTTGCCCGCACGGAATAACCAGATGACCGACCCCCTTCAGAACGCCGCGGTGGATCGCACGTTGCGCGCCTATTTCCTGATGCACAACCTGTCCGACACCGCCGCACGCGAAGCGCACGACAAGCTCGTCGATTACGTTGCGCTGTTGGTCTCCGCGGGCGAGCGCGATCTCGACCGGCTGACGCTGTGCGGGCTGACCTATCTGCGCAAGAGCGACGGCGCGCGTGTGCCTTCGCGCGCCTTCACCGGACTGTAGCGGCCGAACGGCGGCTGTGGTCTGTGGTCGGAGCCGGTTTGCCTCGTGAAGCGAAGCGCGCCACACTGGCGCGCGATGCGGCGCCACGCGCCGCCGAACCGGATCTTCCCCCGTGATTACCTCGAACCTCAGCGCTGGACTGGAACGGCTCGGCGACCTGATCGCGGACGCCTCGGCGATCGTGCCGTTCACCGGTGCCGGCATTTCCACCGAGTGCGGCATTCCGGATTTTCGTTCGCCCACCGGACTGTGGGCGCGGCACCGGCCGATCCCGTTCGATGAGTTCGTTGCGAGCCGAGAGGCGCGCGACGAAGCGTGGCGCCGGCGCTTCGCCATGGACGAGGTGTTCGCAAAAGCCCGCCCCGGTCGCGGCCACCGCGCGCTCGCCGCCTTGCACCGCGCTGGCAAGGTGCCCGCCGTCATCACCCAGAACATCGACAACCTGCACCAGGCGTCCGGTATCGCGGCCGACTATGTCGTGGAATTACACGGCAACACCACCTATGCACGCTGCATCGGCTGCGACAAAACCTATGAGCTTCAATGGGTGAGGGAGCGGTTCGAGGCCGATGGCCGTGCGCCCGACTGCACCGCCTGCGAGGCGCCGGTGAAGACGGCGACGATCTCGTTCGGGCAGGCGATGCCCGACGCGGCGATGCGGCGCGCCGCCGAGCTTGCGCGGGCGGCCGACCTGTTTCTCGTCGTCGGCTCGTCGCTCGTGGTGTGGCCGGCCGCGGGCTTTCCGCTGATGGCGAGCGAAGCCGGAGCGCGGCTCGCCATCATCAACAACGAGCCGACCGATCAGGACTCCGTCGCCGATCTCGTGATCCACCACGACATCGGCGAGGTTCTTGGGCCATTCGTCGGCAACTGACGGCGCAGAGTGGCACCGATCCCCGACATGCAAGTTGTTCACAGCCGCGTGGATAGCCTTTTTTGGCTTTGCCGACCGGGCAGCAATGCTATCGTCAACAAGGGCGATTCGCGTAACCTGTTCGGAATGGGGCGATGCCTTCAAAGGGGTGGTGCGGCCCGGCACGACCCGACGACAGGGCGGCGGTCAGAGGTGGGTCCGGGGCGATGGGATCAGACAGTTTGGAGTCCACAGGCAACGACGATCGCGCCCGCGGCGAAGCCGGCGCAACCGGCCTGAGCTCGCAACATCTCGCTGACAGCCCTGCCACACGCTTCGCTCCCGCCGATGTGGCCACCACCGAACTTGTCGAGTTGAGCGGCGTCATCAAGTGGTTCGATGCCTCCAAGGGCTACGGCTTCATCATTCCCGACAACGGCTGGCCGGACGTGCTGCTGCACGTCACGGTGCTGCGGCGCGACGGCTACCAGACCGCCTATGAGGGCGCGCGCGTAGTGTGCGAATGCGCGCGCCGCGCCAAAGGATTTCAAGCCTTCCGCATCATCTCGATGGACGACTCCACGGCGATCCATCCGGCGCAGATGCTGCCGCCGCGCACCCATGTCAGCGTGACCCCGACCAGCGGGCTCGAGCGCGCGCAGGTGAAGTGGTTCAACCGGCTGCGCGGCTTTGGCTTCCTCACCTGCGGCGAGGGCACGCCGGACATTTTTGTCCACATGGAAACCCTGCGCCGCTACGGCATGACCGAGCTGCGTCCGGGCCAGGTGGTGCTGGTGCGGTTCGGGCCGGGCTCCAAGGGCATGATGGCCGCCGAGATCCGCCCGGAGAACGGCGCGCCGGGGCTGTCGTCGCACTGACCCGCGGGCCGGTGCGCCAGCCCGATCGCGCAATCTTTGCCTTGTAGCGACCAGCGCTTCGATTGCCGCGCCCTGAGTCCGGGGCGGCTCGCACCCTCTAAAATCATATAAACTTGTCTCGCTTTCGCCTTGCGAGTGTGATGAAGCGTGCGCGCAGACAGGCACGATAGGCACGATGACATGTGGCATTTGCGGGTAGGACAGCGTGCGAGGGCGGCGGTGCAAAGGCACCTGGCCGGCGTGCCGCTGGTCATGATGGCGTCGGTTATGGCGGCACTGCTGGCCCTCGCCGTGCTGGCTGCCCCGGGCGCGCGCGCCGCCGACGTCGAGACGCTGGAGATCGCCAGCAAGAGCGGCGTCCACGTCTTTGCCGTCGAGATGGCCCGCACCGACGAGGAGCGCCGCACCGGGCTGATGTACCGCAAAAGCCTGCCCGAAGGCCGCGGCATGCTGTTCGATTTCTCGCCGCCGCAGGAAGTGACGATGTGGATGAAGAACACGTTCGTCTCGCTCGACATGATCTTCATCGCCGCCGACGGCCGCATTTTGCGCATCGCCGAGAACACCGAGCCGGAATCGACCAAAACCATTTCCTCGCGTGGGCCGGCCAAGGGCGTGCTCGAGGTGGTGGCCGGCACGGCCCGCAAGCTCGGCATTGCGCCGGGCGACAGGGTGGGGCACCCTCTGTTCGGCACGCGCTGACGGTCTTCTTGCTGGAGCGGCATCAAGCGTGTATCGACGGCCCGGAAGCGGCCGGCCCAAGCCCGGCGGCTTCCAGACCCCAGCCGATGGTGAAACGGTCTTTGGTGAAACGGTCTTTCGGGGTATAGCGCAGCCCGGTAGCGCGGCAGTTTTGGGTACTGCAGGTCCGCGGTTCGAATCCGCGTGCCCCGACCAATAAAATCAACGGCTTAGCCGAAAACCCAAAGCCCCGAAATTTAGCGAGTCGCCACCGAGTCGCCACGGGTGTCGATGCTGGCCGCTGCGGCCGCCGCCGTGCTCACAACCCTGTGCGGATTTTTTTTCTGGAGCCGTTCCCCCCCCTTTCCAGCGAATTCAGTATTTGGTTTCGATGGGTTGCTAAGGGCAGCCGAGGGAATCTTCGGAGCGGTGACAATGGAATTATTGGATATCGACGAACTGGCTCGGCTGACCGGCACCAGCCGTTCTGGCCTCGCGAAGTGGCGCGCAGCTGGAACCGGTCCGGCCTACGTCAAGGTGGGGCGGGCGGTACGGTACTGCCGTTCGGACGTCGATGCCTGGCTAGCCTCGCGCCGGCGGACGGCGACGTGGCAGCCGATTCCGGCCAACGACAACGCGCCGGCCAGCGTGAAGGAGGCGGCGTGATGGCACTCCCGACCCCCGCCAACGACAACAACCGTGCCGCTTACCGCACTTCATTTACCGGTGAAAACGAGTGGTACACCCCCGCACGCTACGTCGAGCTTGCCCGCCGGGTGCTGGGCACCATCGACGTGGACCCGGCCAGCAATGACATCGCGCAACAGACCGTTTGCGCGGCCAAATACTACACCGCCGAAACTAACGGCCTGGACAAGCCGTGGAGCGGCAAGGTCTGGATGAATCCGCCCTTTAGCCGCAATCTCATCGGCCGCTTCATCGACAAGATCATTGAAGAGTACCAGTCTGGCCGATGCACTGAGGCCATCGTTCTAACGCACAACAGCACCGACACGAAGTGGGCCGCCTCGCTATTCGAGAATGCGGCTGCGCTGTGCTTCACGAGAGGCCGTGTGCGTTTTGTGTCGCCGAAGGGCAAACTCGCCGCCCCCGCAATGGGACAGCTTTTCTCCTACTTCGGCTGGCGGCCGGACCGATTTACTTCCGTATTCCGCGAAGTTGGTCACGTCGTTACGCCGGCCAACGACAACGCGCCGGCCAGCACCATCGCCGCCTAGCCCCTCACGGGCCACAGCCGCGCTACGGCGCAATCCCTCCAGCTAGAGACCACCATGCGAATCCTCAATATCCGCCCGGCGCCGCCGGGGTCGGCGACGCTCGCCCGCTTCGATCTAGAGCTTAACGACCACCTGCGCCTGTTTAATTTGGCACTGCGCCAGCGCGGCAATGAGCCGGCGCATGTCTGTGCGCCGAATGCCTTCAACGAACGTGTCGCGGGCTTCTCTGCGCCATTCAACAAGGCGCTTGCCGAACTCGCCCTGAATTCCCTGGTGGAGCTAAAGACCAACCATGCCGAACTCAATTCGTAATATTGCCCGCATCCTCGGCGGCGACGTAGTAAGTGGCCGGTACGTGTTGTGCCCAGGCCCCGGCCATAGCCGAAAAGACCGCAGCCTGAAGGTTACATTCAGGGCAGACGGCTCGTTTACAGTCACATCATTTACCGGTGATGATTGGCGCGAGTGCAAAGACTATGTGCGCGAACGTCTTGGTCTCCCCAATGACTGGCACCGCCAGCCCGCCAACGACGACAGGCCCGTCATTTGCCTGCGCGAGCGCGAGGGCGATGAACCCGCGCGCATCCGCACCGCGTTGCAGCGTTGGGAACATTCCGGCACGATTGCCGGAACGTTGGCCGAGAAGTACCTCGCCTCGCGTGGCCTGACCTACAGCGGCGACGCACTCCGCTTCCGCGCGAACGACCAAAGCATGGTCGCGCTCATCACCGACGCCATCACGGCCGATCCGTGTGGAGTCCACTGCACCTATCTAGACCGAGACGGCCACAAAACCGGCCGCAAGATGTACGGTCGCGCCCGTGGCGCTGTCGTGCGGCTGTCGGCCGACGCCGACGTGCTTTACGGTCTTGCCATTGCCGAGGGCATCGAGACCGCGCTGGCGTCGCCGTTTCGGCCCGTATGGGCTTGCCTCAGCGCCGGAACGATGGCGGCGTTTCCGGCACTGAAGGTCGTCGAGGCGCTCACAATCTTCGCCGATAACGATGCTTCTGGCACCGGCATGAAGGCTGCGAAGGCTTGCGCCGAGCGCTGGCACGCGGCGGGCCGCGAGGCAACAATCAATATCCCCGTAGAAACCGGCGCCGACTTCGCCGCCCTTTTGGAGGCCGCGTAATGGCACCGCTCCCGAGCAAGATTCAGACCTACAAGTATCAACCTGGCAAGCCCGCGCCGGAGATTCCGGTGGCGGCGAATGATAATGCGCGCCCCAAGACATCAACGATTGTCGCGACGGAATGGAAGTGGATAGACCCAAAAACAATCCCGACACGACGATGGCTGTATGGCTACCACTACATCCGCAAGTACATCTCGACGACAGTCTCGCCTGGCGGCCTCGGCAAAACGTCAAACAGCATCGTAGAGGCGCTGTCGATGGCGGCCGACCGTTCGCTTGTCGGCGAGACCGTTCACGAGCGATGCCGTGTTTGGCTATTCAACGAAGATCCCCGCGACGAGCTTGACCGGCGCATCGCCGCAGCCTGCATTCACTACGGCATAAATCCCGAAGAAATCGCCGGCCACCTGTTTGTCGATAGCTTCCGCGACCAGAGCTTTGTCGCGGCCGTTCAGGCCAAGAACGAAGTCAAAATTGCTGTGCCGCTCGCCGAAGCGCTGGAGTCCGAGATACGACGCCGCAAGATAGACGTCCTTATCATGGACCCGTTCGTCTCTACGCATCAGGTGTCAGAGAACGATAACATGATGATTGATGCTGTCATCAAGCAATTCTGGCAGCCAATAATTGAGCACACGAACTGCGCCGTTGAGTTCGTTCACCACACCAAAAAGCTCGGCGGCGCAGAGGTGACCGCGGAATCGGCCCGCGGCGCCGTCGCCCTTATCGGGGCTGCGCGGTCGGCGCGAGCCTTGAACGGGATGACCCAGGACGAAGCAGACAAGGCACACGTAGATAATCGGCGACTCTATTTCAGGATCACCGACGCCAAAGCAAACATGGCGCCACCATCGGCGAAATCAACGTGGCGCAAGCTCGAGAGCGTCTCGCTGGGCAACGACTCTATGGATCGGCCATCCGACCTTGTCGGTGTAGCCACGGAATGGAAATGGCCCGACACAATGGCAAGCGTGACTGTAGCGGACCTTCGGGCGGTCCAGTCCGCAATCGCAGGGGGTGAGTGGCTTGACGCCATTCAGAGCGGACAGCGGTGGGCGGGACATGTCGTCGCCCAGGTTATGGGCCTTGACCCCGAAGACCGGGCGGACCGTGCCCTAATCCGGGAATGCCTGAAGGCATGGAAGGCGTCCGGAATGCTTCGGGTGGAGACCAGAAACAACGAAAAGAGGGAGCCGCGAAACTATCTGGTTGTTGGTGAGTGGGCCACCGACCCCGGCAACAATTCTACCTCCTAAACAACCCGCCGCCGCCGTTGCCGTAGTAGTCCCCCCTAAGGGGGGACGACTACCACGGCAGAACCGGCGCGGCATCCTGCCGTGGTTGAAAAAGCGACCCCGGCAGACCCCGGCACCCCGGCACCACGGCAGGCCGGGGGTAGGTCGAAAGTCATATAATTTCCCCCTAGTGACCGGCGGCCCCAAGGAAAGTTTTCTGCGTGCAAAACCGTAAGGAAAACATGGTCCGGGTCGACCGGGGTACCCAAAAAGTCACTGACCTATCGCACGCTGGACCGGCGCCCAACCAGACTTATCAAAAACCATAACAAAAAAGACATTTCAGAGCCGCACCAAGCGGCCGGCATAACGTCACCACGTCGGAGGCACAACATGCACCACCACCACGACTACCGCACCGCCCTGGCGGCCTGGCAGCAGCCCCGGCCTGCGAACGACAATCAGCCAATCTCGGCCGATAGCTTCGCGGACTTGGCGGCGCGCAGGGCCTTCGTGCACCGCGAGCAGCGCAAGCCGGATCCGGTCCTAGCCCTTCCCACGCTAGAGCGGTTCGGCCGGGTTGCGCCGGACCTGGTGCCGCTATGGTGTTTTTGGCGTGATCTACAATCGGCGCCCGCACCGACCATCTACGCGGCTCCTGAGATCGTCGCCGATCATGCAATTGCCGGCACGCTGCGGCCCGAGCGCGGGATCGAGGCCGAGGCCGAGCCGGTCAACAGTGGTTTCTCCGAGGGGGGCGAGCAGGATTTGGAATGCCGTCCGACCATTGCCGAAATCGAGCGAGCCATGGAAGGCGCCGGGCGCGTGGCGGTTGTCTGCAGCGTGCGCAATGGCCAGCGCAGCGACGTGCGGCATGTGCAACGCCCATGCGAGCGTGGGCCGAATGCCCGTATAGGCGACCTTGTATTTCGCAACGGTGTGATGGTGCGCTGGGGCCGGACCGCTCGCGGCGTAGCGCTGAAGCCGATCGAGCGATTGCGCGCACCGAAGGGGAACCGCCAGAAGCCACCGGCGCGGGATCTGCGTTGGCTGGTGCGCACCGACGCGCCGTTCGCCAAGGGCGCGGCGTTCCTAGCCGGTGAGGTACACAGCACCGGCCGCAGCGGAGCGCCGATCGAATGCTTCGCCGAACAAGGGGTTGAGCGCAGGGCCGCGGACGAAAGCTTGCGCGTTGCCTTGGGCGCGCACGCCGCAATCCTTGATCTGACCATTGGCGACGCAACAGCGCGAGAGATCGGCGAGTCCCGCGGCTATCGTGGCAAGCATGCGGAGCGGCGCGGGATTTTCCTGATCAACGAAGCCTTCGCGGCGCTGCGCGCGTTGGTTGGCGCGCATGCCGCACAAGCGGCGTAGCGCGCCCCACCGGCACGTTTTTCTTGCTTCAAGCGAGTCTACCCCGAGGTAATTTAATCGCATCGACGGCCGCGCTAAGCCGCGAAGCGGCCTCCTTGTTACGGCACGGTAGAGGGCGGGTGGTGCGCATCTTTCCGCGCGGGGCCGGGACCACCCGGCGCAGCCGCGTGAGAAATTCTCAGTAAATAGAAATTTCGCATGGGGAGTCCCTAAACTCCCTCGCCAATAGGTATCTCTATAGGCGTTGTGCTGACGCTTTGACGTGACGAAACTTCGCGCGGGTTCAATCCCCGCGCGCCCTTTCCGGCCTTGTGCCGTTAGCCGGGTAGTCGGCTTTTTATTTTCCCCAATAATCGCAATTTCTCACTCTGAAAGGAGGCGGCCACCATGGCCACACTCAACAGCGTCCTGGATTCAATCCAGACGTGCGTCGGTTTTCCGCGCAGCCGCAGTAGCGGTATCGCCCGCCGGCTGCAGGAAGCTCATCTGCTGCCCTCTGGCGCTCCCGGCGTAGCGCCCGAGTTGGATCAACGAGACGTCTGCGTGTTGCTCGCAACGTTGATGTCTGCGCCGAAACTTCACGAAGCTGTCGATCACGCCCGCGCTTACGCGGCGATGACGCCTGGTGGCGTGGTGCTGTCGGCGGATGCGCCTGACTCTATCCCGCGATCGGCGCTGGAATACCTTGAAACGCAATCCGAGATCGCCATCAGCGGCAAGCCCGACGCGGTGGCCGACGTTCGCGATCACCGCTTTGAATTCGTTCATGGCTGGCGGGAAATGTCAGCCCATACGCCGGAAGACACCGTCACCCGCTTCGTGCTGCCCGGCGCGCTCGCGTCGCATCAGCAGGCTCCGCATCGCGTGGCCGGCGTGGCGCGCGGTGAAGCGTTCGTGAATCTCATCGGAGACCTATTCTAATGGCTTTCGCAAAGAAGAAACCAGCCGACGTCTTCCTCGTTCCGTCGCTGAGCGAAGCGTCGCCCGATTATGCGGCGCTGATCGCGAAGCAGGCCGAACTGCAGGCGCGCCAGTCCACGCTCCGCGATCAGCGCCGCGAGGTCGAGCGCGAGATTGCAGCGCAGCCGCCCGCCACTATGCGTGTTTCCGCTCGGGTTGCTGAACTGCTCGGCGATGCACCGAACAGCGCGCCGAACCTGCAACGCCGCCTGGCCGAAGTGCGATCGGCGGAGCGTGACGTCGAGGACGCAATCGAGATTGTGCGCCGTCGATTGGCAGACGCTCGCGGAGTGGCATCGGTAGCAGTCTGCACGGCGGTTAAGCCCGAGTATGCGCGGCGGGTTAAGGCGATGGTTGCGGCGGTGAGCGCGTTGCAGGCGGCGCGCGAGGACTACGACGCCCTTATCGATGATCTTGTCGCTAACGATGTCGCGTGGACCAGCCTTGTGCCGATGCACCCGACATTCTGCGGCGATCGTCATGACGGGCATCTGACGCGCTATCTGCGCGATGCGAAGGAGGCCGGATACGATGTTTGAAACTGCCGAGACCGGCCGCGAGAAACGCCAAAAGGCAAAACGAGCGATCACGCTGCCGGGCAAGCGGGAGATCTACAGCGACCGCGATCCGATCGAGATCGCACGCGAACTGCGAGCCAAGTCAAAGTTGGGTCGCAAAGAGGCGAAGTTGAAGGCCGCGGAGGCGAAGCTTGGTCGATAATGTGATCTCTGGTTACGCCGTGATGTTCAATGCCGAAACAGTCATCGCCGGCGAGTTTCGAGAGCGTATCGCGCAGGGGGCCTTCACCCGCACCCTGCGAGAGCATTCCGACGTCGTGATGTTGCTTGCTCACGATTCCGGCCGCGTGCTCGGTCGCGTGTCGGCCGGAACGCTTTCGCTCCAACAGGATCGAATCGGCCTTTATTTTTCACTGCAGGTCGATCCATCTACGCCGGAGGGCCAGACCGCGCTTGGCACTGTCGGGCGCCAGGATGTCAAAGGCTGTAGCTTTGGTTTCCGAGTACGGGCCGAGACCTGGGACGACGGCGGTGATCGTTTGCCGTTGCGCACAATCACCGACGTCGACCTGCTGGAAGTGACCCTAACAGCATTTCCGGCCTATGAAACCACCTCCGCCAGCGTCCGCAGCAATAACGCTGCAGCCGCGCGGCGTCGGATGCAGGAAAAAATGTGGCGGCGAGGAATTCGATGATTTCGATTAACGAATTCCCCGCCGAGTTTTCCGTGCTTGACGGCACCGGCCGGCGTAGCTGGTGCGCATGCACAGCGGTCGGTTTAACGAGCGACGAGCACGCGCCCAGGTTCGTCGTGATTGTCGACGATGGTGATTTGACCTACGCGATGACGGTCGATGAGGTGCGGCGCACCGAGTCCGCGCCGGCGTGACATTTTTAGTGGGGCGGCCGGGGTACCTCAAAAGTCTTCGACCTTCGAGCCTCTGGACCGGCGGCCCCACAGAACGCGCGCATCTGCAATTCAGATGTTGGGTAATTTCCGATGGCTAGGCCGCGCCTACCGCGGGCCAAAGCCCATTAAGACTCCCCATTGTCGAGACGCGCGTCCCGAAACTCCGCCGGCCCGCCCACTAAAGTGCGTTTTCGACTCTCCGCGTCGGCATTGCTCGCGCCCTCTTGGCGCAACCGATCGATTGTTCCGCTCGCGAGTTCGGCCGCACGCTCGTTAGGTGCAATGCGTCCGTCGAGCCAGTCCTGCTCGGCGGCCAAGGATGTCCACGCTGCAGCCATGCGCTCAAATCGCACCGCCGCCTGCGGGCTATTCGCCTGCTCTGCAAGATGGAGGCAGTTTGCTGCGTTGTCACGAAACTCGTCGGATTTGTTTGCCATTTAGGACAACGCTCGTCGGGCGCGACTGTTCCCATGCGACGACGGCAATCGATCAAATCTTCGTCCGCACTTTTGTCGTGGCGTCATAGACCTCGATTTGCAGCATCGGGAATCGCGCCAACAACTCCGATCCAGCCTTCACGGCCGACGCTTCGTCCTCAAAATTGGTTTTCAATTTGCCGTCGACAACCATGGCGAAACCATTGATTGGAATGATGTCGGCGCGTTGGCTGTTGCGCGGCTGAATATCGTCTAAATGTGATCTTGAGAGTTTCATAGGCTATTTTCTATTGCCTCTATCTGATTAGCAGTGGCGATCCCTCTCACGATAATGGAACACCTGCTCCGTGAAAGGATTAGCGCTAGGGGCGATGGAAAGTACAATACATGAAAATCGCGCAGATCGCTCCTTTAATTGAAAGCGTTCCTCCTTGTTTGTACGGCGGAACCGAGCGGATTGTTTCATATCTCACTGAGGAATTGGTGGCACTGGGCCACGATGTGACACTTTTTGCCAGCGGTGATTCCGTGACATTGGCCGATCTCAGGCCATGCGCGCGTCAGGCACTCCGACTTGATGTCAGCATTCGTGACCCAATCCCCTATATGATGCTAATGCTTGATCGCGTGCGTCAATGCGCCGCTGACTTCGACATCCTGCATTTCCATGTTGATCAGTTCCACTTTCCAATCTTTCGGCCGATGGCCGGCCGCACTGTCACGACCTTGCATGGCCGTCAGGATTTACCAGACCTTATCCCGCTTTATCGGGGCTTCGGCGACATGCCGCTGATCTCAGTCTCGGATGCGCAGCGACGCCCAATCCCAATCGCAAATTTCGTAGCGACGATCCATCATGGAATCCCTCTCGATCTGCATCACGCCACGATCGAGCCAGATGGCAACTATCTTGCTTTCCTCGGCCGCATTTCACCTGAGAAACGGCCAGATCGCGCCATAATGATCGCGCGCGCATGCGGGCTGCCGCTTAAGATTGCGGCGAAGGTTGATCGCGTGGACGAGGCTTACTTCCATGCGGAGATCAAACCGTTGCTAGACGGCGAACGTGTCGAGTTTGTCGGCGAGATCGGCGAACATCAGAAAACGCGTTTTCTGGGTGACGCGCTGGCGCTTTTGTTTCCTATCGACTGGCCGGAGCCGTTCGGCCTGTCAATGATCGAGGCCATGGCGTGCGGCACGCCAGTGCTCGCCTTTCGGCATGGCTCCGTCGAAGAAATCATCGAGGACGGCGTAACCGGAATCGTTATCGACACCATGAACGAGGCGATCGCGGCCCTGCCGAAGGTCGTGGCCTTAGATCGTCGAAAAGTACGCCAGCGCTTTGAGCAGCGGTTCTCCGCGAGGCGGATGGCAACGGACTACGTCGACGTCTATCGTTCGCTGCTAACGGCCCTGCCGCTGCGGGGCGACGCCCCGTGGGAGTCCACACCGTCGCTACAGGCTAGCAAGGTCATCAACCTGAGGCCACATATTGGCTAGGCAGGAATCGACCGGGACATTGATCGAGCAGATTTCGGAAACGCCCTTCTATGTTCCGGGAACTAGCTCAACTACGCGGCCACGCCTTACCCTCAAACACGGCGACTGCTTTGCTGTGCTTGACAACCATGCCGATATCGGAATCGCGTCCGGCGGACCGGACGGCATTTTCTTTTGCGATACGCGCTATCTCTCACGCCTAGAGATGTTGCTCAACGGCCAGCAACCACTGTTGCTCGGATCCAATGTTCGTGACGACAACTCAATCCTAACGGTGGATCTGACCAATCCTGACATCTACCAGGGCGGGACGCTTTTGCTGCCAAAAGATACGCTGCACATCGTGCGCACGCTATTTCTCTGGCGCGGCGCAGCCTATCAGCGACTGCGTCTGCACAATCATGGCGATGGAACCTTTAGGGGTCAATTGACGCTGGCGTTCACCAACGATTTTGCCGACCTGTTCGAGGTCCGCGGGTCGCACCGGGTGCGCCGAGGCGTCGTACACGCTGAGATCTGTGGCAATGACACAGTTTCTCTAAACTATCTGGGTCTCGACGATGTCCGCCGCCAAACAACGATCTTGTTTGATGCTCCGCCTGACCATCTTTTCTCTGACGCCGCATCCTATAGACTCAAATTAAAACCCGGCGAGGGGCGCTCCATCTATGTAACGATTAGATGCGACCGTCGCGACGGCATCCATCTATTGCCATTTCGCAAGGGTTTGCGTGCCGCCTTTCACGAGCACAAGACCGCCAGCCGGGACGTGGCAACGATTGAGACGTCAAATCCGATCTTTAATGAAGTCATATGCCGCTCGATGGCCGATCTCGCGATGCTCAAAACGCAAACCCCACAAGGCCCGTACCCTTACGCTGGGATACCATGGTACTCGACCACATTCGGTCGCGACGGCATTATTGCTGCCATTCAGATGCTATGGTGCGATCCGCGTATAGCGAGGGGCGTGCTAAGGCGTCTCGCCGCCTTTCAGGCGGTCAGTTTCGATCCGCTGGCTGATGCCGAGCCCGGAAAAATCCTACACGAGATGCGCGGCGGCGAGATGGCCGCGCTGCGTGAGGTACCTTTCGGCCTCTACTACGGTAGCGTCGACGCGACGCCACTGTTCTTGATGCTGCTCGGCCTATACGTCGAGCACACTGGCGACATAGAGACGTTGCGAGAATTATGGCCCACAGCAGAGTCGGCGCTTGGTTGGATTTCCGGACCCGGAGATCCAGATGGCGATGGCTTTGTCGAGTATCATCGCGCAAACGAGAGCGGGCTGGTGAACCAAGGTTGGAAGGATTCGTATGACGCGATCTTTCATGCTGACGGGTCGCTGGCACAGGGGCCAATCGCGCTCTGCGAAGTGCAAGGCTACGTTTATGCCGCAAAGCGCCTGATGGCCCGAGCAGCCCGCCGGCTCGGGAATCATGTCCTCGCGGTCGCGCTCGACACGGAAGCCGCGGAGCTTGCAGAGCGGTTCGAGAGGGATTTCTGGTGCGATGACATCGGCACCTTCGCGTTAGCCCTTGACGGACGGAAACGGCCGTGCCGCGTGAGAACGTCGAACGCCGGACAGGTGCTGTTTAGCGGGATCGCTAGCGCGCCACATGCTGAACTGGTGATGCGCGACCTCATGCGACCGTCGTTCTTTTCAGGATGGGGTATTCGCACGGTCGCGCGCGAAGAGCGCCGCTACAATCCGATGTCATATCACAACGGTTCTGTTTGGCCGCACGACAATTCGCTTATCGCTGCGGGCTTCGCTCGATACGGCTATAAGAGCGCTATTGAACGAGTCTTCGACGGTCTTTTCAATGCGGCAAGCTACATGGACCTGCGACGGCTGCCGGAACTCTATTGCGGATTTCAACGCGGACGACAACGGGGGCCGACGCTATACCCCGTTGCCTGCTCGCCGCAAGCCTGGTCCGCGGGAACGCCGCTGATGCTTCTCCAATCCTCACTCGGCCTCGAATTCAGTCCCGATCGCAACGAGGTTCTGCTACGCAACCCGAGCCTACCGAAGTTTCTTGAAACAGTGACACTGCGCAATCTTTCTCTCAACCAGTCGACCGTAGATCTAATGGTGCGTCGCCACGGGAGCGACATTTCACTTCAAGTGCTACGTAACGATGGGCAGATCAGAATTGCGGTGGTGTATTCGTGAGGGGTGTGGTCGCTGCTGATGGCACTACATGGGCCAGCACTGTCACGCGGTTGTGATCCATTGTACCACAATTACCTAGTACTCCCCCGATAAGTAGCGCATGGTGCCGGTTAACCAATGAGGAGGATGCAATGCGTTCCCCTACAAGAATTTTCCCATCACTTCACGACCGACTTGTTAAATTTGCTACCGAAGGCCGCACGCAGGCAGAATTGCATGATCCCGGCCCTATTCGTGATGCTTTACTGGAAAAGGTTAGAAGGGCTGAAATTGCTATCGCCTTTGACGGATGGCTTGCCTCCCGGGAACTGAGAGCACCGATCTAGTATCGGCTTCTATCAGGCGATGTGCCCTATCCAAGCCTGCATTCTTATTACTGGCTGAATTCTGGCCAGTAATATCTGCCAAGTCCTGTTCTTTCTTTTTCCTCTCCCATATGACTGCTCTTCGCGCCATGTGCTGTAATCGATCCGCTGGCGACAATTCGGCGCGCTGGAGATTTTCAACAATGTCCATCAACTCGGCGGCGCAGCTACAACCCGCTCAAATCATCGGGCACGTCTCCAAACGCCTTCAGCAGGACGGCGTCGGAGAATTCACCGGTATTCGGGTCACCGCTTCGGCTGAAGGCAACAGCGCCAACGTTGCCGGTCGCCTTCGCAAGCTGTTCGGCTTTGCGGATTGCCGCATGCGCGCTTTGGCATTCCGCAGCTTCACCAGGCGCCACGCCGTCGTCGGCTGCTATGAACGGCAACGCGACGTAGTAGGTAACATCTGCCATCGCCCTTACCTCGGCAGTCCGTACCGCCGCTCAACCGCGGCATACACCTCGGACAGTTCACTCTCCAGCATCGCCATCGCTATGAGCGCCGCCTTCAGCGCTGCGCGCGTGTCGCCGTCGCAGGCCGCTATGGCCTGATCGGTGGCGGTCTCGTAGGGATCGATGGTCTGTGTAGCGGTGGCTGGCATGGCGACAGTCCGGTTGACGGGCCGGGATAGTGTTCCTATTTTGTTCTCATGTCAATCGAGAGCAAGCACAAAAAATCCCGCCATCACTGACGGGATTTGTCGCTGGCAGCCAGTACATCCGTGGTCTGCAGCGGCGCTCGATTAGGCGAGCGCCAGATTCTCTGCGCTGGTCTTGCCGCGCATCTGGTCGACCTTGGCCTCAAAAGTGACCTTCTGGCCTTCGCCGAGGCCGGTCAGTCCGGCGCGCTCGACCGCACTGATGTGCACAAACACATCGTTTCCGCCGTTGTCGGGCTGGATAAAGCCGAAGCCCTTCTGGCCATTGAACCACTTTACTGTACCTGTCGTCATAATCTCTTCTCCATGAGCACAAACGCTCGTTGCCACGCGCGACGTTCGCGCCATGGCTTATTCAATCTCAGCGATGTCCAAGGAAAAGAGCCCGAAGGCGCGCTTACAAGGCAGTGCCACCAAAACGAATGAGGGTACAGTATAGGTATTCGTTGGGATAGCAAGCGATCAATTGTGTTCGGTTAGAGGCGACTTCGTTGGCAAACTGTTTGTTGCCGCGACCGGTCTTCGGTTTCGGCAAAGTGCGAGAATTTCTCGCACTTTCTTCACCGGCCTGCACTTGCTCCCACACCTCTTTACGTCGCTTGATGTGCAGCGCTTCTTGCTCCAAATATCGTCAACAGCATCGGCCGCATTATCGAGTTCATCTGGCACGTCGTATTCTGACATCTCATCGAGGAACGCTTCGTATTCCTGCGATCCTTCGACGGCGAGGCAATACAGACGATTTAGCTGATCGCTGCTCAGGTCTGGCAGGCTAAGTGCCTTTACGACGCGATCCGCCATTTGCTTGGCGATATCGCCCTGCGCTCGAACAAGAGCAGTCCAATCTTTCGACATGTGCCCCACCCTCCCACTCTAGGGAAGGCTGCCGTCGCCCCGGCCTGCCGTCAATCCTTCTTGAGACGCACGCCCGGGCCACCATCAATGGACTGACCGTCAGCTAGGAAGATGATTCCGGCGGCTTCGAGGGTGCGCTGCACGGCGTCGATATTATTCGGCATTCCGCTCACCGCCCCCTCAGATGCCTCCATCCTGCGTAACGTGGCCACCGATATCCTTGCTGCCTTGGCTAGAGAGTCCTGCCCGATCCCGAGCAAGGTTCTGGCGGCCGATATTTGGCGCCCCGTGATTTGCGCGCTATCGCTCATTGTGAGCTATTCCTATTGACAAACGATTTCGATTGAGCGAAATATATCATCATTGATAGATTCGCTCAACAGGAGCCACCCAATGCCACAGCCTACGCTGCCGGCAGCCGATCCCGGCTTGCCCACCACCCGTCAGTACGACGACCACGATCCTCGCTACGCCTACCTTGAATGGCTACATTACGAGGCCCGGCTACTCCGGCTCGAACTCTATGGTCGCTGGCAGGAGGAATACACGCCCTGCAATACGTTCGCCGCGAGCTACCACTTCCCGGGAAGTGATACGTCCGTACCGCCACCGTCGACCCGTGCACTGAAGATGCTCGAAGCGGCTGGCGTGCGGTGTCCGCACGGCACCAAGCCGACGATGGCGGAGCCGCTGTCGAAAGAGGGGGCGGGGCGATGAGCGACAACCCGAAAACGGAAATTGACCCGTCGCTGACTTGGAACGTGAAACTTGGTCTCGGCGCGCTGCGGGAGCACTTGGACGGCATCATGAGTGCTGGGGACGATTACCGGCATAAGCTGGTATTGGAGTGCATCTGGATGGCCGAGAAAATCTCGGCCGATGCTGACGCGGCGCACCAGAACGCCGACGAGGCTTCGACCGCGCAGCTGTAATTCCGCCGCCCAGCCCGCGCCCTAATCGGCGCGGGCTACTTTCTATTTATGGCCTCGGCGATTTTGCCTGCGATCACATTCGCGGCGCGCCGGACCGGATCCACGTCAAGATGGGCATAACGTTGTGTGGTGCTGGCCTGAGTGTGGCCGAGCAGCTTTCCGATCACGGGGAGCCCGAGGCCGGCGCCGGCCCCGACACTGGCGAATGAATGGCGCAGATCGTGCAGGCGGACGCCATCGAGGCCGGCCCGC
>Ga0182792_1000379_pt1 | contig 43133 bp, 32 predicted proteins | sample Passage237B_FD_130497 | JGI IMG/M metagenome (GOLD analysis project Ga0182792, IMG submission 130497) | Cellulose adapted compost microbial communities from Newby Island Compost Facility, Milpitas, CA, USA - Passage2 37B (version 2) (version 2) ...
CCAGTGGAGGATCGAGTCGGCCTCGAGGAGCGGTTCGCCGCCGAAGAAGCCGAGGCTGAGGTGGCCGCCCTCGGCGATGCTGGCGAGGGCACGGCGGATCGCGCGGTCGCCGAGCGGACGGGACATCGGCGCGGAAAACTTCGACCCCGTGTAACAGTAGGTGCAACGCAGGTTGCACGCGTGGTTGACGATGAGGATGAGGCCGTAGGCGGGGTAGGGATCGCGTCGCATGGGATGAGTGGGCTCATCCGGACTACACGCGAGAGCGGGAAATATTACGCCTCCGCCAAATTTTTTTAGGCGGGCGTGCGCGTCCCTGCGCACACTGGCTGGATTCGCGGAGGCCGGATCAACGGGCCGAGGGGCCGGCTCGCCCTCCTTGCCAACGCTACTGGAGTCCGCCTTCGTGGGCGGAGGGGTTCTTCAACTGATCCTTCCAGCCGAGGATCTTGGCCTGGGCGCCGAATTTTTCGGCCATGGCCTTGTCGCCCTTTTCCATCCAGATGCGGGAAAGGGTGGTGTTGATGAACAGATCGTCGGTGCGGAGGGCGTGGGCTTTTTCCGCGGCGGCGAGGGCGGCGTCGAGGTTGCGGAGCTGGAAATTCACCTCGGCGAGGGCGTGCCAGGCGGCGAAGGACGACGGGGCGGCCTCGGTGGCGCGAGCGAGTTTGGCAAGAGCCGCGTCGGTGTCGCCCATCGCGTGGTCGTAGGTGGCGTCGTCGATCAGGATTTGCAGCTCGTCGTCGGTCATGGCGGTGGATGGCCGCAAAGAGACGCGAAAGTCGCAAAAAGAAAAGCCACCGGGACGAAACGCGCGCCGGACTCAGGTGGAACGGTCGTAGATCTCGAGCGTGACGCGCGACTCGGGCGATTCGCCGCGCAGGTAGCGTTCGAGGTTGTCGATGCCGAACTCGCCGAGGCGCGGATACTGGTCGGGCGTGGGGCCGGCGATGTGCGGCGAGAGGATGGCGTCGGGCAGGGCGCAGAGCGGATTGGCCGAGGCGAGCGGTTCGTCGCGAACGACGTCGAGCGCGAGGCGGATGCGGCCGGAGGAGGCTTCGCGAAGGAGGGCGGCCTCGTCGGCGAGGTGGCCGCGGCCGACGTTGACGAAGACGGCGCCGTCGGGGAGGCGCGCGAGGAGATCGGCGTCGATGCAACCTTCGCTCGCGGGCGTGAGGCTCTCGCACTCGAAGAACACCTCGCTGTGGGCGGCGAGTTCGGCGAGCGAAGCGGCGCGGCGGACGCCGGCGGAGGCGAAGAGCGATTCGGGCGCGCCGGCGGACCAGGCGAGCAGATCGACGTTGAAGGGACGGAGCAGGGAAACGAGCGAACGCGCGACGGCGCCGAAGCCGTGGATGCCGACCTTGCGGCGGTGGAGCGTGCGCGTGCCGAGCGCGAGGGGCGCAGCGGCGGGGGCTCGCGGTTGGTCGATGACCGAGCGCCAGCGGGCGGCGTTGCGCAGGGCGGAGAGGGCGAGGAGCAGGGCGTGCTCGGCGACGGCGTCGGCGGCCTGCGAACCCCAGTTGCTCACGATGCCGCCGCGTTCGATGAAGCCGCGCGGCACGCGGTGTTTCACCGAGCCGGGCAGGTGGCAGATGTAGCGCAGCGGGCAGCCGGGCTCGACCAGCCAGGCCTCGGGCAGGACGGGGCTGGCCCAGGCGGTGACGAGCACCTCGGGGGCCTCGCGGCGCAGGCGGGCTTCGTCCACGCCCGCGCAGTCGTGGATCCAGACCGCGTCGATCGGCAGCGAGTCGATGCGCGCGGCGACCGCGGGCGGCAGGAAGGTGCGGCGCTCGGTTTCGCTGAGCAGGAAAAGGACGCGGGGGCGGCGGGACATGGCGAAGGGTGTAGTTGATTTTTAACTACGAGGAGAACGAGGCCTCGACGTGGTCGATGAGACGCTCGAACGCGGCCGCGCCCTCGGCGAGGGCGGACTCGGTGATGAACTCGTCGCGGGTGTGGGCCTGGGCGATGGAGCCGGGGCCGACGGCGACGGAGGGGATGCCGTGGGCGTTGAAGACGTTGGCGTCGGAGAACCACGGGGCGGTCTCGAAGCCGCGCACGCCGGGCGCGATGCGGCGCAGCCACGGGTGCGACTCGGGCAGGGCGTAGGAGGGGCCGTCGCGGTGGACGTGCAGCTCGAGGCCGAGTTTGTCGGTGTGCGCGCGCACTTGGACGAGAGCGTCGGCGCTTGGGAGCCCGGGATGCGTGCGGATGTCGAGGCCGGCGCGGGCGCGGTCGGGCACGATGTTCAATTCGGTGCCGCCCTGGAGCACGCCGAGGTTGAGCGAGGCGCCGCCGAGGTCGGGATGACGACGTGCGGCGAAGGCGGGCGCGAGTTCGTCGCGGCAGGCGGCGACGAAGGGCGCGAGGCGGTAGATGGCGTTTTCGCCGAGCTCGGGCGTGGAGCCGTGGCAGGCCCGGCCGCGCGACTCGACCCAGAGGCGGAGCACGCCCTTGCCGGCGCGGACGGCGCGCAGTTCGGTGGGTTCGAGGGCGAAGGCGAAGTCGGCCTTGAAGCCCGATTCGCAGAGGGCCTTGGCGCCGGTGCTCATCTCCTCCTCGCCCATGGTCATGGCGAAAACCCAGCGCACCTTCGCGGCGTCGGCGTCGGCGCGGGCGCGGCGTTGCGCGAGGGCCCAGAGCGCGGCGGCCATCGGGCCCTTGGTGTCGCAGGCGCCGCGACCGTGGATGCGGCCGTCGTGACGCGTGGCGGAGAAGGCCGGCACGGTCATGCCGGCGACGCCGACGGTGTCGGAGTGGGGAACGAAGGCGACGGTCGGCGCGTCGGCGCGCGCGGCAGGGAAGGTGGCGACGAGATTCGGGCGGCCGGGCACGACCTCGGTGACGGCGACCTCGGCGCCGAGTCCGCGGAGCAGCGCGCTCACGTGGGCAACCATGGCGGCCTCACCGGGTTGCGTGCCTCCTGAATCGCCCTCCGGTGAAACACTGGGGATGGCGATGAGATCGGAGAGGAGGGCGGCCGCGTCGCCGGGAAATGTCATGCGGGGAAACTGCATTCCGGCTTGCAAATGGTCAAATCAGAAAGTAACCGAATGGATACTTAATTAATGAGCACGACACCGACTTCCTCCGTCTCCTCGCCCACTGGTTCCGTTCGCCCGTCCGCGCCGGCTTTGCCCTGCACGGTGGAGGATGCCGACGACTTCCTGTCCCGCCCCACGCCGGCCGTGCTTAAGCTGGCGGAAACCCTGCCCACGCCGGTCCTCGTGCTCGGCGCGGGCGGCAAGATGGGCCTGCACCTGAGCCTGATGCTGAAGCACGCGCTCGTGGCGGTCGGCCGCGGCACCGAGCGCGTCATCGCGGTCTCGCGTTTCACGACGCTGCGCGATCGCGACGCGTTTTCCCGCGCCGACATCGAGACGATCGCCTGCGATCTTTCCGACGAGAAGCAGGTGGCGGCGCTGCCCGACGCTCCCACGGTGTATTTCCTCGCGGGCGTGAAGTTCGGCACGAGCAACTCGCCGCAGCTGCTCGAGCAGATGAACGTGATCATGCCGCGCCTCGTGGCGAAGCGTTACCAGAGCTCGAGCATCGTCGCGTTCTCGACCGGCTGCGTGTATCCGTTTGTCCCTACGGACACGAAGGGCGCGAGCGAGGACACCCCGATCGCCCCGGTCGGAGAATACGCCGAGAGCTGCGCGCGCCGTGAGGAGGCTTTCGCCGAGTCCGCGAAAAGCGCGGGCACGAAGGTGGCGTTGATCCGCCTGAACTACTCCGTCGAGTTCCGCTACGGCGTGCTGGTGGACATCGCGACCAAGGTGCTCAACCGCCAGCCGGTCGACGTGACGATGGGCCACGTGAACATCATCTGGCAGCGCGACGCGGTGGCGCACGCGATCCTCGCGATCGAGCAGGCGGCGTCGCCCGCGGTGCCGGTCAACGTCACCGGCGAACGCGTGCTGCGCGTGCGCGATCTCGCGGCCGACTTCGGCCGTCTCTTCGGCGTGGAGCCGATCATTGTCGGCAACGAGGCGCCGACGGCGTGGCTCAACGACGCCTCGCGCTCGCACGCGCTCTTCGGCGCGCCGCCGACATCGCTCGAGTCGATGGAGCAGTGGGTCGCCGCGTGGCTCGCGGCGGGCTGCGACACCTGGGGCAAGCCCACCGGTTTCGAGAAGCGCGACGGCAAATTCTAATCCTTCCTCCCTATGCAAAACATCCAAGAGATTCGCTCGCACCTGCTCGCCGGCCAGGCCATCCCGGCGCTCCCGCTCGCGCTCGATCGTCGCCGCCGTTGGTCGGAAAAACGTCAGCGCGCGGTGATGCGTTACTACATCGACGCCGGCGTCGGCGGCATCGCGGTCGGCGTGCACTCCACGCAGTTCGAGATCCGCGATCCGAAGCATGGTTTGTTCGAGCCGATCCTCGAGCTCGCGGGCGACACGATGACCGGTTGGATGAAAGGCAAAAAGAACCGTCCCTTCCTTCGCATCGCCGGCCTTTGCGGCGTGACCAAGCAGGCCGTCTCCGAGGCGGAGACCGCGTTGAAGCACGGTTACCACGCCGGTCTGCTCAGCCTCGCGGCGATGAAGAACGTCGACGAGAAGGCCCTCGTGAAGCACTGCGCGACCGTCGCGAAGACGATCCCGATCATCGGCTTCTACCTCCAGCCCGCGGTCGGCGGCCGTTGCCTGAGCTACAAGTTCTGGCGCGCCTTCGCCGATATCCCGAACGTCGTCGCGATCAAGATCGCGCCGTTCAACCGCTATCAGACGCTCGACGTCGTGCGCGCGGTGATGGACTCGGGCCGCGAGGAGGTCGCGCTCTACACCGGCAACGACGACAACATCATCGGCGACCTGCTCACCCGCTTCGAACACAACGGCAAGAGCCGCCACATCGTCGGCGGTCTGCTCGGCCAGTGGGGCGTGTGGACGGAGCGCGCGGTCGCGTTGCTCGAGGAGATCAAGGCCGCCCGCAAGAAGGGCGCGAAGCTCGACTCCGCGTGGCTGACGAAGAACGCGCAGCTCACCGACGCGAACGCGGTCGTCTTCGACGCGGCGAACAACTTCCACGGCTGCATCCCCGGCATCCACGAGGTGCTGCGCCGCCAAGGCATCTTCGAGAGCACGGCCTGCCTCAATCCCGACGAGAAACTCTCGCCCGGCCAGGCGGCGGAGCTGGATCGCGTGTCCAAGGCCTATCCTTGGTTGGTGGACGACAAGTTCGTCGCCAAGAACCTCTCCAAATGGCTGGCGTGAGGTTATCCGCCTTCGACGTGATCGGCCCGGTGATGGTCGGTCCGTCGAGCTCGCACACGGCCGGCGCGGCGCGCATCGGATTGCTCGCGCGCCGGCTGCTGGGCGCGGCGCCGGTGCGGGCGCGGCTGGAGCTGCACGGCTCCTTCGCCGCGACGGGCCGCGGGCACGCGACGGATCGCGCGCTCGTGGCCGGCCTGCTCGGCATGGCGTCGGACGACGCGGCGCTGCCCGAATCGTTGGAACTCGCGCCCGCGCGCGGACTGGAGGTGGAGTTTGTCACGACCGACCTCGGCCCGGACGCGCATCCGAACACGGCGCGCATCGCGCTGACGGCGGCGGACGGCGAGGAGTTGTGCTGCACGGCGTCGTCGCTCGGCGGCGGCATCGTCGAGGTGTATGAGTTGGATGGATACGAAACCGGCATCCGCGGCACGCTCGACACGCTGGTGTGCCGTCACGACGACAAGAGCGGTTTCCTGGCGCGGCTGACGGCCGTGCTCGCCTGCGTGGAGGTCAACATCGCCGCGCTGCGCACCGCGCGAAAGGACCGCGGGCGCGAGGCCTTGACCGTGATCGAGACCGACGGCCCGGTGCCGCCGGACGCCCTCGGCCTGCTCGCGCGCATGCCGATGATGCGCCGACTGCGCGCCCTTTCCCCCTGGTCATGAACCCTTCCGCGACCGCGTCCGTTTCCGCTCCCGATTCCTGGGACTACGCCAGCGCCGCCGAGCTCGTCGCGCTCTGCGAGTCGCGCGGCTGCACGATCGCCGAGGCGGCGTTGCGCCGCGAGATGGCGGAGACGGGCAGGAGCGAGGAGGAGCTGCTCGGCCGCATGCGCGAGTATTTCACCGTGATGCGCGAGGCGGTGCGCGGCGGGCTGGCGATCCGCGAGCGGTCGCCGAGCGGACTTTCGGGAGGAGACGCGGCGAAGCTGCACGCTTACGCCGCCGGGCCGGCGCCCCTGCTCGGGCCGGATCTCGCGCGAACGGCGGCCTACGGCTTCGCCGTCCTTGAATTCAACGCCCGCTTCGGGCGCATCGTTGCCACCCCCACCGCGGGTTCGGCCGGAGTGGTGCCGGCGTGCCTGTTTACATTGGAAGACACACGTGGGTTGAGCGTCGATGCGGCCGGGCGGGCGTTGTTCACGGCGGCCGGGATCGGTTTGGTGATCGGCCGTCGTGCTCCCTTTGCGGGCGCGCAGGGCGGCTGCCAGGCGGAGGTCGGCAGCGCCTCGGCGATGGCGGCGGCGGCGATCGTGGAGGCCGAGGGCGGCACGCCGCGGCAGGCCTGCGAGGCGGCGGCGTATGCCTTGATGAACACGCTCGGCATGGTTTGCGATCCGATCGGCGGCTACGTCGAGGTGCCCTGCGTGAGCCGCAACGGCATGTTCGCCGTGCACGCGTTTCTCGCCGCGACGATGGCGCTGGCCGGCACGCGTTGCGTGGTGCCTTTCGACGACGTGGTGATCGCGATGCGCGACATCGGCCGGCGTATGCCGCGGGCCTTGAAGGAGACCGCCGAGGGCGGCCTCGCGACCACGCCGACGGGGCTTAAGTATCCACCGCAGGCGGTGATGGACAACGGATGCAAAGGGTGCGCACGCCCGGAGTCCGCCGGTTGAAATGTTGCCACGCGGCGCCGGGCGTGCGCAGGTTCGGGGCATGAGCAACCAGCCCCCGCACAAGCCTCGCACCCGCGACCCCGAGCGCACTCGCAGCCAATTGCTCAAGACCGCGATCCGGTTGTTTTCGGCCCGGGGTTATCACGGCGTGAGCGTCGACGAGATCGTGACCGCCGCGAAGGTGAACAAGCGGATGGTCTACCATTACTTCGGCAGCAAGGAGGAGCTGTATCTCGAGGCGTTGTCGGAGGTGTTTTCGCGTTTGTCGGAACCGGAGAGCGGCGCGGTGACGACCACGGCGACTCCCGACGAGAAACTGCGTCGTCTGCTTGCGGCGTATTTCGAGTTTCTCGACGAGAACCCGGAGTTTGTCCGCATGCTTCTGTGGGAGAACCTCGACGGCGGGCGTCATCTCGCGGCGAAGCCCGGGCGCCTGAACAAGAATCCCTTCGTGGAGCGTTTTCGCGCCATCATCGAGGAGGGGGTGACGGCGCGGATATTCCGCGCGCCGCGCGACACGCGTCACCTGTTGGTGAACATCATCGGCATCTGCTTCATCTATCATTCCAACCGGCATTCGCTGGCGGTCTCGATGGGGATCGGCGACGACGAGGCCGAACGGAAAATCCGGCGGGAGCAGGCCTGCGACCTGGTGCTGCACGGGCTCGGGGTGCGCGCATGAAGGCGGCCCCGTTGCGCGTCGGCCTGGTCGGACTGGATTCGTCGCACGCGCTCTGGTTCGCGCGTTTGCTCAACGACGTCGCGCATCCGGCGCACGTGGCGGGCGCGCGGGCGGAGGCGGCCTGGGCGGGCGGGGTGGAGGAGCTGCCCCTCAGCCGAGACCGGGTGGAGGGATTTTCGCGTCAGGTGCGAGATGAGTGCGGCGTGGAGCTGCTCGACAGTCCGGAGGCGGTGGCGGAGCGCTGCGACCTGGTGATCGTGACGGCGGTGGACGGGCGCACGCACGCGGCGCTCGCGCGACGGCTCTTCGCGGCGGGCAAACCGCTCTTCGTCGACAAGCCGCTCACGACGGATCTCGCGGAGGCGCGCGCCTTGCTCGACGAGGCGGAGGCGCGCGGCGTGCCGCTGTGGAGCGCGTCGGCGCTACGGTTTTTGGCGCGAGGCGGGGACGCCGCGAACACGGGCGCGAGGCGTCTTTTGCTTCGCGCGCCCTTGCCCTTCGAGCCGGCGATGCCCGGCTGGTGGTGGTATGGGTTGCACGCGGTGGAAACGGCGATCGCGGTGCTCGGGCCCGAGTGGCGCGAGATCGCCTGGCGGCGCGAGGGCGAGGAGGAGGTGGCGACCATGCGTTTTGCCGATGGGGCGGAGGCGGAGTTGCGCGGGACGCGCGGCACCTACGACGGCGGTTTCCGCCTCAGCATGGACGGCGGCGCGGAGCGGGATTTGTTGGCCGGAGAGCGGCCGTTTTATGCGCCGCTGCTGGAACAAATCGTGCGCTTCGGCGCGAGCGGACAGGCGCCGGTGTCGAAGCGCGAGATGCTCGCCACGCTCGCGGCGGTGGCGGAGATCAATTCGCGGCGGCGAGGGTAGGGCGGGCCCGCCGTGGCGAGCGCGAATGTCGGAGAGGCGCCGCCGCGCGCCCGGCGGTCGCGCCCCCTATCGAACGAGCTTCGCCTGTTCGGCACCGATCGCGGCGATGGCGGCGTCGACGTGGCGGCGCAGATCGGCGGCGTCCTCGGCGGTGAGACCCTTCGGCACGTAGTTGGTCGGCACGCTGTCGGCCTCGTAGAGCAGGCGATACCAGACGGCGCCGGCGAGGTAGCAACCGGCGGTGTTGGCGTGGAGGCCGTCCATGCGGAGCGTTTCGCGGCCGAGGGTTTTGTCCATGCGCCAGATCCAGCCGGTGTGCAGGCTGCCGCGTTGATCGGGCAGGGCGCCGGGCGCGGGGTTTTCGTAGTCGAAGGTTTCGTCCTTCACGTAGGTCCAGCGCGGAGTCTGGCGCGCGAGGTGGATGGCCTCGCCGGAGGGGAGGATGCGGAGACCTTTTTCGGCGGCGAGCCAGAGGTAGTTGGCGCGAAGCTGTTCGTGCATCTTTCGCGGCGTGAAGCCGTCGCCCTTCTGGAAAATCGCGTGGTCGTCGCGGTAGGCCCAGGTCATGTGGACAACGATCTCCGCGGTCGGCGCGTATTTGCGGATGGCGTGGATCAGCTCCTCGGCGAAGGGCTCGAAGGTCTCGCGCTTAAAACTGCTGCTGCTGACCTGCTGGATGGTGACGACGTCCCAGGGGAGAAGCTGGAGCGCCTCGGGCAGCGTGAAGTCGCGCCGCTTGCCGGTGGTCGGGTCGATGATGTTCTTGTAGGCGCGGCCGGCGGGATCGCCTTCCTCGGCCTGGAAAAGGTGCTTCGCGTGGCGCTCGAGCGAGCAGCCGCCGATGTTTGCGCGCAGGTAGACGAGATCCTTTCCGCCGGCGCGGGAGAGGGGCTTGAATTCCTGAAGCGCGTTGTCGGCGAAACTGTTCCCGATGGTGAGGAGTTTGAGCGAATCGCGTTCGGCGGAGAGGTGCGCGGGCAGCGCCGCGAAGAAAACCGCGATGGCGAGGATGAAAACGGGCAGGCGGGATTTCATGGGAAGAGTATGGCGGGAAACGGGGCGAAGGCGACGGCTCAGCGGCGATCGTCGGTGGGGCCGGGCCAGACGTCGGTGCGGAAAGGTTCGGCGGGCAGGCCGGTGGCGTCGGTGAGGTTGCCGTCGGGGAAACCGGCCCAGGCGTAGCGCGCGGCGACGGGGCGAGGAACTTCCGGGTGGCTGAGGCGGAGGCTCGCGCCGGCGAGGCGCGCGGAGTCGGGGCGCCAGACGCGATCCTCGCCGGCGATCACGAAGCCGCGGGGCGCGGCGGAGTCGCTCGTGCGCAGGGCGTTGCGGGCGGCGGAGAACTCGAGGACGAACTCGGCGTCCTCGGCGCGCGCGCAGCGGAGGCGCGGGCCGGAGAGCGGGATGTCGGCGCGGCCGTAGACGGAGGCGAGCGCCGTATCGGCTATACGGATACCGGGCGTAAGCTTGTCGGAGGGATGGATCTGATCGGGTTCGCCGGTGTCGATGAGAACGGCGAGGGCGGTGTGCGGCGTCTGGTCGACGGCGATGCGCTGCGATTCGCGCAGGGCGGCCCACTCGCTGTCGGCGTCGAATGCGGCGGGGCGTCCGTAGCGCGGGAGCTGCGCGACGACGAAGGGCAGCACGGGGTCGTCCCAGAGTTCGCGCCACGAGTTGATCATCGCGGGAAGCAGGCGGCGGTAGATCCAGGCGCGTCGGGTGTTGCTCTCGCCTTGATACCAGATGACGCCGCGCAGCGGAGTGCCGGCGAGCGGATGGACGAGGCCGTTGAACACGGAGGCGGGTTGGTGCGGGTGGCCGGGGCCGCGCGGCGCCTCGGGGCGGGGGTGGCCGGGCGGCGGTTGGTTGCCGTTGGCGCGGTAGGCTTCGAGCCAGTCGCGGAGCGCGACCTCGTAGCGGGCGCGCGCGGCGGGGTGGGCGTCGAGCACGCCCTGCCAACGTTCGAAGGCGGGGGAAAAATCGGGATCGGCGGCGAGGACCTCGTGGGGAATCCACGACTCGATCCAAGTGCCGCCCCAGATGCCGAGGATGATGCCGACGGGCACGCCGGTCTCGGACTGGATGCGGCGGCCGAAGTGGTAGGAGATCGCGGAGATGTCGCCGATGGTTTCGGGCGAGGAGGCGAACCAGTTCGCGGTGAGGGAGCGGCGCGGGGTGTCGGCGATTGTCGTGGGGATGGCGACGAAGCGCAGCGCGGGCTGGTCGGCGTCGGCTTTGTGAAGCTCGGCGTCGGCGCTTTTGTTGATCGTCCAGGCGATGTTGGACTGGCCGGAGGCGAGCCAGACGTCGCCGAAGAGAAGATCGCGGACCTCGATGTGTTCGCTCGCGGAACGGATGTCGGCGTCGAGACGGGTCCAGGCGGGGTGGGCGCCGGCGATGATTTGCCAGCGACCCTCGGTGTCGGCGTGGGTGGAGATCGTCTCGTCGCCGAGGCGGACGTGGATCTGTGCGCCGGGATCGGCGTCGCCGCGAATGACGACGGCGCGGTCGCGTTGCAAAACGGCCCCGTCGGAAAACGGGGCGTGAACAGAAAGAGCGGCGACCGCCTTTGGGGAAAAGGCGATCGCCGCTCCGAAGAGAAGAAGAGAGACGAGACGGGCAAGAAACGGCATGAGCTATGGCGTGTTTCCCGCCCGTCGGGCTGGTCGTGATCAGTCGCGCTCGACGACGAGGCGGAGGAAGCGGCGAGCCGTGGAGGACAGGGAGACGGTGTCGGTGACCTCGACCTTCTCGAAGCCGGAGCCGGCGGGCGTGACGGTTTCGGAGGCGACGACTGCGGACCAGTTGGCGAGGTCGTTGCTGCCTTCGATCTTGTAGGTAACGCCGTCCTGACCGCCGACCGGGCGGAGGTAGGAGATCTTCAGGAAGTTGCCGCTGGTGGCGACGACCGGGCGGACGGACTGCACCTGCGCGGCGCTGGAGTCCTTGGTGAGGCCGAGCGCGTAGCGGACGAGGTTGCCGAGGCCGGTGCCGAAGGGATCGGCGGCGGGACCGCTGATGCTTTCGTCGGCGAGTTCGGACGGGCTGAACTCGGAGGAGAGCCAGGCGTCGAAGGGATCGACCGCGGCGGAGGCGTCGAGCGTGAGCTCGGCGGTGCCGGGGGCGGCGACGACCCAGGCCGAGTTGGCGCCGAGCGTGCCGGTGAGGGTCACGACGCCGGCGCCCGCGGCGGGAGCGCCGGAGATCGGGAGGCGGGCGAACTGCTTGCCGGCGGGGAGCGTGACCGAGGGAACGGTGACGCCTTCGACGCCGGAGGCGGTGACGCTGATCGTCTGCGCGGTGGCGAAGGGATCGGACGACGCGACGAGGAACGCGGCCTCGGAGTAGGGCGCGGCGATCGTGGCGGTGGTGGCGGGGGCGATCGCGACGGTGGGCTTGTAGAGCGCGGGGTTGGCGAGCGCGGTCAACTCGATGCCGTTGTTGGTGCCGAGCACGGCGAGGATGGCCTCGGTGTTGTCCGGACGGACAACCCAGTCGACGTCGCCGGAGATGCCGGCGGTGTTGGCGTTGGCGCCGAGGGGCGCGGTGGTGCGGACGATGGTGGCGTTGGCGACGCCGTCGGTGATGTCGACGATGCGGGCGTTCTCGAAGCCGACGCCCTGGAGGTAGACGCCGAGGTATTTGCGGCCGCCGAACTCGAGGTGGGAGATGGCGTTCGAGTTGATCGGGATGATCGAGGTCGGCATCGTGGCGAGGAGCTCGCCGGTGGAGGAGTGGAGCGTGGCGGGATAGCCGTTGCCGTTCACCCAGAAGTCGGCGTCGGCGCCGGGGGCGACGGGCGCGATGTCCACCTGACCGCCGGCGTTGGTGATGCCGGAGAGAGTGACGAGGGTGGGGTTCGCGGGCCAGCTGCCGTCGGGGTTGATGACCCAGCGGGCGACGGTGGTGGCGGTGGTGGTGCCGCTGGCGGCGGCGGCGTAGAGGGTGGCGGTGCGGGCGGCGACGGAGCCGACGACGGTGATCTTGTCGCCCATGCGATAGGCGCCGCCGCTGTAGTTGACGATGCGGGTGGCGCCGTTTTCGGCGCCGTCGGACCACTGGTAGACACGGAACGGGCCGGTGTTCGCCGTGTTGGTGCTCGCGTTTGTGGTGAGGTTGGCGCCGAAGATCACGCCGTCGTCGCTGATCTCGACATCGTTGAGAGCATAGGTGCCGCCGGTGACATTGCCGCGCGAGATCGCGGTGAGCGGGGAGTTCTCAACGATGCTGGTGAGGATCGAGTTGCTGTTGCGATTGAAGACGGCGAGCTTGGGTTCGCCTTCGATGATGCCGAGGGCGAGGCCGCGGGCGTAGCTGTTGGTGTCGGAGAGCCAGCTCCAGTCACCGGTGCCGGGGGCGGCGACGCGCCAGCCCCAGGGGGCGACTTGGGTGTCGGTGGCGACGAGGGCGCCGGCGGTCTGGCCGAAGCCGGAGACCTGGAGGACGCCGTAGCCGGAAGCGATGGAGGAGACGAGTCCGTCGCTGCTCACGGAGCCGACGCCGCCGACGCTCCAGGAGACGGAGGACGCGGGAATCGGGAAGGTCACGCCGGAGTGGTCGGTGGCGAGGGCCTGCATCTGCTGGCTGCCGTCGAGCGGCAGTTCGACGTAGGTCGGGGCGACGTCGAGGCTCGCGACGCGATCGGCGAGCGGGACCTCGGTTTCGATCGTGAGCGCGTTGGCGACGAGGCGCTGGGAGCCGTCGGAGGGGACGTTGCGCAGCGCGTAGTTGGTGCCGGCGACCATGGTGGAGGAGCCGCCGCCGTCGAGGTTGAGGGCGTTGGTCGCGCCGAGGGCGAGCATCAGGTCGGCGAGCTGGGTGAGCGTGGCGCCGGAGCTGACGCCCGGGTTGCTGTCGACGACGACGAGGAGGAGCTTGTTGGCCGGGGTGACGCCGACGGCGGTGCGAGCGGCGGACTGGAAGGCGTGGCTGACGTTCTCGGCGCCGTCGAAGTTGTTGGCGTAGGAGTAGGAGCCGTTGGTGAGGAGACGGGGACCGCCGCCGATCAGCTCGACGACGGGCTTGGTCTCGGAGGAGAGGTTGACCGTGATCTCGAGCTGCTGGCCGACCTCGTTGATGTTGGCCTCGAACCAAGCCTTCAGGCCGCGGCTGGCGGACAGAACGTAATGGCCGGCGGGAACGTCGATGGGATTGCCGCCGGGGATGATGGAGACGACCTCGAAGGTCGAGGGGGCGTTTACCACGACGGGGCCGACCGGCTTCAGGAGAGCCTCGCGCACGTCGACGTGCGGGGTGGCGGCGGAGACGACCGTGGAGCCGTAGTAGGGCGTGTAGAGGATGAATTGATCGAGCGCGCGGCCGGTGTTGACGCCGTGGAGGTCGTGGGTGGCGTTGGTCTTGAGGCTGCGAATGGTGCCGCCGGAGACGTAGTTGACGCCGAACGACACGGTGCGGTCGGAGGCGAGCGCGAAGGTGGAGCGGATGGCGGTGCTCTTGGCGCCGGCGACGGGAACGCCGTCCTGGACCGAGGCGGAGGTCGTGGCGCCGGTGTCGAAGTCGAAGTAGTCGCCGTTGACGGCGGCGACGACGGCGCCGGGGCCCTTCGAGGCCTGCTGTTTGGCGAGGGCCTGGACCGACTTGCGGCCGGAGGCGATGACGTCGTTGGCGGTGACGCCGCGGACCTTCACGCGGGAGTCGTTGAGGTCGGCCTCGGTCACGTAGACGACGAGGGGCGACGCTCCGGTGCGCTGGAGCTTCTGGTAGGTGACGCCGGGGCCGAGGGTTTCGTTGGCGACCTCGGTGAAGCCGGCGGGGACCGGGGCGGCGTGAAGGGTGACGGAGGCGAGGGCCAGCAGGCCGGGGATGAAGCGGATTGTATTCATAAATCAGATACGTGGCTGTTTCGGGGAAGGGGATCAGACGAAGGCGCCGCGTTCGCGGAGGGTCCGGCGGAGACGATCGAGGTCGACGGAGCGGATCTCGCGGTCGCCTTCGCCGGTGACGAGGGCCGCGGCGAGACCGGCGGCCTCGCCGATGGCGACGATCTGCGGGGTGATGCGGATGGCGGCGTGGGCCTCGTGGGTGCAGTCGATGCAGCGGGAGGCGACGAGAAGGTTGCTCAAGCCGCGCGCGCAGAGGCTGCGGTAGGGGATCTCGAAATACTCGCCCTCGGCGAACTGGCGGAAGTCGGTGCCCTCGCCGTTGGGGTTGTGGATGTCGATGGCCCAGTTGCCGCGGGCGATGGCGTCGGGGAAGCGGACCTGCCGCAGGAGGTCGTCCCCGGTGATGGTGTAGTCGCAGCGGACGCGGCGGGTTTCGCGCACGCCGATGTGGGCGGCGGTCTCGCTGACGCGGGCGTCGGCGAAGCCGGGGATGTGCCGGCGCATGAAGCGGGCGATCTCGTCGACCTGACGCCGGCCCTCGATCATGGCGGCGCTGACGTCGCGCACGCGGGTGCCGTCGCGGCCGAGGATGCGGGTGGTGTTGAACACCCACTGGCCGGGCACGGGCATGGGGCTGAGGAGGACGTTCTCGCGCGGGACGGTGACCTCCCCGGCGGCCTTGGCGGCCTGCCAGGCGCGGGCGAGCGAGGGGTCGGCGACGCAGGCGGCGGTGGCCGCGTCGTCGTCCACGCCGTCCATCTTGAAGATCATGGTCATCGGCTGCATGCCGCCGTCGAACTCGCGGCCGGCGGCGCAGGGCACGCCGGCGAGGGTGGCGATGTCGCCGTCGCCGGTGGCGTCGATGAAGACGTCGGCGGTGATGACGCGGCGGCCTTCCTTGGATTCGACGACGACCCCGACGATGCGGTCGCCGTCGCGGAGGACCGACGCGGCGACGAGGAAGAAGTAGGGTGTGACGCCGGCTTCGACGACCATCTCGTCGAGCACGATCTTGAGCTTCTCGGCGTCGTAGGTGCCGCCCCAGCCGTGGCGGCGAACGCCCTCGGCCTTTTGGGTGTGCCAGTCGTAGGGGTCGTCGCGGCCGGCGCAGCGCCAGCCGCCGCGGGCGTCGAGGCGCGTGATGATCTCGTGGAAGAGACCCTTCACGTGCGGGTAGGGCATGATGGAACTCAGCAATCCGCTGGTCCAGGTGCCGCCGAAGGCGCCGAAGCGTTCCACGAGGACGACCTTGGCGCCCGCGCGCGCGGCGGAGATGGCGGCGGCGACTCCGCCAGGCCCGCCGCCGAGGACAAGAACCTCGGCATGGTCGAGGAGTTTGAGTTCGCGAGGCGGCTCGCGAAGGGAAACGGAGGCGGATTGAAGGGCTTGCATGGAAAGGGGGACGGCGAACGGCGCGAGGGAAGCGGGCGTTCGCCGGAGGAGCGCCGGCGCGGGCTCAGCGGCGCGCGCGGCGGCGCGAGGCGGCGAGACCGAGACCGACGAGGCCGGCGAGCGCGGCGAAGGAGGCGGGCTCGGGGATCTGCTGCGGCTCGGGCAGGTTGGAGAGCCGGATGCTCTCGATGAACTCGATGTTGCCGGCGCCTTCGTAGAGGCGGAAGTCGTCCATCAGGCCGATGAAGGAGCGGTTCGCGTTGTTCGCGAGGCCACCGACCGCCAGACCGTTGGCGACGTCGGCGCTTTTTCCGCCGGGTGCCGGGGCGACCGTGAATGTGGCGATCAGCTCCACCTCATCGCTCACGGAGCCGGCGTAGAGACGGGCAATGGTGTTCTCTTCGGACCATTGCATGGTGAGGGAGAGGAACAGCCAGTCGGATGCGTCGAACGTGGTGGCGTTGACGACTCCGATGGAGCCTCCGTTGCCTTCGACCGTGAGGCCAAAGGCCGTTTTGTCCTGCGCCTCGCTGGTGGGGCCACTGACCATGAGACCCATCACGCGGTTGCCACCCAGCGTGAAAAAGCGATCTCCGCCTTCTAGGCCGGACTCCACCTTCACCCACATCGAGGCGGTGGCGGCGGTGAGTCCGTTGAGGCGGCCGTCGAGGCCTGTGACTGGGGTGCCGCTGACCGTCGTCGAATTGAGCGTGGTCATCAGATAGGTGGACTGTTGCGTGAAGTTCACGGAGAGGCCTTGGCCACCGGGGGTATCGCTGCTGTAGACAGTCGCCTCGCGGACAGAGGTGCCGAAGAAGAATCCGCGGCCGGTGACGTCGTTGATGCTGCCGGACGGGTTCGGGGTTGCACCATCGACGTTCGAGGGGGAGACCACCGCGCCGGCGGTGCCGTCGTCGAAATTCAGGCCCCAGAGGAGCGATTGGGCGGACAGATTGGCGGTGAGGCCGAGCGCCGAGGCGACGATCAGCGAAGCGTGGATGCGGTTCATGTGTGTGGGTTGTTTTGGGGTTTCGGACGTGCGTCCTGCTCGCCGCTCATCCTAGCGTCGGAGCCCTTCCGCGGCCATCACACTTCGGGCCAAAATATATTACATTTCTTGCGCATCCGGGGCGGCGGCCGAAAACGCGGGAGGGGGCGCAGAGAAAGCGTCGTTTTCAGAGGGAAAAACGAGGTTGGAGGGCGCGGGTTTCGGGACCGGATTTCGAGGCCGGAAATTCGCGACCACGCGAAAAGCGGGGCGCCGATTTGGCCTTCCCTTGCGCGGGTTCGCGCGCGTATTCGAGGCGCGTCAAAACGCGCGCGAAACGCGTCCCGTTTCGCCATCGGTTTTCTTCGTTCGAGCGAGGCGCCGGGCGCGTGATCGATCCCAAAACAATCCTGTCGTTTCCTCCCATGCATACCCTGATCCGGTCGGTTCGTCGTCCGCGGCGCGTGGCGCTGTGGCTTTTCGCCTTCACCGCAAGTTTGTCGGCCGTCGCGCAGACGACGCTGACGGTGCGCGCCGAGCGCGAGTCCGCGCTCTACAAGGTCGGCGAGCCGGTGACCTTCCGGGTGAAGGCCGGTTTGAGCGACGCGAATGGCGGCCACGCGCTGCCCACGAAGGCGAGGTGGAAACTCACCTCCGACGGCGCGGCCGTGGTGGACTCGGGCACGCTGGAGCTGGTGGACGGCGCGGGCGTGGTGAGCGGGAGCCTGGGCGAGCCCGGCTTCCTGCGTCTCGCGGTGGAGGTGGACGCGCCCGGTCTGACGAAGAACGGCAAGCCGGTCCCGCAACTGGCGGCGGTCGGCGTGGAGCCGGAGCGTATCCAGGCGAGCAGGACGGCCCCCGCGGATTTCGACGAGTTCTGGGCCGAGCAGAAGCGCGCGCTCGCGGCGATTCCGGTGAACCTGAAGCTGACGCCGGTGAAGTCGCCCGCCGAGGGAATCCTGGTTTTCGACTTCAAGGCCGACTGCGTGGACGGCGTGCCGGTGACGGGCTACTTCGCCTGGCCCGAGAACGCGAAGCCGGGCGAGCTGCCGGCGATCATGATGTATCAGGGCGCCGGCGTGCGCGACGCGTCGATCACCTCGGTGGTGACGCGCGCGAAGCGCGGCCTGCTCGCGGGCACGATCGGCGCGCATGGTTTGCCCAACGCGATGGGCGCGGAGTTCTACGAGGAGAAGGCGAAGACGGCCTTGCTCAACTACTGGCACGCCGGTCGCGAGTCGCGCGAGCAGAGCTATTTCCGCGGCATGTTCCTGCGCGTGCTGCGCTCGATCGACGCGATGGCGGAGCTGCCGGTCTGGGACAACAAGACGCTGATCGCGCACGGCAGCAGCCAGGGATCGGCGCAGTCGATCGTGGCGGCGGCGCTCGACAAGCGAGTGACTCTCGTGGTCGGCGGCGTGACCGCGATGTGCGAGCACGGCGGCCTGCAGGGCGGACGCGTGGTCGGCTGGCCGAAGTGGGTGAAACGAGACGCGAACGGGAAACCGGATCCGGCGACGCTGGAGGCGAGCGCCTACTACGACATGGTCCATTTCGCCGAGCGGGCGACCTGCGAGGCGCGGTTCACGGTGGGCTTCATCGACGTGGGCTGCCCGCCCTCGGCCTTCTACGCGATGGCCAACCGCTGGGGCGGAAAGCGCGAGATCTTCAACGACGTGACCTGCGGCCATCGCAATTCTCCCGAGGCGCTGGCCTGGATGAGCGAGCAGGGCTACGCGCACGCCGAGGCGCGGAAGGTCGCGAAGGCGGCGAAGTAGGGCACGGCCGTCGGCCGTTGATCCGTGGCGGACGGGCGCGTCGTTGCGTCCGTGCCCCGGCATCCGGATGGCGTGGGCAGGGGCGCTGCCCGCCCGCCTTGCCGGCGCGGGTCACACGCGGCGCAGGCCGGTGTCGGCGTGGAGGAGATAGTCGGTATCGTCCAAACGGATACGAGCGACCAGGTCCTGCGAGGCCGAGGCGGGAACGATCTCGACGCGGATGGTTTCGCCGACGCGGGCGGTCTCGAGGGCGCCGACGCGGGCGGTGGAGACCTCGGGCGAGCTCCAGGCGGGGGCCTCGAGGCGGAGCAGGACGCCGAGGCGCCGGCGCGGCGCGGTCATCTCGAGCGGGCTGTAGCGCAGGTGGTGTTGCTCGTCCCAGGGGAGTTTGTCGAAACGGCGAAGCGGGGCGGGGTCCCAGCCGGAGCTCGTGCGGAAATAGCCGTCCCCGTGATGGAGGACGTGTCCGGTCAGGGCGGCGTGGTCGCGGACGAGCCGGAAGGTGCGGGCGGTTTCGTCGACGGCGAAGGGGGCCCAGGCGTGGACGTTCCATTGCACGGCGCCGACGGTGTCGGGCTCGAGTTCGACGTCGTCGACGAGGAGGAGGCAGCGGGTTTCCTTGAAGAACACGACGTGGCGGCGGCAGCGGGTGAGCACGCCGGGGTAGCTGGCGTCGGCCTCTCCGAGCAGGGCGACGAGCGCGTCGTCCTCCTGCGCGGCGGCGACGCGGCCGACGGCGTCGGGCGAGCGCATGCGCTGGCCGGCGTCGGAGATCGTGAGGCAGTTGTGAGACTTGGTGTGCCAGACCCAGTGGGCGTGGTGGGGCGTGCCGTAGCCGTCGTAGAAGCCGCTCGGCATGAGCATGACCTTGCCCGCGACGTGGAGGATGAAGTCGTTGTTGTTGGCGTGCGCGTGGCTGATGGAGCCGAAGGGCGAGGAGCGGAAGAAGAGGGCGACGTCGCGGGATGTGTCCGCGGGATCGCTGCGGAGCGCGGCCCAGCCGGCGGCGGGATAGACGGAAAGGGAGGAGGACGGGGCGGCGGGGGCGGAGTCGGCGAGCGGGCCGGGCGCGAGAAGGCGGAGAGGGTGGATGCCCTTGAGCTGGCGCTCGGGGGGGGCGATGTGGCAGCGGACGCCGGCGGCGTGGCGAAGGGCGTCGACGTAGGGGCGGTAGCCGGCGGCGCCGGTCTCGCGGGCGAGGACCTCGCAGACGTCGGCGTTGGAGCGCCAGAAGACGTCCCAGCATTCGTTGTGGTCGCCGAAACCGATCCACTCGGCGTAGGCGGGCCAGACGGCGCGGCGCCAAGCGAGGTGTCCGGACCAGAAGGGGCGGCGGTAGAGGTCGACGCCGACGGCTTGTTTCAGCGCGGAGGCGAAGAGGGTCATGACGCTGACGTAGGTCATGCCGTAGGCGGGCCCCTCGGCCCAGGCGCCGTCGTCGCCGGCCCAGACGGGCCAGACGCCGCAGAGGACGGGACGAAGGAATTCGAGCCATCCGGCGGCCTCCGGGATCTCGTGGTGGAAGGCGAGGGAGAGGAGACCGAGGAGGACGATCTGGCGGCCGGCGTGGGAGTCGAACTTGTCGACGCCGTAGACGCCGGAATGGCGCACGTGGTCGTAGGTGGCGAGGCCGCGGGCCCGGAGGCAGGCGACGACCCGGGCGCGTTCCTCCTCGTTGAAGAGATCCCAGGTCCAGTCGGCGGCGGAGGCGCCATACCAGAGGATGGACATGTGGGCCTCGTCGTTGGCCTCGAGAGAGGTGGGGCCGGCGGGGTCCCAGACGACGACGGAGAGGACGCGATCGCGGGCGGCGCGACCGTAGTCGGCGCGGCCGGTGGCGAGGTAGGCGAGCGCGAGGGTTTCGGCGCCCTTCATGAAGCGGCGCGAATCCCACATCGCCTTGAGGAAGTCGCGGATGAAGCCGGCGTGGTCGACCTTGGGGTCGGCGGGGCGGGGCGGCTCGGGGAGAAAGTGGGGTTCCGCGAGGACCTCGCCGGCGAGCCGGTCGAGCTCGATCACGGCGTCGGGGCGTTCGAGGGCGAGGGAGGTGCGGAGGCCGACGGCGGTTTCGGGGCGGAGCAGGAAGCGCGGGTGGGCGGAGGGGATGCGGCGCGTCCATTCGGGGACGCCGGGGACGGGGAGTTCGACGGAGGCGGAGGTGATCTCGAAGGAGAGGACCGGTCCGCGGCCGGCGGCGTCCTCCCAGGTCCAGAACCAGCGTCCGGCGGGGAACGGGGCGGCGGGGAGATGGAGCGGCGTATCGAGGTTTTCGATACGAAGGAGGTTTTCCCGCAGGGAGGGATCGCGGGCGATCAGGAGGGAGGATTTGCCCGCGCCCCGTGGTCGCCACACGAAGACCGGCGGATTGGTCGCCGGACGATCGTCCGCGCGCGGTTGGCGCGGGTCGACATGCGGGTGACGGGATGCGGGCTGCGTTGGCATGGGCTTAAAATAGGCGCACGCGCCGGATCAGGCCGAGGCCAGATCCCGGCGCGTGCGGGGGAGGGCAGGAGTTCCGGGGAGAGGGGAGACCTCTCAGAGCGATTTCCGGATGTCCGCGAGGGAGGGCAGCGGTTCGCTGGAGCGGATGGCCTTAACCGAGCCGTCGAGGTAGACCACGTTGCGCAAGGTGCCGTGGCTCGGGACGGGGGGATAGGTGTCCTCGGGCTGCGCGGCGCGGGGGCTGCCGTCCCAGCCGATGCGGGAGAAGGTGGCCATGTCGGTGTCGGCGATGAGCCAGACGAGGGTGGGGAACTCGAAGGACGAGATGCGGCCGGGGGGCGTGGAGTTGCTCGTGCTGCCGTAGACGCCGGTCGTGGTGTTGATGCGGTAGCTGGAGCGGAGCTTGCCGCCGGGCGTGGCGAGGAGCTCGTCGCCGGGCCACAGCTGGCGCGCCTCGGGACAAACGGCGACATCGACGACCTTGCGTTCCTCGCGCGGGTCGCCCTGGACGCTCAGGTAGGGGGCGAGGTCGTTGATCAGGGTGCGGGTCGGGTTCGTGACGGTGGCGTGGTGGATGACGGAGCCGTAGGAGCCGAACACGCCCTTGTTGTCGTTCAGCCAGAGAATCTGGGCGTTGCCGAGCTGTCGGAGGTTGGAGGCGCATTCGGCGCGACGGGCCGAGGAGCGGACCTTGCCGACGGTCGGGATGATGATGGCGGCGAGGATGCCGATGATCGCGATGACGGTGAGAAGCTCGATGAGCGTGAAGCCGCGCAAGCCTCCGGAGCGGGTGGACGAGTTGGTTTTCATGATGAGGGCGAGGTCTGGCTTAGGGGAGGGGGATGGATCGTGATCGGGTGAGGGCGGGGGTGTGCGTTATTCGGCGCGGACGCGGACGATGACGAAGCCGTCGAGGGCGGCGCGGGGCAGCTCGAGGGATAGCTCGCCCGCCGCGTTGGTTTGCAGTGATTTCTCAAGACGCTCGCCCGTGAGGGGATGGAGGATGGTCGCACGGGCGGGCAGATTCGAGCCGAGGCCGGTAAGTGTTGCCACGGTCGTAGAGGTTTCCGAGAGGGGGGCGTGGGCGCCGGCGGGCATCTTGTCGGTGCGGCTGTCGTCGAGGACGGAGAGGGCGCCGATCATGTAGAAACCGAGGCGGCGGTCTTCGCGCAGGAGGCGGAAGGAGAAGGTCTTGTCCTCGTGGCCGGGGATGCGGACGGAGGAGTGGACGGCGAGGGCGGCGGCGGTGGCGTCGACGTCGAGCGGCTTGTCGAGGCGGACGACGGCGGCGTAGCGGGAGGCCTCGGCCTCGGTGCGGATGTGGTCGTGGTCGACGCCGGCGCGGTCGAGGGCGCGCATCGCGCGGACGTAGCGCTTGGCGGAGGGCTGCTCGAGCATCGGGTTGGAGAAGTCCGAGGCGTTGGTGTTCATCTCGACCTCCGGGGCGTAGAGCACGGCGACGGCGGGGGTGGCGCGGCGGAAGTCGGAGAGGTCGATCTCGTCGACGAGCTCGCGGACGTGGAGCATCTGCGAGATTTCGCGGTGGGTGGCGTAGAGGAACCAGCGCGGGTCGTAGAAGGGCGCGGAGCCGGCGGAGCCCATCATGAAGGCGGTCCAGGTGGCGGCGATGTTGTCGGCGCGGATGGAGGGCGCGAGGTAGGGGCGGTCGGCGGCGCGGGTGAAACGGATCTGGCCGGCGAACTCGTAGAGGCGGTGGGTGAAGTTGTTGAGCGAGATGATGTCGAGCTCGGGGATGCGCTCGGCGGCGGTCTTGGCGATCCAGTTGGTCCAGTTGTTGAAGTTCTTCGTGATGAGGATGCGCGGGGCCTTCGCCTTCACGTATTTCGCGGCGGCGTCGAGGTGGTTGACCACGACCTCGTCGCGGAAGTGGCCGAGGTCGAGGTTGAGGCGGCTGCCTTCCTTGGCGGACATGGCCTTGGCGAGGGTGACGTCGTCCCAGGACTTGATGTCGGGGCGGCCCCAGGAGCGGGCGGCGGAGGCGAGGTCGCCGTGAAGTTTTTCCACGAAACGGCGCCACGCGGCCTCCTGGACGGTGGAGCCGGCCTTGGGCCAGTAGAAGGCCTCGTCGTGGAGCGAGAGGGAGAAGACGGAGGGGTGCTTGGCGACGGTCTCGAGGACGGCGTCGTAGCGGTCGTAGAAGATGCGGCGGACCTTGGAGTCCGGGAAGAAGTAGTCGCTGTCGTAGCTCGTCTGGAGGTGGCGCTTGCCGAGGGCGGGGCCGGTGCCGTCGACGAAGATGGTCCGGTTCATCATGGGGATGGCCATGACGGAGTAGCCGAGGCGGTCCCAGCGCTCGAGGAAGGGCGCGAGGTAGCCGGCGGTGGCGGCGGTCCAGGGTTCGCCGACGAAGAGGAGCGAGCCGTTCAGGCCGTGGCTGCCGAGGTAGCGATACCAGTCCTCGGCCTCGCGGTGCTGGTATTCATAAGTTGGAGACACGGACGCGCTGCGGCCGATGCTGACCTGGGTGCCGAGGCCGAGCCAGTAGACGGAGCGGCCGGAGGCGTCGGTGAGATACTGGCGGCCGGAGCCGACGCCGGCGACGTGGCGGCGGCCGGCGGGCTCGACGGGGCCGAAGGGGCGGGGGGCCTGCTCGCGGTCCCAGAGAGTGGGCTGGGCGTCGAGCTTGAAGAGACGGGAGGTGAGCTCGGGGTTGCCGTTGAAGACGACGTAGTCCCAGAGGTCCTTCGTGGTGTAGACGGCGGGCTTGGCCCAGCCGTCGGCGAGCCTGGCCTCGGGCCAGTCGGCGGGGAGCCTGGAGGAGACCTGCCAGCCGGAGTCGGTGTCGAAGTCGAGATGGGTGCCGTCGGCGAGGTCGATGCGGAGGCGGCCGAGGAAGGCGTAGTGGTTGCCCTTGCGGCCCACGTTCATGAGCGGGTGCAGGCGGCTGGTGCCGCGGTCGACGGCGACGGAGACGATGTTGTCGCCGGGGCGGAGAAGGGAGGCGATTTCGTAGCGGGGCATGTCGCCCCAGCCGTTCCAGTCGCCGACGCGGACGCCGTTGACGTTGATCTCGCCGAGGTTGGCCCCGCCGAAACGGAGGCGGGCGGATTTGACGGCGGTTTCCGGGAGCGTGAGCCGGAGCCGGAAGTAACGGCGCATCGGCTCGTGCTTCTTGAGGTCGACGGTGGCGTCCCAGATGACGGTCGGCGGCTCGATCTCCTTGGCGAGAACGGGGGCGGCTCCGGCGAGCAGGGCGCAGGCGAGCGACGCGGCGCGGGGCAGGCGGGAGCGGAGGAGTCCGGCGAAAGTGTGACGGGGGCGGCGCACGGGAGAAGCGGGTGGAGATGAGCGAGAGGGGGCGTTGAGCGTGCCCAGTCTAGGCGAGACGGCAGGCGCCTTGAACTGCATTTGTGTCCATATTTTATTACATTTCTTGCGAAGCGAAAGCGCGGCTCCTACTTAGTTTCACGATGGCCCTCATCCGTGATAACCGACCCCTGCACGAGTTTCTCCAGGAGCTCGTCCGGCAGACAGGATTCCAGATCTGCATCTACGATCTGAGCTTCTTCCTGAACCGTTCGCCGAAGCTGACGATCCCGCACGGGTTTCGCATCCATCGCTCGGCCTACTGCACCTGCGTGAAGACGAAGGACGCGGCGATGAAGCGCTGCATGGAGACGGAGAACTGGCGGACGGAGCAGGCGGGGCAGAAGAAGGCGCCGTTCCTGCACACCTGCTACGCGGGCGTGACCGACCTGATCGTCCCGGTGATCGTGCACGGGAAGCAGATCGGCGCGATCTTCTTCGGGCAGGTCCTGTCGCCGAAGGACAAGGAGAAGGAGGCGGCGATCGAGGAGCTCGCCCGCGCGCACGGCCACGACGAGGAGGCGCTGCGCGAGGCGGCGGCGGAGATGCCGCAGGTGCCGCCGTCCCGGCTGCGGGCCTGCGCGAAGCTGCTCGCGCTGGTGCGGGAGTATCTGGAGCAGTCGGAGGAGTTGATGGAGTTGAAGCGCGAGAAGCTGCTGCTGATGGAGGGGGAGAAGGCGGTGAACGCGGCGGCGACGAAGGTGCGGATCGAGCAGGTGCCGTTGTTCGTGATCGAGCAGCTGCAGCTGAACCTGAGCCAGGTGAACGCGCCGCAGATCAAGAAGGCGCTGGCGTATTTGAGAAACAACTACTGGCTGAACCCCTCGCACCGCGAGCTGGCGAAGATGTCGGGCATGAGCGAGTCGCAGTTCAGCCGGGAGTTTAGCCGGCTGACGGGGATGACCTACCGGCACTGCATCCTGTCGGCCCGGCTGGAGTCGGCTTTCTACCTGATCAAGCGCCACATGCTCACGCTGGAGGAGGCGGCGGCCGCGGTGGGCTACGAGAACTGCGCCTCGATGCAGCGGGCGTTCAAGAAATTCACCGGGCTGTCGCCGCGGCAATACATCCGCCGTTATCCGCGGGCGTTCCGCCTGGAGCGTTTCGAGGACTTGCCGGACTCGGCGGCGGGCAAGGGGGTCTCGATCGTGGCGGCGTCGGCGTCGAGGAGGCGCAGGGGGGCGAAAAGGTCGGGGCGGTGAAAGCGCAGCGCGGGCAGCGGCGGCCAGAAGGTGATCTCCACCTCGTCCTGCCAGCGCGAATAGTCGTAGCGGCCGAGCAGGACGCGCCAGCCCGAGCGGGATGGCGCGTCCGTCCCGTCGTCCACGACGAGACCCGCCCAGGGGATGGCGATCTCGACGGTCCAGCGGGAGTCGTGGTCGCGCCAGTCGTTCAGGGTGCCGTCCACGCGGGCGGCGTGGCGGTGGCGCGGGCGCGGGCCTTCGGTGATGTTGGAGCCGAGGCGGCGGCCGGCGGAGGGGAAAAAGAACGCCGCGCGACGGGAACCGGGTGTGTAGTGAAGTTCCCAATACCAGGTGCGTCCGGAGGGCCCGATGAAGAGCTCGAGCACGTCGCCCTCGGTCTGCTGGGGCTGGCGGTCGGAGCGGGCGGTGGCGACGGCGTCGTCGTCCTCGAGCTCGGCGAAGAGGTAGAGGTTGTCGGCGTCCCACGCGAAGCGGACGCGGGTCGCCTCGCGCGGGGCGCGGGAGTCGATGCGGCCGAGGGTGACGACGGGAGCGGCGGCCCAGAAGGCTTCGTCGTCGCGCCCGTCGAGCCGGACCGGGGTGGTCGCGCGCACGGCTTCGACGGCGGGCGGCGCGGCCGGAGCGGGCGAAGGCGCGGTGCCGGCGCGCGCGACGGCAACCGGGGCGGCGAGGAGGACGGCGGCGAGGAGGACGGCGGACGTGAAACGGGCGGGCATGCTCAGGCGGCGGGGGGATGGGCGACGGTGCCGTTGTCGCTGGCGTCGGCGCGGGCGGCGCGGAGGGAGCGGAGCAGGTCGCGGAGGTCGCGGGAGCCCCCGAGGGTGAACCAGATGGTGACGGCGATGCCCTTGGCGAGGCCGATGCCGATGTAGACCTTCCAGAAGCCGAGCCACCAGTCGTTGTCGAGCGGGCCGACGAAGTTGTGCCAGAGGGTGATGACGACGAAGCCGCCGAAGAAGGTGAGGGACCAGCCGATGGTGAGGAAGTAGAGCAGGCGGTCGCGGGCGGTGAAGTCCTTGCCGGGCTTGAGCGCGGCGAGACCGCGCGGCGGGACGGGGGCGCCCTCCTCGGCGTAGGCTCCGCGGCGAAGGAGCTTGTCGAGGTTGAAGACGCGGTTCTGGAGGAGCGACACGACGATGTAGACGGTGGCCGAGCTGACCATGGCGATGAACCACATCTGCTGGCCGTTGAGGAAGAAGCCGGGGTTGACCTGCTTGATGATGATGCCGGAGACGGAGAGGATGGAACCGACGATCATCGCGGACCAGGCGCCGCCGGTGGTGCCGCGTTTCCAGTAGAGGCCGCCGATGATGGCGGCGCCGGCGCCGGCGGTGAAGATGGAGCCGGTGATGGCGAAGAAGAGCAGGATATACTGCGTCTGCCGGAAGAAGAGGCTGAAGAAGAAGGCGAAGATGGCGACGCCGAAGATGGAGAGGCGCAGGAGGCGGATATGTTGCTTCGGATCGAGCGGTTTGTCGCCGCGAAGCGGAAGGATGACGTCCTGGATGAAGATGCTGCCCCAGGAGTGGAGGTAGGAGTTGTCGGTCGAGACGGCGGCGGAGAGCATGACGACGACAAAGAGGCCGAGCAGACCGACGGGCAGGATGGCGCGGAGGACGAGCGGCGTGGTGAGCTGCGAGCGGGTGGCGCCCTCGAGCGTGTCGAGCTGTGCGGTGACGGGACCGGCGATGCTCTCGTAGCCGGCGTGGTTCATGATCACGAGAGCGAGGGCGGGCAGCAGCAGCGGGATCATCATCGTCACGGACGCGCGCCACTGGCTGAGGATCTTGCTCATGCGCGCCTCGTGCGGGGACTTGGCGGAGGCGTTGACGCCCTGCGAACCCTGCCAGGACATGGTTCCGTAGAAGGCGCCGAAGAGCGCGATCAGGTAATACCACATGTTGAAGTCGCTGACCTTGCCCGACTGGAAGGGGTTGATCTTCGACTGGCCGACGGGCGCGTCGAGCATGGTCTCGGCGAGGTGGGTCCAGTTGAGTTTGATGACGACGAAGACGAGGATGGCGAGCAGCGCCACGTTGAGCATCTGGCCCTGGAGAAAATCGGTGACGAGGATGACGACCTGGCCGCCGTTGAGCGTGAGGTAGAGCGCGGTGGCGAGGAGCACGAACATCGTCGCGGCGTAGGTCGGGATCTCGAGCCCGAGGAGCGGGAAGGTGTCCGGCCACTGGAGGAAGTGGATGAAGAAGCGCGCGGTGACGGAGGGGAAGATGCCGTAGTTGAGCACGCCGGAGAGGAAGCCGAGGATGCCGGCGAAGACGCGGAATTTGCGGTTGTAACGCATCTCGAAGAACTGCGCCAAAGTCATCGCGCGCGTCTGGCGGTAGCGGTAGATGACCCAGCCCGAGAGCGAGATGACGAGCGAGATGGGGAGCAGCATGAGCATCCAGTAGGCGGGCACGAAGCCGGCGTGGTAATACTGCTCGAACTGCGCGATGATCGTGATGGCGCCGATGCCCGCGGTGCCCTCGGCGACGGTGAGGAGGTAGCGGCCGGCGCAGCGGTTGGCCGCGAGGAAGTCCGCGACGCTGCGCGTGTAGCGCTTGAGGTAGAAAGCGAGCAGCGCGAAGCCGAGGACGAAGGCCGCGACAATGATCCAGTCGATGGGGGACATGCGGGGGCGAGTCTAGCGAAGCGCGGCGGAAAGGGTAATAGCCGAAAATGTTTTAAACTATGTCATTTCTTGTCCGGAACGAATCGGTGGCGAAGAACGGGCGCGGCGCTGAAGGCGGTCGCAAAAAAAGCGCGCGATCCACAGGGGAATCGCGCGCGTGGCGTCTGGCGTCGGCGCGGCGGAATGGCGGGCGCCGCGACGCGAAGAATCAAGAGTTCGACGAGGTGCCGACGACGCCGAAGGTGAGCTGGATGACGGGGGCGACCTTGTCCTCGTTCTGGCCGGGCTTGATGCCGAAGTCGGCGCGGTTGATTTCGAAGGCGCCGCGGACGACGAGGAGATCGCCGCCGCGCTCGGGTTTGCCGACGCGCGCGCCGGCCTTGCCGGGGAGGTAGGTGAGGTTCACGGGGACGGAGATGTCCTTGGTGACGCCCTTGAGGGTGAATTTGCCGTTGGCGACGGCGGTCCACTTGTTTTCGCCGGCGGGCTTCACGTCGCCGAGGTTGGCGAACTGGAAGCTGATGTCCTTGTGCGTTTCGGCGTCGATCCAGCCGGCGCCGAGGAGGTGCTCCGTCATGGTGTCGTTGGAGACCTTGAGCGACTTGGCGGCGACCTTGACCTCGCCCTTGGTGGCGGCGACGTCGGCGGAGTCGAACTCGACCTTGCCGCTCACGTCGGAGGCGGTGCCGTTGATGGGCTCGAGGATGGAATCAAGGTGAAACTGGATGGCGTTAACGCCCTTCGGGTCCTTGAAGTCGAAGGTCTTGGGGGCGGCGACGGTCGAGATGATGGTGAAGCCGGCGAAGACGATGGAACGGAGTATCTGTGTCATATGGGATGGGAAAAACATGGGGAAGCGGGGGCGTGTCGCGGCGAGGATGCTCAGGCGCGCGACGCCACAGGTTTGCGACGACCGGGCAGAGTCACGCCGAACAGGACGACTCCGGCGGCGACACCGCCGACGAGGTATTCGACGCCGGGCACGAAGCGTTTTTCGTAGGTGAGAAACTCGAGCTCGGTGATCGGATCGATCTGCCTCACCTGGACCTGGTGCTTGGTCCAGCCGGTGTTGTAGCCCTTGGCGGCCCAGAAGCAGAAAACGAAGAGAGCGACGAAGGCGCCGAGTCCGCGCAGGAGGATACGCCAGGCGGCGATCGTGGCGGCGGGGGGAGGTGGCGAGACGGCTTCGCTCATGAGCGGGCACGCAAGCGTTTCCTGAGGAAGGCGCAAGCGGGGCGGTTGGTTTTCCCCGGGGGCGCGAACCGGTCCGGGCCCGGGGCGGTCAAAGGATCAGCATGGCGTCGCCGTAGCTGAAGAAGCGGTATTCGCGCGCGATGGCCTCGGCGTAGATCTCCTTCAGCCAGGCGATGCCGTCGGTCGAGCCGGGGGCGAGGAAGGCGCTCACGAGGCAGAGCAAGGTGGAGCGGGGCTGGTGGAAATTGGTGACGAGGGCGTCGACGGCGGAGAAACGCGTCGGCGGGTAGAGGTAGATGGCGGCCTCGCCGAGGAAGGGGGGGCGCGCGTCGGGCGACGACGCGTCCGCGGCGGAGTGTTTGCGGAAAAAGTCCTCGAGCGTGCGGACGCTTGTAGTGCCCACGGCGATACGTCGCGTGCCGGGCGCGGGCGAGAGCGCGGCGACCTGGGTGGCGGGCGGGATCTCGTAGATCTCGCGATGGATGGGGTGGTCCTCGACGCGCTCGGTGGCGATGGGCTTGAAGGTGCCGAGGCCGACGTGAAGCGTGAGGTCGGCGGAGCGGACGCCGCGGGCGTGGAGTTTTTCCAACAACTCGGGCGTGAAGTGCAGACCGGCGGTGGGCGCGGCGGCGGCGACCTGGCGGGCGCGGTCGGCGTAGACGGTCTGGTAACGCTCGAGATCGGCGGCACGCTCCTCGGGCGTGTGCTGGCGCTCGATGTAGGGCGGGAGCGGGACCTCGCCGACGCGGTTGGCGGCGGCGACGATGTTGGCCGGCGCGCCGTCGGGACCGGGCGCGCACGCGAAGGTGACACGCGCGGCGCCTTCGGGATCTTTTTCGCGGACCGTGCCTGTGAAGGCGCCCTCGATGCCGAAGGTGGTGCCGACGGGGAGTTTTTTGCCCGGGCGCAGGAGGCACCACCAGTCGTTCTCGTCGCCGGAGGCGGCGGGGCGGAGCAGGAGACACTCGACGGCGCCGCCGGTGGGGCGGCGGGCGAGAAGGCGGGCGGGGAGGACGGCGGCGTTGTTGCGAAAAAGGGTGTCGCCGGGGCGCAGGTAGTCGCCGATGTCGGCGAAGACGCGGTGCTCGATGCGACGCTCGGCGCGATGGACGACGAGAAGGCGCGAAGCGTCGCGACGCGCGGCGGGCGTTTGCGCGATCAGACGCGGCGGGAGGTCGTAGTCGAAGAGATCGGTGGCGAGCGGCGGCATCGAAGGAGGCCGGGCAAGGAAGCCCGTGCCGAGCGAGAGGGCGAGTCCGTTCGCCGATTCGGTGCGCGGAGCGCCGTTCATCGAGCAGCCGACACGGAAACCGCTTGAGACGTCTCGTCGACGGTTGCGGGAGATCGCGCCGGCTTCGGAGCGGATGCCTGCGGCGAAGGCTCGAACACCAACAAAGCCACGCCGTCGGAACGGGTTTCGATGTCGAAGGCGTTGGAGGCGGGATCGGTGCTTGGGACGCGGCGGAAGGTTTTAGCTGTGATCAGGTCCGTCGCCAGGGAGGCGGAAAACTCCGCGCCGAGCTCGTCCTGGGGGAGACCGAGACGGAGTCGGGGCTGCAATTCGGTTCCGAGGCCGTGCGAAAACTTCTGGAGCGGCGTCCGGACGTCACGGCGGTCTTCGCGATGGATCACTCGGTCGTGGCGGGCATGCTCCACGGTTTGCGGATGCTCGGGAAGCGGGTGCCGGACGACATCTCGATCATCTCCTGCGACGATTATCCCGAGACGCCCTTTCTCAATCCGCCGCTCACCGTCGTCGACATTCCCAACCGCGAGCTCGGCTACCTCGCCGCGCAGCAGATCTACCGCATGATCCGCGGGCTCGCGCCGCTTCCGAGCTCTGAGCGCGTGAAGGCGCTTCGTCGCTGATCCGGTCGATCGCGCGTCACGGAAACGCGCGCGCCGACGTCATCACATCATCGGGCGACGGAACGGGAACGTCGTCCCGTTTCGTCTTCCTGTTTCGCCTTTTCCCGAGGCCGCGACCTTTGGCGCGGGGCAACGCCCATGCCTCGTTTTCGGGAGGGCCCGCCCGCGCGCACGGGCGGGGCCTTTTTGAGCGGGCGGGCGACGCGTCGCCCGGTTCCGGTTTACTTCGAGTCGTCGGACTTCTTCTCGGCGGCTTCCGCGGCGGCGAAGCGCTCCTTGTCGGCGAGCGAGACATGGCCGACGACGACGCCGTTATCGAGCGGGTTGTCGACGCGGGCGGCGAGGTCCTTGACCAGACGTTTGCCGTCGATGATGCCGCCGATCATGAACCACACCGTCGAAACGACGCCGATCAGGGCGGTCACGCAGAGGCTGGTGATGAAGAAGTAGTGGCTCCACCAGTGGGCGGGCCAGGGGGAGATCAGGTTCCAGATCAGCACCGCGAGGAAGCAGAGACCGAACTTGTAGACGATGGCGTAGCCGAAGACCGACCAGGCGATGATGCGGTCGCCGCGGGTGTATTCGGGGGTGATGCCGACCAGCTTGCCCCAGACGGTGCGGAAGTTCCACGGCGTCTTGTTCGCCTTCTTTTCGCCGTCGACGTCGTAGGCGCCGCGGTGGAGGAGGCGGTCGAGGTTGTAGGGCTTCTTGTAGGTGACGAGGGAGCCGATGATGTAGGCGGCGACACCGCTCATCATGGCGATGAAGAAGAGCTCGTAGGAATTGATGGGGAATTTGACCGCGTCCATCTTCCAGACGATGTAGGGGTTGAAGGGGCGGGAGACGGTCTCGAGGAAGTGGCCGAAGGGCTCGACCCAGCCGCGCCGCTCCAGCCACGGGTAGAGGACGTCGGCCCAGTTGCGCTGCACGAAGAGGCCGCCGATGGAGATGCCGGAGCCGAAGATGAGCGAGCAGAACGCGCCGGTCGTGGTGCCGAAACGGCTGTAGAGACCGAAGACCATGATCGGGCCGGCGCCGCCGAGCCACATCGCGGTCATGATCGTCGTGAACATGTTGATGTAGTCGAGCTGCACGAAGAACAGCGACACCACGAAGAAGAACACGCAGACGGCGACGGAGCAGATGCGCAGCCACCACAGGTGTTGCTCGGGCGTGAAAGGCGTCTTCCTCAGCGGCAGGACGACGTCCTGGATGATGGTGGAGGAGGCGTTGAAGACGCGGGAGTCGTCGGTCGACAGCATCAGCATGACCATGAGCAGGCAGAACATGCCCATGAGGCCGACGGGGAGCAGATTGTGCAGCGCGACGGGCAGCATCATCTGGTTGTAGAGCGTCCGGAATTTCTGGAACTGCCGGTTGCCCTCGGGGCTGACCGCGAGGGTTTCGCGGGCGGTTTGGATGAAGGGGGTGTCGAGGTTGTTCGCGCTCGAGAGCGGGGCGTCGACGCCGATCTGGTGGCGCTGGACGGGGACGGCGGCGATGTTGGCGTCGAGCTGCTCGCGAAGGGCGGGGTCGGACACGGACTCGTCGGCGACCTTCGCGATCAACTGATGGCGGATCTCGTGCGCCTTGTCCGCGAAGCGCTCGTGCGTCATCAGGCTGATGATCATGATGGCGACGAGGAGGCACATGAGGGCCGAGAAGCCGGCGCGCCATTGGCCGAGGAGGCCGGCCATCTTCTGCTCGTGGGCGGTGCGGCCGGAGCCCGAGGTGTCGTTGCCGATCCAGCTCGCGCGGTTGAGCACCTGGCTGGTGATCGTGACGACGAGCGCGAAGATGTTGAAGTCGCGGAGCTGCTCGATGTCGAAGGGGTTGAGGAAGTTCTCGCCCGGCACGCGGTCGAGCATCACCGGCGCGATGACCTCGCCCCAGTTGAAGTGGAGGAAGATGTAGCCGGCGATGATCACGAAGATCGGGTAGCACATCAGCCCCTGAATGCAGTCCGTGAGGAGCAGCGACACGCGACCGCCCGGCCAGATGACGATCATGCACATGGTCAGCACCAGGGCGACGAGCAGCGCGAAGGTCGGCATCGCGACCCCGAAGACGGTGATCTTGTGGGGCAGGCCGATGAAATAGATGAAGAAGTTCGCGGCGACGGCCGGACCGATCGCGTTGGTCAACATCTCCGACAAGGTGCGAAGCGACGCCGCGATGATGCGGAACGGGCGGTTGTAGCGCATCTCCAGGAACTGGCCGATGGAGAGCGACTTCGTCTCGCGGAAGCGGTAGATGCAGAAGCCGGTCAGGCCCATCACGATGCCGACCGGCACCACCAGGTATTCCCAGAAGGTGAGCGCGTAGCCGACCTGGTATTTCGACTCCACCAGCGCCACGAGGGTGATGACGCTCAGGGCCGAGGCCATGTCGCCGACCGAGATCACGTAACGCCCCGCGAGGCGTCCCGCGGCGAGGTAGTCGACCACCCCGCGGACGTAGCGCTTCGACCAGATCGAAGCGGCCAGAACAAGGAACACGGGGACAATGACGATTACCCAGTCGATGAAATGCATAGCGTGGGAGGTGATGCCGGAGAAAAGCCGGCGACCTTGTTAAGAAATTTCACCAAGAGCCAGCGCGCATCTCCGGGGCGCATGAAAAAGTCAAAAAACGCCGATCATGCGCCGAGCACACGGCCGAACGCATGGCGCACGAAGGCGCGGGGATCGCGGGTGAACGCGAGGGCGGCCGGCGGAATTTGCAAACCGAGGGCGCGATGCGTCCGCGCGACGACGAGGTGGAGTTGCCAGGTGTGGTCCTGGGCCGTCGGCGATCCCTTGTCGTTGGCGAGTTTCTTTTGCGGTTCGCCGCGAAGCGTCCGCCAGATCGAGCGCGAGGGGGGCAGCACGGGGTCGGGCGCCTCCGTGGCGGTCAACGACTCCAACGCGCGCAGCAGGTCCGGTTGCGCGCCGAGACGCGCGGCGAGTCGTTCGAGGGTGAGCGCGAGGGTGGTGCGGATGTTCAGCGGCAGGTCGGGTTGCCCGGCGAGCTGGCGCAGGACGGGCAGGCAGCTCGCGGTGCCGGCGCGGCGGAGCAGCAGCACCGCCTGCGCCCAGAAGGGGAGGTCGATGCACTGGCCGAAGGCGCCGCCGACGACTTTCTCCTCCGGAGCGGGACCTTCCTCACGGTCGGTGATCGCGGCGAGGAGGCGCGGCTCGGCGTCGGTTTCCTCCCACATCGCGAGCACCACGGCGGCGTAGAACGAGACGCGCGGCGATCCGGATGCAAGACGTTCGCGGATGGCGGCTTCGTGACGGGCCCGGTCCCGGTAAAGATGCCAGAGGTGGACGCCGGGGAGGCCGTGGTCCAGGGCGGCGAGGAGTTCGGCGGCCTCGGGCGAGGGGGACTCGACCGGGGCGGACGGTTTCGCGCCGCTCGCGAGCAGGGCGGCCTGGAGGGCGGCGAAGTCGATGGAGCGGGCGTCGACGCCCTTGCTCGCGACCTGGGCGGCGGCGAGGCCGGCGGCTTCGCCCAGACGTTGCAGGTCGCGCTGCATGCGCAGGCCGTAGGCGGCGTCCACCGCGACGCCGGCCGCGCGGCACGCGATCCAGACGTTGTCGAGACCGCGCGGGAGAATCATGCGGTAGGGCAGTTCGCTGCGCAGGGGATTCCGGAAGCCGCGGCAGCTCCAGTAGTAGAAGGCCATCTCGTCGGTCTCGAACTCGAAGTCCACCGAGTGGGTGTCGGCGACGGTTTCGGTGTCGCCGATGGAGTCGTCGAAGCGGGCGGATTCGACGAGATCGGCGAAGCGCACCATGTGGTCCGTCTCGATGTGGCGGGACTGGCGGAGGCCGATCCACGGCGAAACGGCGAAGGGCCGGTCGGGGTGCGTCCACGGGGCGCGGAAATGCTGGGAAATGCCGAGCAGGCGCGCGCGGGTGAGGTCCTCCGCGTCGTTGGGATCGACCCAACCGGCGTCGAAGTTGCACGAACGGGCCAGGGGGCGGCCGTCTTCCTTCGCCCCGAGCCAGAACACGGACTGGCTGTAGGAGAGCGTGCGGTGGTCGCCGGGGCGGCCGGCGACGAAGGAGGCGCCGGCGAAAACCGCGAGGTCGCCGTCGCCGGTGCCGTCGATGAAGGCGGCGGCGGGCAGCTTGACGAGACGGCCGTCGATCACGGCGAGCGCGGCCTCGACGCGGGCGCCCTGGCGCACCGTGCCGACGAGGAAGGCCTCGCCGACAAACTCGACCCCGGTCTCGGCGAAGAACTCGAGGAGCATGAGTTTCTTCGACTCGTGGTGCCAGCCGTGCGAGGCGGCGGGCGCGCCGGTGAACAGCTCCGTCAGGCGGCGCGTGCGTTCGTCGATCTCCTCGTAGAGACCGCCTTTCGCGCCGTGAAAGTAACCGCAGATGCCCGCGCCGGTGCCGACGCCGCCGGGCCAGGAGGTGAAGTCGATCGCGCGGACACGCGCGCCCGCGCGCGCCGCCGCGATCGCGGCGACGGCGCCGCCGGTGCCGGCTCCGGCGACGAGCACGTCGGAGGCCGGGGCGATCTCGACGGGATCGGGAAGCCGGGGCTCGCCCCGCGCGCCGGTCGCGGGCGCGGGCGGCAGGGCGGCGCAGGCGCGGGCGAAGCGCGTGCCGAGGGCGAAGCGATCCGCGGGCGTGGCGATGGCCTCGCCGCGCAGGGCGGGCGAGGCGATGGCGAGATTGGACGGCAGGCCGGCGGGCGCGAGCGGGGCGTCGCCGGCGGCGTAGGTCGGGAAGGCGCGCATCCCGCACAGGCTCAGCACGAAGGGCGTTTCGGGGCCCGCGGCGGCGCGCAGGGCCGAGACGATTTCCGGCACGCGGCGATGCCAGCCGGACTGGTCCGCCGGCGTGCGCCAGAGGACGCGACGCTCCTGCGGACGGGAGGATTCCGACCAGCGCAGCATCGGATCGCGTTCGCACAATTGGTTGAGCGCGGCGTCGAGCGCGCCGGCGTCGCGGCTATGGAGAAGGAGGGCGCGTTCCAGCGTCGCGGCGGAGCGCGGGGCGACATCCGGCGCGAGAAGGCGGACGAGGTCGCCGCGTTCGGTGGCGTCGAGCCAACGGCGGGCGCGCACGCGCCGCACGCCGTCCTTGGTGGCGACGACGACGGAGACGAGCGCGTCGCCCTCGCGCTCCGCGGCGACGGGCGCGGTGTAGAGAAGCGGAGTCGGCGTCCCGGGACCGCCGGCGGAGAGAGCGCGCGCGGCGAGGATCTCGACGAAGGCGGGATCGAAGCACGCGTCGTCGGCGCCTTCGTCGCGCCGGGCCTCGTCGAGCCAGGCGTTCCATTCCGGGCAGGGCTCGGAGGGCGGACGGGCGGTGTTTTCCAAGGCGCGGGTCGCCTCCCAAAGCAGATCGCCCGACGGGTCGAGAAGGAGGGTGGAGAGACCTTGCCGCGCCAGTTCCCGGGCGGCGGCGAAGCCGACGAAACCGGCGCCGCAGACGGCGACGTCGAATTCGCGTTCGAAGACGGAAGCAAAGGCGGAGGAGGTCGGGGCGGGAGAGGACATGCCCGTGATCATACCCGCGCCCGGGGATGCTTCCTAGTGGCGGGATCGGTCGAAAAAGTGTAGAAATCGGCTAAATCCAACAAATGCCTGCATTCATTGAACCCGCCAAACCGGAAATCCCCGTCTCCTCGGCCGAGGTGGAGCGCGCGATCGCGGCCTTCTGCGCGACGACCGGGCTGGAGGTTTGCGTGAAGTTGTTGCGGGCCAAGTTGCGGCATCCGACGGGCTTGGAGGAGATTTCGGCCCGTCGCGCCCTGCACGAGAGCGCGTTTTGCACGGGGGTGAAGCGCACGCTCAACGCGCGCTGCAAGGACTGCGACCTGCGTCTGGTGCCGGAGCGGTGCGAGGTGGAGAAGCGGCAGTTCACGCATGTGTGTCACGCGGGGGCGAACGAGGTCATCATCCCGCTTTTCGAGGAAGGCACCTTGGCGGGGGTTGTTTACGTGGGGCAGTTTCGGACGACTGAGGAGCAGCCGGCGGTGCTGCGGCTGGTGTCGGCCGAGGAGCAGGAGAAGATCGAGGGGCTGGCCCTGTTGCTCGGCGCCTACCTGGGGGCGCGTTTGAACGAGCCGCGTTTCGTGTCCGAAAGTTCGAAGGGGTATCGGGCGGAGGCGATTCGGATCTTCCTGCAACGGAATCTCCCCCGGAATCCCGGACTGGCGGAGCTGGCCCGGCATCTGGGGCTTTCGACGACGAGGACGGCGCACGCGGTGCGCGAGGCGACGGGACGCTCGTTTGTGGCGCTGCGCGACGAGATGCGCCTCGAACGGGCGGAGGCGTTGCTGGCCGGCACCTATCACAAGATCGCGCGGGTCGCGGCCGAGTGCGGCTTTTCCTCGCCGCAGTATTTCCACCGGTTTTTCCGGAGGCACAAACGCATGACGCCGCTGGCCTTTCGTCGTCGCCAGCGGACGCCGGCCTGACACGCCGGGGGGGGCGGGCGGCGACCTCAGCGCGCGGCGGAGCCCCAGTGGCGCAGGCCGTATCGGATCTGGGCCGCCTCCAGTTCGCGGAATGTCTGGCCTTCGAGGAGACGGCTGGCGCGCGCGGCGTCGCTCGGGTCCCCGGAGAAGCGGAAACCGACGAGCGCGCCGTCGTCGGTCCGGCTGTTGCGAAGTCCGTCGGCGAGCGCGGCGGAGAGGTCGGCGCGGACGGCGGCCTCGAAGTCCCGGTCCATCGCCCGCGCGAAACGTTCCGGCGAACCGCGCGGTCCGACGAGCTCGTGAAAATGCGACTGGTAGACGCGGACGCATTCGCCGCCGCCGCCGGGCGCCACCCCGGTGAGCTCGCAGCTGAAGCCGGCGGGCCAGCCCTCCTCCAGCGGCGCGAAGGCCTCCATTTCCGGCGGGGAGACGACGCCGAGCACCGAGGAGAGGCGGTTGCCGCGGGCGGTCGCGCGCTGCGCGCCGGGCAGGCTGGTGAGAAACCGGAGGAAATCCACCGCCCGCTCCGCGTGGGGCGAGGAGCGGGAGACGCCCATCGCGTTGGCCGGCGGGACGCCGAGCTCGGAGACGGGACCGAGGACGTTGCGCCCGAAACGAGGATCGTCCCGGCCGGGGACGGGCACCTCGAAGACGGCCAGCTCGAAGGGCGCCTGGAGCCGGACCGTATCCGCTTCCCAACTACCGGTGGCGAGCATCACCGCGCGGCCCTGCGCGAAGTGGAGCATGCTGTCCTCGCGCCGGAGCTGGCTGAAGCCCGCGACGAACTGGCGGCCCACCTCCCCGACGATCCCGGCGCCGGCGAGGACGGCGGGGCGGTCCCACCGCCAGTCGCCGCGCAGGTAGGCGAGGGCGACATCGCGCGGGACGGTTTCCAGGGATTTGTAGGGGTTGATCTCGAGCGCGAGACGCTGGGTCTGGCTCGAGAAAAGGTGGCGGAGGATCGGCGGGGCGTGGCCCTGCGAGCCCGCGATCGGCACGAGCGGGAGCCCGTGTTTCTGCGCGTAGGCGCGGATCCGGGCGCACAGCGCCATGAAGGCGGCGTAGTCGCGCGGCGGCTCGATGGTGCCGTTGATCGTCCGCAGCAGGTCGGCGTTGGCGAAAACCCGCGAGATGCCGACGGCGTGGGGGATGCCGTAGACCTGCTGCATCGCGGGACGGTAGGCGGGGGCGTTGGAGAGCCCGTCGATGAAGGTGTCGCGCCAGGCGACGCCTTCGAGCGCGGTGCCGGCGTTGTAGGGGTTGGGCTGTTCGGTCCAGGCGCCGAGCGGGAGGAAATGGCGGGCGACGAACTCGTCGCCGTGACCGCGGTCCATGTCGGCGATGTCGGGCGCGGTGCCGCCGATCATCTGGGTGCGCAGCCAGGAGGGCCACAGTTTCAAGGGCACGAGGATTTGTTCCACGCGCACGCCGGGGTTGAGCCTTTCGTATTCGCGGGCGGCCTCGTCGTAGGCGGCGACGACGCCTTCGTGCAGGGTGACGTGGGCGAAGCGCAGGTGGACGACGTCGCCGGCCGCCCGGAGCGGGGCCGTCGGCCGGAGAAACAGACGCGCGGCGGAGAACGCGAAGCAGGCGAGGAGCAGGCCGAGGCCGACGAGGGGCAGAGGGTTTTTCATCGGTCGGGCGCGGGGGCGGCTTCGCCGAGTCCGGCCAGGCGTTGGCGTATCATGTAGACGCGACGGTCGCGGCGATGGGTGTCGAGAAACTCGCGGTAGGCGTCGCGCGCGAGGTCGGCGCGTCCGAGTTCGCGCGCGAGCTCGGCGATGCCGGCGAGCGTGGCCGCGGCCTGGGCGGGGATGAGTTGTCCGGCCTCGCGGGCGGCGAGGAGGTGGGCGAGCGCGCGCTCCGGGGAGGCTTTGAAGAACAGGTAGCTGCGCGCCATGACAAAGTGGTAGTCGCGGCGGGCCGACGCGTCGGTCAGCGCCGACGCCCAGGGCTCCGCGGCCGCGAGCGCGTCGAGCGGATCCTCCCCGAGGGAATACACGCGAAGACGGACCAGCTTGGGCACGGCGGCTTGCGCGAACGGATGCGTCGGGGCGTCGGCGATCAGCTCCGCGTAGCGGCGCGCGGCGAGCTGCGGGTCGGGCTCGAAGAGATGCGCCTCGGCGACGCGGGCGCGCAGGTAACGGGCCTGGAGGTCGACGTCGTCGGCCTCGCGCGCAAGCACGGCGAGGAGGCGGTCCGCTTCGGCGATGTTCTCGCGTCGGCGCGGCTGACGGTTGAGGAGGGCGACCGCGTGGCCGAGGCGGAGCACGGCGGACGCGGGGCCCCGGCGGAGCGCGGTCTCGAAGGCCGGGGCGGCCTCGACGTGGCGACGTTCGCGAAGCGCCCGCCAGGCCTCGGCGGCGGGATCGGCCGGCGCCGGCGCGTCGTTTGCCGAAACGCGAAGCGCGACCAACAGCGAAACGAGGACGGGGCGAAAAAGGCGGGGCATCGGGAGGGCGGCGCGCGAAACGGTTCGCGGCCGTCCGCAGGATGAACGAAGCGGGGGGCGGGGGATGAGCGTGCTACCATCTTACGTAAGAACGCCGCGCCCTTCTCCCGTCGGGAGGGCGGCGGCAACCTGGCGGGACCTCCGTTTCCGCCCCATGCTTTCGGTTTCATCTCGCATCGCCCCGTGGCGCGCGTCCGTCGTGCGTCGCGTCGTTTGTCTTGTCGTTGTTTTCGCCTGTGTCGCGCGGCTGTCCGCCGCCTACGACGGCCTGGTGGTTTTCGGCGACAGCCTGTCGGACATGGGCAACCGCTACGTCCACTCGGGAAAACCGAACCTCAAGTGGCGCCGCAACTGGGTCTCGATGCTGGCCGATCCCTCGATGATGAACGTGCCGGATTTCAAGCCCTCGGGGACGAGTTCCTACTACGGCGGCACCAACTACGCGGTCGGCGGCGCGGGCACGGCCTATACGGCGGAGCTGACGCTCGGCCGCAACAAAGGCACGGACCTCACCACGCAGATCAGCGGGCGTTATCTCAACCCGGCCTTCAACACCGACGGCGTGCGCAAGGACGCGCTTCACATCGTGCGCATCGGCACGAACGACCTGGTGGCCGCCCTGGTGTCGCCCAAACAAATCCTCGCCGGTTGGAGCAACCTGGAGGAGGCCGGCGTGGGCGTGGCGCGCAGCGTGGAGGAGCAGATCCAGGCGCTGGCGAGCGCCGGCGTGCGCCATGTGCTCTGGGGCAACCTGACCGACACGGCGAAGATCCCCTCGGTCGTCGCCCACGTCTCGCGAATCGCCGGTCCGGCGGCGCCGGGCGTGCTCGAGGCGCTCAAGCGCGCCACGCTCGCGCACAATCGCGAGATGGACGAGGCGATCAAACGGTTGGAGGCGGCGAACCCGGAGCTGAGGATCATCCGTTTCGACCTGTATTCCTATTTCGAGGATCTGGCGGCCGATCCCGGGAAATACGGCCTGGACGACGTGACCACGGGGGCGAACAACCCCCGGCATCTGTTTTTGGCCGACGGCCTGCATCCCACCTCGACCGGACACCGTCTGCTGGCCGAACAGGCCTGGAAGGTGATTCGCGAAACGGCGGGGGCGACGGTGGCGGGGGCGACGAAGCCTTAGGAAATTTCGAGGCAGGGTCCGACCGCCGGGCGAGCCGAGTGGGCGTGGCGAACGGCGGTGAGGCAACGCAACGAGCCCGCCCTACCTTGCGAGCGAAGCGCGGGTGCGGAGGACGAGGCGGCGCACCGGCGAGGCGGTGCGCGCGACGACGGTGGCGTGCGAACCGATCCGGTCGATCTGCAACGTGCGGTCGGGCATCGGTTCGAGCGAGAGGGTGACGGGCACGTCCTCGTCGCCGCGGCCGGCGCAGGCGAGGACGATGTCGTCGACACGGACGCCGCCGGGGATGAACTCCGCCTTCGCGTCCGCGGCGGCGCCGAGGTGCCAGCGGAAGACGACGATCTCGGGCGACGCGAGCTCGACCTCGTCGACGATCGCGGCGGAGGCGGCGTCCCATTCGACGCGTCGCGTCCAGCGCACGAGACCGGCGTAGCAACGCGAACCGTCGAACTCGACGAGGCCGCCGGTGGCGTCGAGCCGCCGCACGGTCAGCGGAGCCGCGCGATGGTCCGCGTCGAGGAGCTGGCCGGCGCCGGCCGCGAGCACTTCGCGGGTGAGCGCCGCGGGGGCGTGAGGGCCGACTTGAAGGACGTTGTGCCCGGCGACGCCGCGGAAGTGGGTGGGGTGCTCGGGCAGCCCGTAGGAGGCGTGCCCGGCCTCGATCAGAACCGGGCGGCCGGCGACGACGAGGTTGACGTGGCCGCGATCCTGGTGGTCGTGCGCGTCCGAGGCGTGGCCGCCTCGAATCCAAAAACCGGATACGCGGGAGGCCGGTCCGGAATCGAAGGCGGCGTGGCTTTCCAGCCAGTTGACCCGCGTGGCGACGGCGTAGGCGGCGAAAAGCGGCGGCGGCCGCGAGACCTCGGCGAGGAGGGGAAGGGCGGCGAGCGAGAACACCCCGGTCGGTTCGGGCCGTCGGCGGGAGAGCGCCCAGGCGGCTTCGCCGTGTCGCAGATCCGTCACCGCGCGGGAGAGCAGTTCCGGGTCGAGCTCCTGCGCGAGATTGTCGAAGGCGTTGATCACCTGTCCGGCGGGTTGGCGATGATGCAGATACCAGCGGGGAAAGGCGCGCAGGTAGGGATGGGAAAGCAGCCGGTCGTCGCCGGCCTCGGCGGCGGCGCGCGCGGCGGAGTGGAGCGAGTGCAGGGTGATCGCGCCGTATTCCATGCCCTCGACGAACTCGCCGTCGGGGCCCTGGGCGTCGAGGGTGCGGAGCAGGTTGGCGACGCCGAACTCGTGGTCGTCGCGGTGCGAGTCGAGGCCGAGGCGAATGCCGGCGAGAACGAGCGCCTCGAGCGGCAGCACCCATTGGTTGCTGTAGACGGCCTGGTCGCGGATGAACCAGCTCCGTCCCGTGGTCCAGTCGTCGCGGATGGCGGCGGCTTCGGCGCGCAGGCGTTCGTCGAGCGCGGAGCGCAGGCCGGGGGAAAGGGCGGAATCCGGCAGGAGGGCGAGCGACCAGAAGATGGCGCGCACGGCCCAGCCGGTGCCGAGCCAGGCGCCGTCGGCGGCGGAACCGCTCGACCAGCCCGGACGCATCAGCGGGGACCAGGAGGCCAGTTCCTCGAGCTGACGGCGCAGATGGTCGAGCAGGGCGGGGTCGTTTTCCAGCCGGACGACCGCGGCGAGCGCGGGCAGCAGATCCGAAAAGACGCGGTTCGCGTGGCAGTCGCCGAGCGAGAGCGCGAAGCGTTCCCAGGCGGCGTCGCTCAAGTCGCGCCGATGGGCGGGCTTCTCCCGATATTTCATCCGGAACGCCGGATTGGCGGCCAGCGCGGCGAGATCGGCGGGGCGGCGGATCAGGCCGAACTCGGAAACCCGCTTGCGCACGGCGGCGGAAAAGGCGGCCGCGGCGGACTCGCCCTCCGGGGCGGAGCGCACGCGATCCAGCAGGGAGACGAGCGGTTCGATTCCGTTTCGGGGGATGACGGACGCGGGCATCGGGGGGGGGGGGCGCAACCGAGGGCCGCGGGCAGGGCAAGGCGCGGGGGGGGGACCCCCGGGGGGGGTTGCGGGCCCGGGGGGGGGGGGGGGGGGGCGGGGGGGCGGGGGG
>Ga0182792_1000381_pt1 | contig 43037 bp, 34 predicted proteins | sample Passage237B_FD_130497 | JGI IMG/M metagenome (GOLD analysis project Ga0182792, IMG submission 130497) | Cellulose adapted compost microbial communities from Newby Island Compost Facility, Milpitas, CA, USA - Passage2 37B (version 2) (version 2) ...
GCCCGCCCCCGCGCCCGCCAGGCCCCGGGCGCGGCCTTCCCCCCCCCAGCCGCTCGGGCGCCCGGTGCTCGGCACGGCCGACTCCGTCGAGGCGATCGGCCGCGAGGATCTGTTCGCCTTTCTCGCGCGGCACTACACGGCCTCGAACATGGTGCTTTCGGCCGCCGGTCGGGTCGAGAACGATCAGGTTGTGGATCTGGCGGAGAAGTATTTCGGGTCTGTCCCGCGCACGCCGGCCAACGCCCAGTCGCCGGAGCCGCTGCGCTATGTCGGCGGCGACGGCCGGGAGGTGCGGATTCTCGAGCAGGCGCACCTCGTGCTCGGCTGCGAGGGCATCGGCTATCGCGACAGCGACTATTTTGCACTGGCCATCTATTCGACGCTGTTCGGTGGCGGCATGTCGTCCCGACTGTTCCAGCGCATCCGCGAGGAGCGGGGACTGGTCTACGGCATCCATTGCTTCAACACCGCCTATGCCGACGGCGGGTTGTTCGGCATCTACGCCGGAACGGGTGAGGACGACCTGGCCGAGCTGGTCCCGGCGGTCTGCGAGGAGTTCGCGGGCGTCGCCGATTCGCTGAGTGAGGCGGAACTGGTGCGTGCCCGCAACCAGATCAAGGCCGGCACGCTGATGGCGCTCGAATCGAGCGGCGCGCGCTGCGAACAGGCGGCGCGCCATCTCATCGTGCACGGACGGACCATTCCCTATTCCGAGATCGTGGCGCGCATCGAGGCGGTCGATCAGGAGGCCGTGCGCCGCGTGGCGCGCCGCCTGCTGAAGAGCGAACTCACGCTGGCCGCGCTCGGCCCGATCGACGATCTGGAGCCGCTGCACAGCATCGCCGCACGGCTGGCGGCCTGACCCGGCGAGCGCGCCGCAGCGGCGGCGCGCCTTGCCGCTTACGCCGCCTTGGCGAATTCGGTTGCCGCCGCCTTGTTGCGCGGCGGCACGCCGATGGAGGCGCGCTCGATGACCGTCTTCACCTCGGTGCTGTGTCGGATGAGGTTGTAGCGCAGCGCCGTGTAGAGGTTCACCGGGAACGGCATGTCGGCGTTGAAGTCGATGATCAGCACGACACGGGTCTGGTCGGTCTGGTTCTTGACCCAGTGCTCACGGGTGTCGTCGAACACCAGCGGCTCGCCTTCCTTCCAGAAGAAATGGTGGCCGCCGATCTCGATCCAGCACTTCTCGGGTTCGGTGGGTACGATCAGCGGGTAGTGGAAGCGGATCACGCCCGCTGCCGAGCCACGGTGAGGCTCGATCTCGGCGAAGCCGTGCAGGATGCTGAACAGCGCCGTGTGGACACCCGGAATCTTGCAGATCGCCTCATAGGTGTCCGGGACGGCCGCCGTGTTCTCCTTGATCTCGTGGCCCCACAGCTTGAGCAGATAGGTGCGCCACGCCCGCCCCGGCACGTAGAGATCGCGTGGATGCACCTCGTGCAGGGCCGGGATCTCCTCGTGGTGGCTCAAGAGGTACTGAAGGTCGGCCTTGATCTTGTCGTGGCTCTTCTTGAGCTCGCCCAGCACCGGGAACGTTTTCAGCGCGTCCTCTCCGCCCAGCGGCAGCTTGGGCATGCGGCGCAGGATCATATCCGACATCTTGAGATTGAAGTTCTCGATGGGCTCCTGCGGAACCCAGATGTGCTTCGTCAGATAGAAGCGGCCCTTCTGGCCTACGTTGGTCTTGTCTTCGGTTTCCATGACCGTTCCTGGCAGATTCTCTTCGTCTGTGTGGGGACTTTCTCGCCGCCACCGGGCTAGTTCAAGGCCGGTCGCATGGGCTGGGCAGCGGCGGACAGTCTCAATTTCCTACGTTAAGCCTAGGAATATATGCAAGAATTCCCTGGGTACCTTAATATAGATCAAATGTTCCGCCTTGCCGACGTTCCTTTGTCGCTGTCGGGAATGACCCGGATCGCCGGCCGGCGGGTGTTCCTGCGCGCGCCTTCGATGGATGACTGGGCCGAGTGGGCCGAACTCAGGGCGCGCAGCCGGGCTTTCCTCACGCCCTGGGAACCGACCTGGCCCGAGGATTCCCTGGCGCGCGACCACTACCGACGCAGGCTGCGCCAACAGGCGAAGGAATGGCGTGCGGGCGAGGCCTACGGCCTGTTTGTGTTCCTCAACGAAGGCCGCCGGCTGGTCGGCGGCATCAATCTGAGCAACGTCCGCCGCGGCGTCGCGCAGACCGCCTCGGTCGGCTACTGGATGGGCCAGCCCTATGCCGGTCGCGGTCTCATGACTGATGCCCTACGTGCAATCCTGCCTTTCGCGTTCGACGACCTTCGCCTTCACCGTCTCGAGGCCGCGTGCCTCCCGCACAACGAGCCATCCAAGGCCGTCCTGACGAAGGTCGGTTTCCATGAAGAGGGGCTTGCGCGCCAGTACCTGCGCATCAACGGCCATTGGGCCGACCACCTTCTGTTCGCCCTTTTGCGTGCCGACTACGATGCGATGCTGAGAACAGCCCGCTGAGACGGGCGGGGGAAACGTCATGCGCAACCTCACGCCGGCCACGATCACCCAGGCCTTCGCCGACTATGCCCGCCATGCTCCGTCGGCGCGCACGCGCACCCTGCTGGTGAGCCTGGCGAGCCATCTCCACAGCTTCGTGCGGGACAACAAGGTCACCCAGGCCGAATGGGAGGCCGCGATCGACGCGCTGACCCGGGCGACTCGGTTCACCGACGACAAGCGCAACGAGTACATCCTCTTCTCCGACCTCCTCGGCGTGTCGTCGCTGGTCGACATGGTCAATGCCGCGCCTTCGGGCACGCCGTCGTCGGTGCTGGGGCCCTTCCACATCGAGGGGGCACCCGAGCTCCCCAATGGCGGCGATCTCTGGCGCGGTCAGGTCGGCGAGCCGCTGGTCGTGAGCGGCCAGGTGCGCGACGACAAGGGAAAGCCGGCGGCGGGTACGGTGCTGGCGATCTGGCAGAACGGCGGCAACGGGCTCTACGCCCAGCAGGATCCGACAGAGTCTCCCACCAACTACCATGCCCGGCTGAAGGTCGCGGTCGACGGCACCTTCGCCTTCTCGACGGTCCGCCCGGTCTCCTACACCGTGCCCGACGACGGTCCGGCCGGCGACATGCTGCGCGCCCTGGGCCGCGACGCCTGGCGTCCGGCGCATCTGCACATGATCATCCAGGCCCCCGGCCGAAAGCCCCTGATCACCGAGTTCTTTCCTGAGGACGACAAGCATCTCGACAGCGACGCGGTGTTCGGCGTTCGCGGCGGCCTGGTGCTTCCTTTCCGCAAGGTCTCCGACCGCGCCGCCCTGCCGGCCGGTCTGGCGGCGCGTGACACGCTGCCCCTGCCGGTCTGGTCCACTACCCTCGATCTCACGCTGCCATCCGCCTGATGCACCTGGTCGGCGTTCGCGGTGTCTCGAAGGTCTTCGGCAACGGCGTGGCGGCCCTCGCCGGCATCTCGCTGGACATCGCGGCCGGCGAATTCCTGAGCATCCTGGGCCCCTCCGGCTGCGGAAAATCGACGCTCCTGCGCCTGATCGCCGGCCTGCTGCGGCCGACCGCCGGGACCATCGAATGGCCCGGCGGCCGGCGGGATCTCGGCTTCGTGTTCCAGGAAGCCACCCTGATGCCGTGGGCCACGGTGCTCGGCAACGTCGCGCTGCCGTTGCGCCTGCACGGCATGGCCCGCAGCGAACGCGAGGCGCGCGCGGCCGAGATGCTCGCCCGGGTCGGGCTGAAGGGCTTCGAGCGCACCTGGCCGCGCGAACTGTCCGGCGGCATGAAGATGCGCGTCTCGCTGGCCCGCGCCCTGGTCGTGGAGCCGCGCCTGCTGCTGATGGACGAACCGTTCGCGGCGCTCGACGAGATCACGCGGCATCGCCTGAATGGCGACCTGCTGGATCTGTGGCGGCACAGCGGCGTCACCGTGGTCTTCGTGACCCACTCGGTGTTCGAATCGGTGTTCCTGTCGCAGCGCATCGTGGTGATGGCAGCCCGGCCGGGCCGGGTGGCCGCGGAACTCGCGATCGACCCGCAGCAGCCGCGGGACGAGTCTTTCCGGACCTCGACGGAATACGGCGCGTACTGCCGGCTGACCTCCGCGCGCCTCGGCGACGCGATGGCGATGGGCCCTCTCGCATGAGCCTGCGGGTGGTCGCGCCGATCGTCATGGGCGTGCTGATGCTCGCCCTGTGGGAGGCCGCCGTACGGATGGCAGCGATACCGCCCTACATCCTGCCCGGGCCGATCCTGGTCGCACAGACGCTGATCGACGACTGGGGCACGCTGGCGCCATCGTTGCTGGTGACGCTCCGCATCACCCTCGAGGCCTTGGCCGCGGCGGTCCTGGTGGGCGGGCTGCTGGCGGTCCTGTTCTCTCTGTCGCGCTGGGTCGAGCTCTCGCTCTTCCCTTACGCGATCATCCTGCAGGTGACGCCGATCGTGGCCATTGCGCCACTGATCATCGTGTGGGCCAACGACGTCGACCTGTCGCTGCTGATCTGCGCCTGGCTCGTCGCCTTCTTCCCCATCCTGTCGAACACCATCCTCGGCCTGCGCTCGGTCGACCCGAACCTGCTCGACCTGTTCCAGCTCTATGGTGCGGGACGATGGCGCACGCTCGTCCATCTGAGGTTGCCCGCGGCGCTGCCATACTTCCTGGGCGGGCTGCGCATCTCGGGCGGTCTGGCGCTGATCGGCGCGGTGGTCGCGGAATTCGTGGCGGGCACGGGCGGCAGCGCGTCCGGCCTGGCGTGGCGCATCCTCGAAGCCGGCTATCAGCTCAAGATTCCCCGCATGTTCGCCGCGCTGGTGCTGATCTCCGCGACCGGCATCGCGATCTTCCTGCTGCTCACGCTGCTCAGCCACCTGCTGCTGCGGCGCTGGCACGAGAGCGCCCTGTCGACGGAGCGCTGACCGGCGCGTCAGCGTCGCGCGGCGCGGGCGAGGAAGAGGGCCGCGGCAGCCACGCCGGCGGCCAGCAGGAGATACCCTGCGGCGTAGGAGCTGGTGACCGCCAGCACGCCGCGGAACAGCAGCGGCGACAGCAGGGCGCCGCCGAAGACGAACAGCGACGTGGCACCCGTGAACTCGGCGGCGCGACCGGGCGGCGCGCGCGAGGCGCTTTCGGCGATGAAGACGCCGTTCCAGCCGACCGCCGTGCCGCCCAGCACCGTGCAGACGCCATAGACCAGGCCGGCCGGCCATTGCGGCGTCGAGAAGGCCATGGCGGCGGCGGCGAGTGCGACGACGGCGCCGATTCCCGCCAGCACGGCGGACGGCCGGCGCAGCATGTCGGCCAGCGCGCCCCAGAAGACCCGGCCGACCGCGCCGGCGACGGTGGCGGCCGAGAGCAGGGCGCCGGCCAGCACGTAGGACATCTGCAACCCGTCCACGGCGTAGACGACCGTGAAATTGACGACGATCGCCTGGGTCGCCGAGAACAGCATGCCGATGATGCAGGTCGGGCGCAGCACGGGATCGCTCCAGGCGAGGCGCAGCGGCTCCATGATCTCCGCGGCGGTGGGGAGCAGGCGCCGCCGGGCGCCGGTCGCGCGCTCGTCATCGTAGAGCCGGCGCAGCGGCTGGATGGCCGCCGCCGTCACCAGCAGCAGCACGCCGACGCTCGCTGCCGCCCAGCGCCAGCCCAAGTCGAGGGCGAGGGTAGGCAGCACGGCGCCGCAGATCGCGAAGCCCACGGGGACACCGCTCTGCTTCAGGGAGAACGTGACATTGGCAAGCCGCGGCGGCGAGACGCGCGCGAGGATGTGCGAACTGGCGATCGTCAGCGGTCCCGAGCCGAGGCCGACGACGATGGCCGACAAGGCCGCCACCATGACGCCGCCGGCTGCGAAGATCAGGGAACCGCTCGCCGTAATGGCAAGGCCCGCCTGGAGGAAGCGGATCGGCCCCAGACGCCGGCTGATCGTCCCGCCGCCCAGACTGGAGACGAGGGCGGCGAGATAGACGAGGGAGACGTAGTAGGCGACGTCGGCCGCGGCGATGCCCAGGTCGCGCGCGGCGGCCGGCGCCAGCACCGAGGCCTGGTTGAAGCCCATGGTTGCCACGACCTGCATCAGGGTCAGCGAGGCGAGGGCGATGAGATAGCGGCGAAGGTCGGTGGGCGCGGCGGACATCCGTCGCGACTATAGTCCCTGCCGCTGCGATCCCCTCATCCCGCGCGGCGGAGGGCTCGCTGGGCGGCACGGACCGCGGAGTGGGATTACCGTCCGCTGCGACGGGCCGGCTTGCCGCGCGAGCCCGATCCGGTGCGCACGCCGCGGAAGACGCGGCTGTTCTGCATGCGCCCGAGATTGACGTTGGCAGTCGCCGCCTTGGCCTGGCCGGGCAGCTCCAGCTCGTTGGCCTCGAGACGGCGGATCTCGTCGCGCATCCGCGCGGCCTCCTCGAACTCGAGGTTCGCGGCGGCGTCGCGCATGCGCTTCTCCAGCTCGGCGATGTGGGTTCGAAGATTGTGCCCGACCAGGTGCACGTCGCCCGACACGCCGGTATCCACGGTGTAGTGGTCGCGCTCGGCGGTCGACTGGAGGATCTCGGCGATGTTCTTCCTCACGGACGCCGGCGTGATGCCGTGCTCCTTGTTGTACGCCATCTGCTTGGTGCGCCGTCGCTCGGTCTCGGCCAGGGCATACTTGATGGAATCGGTCATCTGGTCGGCATAGAGGATGACCCGCCCGTCGACGTTGCGGGCGGCGCGGCCGATCGTCTGCACCAGCGAGGTCGGGGAGCGCAGGAAGCCTTCCTTGTCGGCATCGAGGATCGCCACGAGGGCGCATTCGGGGATATCGAGTCCCTCGCGCAGCAGGTTGATGCCGACCAGCACGTCGAAGGCGCCCAGCCGCAGGTCCCGGATGATCTCGATGCGCTCCAGGGTGTCGATGTCGGAATGCAGGTAGCGGCAGCGGATCCCGGCCTCGTGCATGTATTCCACGAGATCCTCGGCCATGCGCTTGGTGAGCACGGTGACGAGGACCCGCTGGCCCTTCTTGGCGCAGTCGCGGCATTCGGCGATGAGATCGTCGACCTGCTTCTCGACCGGCCGGATGATGACGACGGGATCGATCAGTCCCGTCGGCCGGATGACCTGCTCGATGAAGGCGCCCTGCGTGCGCTCCATCTCCCAGTTGCCGGGGGTGGCGCTGACGAAGATCGACTGCGGCCGCAGCGTATCCCACTCCTCGAACTTCAGCGGCCGGTTGTCGATCGCCGAGGGCAGCCGGAACCCGAACTCGGCGAGGACGCTCTTGCGGTTGAAGTCGCCGCGGAACATGCCGCCGATCTGCGGGACGGTGACGTGGCTCTCGTCGACGATCAGCAGCGAGTTCTCGGGAAAGTACTCGAACAGGGTCGGTGGCGGCTCGCCCGGCTTGCGGCCCGTCAGGTAGCGCGAGTAGTTCTCGATGCCGGCGCAGGCGCCGGTCGTCTCCATCATCTCGATGTCGAACAGCGTGCGCTGCTCCAGCCGCTGCGCCTCCAGCAGCCTTCCGGCACGATTGAATTCGTCGAGGCGCTGCTTGAGATCGGTTTTGATCTGCGTGATGGCGTGCTGCATCGTCGGCCGCGGCGTCACGTAGTGGCTGTTGGCATAGACCACGATGTCGTTGAGCGTCGCCGTCCTCTCGCCCGTCAGCGGATCGAATTCCACGATCGAGTCGATTTCGTCGCCGAACAGCTCGATGCGCCACGCCTTGTCCTCATAGTGCGCCGGGAACAGGTCGACCGTGTCGCCGCGGACGCGGAAGGTGCCGCGCTGGAAGGCGTTGTCGTTGCGCTTGTACTGCTGCTCGACGAAACGGCGCAGCAGGCTCGATCGGTCGATCTTCTGGCCCTTGTGCAGCCGGAAGGTCATCGTCTGGTAGTTCTCCAGGGGGCCGATGCCGTAGATGCAGGACACCGAGGCGACGATCACGACGTCGTCGCGCTCCATGAGGGCGCGCGTCGCCGAGTGCCGCATGCGGTCGATCTGCTCGTTGATCGACGAATCCTTCTCGATGTAGGTGTCGGTGCGGGGAACGTAGGCCTCGGGCTGGTAGTAGTCGTAGTACGATACGAAGTATTCGACAGCGTTCTCCGGGAAGAAGCCCTTCATTTCGCCGTAGAGCTGGGCGGCCAGAGTCTTGTTGGGCGCCAGCACCAGCGCCGGGCGGCCCTGCGAGGCGATGAGATTGGCCATGGTGAAGGTCTTGCCCGAACCGGTGACGCCCAGGAGCACCTGGTCGCGCTCGCCCGACGTGACTCCCTCGATGAGCTGGCGGATCGCCTCCGGCTGGTCGCCGGCCGGCGTGTACTCCGACACCAAGCTGAAGGGCTTGCCGCCGACGTTCTCCGGCCGCCGCTGCACGTACGGCATCAGGAGGGGCACGGTCGAGACCGCGAGATTCTTTGAGGCCATGGCCTGCATTATATGATGACAGGGTCTCGCGCCGGCAATGCTAGAGGTCTCCTGCCTTCCGGCACCGGCCGGTAGGGGAGACCGAGCCTGCCGCGATGCCCGATCCGCTATCCGCCGCCTTCATCGTCTGTGCCGTGGTTGCCTGCATTGCAGGCATGGTGCGCGGCTTCGCCGGGTTCGGCGCGGCGATGATCATGACGCCGGTATTCTCCGCCCTGCACGGGCCGGCGATCGGCGTGGCGCTGTGCCTGCTGCTGGAGCTCGCGGTCGCGCTGCCTCTGGTCCCGTCGGTCGTGCGGCTGGTCGATTGGCGACGCATCGGCCTGCTGCTGCTGGCGGCGGCGGCCGGCGTTCCGCTGGGGAACCTCGCACTGACCTGGATCGATCCGCAGCCGATGCGCTGGGCGATCTCGGCCATCGTGCTGGGCGCCGTCGTCCTGCTGGCCAGCGGCTGGCGATTCACCGGCCGGCCGCGCTCGACGACGACGCTGGCCGCCGGCGCCAGCAGCGGATTCCTGAACGGCCTCGCCGGCATGGCCGGCCCGCCGATCGCCTTCTATTATCTCGCCGGTGACGAAAGCGTGACTCGCGTGCGCGCCAATCTCACGACTTACTTCGTGTTCGTCGATTTCGTGGCGATCTCCACCTTCATCTCGCGTGACCTCGTCGAATGGGATACAGCCTTCCTCGCTCTCTGTCTTGCGCCTGCCGTGATCGTCGGCGGCATCGTCGGCGGACGGTTGTTCCCGCTTGCCAGCGAAGCCTTCTATCGACGGCTCGCGCTCGGCCTGCTGGTGGCCGTGGCGATCGGTGCCTTGATCCTGTGAGCGGGAGCGCGTAGCGGAACGACATGAAGATCTGGGATCGCATCGTGGAGGCGGCGACGCGCCTTGCCAGCGGCGAACCGATGGCATCGTTGCTCGGCCTCACAGCGCAATCGGACGATGAGGGCACCCATCCGGGGCTGCGCCAGATCGCCTTCACGATCGGCGTGATCGCGCTCGGGGCCAAGATGGCGCGCGCCGACGGCGAGGTGACGGAGGCGGAAGTCGCAGCCTTCCGCGACTTCTTTCACGTGCCGCCCGGCGAGGAGGGCAACGTCGAGCGGTTCTTCAACCTCGCGAAGCGCGATGTCGCGGGTTTCGAGACCTATGCGCGGCAGCTCGCGGCATTGTTCCCGGATGCGCCCGAGATCCTCGAGAACGTCCTCGAGGGCCTGTTCGAGATCGCGCGGGCGGACGGACCGCTGGATGCGCCCGAAGCCGACTACCTGGCCAGTGTCGCCCGCATCTTCGGTCTCAGCGCCAATCGCTTCGAGCGTGCGAAGGCGGCGGCGCTCGGCGTCGTCGAGTGCGAGCCCTGCACCATCCTCGGCATCGATCCGCTGGCGACCGACGAGCAGGTCCGCGAGGCCTGGCTGCGCCAGGTGCGCGCCAACCATCCGGACCGCCTGATCGCACAGGGCCTGCCGGAGGAAGCGATCGCCATGGCCAACCGCAAGCTCGCGCTGATCAACGATGCCTATGATAGGCTGCGCCGCGAGCGGGGGCTGGTCCCGGCGTGATCGACCAGCCCTCGCCCAACCATGCCGAGCGGCCGCCGGGGACCGTCGTCGACGTGCTGGTGCTGCACTATACCGAGCTGCCGCTGGACAAATCGCTCGCCGTACTGAGCGATGCCGGCCGGCCGCACCGCGTCAGCTCGCACTACGTCCTGGCCGAGGATGGCGCCATCTACCGCCTGGTGCCCGAGGATCGCGTCGCCTGGCATGCCGGCCGTTCGCATTGGCGCGGCCGCGACGCGCTGAACGCCACTTCGATCGGCGTCGAGATCGTCAACCTGCATGGCGACCGTCACGACTATCCCGACCGCCAGATCGACGCCCTGATCGGCCTCTGCCGCGAGATCATCGGCCGCCATCCCGCGATCGCACCGCGCAACGTCGTCGGCCATTCCGACATCGCGCCCAGGCGCAAGATCGATCCGGGGCGGCGTTTTCCGTGGGCTCGGCTGGCGGCGGCCGGGATCGGTCTCTGGCCGCGGCCGGGTGCGATGCCTTTGACGGAGGACATGCAGGCCGCCCTGCAGCGCTTCGGGTATCCGCCGGCGGTGGACGTCACCACCGCCGACATCGTCGCGGCGTTCCAGCGCCGTTTCCGGCCGTCCCGCGTGGATGGCGTCGCGGATGCCGAGACTCGCGCGCTGCTCGCCGACCTCATCGTGCAGACCGGGATGCAGGCCTGAAGCCGGACCGCGCCCGGGCAATGGAGGAATCGTCATGCGGATCGACGTGCACGCCCATCTCTGGAGCACGAAGTATCTCGACCTGCTCGCCCGGCTCGGCAACGATCGCACCTCGGTTCATCGCGGCCTCGGCGCGGGGGAGACCGATGACGAGCTTCGCAAGCGATTCGAGCTGATGGATCGCGCGGGCATCCGCATGCAGGTGCTTTCCGTCTCCCCGGCATCGCCGCACTTCGAGCGCCAGGCCGACGCCGTCGAAGCCGCGCGCCTGGCGAACGACGAGTACGCGGCGCTGACGCGACGCTTCCCGGAGCGTTTCCGCGCGTTTGCCGCCCTGCCGCTGCCGCATACGCAATCCGCGCTCGCCGAGCTGGGCCGTGCGCTCGATGGGCTGGGCATGGTCGGTGTCGCGGTCACGACGTCGGTGATGGGCCGCACGCTCGCCGATCCGGCGTTCCATCCGATCTATGCCGAGCTCGATCGCAGGCAGAGCGTGCTCTACATCCATCCGGCCGGCTGTGGCGCAGACTCGCCCCTCATCAATCAGCATCGCATCGTCTGGTCCGTCGGCGCGCCGATCGAAGACACGATCTCCATCATGCATCTCGTCATCGCCGGCATCCCGCAGCGCTATCCCGGCATGAAGATCATCGCCTCGCATCTCGGGGGATTGCTGCCGATGGTCGTGAGGCGCGTCGACGACCATATCGACTACGAGGCGCCGGACACCCCCGAGAAACCGAGCCTGGCCTTCAGGCGCCTCTGGTACGATACCGTCGGTCATAATCATGTGCCCGCCTTGCGGGCGGCAGTCGAAGCGCTGGGTGCGGACCGGCTGCTGCTCGGCACCGACTTTCCGTACCAGGCGGGCGAGCTGTTTCAAGCCGCGGTCGACTACGTGCGTCGTGCCGGGCTCTCCGAGCAGGACGTCGAGGCGATCCTGGATCGCAACGCGGCCGCCCTGTTCGGACTGACGGCCGGCTCTTGACCGGGGCGCGGCGGAACTCTAGCTAACCGCCGTCAGACGGCTGGATGGCTGCGCTGCGCGGGCGACCGCGTGGCGAGGAAAGTCCGGGCTCCACGGAGACACGGTGCCGGATAACATCCGGCGGGGGCGACCCTAGGGAAAGTGCCACAGAGAACAGACCGCCACACCGGCGCGCCTTCGCGGCGTCGACCGGGAGGCAAGGGTGAAACGGTGGGGTAAGAGCCCACCGCGCGACCGGCAACGGAAGCGGCACGGCAAACCCCACCGGGAGCAAGACCAAATAGGGGCGGCACGCCGGGCGACCGGCAGCGGTGTTTCCGCGTCGCCGCCCGGGTCGGTCGCGCGAGGCGTCCGGTAACGGACGTCCCAGAGGAATGGCCATCCATCGCCTTCGGGCGAGGACAGAACCCGGCTTACAGGCCGTCTGACCTTCTTTCGGCCTTGGTGACCCGCGACAACAAGCATTTGGGGATGCAAACGCGCACGCCACAATACATCTGGTGTGTAAGGCCTTCAGATTCCTTGTGGAATCTCGTTCTTCATCATTGCTTCCCGGAAATTCCCGTGTTATCCCACATCATCCCGTAAGGACAGGTACGCAGGAGCGTGGGGCACCCGCGGCGGGATGGCAGGGGGACTGGGCCGTGGCCTTTCGGTCCGAAATCCTGATCAAGCTCGACAAGAAGGGACGGGTGCTTCTGCCCGCCGCCTTCCGTGACGAGTTGCCGGCCGACGACCGTGGTGCCTTCGTGCTCTATCACTCGCCCAACCTGGCCGGCGTGGTGAACGGCAACTCCAGAGCGGGTTTCGATTCCATGCTCGATCGTCTGCGCGCAGAGGCGCTCGGCCCCAAGGGCGCCCTCAAGGTGGCGCTGGACGACGAGGCATTCGATCCGGCCGGCTACCTGTCGGCCAGCGCCCGCACGATCGCCATGGAGCCGGACGGCCGCTTCACGCTGCCGGCGGAGTTCGTGAGCGCGCTCGAGGCCACCGACGGCGTGATGCTGGTCGGCAAGGGCGACAAGTTCCAGCTGTGGAATCCCGGCCGCTGGCAGGCGCGCCGCGAGGCCGACCGCAACAAGATGGCGGCCTTCGTCCGCGGCCTCGCCAGCTCGAATGGCGGCGGAGGCGACGCATGAGCGGCCGCCACGTTCCCGTGATGGTGCGCGAGGTCGTGGACGCGCTGCAGCCGCGCGACGGCGGCCGCTACGTCGACGGCACCTTCGGCGCCGGCGGCTACAGCGCGGCCATGCTCGATCGCGCCGATTGCCGTGTCGTCGCCATCGACCGCGATCCCGACGCCATTGCCGCCGGCCAGGCATTGGCCGCCCGCTACGCGCCGCGCCTGTGCCTGGTCGAGGGTCGGTTCGGCGACATGGCGGAGCTGCTCTCGGCAGAGGGCCTGGCGGAGGTCGACGGCGTCGCGCTCGATCTCGGTGTCTCGTCGATGCAGCTCGACCAGCCCGATCGCGGCTTCTCGTTCCGCGCCGCGGGGCCGCTCGACATGCGGATGGAAAAGAGCGGATCGTCTGCGGCGGACCTCGTCAACGAGGCGGACGAAGCCGAGTTGGCGGACATCATCTGGCGCTATGGCGAGGAGCGGCGCAGTCGCCGCGTGGCCCGCGCCATCGTCGAGGCGCGCAGGACCAAGCGCATCGAGACGACGGGCGAGCTGGCGGAGATCGTGCGTCGCGCCGTCGGCCCGCGAGGCAGGGATGAAAGCGACCCCGCCACCCGGACCTTCCAGGCCCTGCGCATCGCGGTGAACGACGAGCTGGGCGAGCTCGAGCGCGGCCTCGCCGCCGCCGAGCAGGTGCTCGCGCCCGGTGGTCGGCTTGCGGTCGTGTCCTTCCATTCGCTGGAGGACCGCGCGGTCAAGGACTTCGTGCGCGCGCGGGCCGGCCGCACGCCGGGGCCGTCGCGTCATGCTCCGCCCCGGGCCGGCGCGGACGTCGTCGTCCTGCGCGATCTCAGCCGCAAGCCCGTGCTGCCGTCTGCCGACGAGATCGCCGCCAACCCGCGCGCCCGGTCCGCCCGGCTGCGCGTTGCGGAGAAGGTCGCCGTCCATGGGGGCCGCGCATGATCCATCGCGGGCTCCTGTTCTGGTCGCTGGCCGCGGTCGCCACGGCGGTCGGCCTGTTCACCGTGAAGTACAAGGTGCAGGACCTCGAGGAGAGGATCGACCGCACCAACCAGAAGATCATCGAGAGCCAGCAGGCCACGCACATCCTGCGGGTCGAATGGGCTCATCTCAACGAAGCCGAGCGCATCGAGCGCCTGGCGCTGAAGCATCTCAAGCTCGAGCAGGCATCGATCAAGCAGGTCGTCCGGCTCGATTCCCTCAAGCCAGATTCACAGCCCCCGCGACGCGAACCACCACTCCCTTCCCCCCCACGAACGGGCAACGACGTCCCCTCGTCGAGCTTGCCCGGTGGTGGTCGCGTCGCAGCGGAGGCCGGCAGCCCCTCGCCGGCCTCCGCACCCCCTCCAGGGCGTTCAGCCGGGCCCACGACGCCCCCTCGACCGGCCACAGAGCCGGCTACAGCGGGTCCGGTTGGCGAAGGCCAGCGCGCCGCGCTCACCATCGACCAGATCCTCTCGCAGCATGAAGGGGATCGTCGATGAGGTCGTGGCGAAAGCGTGCCTCGCCCGAACCGGCCGCCGCGTCGAACGCGGCGGCCGGCGCGCGTTACGGATCGGCGCAGGAGCGCGAACGGCTCAAGGGCGATGCCCAGGAGACGGCGCGCCAGCGGCTGGTCGTCACCTCGGCGCTGTTCGCCATGGTCTTCGTCGCGATCGCGCTGCGCATGGGCTATGTCTCGCTGCTGCGCGACGGCGAGGAGCCGACGCAGCGTGTCGCGGCGCGCGGCGGCTCCATCCAGTCGGAGCGCGCCGACATCGTCGACCGTCAGGGTGCCGTGCTTGCGACCTCGGTGCCGGTCGTCTCGGCCTTCGTCAATCCACGCCTGCTGATCGACGCCCCGGACGCGGCGCGCAAGATCGCCACGGCGCTGCCCGACCTGAAGTACGAGGACGTGCTCGCGAAGCTCGAGGAGGACAAGACCTTCGTCTGGATCAAGCGCGGCCTGAGCCCGCGCGAGCACGACCGGGTCAATCGGCTGGGCATCCCCGGCCTGGAGTTCCAGGCGGAGGAGCGTCGCATCTATCCGCAGGGCACGGCGGCGGCGCACATCCTCGGCTATGCCAGCATCGACAATCTCGGCCTGGCCGGCGTCGAGCGCTACTTCGACCAGCAGCTCCACAGCGGCGAGACCGTGCAGCTCGCCATCGATCTGCGGCTGCAGCGGATGATCGAGCGCGAGATCGCGCGCGCGGTGCAGAAGTTCTCCGCCATCGGCGCCACCGCCATCGTCATGGACGCCACCAACGGCGAGATCCTGGCGATGGCCTCGTTGCCGACCTATGATCCCAACAGCGCCAAGACCATCACCAACGAGGCGCTGTTCAACCGTGCCACGCTCGGCGTCTACGAGCAGGGCTCGACGTTCAAGATCTTCAACACGGCGATGGCGCTCGATACCGGCCGGGTCACGCTGAGCAGCGTGTTCGACGCCACGTCGCCGATCCGCATCGACCGCTTCACGATCAACGACGATCACGCGCAGCGCCGGCCGCTCACCGTGCCCGAGCTCTTCAAGTACTCCTCCAACATCGCCTCGGCGAAGATGGCGGTGGAGATGGGCAGCGAGACGCAGAAGGCGTTCTTCGACAAGATCGGCTTCCTGCGCCCGCTCACCACGCAGCTCACCGAGCTCGCCGCGCCGCTCTATCCGCGGCACTGGATGAAGATCAACACGATGACCATCGCCTTCGGCCATGGGATTTCGGTGACTCCGCTGCACTTGGTCACCGGGGCGGCCGCGATGATCAACGGCGGCATCCTCAATCCGCCGAGCCTCGTGAAGCGGCCGCCCGGCGAGGCCAACGGCCGGCGCGTCATCCAGGCCAAGACCTCGGTCATGATGCGCCAGCTGCTGCGCCTCAACGCCGTGGAGGGCACCGGCAAGAATGCCGACGTGAAGGGCTACGAGGTTGGTGGCAAGACCGGCACCGCCGAGAAGCCGACACGCGGCGGCTACCGTCAAAAAGCCCTAATCAGCTCGTTCGTTGGCGCCTTCCCGATGAATGATCCGAAGTTCGTCATCCTGGTGTCGCTCGACGAGCCGAAGGGCATTCCGGAAACCTATGGCTATGCCACGGCCGGCTGGGTGGCGGCACCGTCGGTGAAGGCCATCATCGAGGGGATCGTCTCGCTCTACGGCATCCTGCCCGGCGATCTGAAGGAAGGCCTGCCGCCGATCCAGATCGCCTCGACTCCCGTTTCGTCGCCCGTCCAGTCGCCCCAGTTCGTGCCGGCCAGTGCCCGTCTTCGCGCCACGCATGACCAGCGCAAGGCTCTGCCGGTGCGGCCCGGCCCCAACCAGGCTGCGGCCGCGCCCCACGGGGGAGTGCGTCGCCTTGCTTCTGAGTGAGCTCATGCGGGCGAGCGCCGGGTCCGCCAGCCATGCCCCCGGACAAGGGAGCGCCTGGCCGGACGATGTGCGCGACGTCGTCATCTCCGGCCTGACCCTCGATTCGCGCAAGGCCGGACCGGGGTTCCTGTTCGCCGCGCTGGCCGGCCAGCGCCAGGACGGTGCGGCCTTCGTCGCCGAGGCCGTGCGGCGCGGCGCCGTGGCGATCCTGGCGGCGCCCGACGCCGCCCTGCCGCCGCTCGAGCCGCCGGTCGCGGTCATTCGCGACGCCAACCCGCGGCGGCGCCTGGCGCTGATGGCGGCGGCCTTCGCCGGCGTGCAGCCGGCGTGCATCGCGGCGGTCACCGGCACCAACGGCAAGTCGTCGACGGTACATTTCGCGCGGCACATCTGGACGGTACTCGGCATGAGGGCGGCCAGCGTCGGCACGCTGGGCATCGTCTCGCCCGATCTCGTCCGCGAGGGCGGTCTCACGACCCCCGATCCCGTGCAGTTGCACGAGGATCTGGCCACCCTGGCCCGCCAGGGCGTGACGCACCTGGCCATCGAGGCGTCGAGCCACGGGCTCGACCAGCATCGCCTCGACGGCCTGCGTCTTTCCGCCGCCTGCTTCACCAATCTCACGCACGAGCATCTCGACTATCACGTCTCGATGGAAAGCTACTTCGCGGCCAAGGCCCGGCTGTTCGACGAGCTGCTGCCGGAACGCGGGACCGCCATCGTCAATGCCGACAGCGGGCGCGCCCAGGCACTCGTGGCGATCTGCGCACGGCGCGGCGTGCGCTGCTGGACCTATGGTGCGGAGGGGCGCGAGCTGCGGCTGCTCGAGACGCGTCCGACGGCGGCCGGCCAGCATCTCGCCATCGAGCTGCTGGGCACGCGTCACGGCGTGGAGCTGCCGCTGGTCGGCGGCTTCCAGGCGTCGAACGCCCTGGCCGCCCTCGGGCTGGTCGTCGCGACGGGCGGCGATCCGGCGCGTGCCATCGAGGCGCTGGGCAGCGTCACCGGCGCGCCCGGCCGGCTGCAGTTCGTGGCGCGCCATCGCGGCGGCGCCGCGGTCTATGTCGACTATGCGCACAAGCCCGAGGCGCTGGAGACGGTATTGACGACGCTACGGCCGTTCGCGCACGGGCGACTGATCGTGGTGTTCGGCTGCGGCGGCGACCGCGACCGCGGCAAGCGGCCGGTGATGGGCGAGATTGCCACGCGCCTGGCGGACCTCGCGCTGGTGACCGACGACAATCCGCGCAGCGAGGAGCCGGCGGCGATCCGGGCCGAGATCGTGCGCGGCATCCCCGCCGAGCGCGCCAACTGGATCGAGGTGGTCGACGGCCGGCACGCCGCCATCGAACGCGGCATGGCGGCCCTGGGTGGCCCCGGCGACCTGCTGCTGATCGCCGGCAAGGGACACGAGACCGGCCAGACCATCAAGGGCGTCACCCATCCCTTCGACGACGCCGAGGTGGCGCGCGGGCTGGCGGAGATGCCGGCGTGACGCCGCTATGGACCTCCGAGGAGGTGACGCGGGCCGTGGCGTGCGCCGCGGTCAGCGCGCCTTTCGTCGCCGGCGGCGTGACCTTCGACAGCCGTGCCGTGCAGGCTGGTGACCTGTTCTTCGCGTTGGGCGGGGAGACGGCCGACGGCCATGCCTTCGTGGCCGACGCCGTGCAGCGGGGGGCGGCGGCGGTCGTCGTGTCGCGCGACGTCGACGTCGCCGGAGCGACGCTGGTGCGCGTCCCCGACACCATGAAGGCGCTGGTCGCCCTGGGCCGCGCCGGCCGCCGCCGCAGCGGTGCGCGCATCGCCAGCGTCACCGGCTCGGTCGGCAAGACCAGCACCAAGGATGCCCTGCGCACCATGCTGTCGGCGCAGGCGCCGACCTCTGCCAGCGCGGCGTCCTACAATAATCATGTCGGCGTGCCGATCAGCCTGGCGCGCCTGCCGCGCGAGGCACGCTACGGCGTGTTCGAGATCGGCATGAACCATCCCGGCGAGATCGAGCCGCTGGCGCGGCTGGTCGAGGCGCACGTCGGCGTGGTCACCAATGTGGGGCCGGTCCATATCGGCCACATGGGGTCGGAGGAGGCGATCGCCGACGAGAAGGCTTCGTTGTTCGCGGGCATGGCGCCGCAGGCCGTGGCCGTGCTCAATCGCGACAGTCGGCACTTCGACCGGATGGTGGCCCGTGCCCGCCGCCTGGGCGTCTCGCGTATCGTCGGATTCGGTCGGGACGCGGCGGCCGAGGCCCGCCTTCTCGCCTGCAACCTGCAGGATGCGGGGAGCGACGTGTCGGCCTTGATTCATGGTCAGCGGATCGAGTATCGGCTGGGCGCGGCCGGGGAGCACTGGGTGCTGAACAGCATCGCGGCGCTGGCGGTCGTCGAGGCGCTGGGGGCGGACGTCGTGCAGGCGGCGGCGAGCCTGGCCGGCGTCACCGCCTCTCCGGGACGCGGCGCACGGCGCGTGCTGGAATTCGGCGACGGCACGGTCGAGCTCCTGGACGAGAGCTACAACGCCAACCCGGTATCCATGCGCGCCATGCTGGCCATGCTCGCCCGGACGCAGCCCGCGAACGGCGGGCGGCGGCTGCTGGCACTGGGTGACATGCGCGAGCTGGGCGAGGGGGCAGACGCCTACCACGCCGATCTCGCCGAGGCCGTGGCGGCCAGCGGCGCGACGCAGGTCTTCCTGTGTGGTTCGCACATGCAGGCCTTGTGGCAGAAGCTGGCGCCCGGGCAGCGCATGGCGCACCGGGCCGATTCCGCCGCACTCGCACCGGAGGTCGCGGCGGCGGTGCGCGCCGGGGACGTGGTCGCGGTGAAGGGTTCGCTGGGATCGAAGATGAAGATTGTCGTCGACGCCATCGTGGCGGCGAGCGGCGGCGAGGCGGGACGCTAGATGTTCTACAACCTTCTCTACCCGCTGGCGGACCTCTTCACGCCCCTGAACCTGTTCCGCTACCTGACGTTCCGCTCCATCGCGGCCTTCCTCACGGCGCTGGTGCTGAGCTTCCTGATCGGCGGCCCCCTGATCCGCTGGCTGCGCAGCAAGCAGCGCCAGGGGCAGCCGATCCGCGACGACGGGCCCGCCACGCATCTCTCCAAGAAGGGCACGCCCACCATGGGCGGCCTGCTGATCCTGATCACCCTGACGGTGGCGACACTGCTATGGGCCGATCTCACCAACCACTACGTCTGGATCGTGCTTGGCGTGACGCTGGCGTTCGGCGCCATCGGTTTCTGGGACGACTTCCTGAAGGTCACCAAGCGCAATCCCAAGGGCGTGCCGGGCAAGGTCAAGCTGGTCGTCGCCATCGCGGCGTCCGCCGCGGCGACCTGGCTGATCGCCCAGACCTCGCCCACGCCCCTGCGCTACATGCTCGCCCTGCCGTTCTTCAAGGACCTCCTGGTGCCCCTCGGCATCGTGGGCTTCGTGGCTTTCGGCGTTCTCGTCATGGTCGGCGCCTCCAACGCGGTGAACCTGACCGACGGGCTCGACGGGCTGGCGATCGGGCCCGTGATCATGGCCTCGGCAGTGTTCGGCTTCATCGCCTACGTCGTGGGCAACAGCATCCTCACCAACTACCTCTATCTGCACCACGTGCCGCGCTCGGGCGAGCTTGCGGTGCTGCTGGCGGCGATGATCGGCGCCGGGCTGGGTTTCCTGTGGTTCAACGCGCCGCCCGCCATGGTGTTCATGGGCGACACAGGATCGCTCGCGATCGGCGGCGCGCTGGGCGCCGTCGCGGTCGTCACCAAGCACGAGATCGTGCTGGCGATCGTGGGTGGGCTGTTCGTGCTCGAGACGATCTCGGTGATCGTCCAGGTGCTGTCCTTCAAGTGGACTGGGCGGCGTGTCTTCCGCATGGCGCCGCTGCACCATCACTTCGAGCAGAAGGGCTGGGCCGAGCCCACCATCGTCTTCCGCTTCTGGATCATCGCCGCCATCCTGGCGATGGCCGGCCTCGCCACGCTGAAGCTGAGGTGACGGGATGATCGACCTCGGCATGCTCAAGGGTTCGTCGTTCGTCGTGCTGGGGCTCGCGCGCTCCGGCCTGGCGACGGTGCGCGCCCTTGCGGCGGCGGGGATCGACTGCCTGGCCTGGGACGACAATGCGGAATCTCGCGAGGCGGCCGCAAGCGCCGGCGCGCGCGTGGCCGATCCAGAGACGGTCGACTGGGCAGGCGTCACCGCCCTGGTCATCAGCCCGGGCATTCCCAGCCGGCTTCCCAAGCCGCATCCCGTCGCCGCCGCGGCCCTGGCCGCCGGCAAGAAGATCATCTGCGACGTCGAGCTGCTGGCACGCGCCCAGGCCGCGGCGCGCTTCGTGGCCATCACCGGCACCAACGGCAAGTCGACAACGACGGCACTGATCGGCCATGTCCTGGAGGCGGCGGGCATCCCCTGCCAGGTCGGCGGCAATATCGGCCGCGGCGTGCTCGACCTCGAGCCCCTGGGCGAGGGCGGGCTCTACGTCCTCGAGCTGTCGTCCTACCAGCTCGAGCTGCTCGAGACGTTCCGGGCCCATGTCGCGGTTTGGCTCAACATCACACCCGACCATATCGACCGGCATGGCGATCTCGCAGGCTACGTCGCCGCCAAGGAGAACATCTTCGCGCGGCAGCGGCCGGGCGACTGCGCCGTGGTCGGCGTCGATGATGTCCCCTCGCAGGCCGTCTTCGAGCGCCTCGCTTCCCATCGGGGTGTCGTCGCGATTCCGGTGAAGCGCGAGACTCCGGTACCGGGCGGCGTCAGCTTCCGTGCCGGCATGCTGGTCGATGCCGACGGATACTCGGTCGACTTCGGCGACGTCGCGACGCTGCCGGGTGATCACAATGCGCAGAACGCCGCCTGCGCCTGGGCGGCCTGCCGCTGGCTCGACGTGCCGCGCGAGCGGATCGTATCCGGGCTGCGGTCCTATCCCGGCCTGCCGCACCGCCAGGAGCGCGTTGCCGCCGTGGGGGACGTCGTCTACGTCAACGACAGCAAGGCGACCAATGCCGACGCCACCGCGCGCGCCCTGTCGTCCTATCGCGACATCTACTGGATCCTCGGCGGCCAGGCGAAGGAAGGGGGCGTGGCACCGCTCGCACCCTGGTTCGACCGCATCCGCCATGCCTTCCTGATCGGCGAGGCGACCGAGCTCTTCGCCGCCCAGCTCGAGGGAAAGCTTTCCTACAGCCGCTGCGGCGACCTGCGGACGGCCCTCGAAGCCGCCCATGCGCGTGCCCAGTCCGACATGAAGGAACGAGAGGCCAAGGGAGCGGCCGTGGTGCTGCTCTCGCCGGCCTGCGCCTCGTGGGACCAGTGGCAGAGCTACGAGCATCGCGGCGATGCGTTCCGCGCCATGGCGCGGGCGCTGCCCGGCGCACAGATCCTGGGGAGGGCGGCTTGATCCAAGTTCCGCGCGACGACCGCAGCCTGATCGGCCAATGGTGGTGGACGGTCGACCGATGGTCGCTGGGCGCCGTCTTGGCCATCATGGCATTCGGCGTCATGCTGACGCTCGCGGCCTCGCCACCGGCGGCCGAACGCATCGGTGCCGACTCCTTCGTGTTCGCCAAGCGACAATTCTTCTTCCTGCCGCTGGCGCTGATCCTGATGCTGGCGGTCTCGCTGGCCTCGCCGCGCCATGTCCGGCGCCTGTCGCTGATCGTCTTCTGCGGGAGTCTGCTGCTGCTCGCCGCAACCTTCGTCATCGGCATCGAGATCAAGGGAGCACGACGCTGGATCGCCGTGCCAGGCCTGTCCAGCATCCAGCCCTCGGAGTTCGTCAAGCCGAGCCTGGCCGTGATCTCGGCCTGGCTGCTGGCGCAGAGCCGCGCCGAGCGTCGGGCGCCGGGCTACATCCTGTCCACGCTGCTGGTCGGTGGCGTACTGGGGCTGCTGGTGCTGCAACCCGATCTCGGCATGAGCATCGTGGTCGCCCTCGTGTGGGCGGTGCAGCTCTTCGTCGTCGGCCTGCCCATGTGGATCGCGGGTTTCTGCGCCATCGCCGGTGCCGGCGCCCTGGTCGGGGCCTATTTCACCTTCAGCCACGTGCGCAGCCGTTTCGACCGCTTCCTCGATCCCACCTCTGGCGACAACTATCAGGTCAACACGTCGCTTGAGGCCTTCATGAACGGCTCGCTGTTCGGGCGCGGGCCCGGCGAGGGTACGGTGAAGGCCCAGCTCCCCGATGCCCATACCGACTTCGTGATGGCAGTGGCGGGGGAGGAGTTCGGTCTGATCGTCTGCCTGATGATCCTCGCGCTCTTCGCCTTCGTGACCATGCGGTCGATGTCGCGCGCCTCGAAGGAGACCAGCCTGTTCATCACGCTGGCCTCGACGGGGCTCGCCGTCCAGTTCGGCCTGCAGGCGGCGATCAACATGGCCTCGACCATCCAGCTCATCCCGGCCAAGGGCATGACGCTGCCGTTCATCTCCTACGGCGGTTCCTCGGCGCTCGCCATGGCCATCTGCGTCGGCATGCTGCTGTCGCTGACCCGCGAGCATGCCGGCCTGCGGGAGGCGGTATGACGGCCGCAATGCGTCCCGTGGTCCTGGCGACCGGCGGCACCGGCGGGCACGTCTTCCCGGCCGAGGCGCTGGCCGGCGAGCTCGAGGCGCGCGGCGTGCCCTTCACGCTGGTCACCGATTCGCGCGGCCGCCAGTGGCAGGGCGCGTTGTCGCGCCGGCCCATCCACTACATCCACTCGAGCAGCCCCAGCGGCTCGCTGGGCCGGCGGGTTGCGGCGATGCTGACGCTCGGCCGCGGCCTGATCGACGCCTGGCTGGCGCTGGGCCGCATCGGGCCCTCGGCAGTGGTCGGCTTCGGCGGCTACGCCTCGGTCCCGACCATGGTCGCCGCCCGCCCGCGTCGCCCGCCGGCCATGCTCCACGAGCAGAACGCGGTGCTCGGCCGCGCCAACCGGATGGTGCTGGGCGGCGCGGCGAGGATCGCGACGTCCTTCCAGCCGACCCGCTTCATCGCCGCGGACGATCCGCGGATACGTCTCGTCGGCAATCCGGTGCGCGAGCAGGTGCGGGCGCTGCGCAGCCTGCCCTACCGGCCGCCCGGCGAGGGCAGGGTGATCGACCTCGTGGTGTTCGGCGGCAGCCAGGGTGCGGCCTCGTTCGGGCAGGTCGTGCCCGAGGCGATCCTGTCCCTGCCTGCGCCGCTGCGCGCGCGCGTCCGACTGGTGCAGCAGTGCCGTCCGGAGGACTTCGACAAGGTGCGCCAGCGCTATGCCCGCGGCGGAGTCGTGGCGGAGCTCGCGCCCTTCTTCGCGGACCTGCCGCAACGGTTGGCCTCGGCCCATCTGGTGATCGGACGTGCCGGCGCTTCGACGGTGGCCGAGCTCGCCACGATCGGCCGCCCGTCGATCCTGATCCCCTATCCCCATGCCGCCGACGACCACCAGATGGCGAACGCCCGCGCCTTCGAGGCCGCCGGTGCCTGCATCGTGATCCCTCACGCCTCGTTCTCGGTCGCGGCGCTGGCGGGGCATCTGAAGGAACTGTTCGAGACGCCGCAGCGGCTGGTCGCGATGGCCGCCGCCGCACACGCTGCCGGCCGGCCCGACGCGGCAGCGCGCCTGGCGGACCTGGTCGGAGAAATGACAGGAGTCGCCGCATGAGGGCATTGCCGCTCGATCTCGGTCTGATCCACTTCGTCGGCGTCGGCGGTATCGGCATGTCGGGCATCGCCGAGGTGCTGCACAACCTGGGCTACAAGGTGCAGGGCAGCGACATCGCCGAGAGCGCCAACACCCGCCGCCTGGGCGAGCTCGGCATCCGCGTCGCGATCGGTCATCGCGCGGACAACATCGCCAATGCCCAGGTCGTCGTCGTGTCCAGCGCCGTCAAGAAGGACAATCCCGAAGTGCTGGCCGCGCGGGCGCGCCTGTTGCCGGTGGTGCGGCGCGCCGAGATGCTGGGCGAGCTGATGCGCCTCAAATGGTCGGTGGCGGTCGGCGGCACGCACGGCAAGACGACCACGACCTCGATGGTCGCGGCCATGCTCGATGCGGGCGGCCTCGATCCCACCGTCATCAACGGCGGCATCATCAATGCCTACGGCACCAATGCGCGGCTGGGCGGCGGCGACTGGATGGTGGTGGAAGCCGACGAATCCGACGGGTCGTTCCTGCGCCTGCCGGCGACCATCGCGATCGTCACCAACGTCGATCCCGAGCATCTCGACCACTACGGCACGTTCGATTCCATGCGCGAGGCCTATGTGCGCTTCGTGGAGAACATCCCCTTCTACGGCTTCGCCGTGCTCTGCTTCGACCATCCCGAGGTGCAGGCCCTGATTCCGCGGGTCGCCGACCGCCGGATCGTCACCTACGGACTCGGCGCCAATGCCGACGTGCGCGCCATCAACCTTCGGCTCGATCGCGGCGGTGCCGACTTCGACGTCATGGTCGAGCATCGCGCCACCAACGAATCGCGCACCATCACCGACCTACGCCTGCCGATGTTCGGCCAGCACAATGTGCAGAACGCCCTGGCCGCGATCAGCGTGGCGCAGGAGATGGGCCTGCCCGACGACGTCATCCGGCGCGCGCTCGGGACCTTCTCCGGCGTGAAGCGGCGCTTCACGAAGACCGGCGAGGCCCATGGCATCACGGTGATCGACGATTACGGCCATCACCCGGTCGAGATCGCCGCCGTGCTGCGCGCCGCCCGCCAGGCCTATGGCGGGTCGGGCCGGGGGATCGCCGTCATGCAGCCGCATCGCTACTCGCGGCTCGCCTCTCTGCGCAACGAGTTCGCCGGCTGCTTCGGCGATGCCGATGCCGTCATCGTCACCGACGTCTATGCCGCGGGCGAGGCGCCGATCGAGGGCGTCGATCGCGACATGCTGGTGAACCTGGTGCGTCGCGCGGGCCATCGCGACGTCACGCCGCTCGCCGGCCCGGGCGAGCTTCCGGAGCTGATCTGGCAGGTGGCGCGTCCCGGCGACGTCGTCGTCTGCCTGGGAGCGGGCAACATCACTGCCTGGGCGCATGCGCTGCCCGGCCAGCTCCAGCAGATCGCCGCCGACCAGGCGGGGCCTCGCGCCATCGCCAACGATTCCAGCCCCTTCGGCGGCGGTACGGCCGCATGATGGCGTTGGCGACCCGTCCTCATCTGATCGACCGCCTGCCTAGGCCACGCGGCCGCCTGACCGCCGACGCGCCGCTCGGGCCTCAGACCTGGTTCGCGACCGGCGGTCCGGCCGAGGTGCTGTTCCGGCCGGCCGATGTCGACGATCTCGCCACCTTTCTTGCCGCACTGCCGACCGACGTTCCCGTCACCGTGCTGGGCGTCGGCTCCAACCTGCTGATACGCGACGGCGGCATCCGGGGCGTGGTGATCCGCCTGCTGCGCGGTTTCACGGCCATCACGGTCGAAGCAAACGAGGTCGTGGCCGGCGCTGGAGCACCCGATCTCAACGTCGCCCTGACCGCCCGGGAGCATGCGCTGGCCGGCCTCGAGTTCCTGAGCGGCATCCCGGGAACGATCGGCGGCGCCGTGGCCATGAACGCCGGCGCCTATGGTGGCGAGCTGGCGGAGATCCTGATCTCGGCCGAGGCTGTCGATCGCGCCGGCCGCCGGCACCGCGCAACTGCGGCCGATCTGGGTTTCAGCTACCGCCACAGCAGCGCGCCGGCCGACTGGATCTTCACGTCCGCCCGGCTGCGCGCCCAGCCGGGCGACCAGCTCGTCATTGCGCGGCGGATCGCAGAGATCGACCAGGCTCGCCTGGAATCGCAGCCGCGCAGCCGTACCGGTGGCTCGACTTTCGTCAATCCTCCTGGCTACAAGGCCTGGGAGGTGATCGACCGCGCCGGCTGCCGCGGCCTGCGCATGGGCCAGGCGCAGGTCTCCGAGAAGCACTGCAACTTCCTCATCAACCTGGGCGGCGCGACCGCGGCGGAGATCGAAGCGCTCGGCGAGGAGGTGCGGCGGCGCGTGCTCGAGCGGACCGGCGTGCGCCTCGAATGGGAGATCCGCCGCCTGGGAGAGGCACGATGAGCCGCAAGGTCGCTGTCCTGATGGGTGGTTGGTCGCCGGAACGCGAGGTCTCTCTGGTGAGCGGCAAGGCCTGTGCCGAGGGCCTGCGCGAAGGGGGACACGAGGTCGTCGAGTACGACGTGAAGCGCGACCTGCGCGCCCTCGTCGACTTCCTGCGGCCCCAGGACGGGGGAGGTCCCGACATCGTCTTCAATGCCCTGCATGGCAGGTACGGCGAGGATGGCTGCATTCAGGGTATCCTCGAGGTGCTCGCCGTGCCCTACACCCATTCCGGGGTGCTGGCTTCGGCGATCGCCATGGACAAATCCGTGGCGCGCCACATCTTCACCTCCATCGGCATGCGCGTGGCGCCCGGCATGGTGCTCGAGCGCCGTTCGCTGGTCTTCGGCGATCCCATGCCGCGGCCCTATGTCGTCAAGCCAATCGACCAGGGATCGAGCATCGGCGTTCACATCGTGCGCGAGGGCGACAACCTCGCGGTCGTGGAGACCGCGGAGGCGGCCTTCGGCGAGAAGGTGCTGGTCGAGAAGTTCGTGCCGGGCCGCGAGCTCACCGTCGCCGTCATGGGCGACCATGCCGTCGCGGTCACCGAGCTGCGGCCGCGCACGCGCTTCTACGACTACGAGGCGAAGTACACGGACGGCGTCACGGAGCATCTTGTGCCGGCGCCTGTTCCGCCGGACGTGTATGAACTTGCAAAGGAGTGGGCTCTCGCGGCGCACCAGGCGCTGGGCTGCACCGGACTCACCCGCACCGATCTGCGCTGGGACGATTCCCTACCCGGCACGTCCGGCCTGCACGTGCTGGAGATCAACACGCAACCCGGCATGACGCCGTTGTCGCTGGCGCCGGAACAGGCCAAATGGGCCGGCATGTCCTGGCCCGAGCTCATGACCTGGATTGTCGACAATGCGAGGCGGCCGACATGAGTGCCGCCCCCCGCAAGACGCCGGCCCAGGCGCCGCGGCGCGACTACGATCGGCGCCGGAAACGCGGACCGGTCCGCCGGCCCAGCCGGCCGCTGTGGCGACAGCCGCTCCTGCTCGGTCTGATGGTCCTGGTGGTGGGCGGCGGTGCGGGTGGCGGCTGGTATGCCTGGCGCGAGGGCTGGATGGTCGAAGCGCTCAATCGCGTCGACGCCTTCTCGCATGCCGTCATTGGCGCCATCACGCCCTTCAAGCTCGCCGACGTCACGGTCGAGGGGCGTGAGTATGTGGAGAAGGACGCCATCCTGGCCGCCCTCGACGTCAAGCAGGGTGATTCCCTGCTCGGCATAGACCTGCAGGCCGCGCGCCAGCGGCTCGAGGCCATCGACTGGGTGGCCAGCGCCACGGTCGAGCGTCGCCTGCCGGAGACCCTCTATGTCACGCTGAAGGAACGCCGGGCGGTCGCGATCTGGCAGAATGGCGACGAATACACTCTGATCGACCGCGACGGAAAGACCGTGCGCGCCAGCCGCATGCCGCCGGGGGCGGAGAGCCTGCTGCTGCTGGGCGGCGCCGGGGCTCCCGAGCACGTGGGCGAGCTGCTCCTGCTGCTGGCCTACGAGCCCTCGATCGCGCGGGAATTGCGTGCTGCGGTTTGGGTTGGACAGCGGCGCTGGAACCTCGTCCTGAACAATGACGTGGAGATCTGGCTGCCCGAGGAGGACGCCGTGGCGGCGCTGCAGAATCTGGCCAAGCTCGAGGCGAAGCACGGATTGCTGTCGAGCGAGTTCGGCGTCGTCGATCTGCGGTTGCCCGACAAGCTCTATCTCAGAAGGCGGGCGACGGGCGAGGCGGCGTCCGGGCCAGCCTGAGACCATGGAACCTGACTTGTAACGCGTAGGACGGGGGAGATCGTGGCGAAGACAAGAAACGGCATCGTGGCGGCGCTCGATATCGGCACCAGCAAGGTCGTGTGCTTCGTGGCGAGAGTCGACGGGCAGGGATTGCGCGTGGTCGGCATCGGACATCAGCCGGCCCAGGGCATGCGCTCGGGCAACATCGTCGACATGGAGGCCGCGACCCGAGCCATCTCGTCGGCGGTGTCGACGGCGGAGGAGATGTGTGGCGAGCACGTGCGCGAGGTCATCGTCGGCGTGAGCGGCGGCTCGGCGGCATCGCACAACCAGAGCCTCGAGGTGGCGGTCGGCCATCATGAGATCGGCGAGCGCGACGTGCGCCGCGTCCAGCACCACATCCATCTGCCGGCCGAGACGGCCGACCGCGACATCATCCATTCCGAGGCGATCGGATTTTCGGTCGACGGCACCCCCGTCCGGGATGCCCGGGGCATGTTCGGGGAGCGGCTGGGTGTCGAGGTCCATCTGGTGACCGCGACCAGCAGCGCGATGCGCAATCTTCAAGTTTGCGTGCGGCGCGCCCATCTCGAGATCGCCGACCGCGTGGTGGCGGCGCATGCGTCCGGTCTGAGCTCGCTGGTTGCCGACGAGCGCGATCTCGGCGTCACGCTGATCGACATGGGCGGCGGCACGACGTCGATCGCTGTCTTCTATGAGGGCCATCTCGTGCATGTCGATTCCATTCCGGTCGGAGGCGAGCATGTCACGCGGGACATCGCGCGCGGACTGTCCACGCCGCTCGCCCATGCCGAGCGCATGAAGACCCAGATCGGCCGCGCCGTGACCAGGCCCAACGACGAGTACGACATCATCGACGTGCCGCTGATCGGCGAGGAGGACCGCACGCGGCCCAACCACATTCCGCGCTCGATCCTGGTCGGCATCATCCGGCCACGCGTCGAGGAGACGTTCGAGCTCGTGCGCAGCCGGTTGGAGGCAAGCGGTGTGGATAAGTTGGCCGGCGGGCGCGCCGTTCTGGTCGGCGGCGCGTGTCAGCTCGACGGCGTGCCGGAGGTTGCCGCTGCCATCCTCAACAAGAAAGTGCGCACGGGCGGTCCGCTGAGGCTCGCCGGGCTCGCGGATTCCACCGGTGGTCCGGCTTTTTCCGCCGCCGCCGGGTTGCTCGCCTTCGCTCTCATGAACCATGCTGCGGGTCAGGCGCAGCCGGCACCGGCCGAAATGCCTACGAGTCGAATTGGGCGGATTGGCAGTTGGATTAGGGAGAACTTTTAGGCAATATGTTGTGCGGGGATGGGCAATCCCCACAGGCTATTGAGAAGAATGAACAAAAGCCGGTGGTGGTGAAGGGTCCTGCCAGAATGATCCGTACCGCTGCTCCGGGCAGATAACCCCCTCGTTTGCGTGGAGATGCCGAATGACCATCAACCTCAGTCTCCCCCAAAAGGAGTCCGAGATTAAGCCGCGTATCACCGTCATCGGCGTCGGTGGTGCGGGCGGCAACGCCGTCAACAACATGATCAGCGCCGCGCTGGAAGGCGTGGAGTTCATCGTCGGCAACACCGACGCCCAGGCGCTCGGGCAGTCGCTGGCCGATCGCCGCGTGCAGCTTGGCATCACGATCACCCAAGGCCTCGGCGCCGGTGCGCGGCCGGAGGTCGGCCGTCAGGCGGCCGAAGAGGCGTTGCCCGAGATCCTGCAGTTGCTCGACGGCGCCAACATGGTGTTCGTCACCGCCGGCATGGGCGGCGGCACGGGCACCGGCGCCGCGCCGGTGATCGCGGCGGCGGCGCGCGAACAGGGCATCCTCACCATCGGCGTCGTCACGAAGCCGTTCCACTTCGAGGGCCGCCGCCGCATGCAATCGGCCGAGCAGGGCATCATCGAGCTGGAGAAGGTGGTCGACACGCTGATCGTCATCCCCAACCAGAACCTGTTCAAGATCGCCAACGAGAAGACGACCTTCGCCGACGCCTTCAAGATGGCCGACGACGTGCTGCACATGGGCGTGCGCGGCGTCACCGATCTGATGGTCATGCCAGGCCTGATCAACCTCGACTTCGCCGACATCCGTACGGTGATGGGCGAGATGGGCAAGGCGATGATGGGCACCGGCGAGGCCGAGGGCCAGGACCGCGCCCGCGTGGCGGCCGAGTCCGCGATCTCCAACCCGCTGCTGGAAGATCATTCGATGAAGGGCGCCAAGGGCGTGCTCATCAACATCACGGGCGGCCTCGACATGACGCTGCATGAGGTCGACGAGGCGGCGAACCGCATCCGCGAGGAGGTCGACGCCGACGCCAACATCATCTTCGGCTCGACCTTCGACGCCACGATGCAGGGCCGCATGCGCGTCTCGGTCGTCGCAACGGGCATCGCGGCCGCCGCGGGACAGCAGCCGGTGCCGAACTACCTGTCGCTCGACATGAATCGTCCGGTACAGACCGGCCAGCCGGCACTGAGCCGTCCCGTTGCGCCGCCTGTCGGTCGGGTCGCCATGCCGGCCGCGCCTGCGGCCTCTGCGGCGCCGCCCGTTTCGGCGGCGCCTGCCATGGCGCCTGCGCCCGCGGCACCCGTGGCGCCGCCGGTGGCCGCCGCGCCGGCTCCAGCTGTCGCCCCTGTCCTGGCGGCTGCCCCCGCGCCTGTGGCACCGCCGCCCGCGGCGGTCGAGATGCCGGCTTCCATCACGATGGCTCCGGAGGAGGCACCGCCGGCACCGGTGGCTGCACCACCGATGCCGGCGGTGGCGGCCGCCATGCCTGCAGCCGCACCGCCGGCACCGGCGCCCGCGGCCCAGCGAGCCATGGTCGACGAGAACGACTGGCGCGTCAGCCGGCCGGCTCCGAGGCCGCCGGTACGTGCCACGGAGCCGGTCGCGCGGCCGGTTCCTGCACGTGCTGCGAGCGAATCGCGCGCGCCCAACCTGTTCCAGCGGATCACAGGCGCCTTCGCTTCGCCGAAGCCGGTCGCGCCGTCATCGGCTGCCGAACCCGCGGTGATGCGGGTTCCGCCCGAGAACGTGGTGTCGGTGGCACCGAAGCCCGTCACGCGCCCGGCGCCGGCCCAAGGGTCGATCAATCTCGACGTCGCCGAGCGCGCCAAGCCGGCGCGGGAGGACGACGACCTGCAAATTCCCGCGTTCCTGCGCCGCCAGGCGAACTGACACAGGCGCGCGAGTTCTCCACCCATCGAGGGGCCCTCTGGCCCCTCTTTTTTTGGTTTCCGCATGATATAACGCGGCGGCGCAACGGTAATGACGGTTCCAGGAATGTCGAAGGCGGTTTCCGCTCGGGTTCGAGGCACGCTCGCCACCACGGCGATCATGGCGGTGGCGGTATTCGGTCTCGCCGCGTGCGGATCGTCCGACGACAACAGCACCTATGTCGAGCAGCCCGTCGAGGTGCTGTACAACCGTGCGCTCGATGACCTCGGTGCGCAGGACTACAAGGCTGCGGCCAAGGGGTTCGAGGAGGTCGACCGCCAGCACCCGTATTCCGTCTGGGCCACCAAGGCGCAGATCATGGCGGCGTTCGCGTACTATCAATCCAACAAGTACGACGAGGCGGTCATTGCGCTTGACCGCTTCATCCAGCTTCATCCGGGTCACCGCGACATCCCGTATGCCTACTACCTGAAGGCATTGTGCTTCTACGAGCAGATCTCGGACGTCGGCCGCGACCAGCGCGTGACGCAACAGGCGCTCGATGCGCTGGCCGAGGTCGTCAAGCGCTTTCCTGAGTCGCCGTATGCTCGTGACGCTCGGCTCAAGGTCGAGCTGGCCATCGATCATTTGGCGGGCAAGGAGATGTCGGTGGGCCGCTACTATCAGCAGGCCCAGCAATATGTCGGTGCCATCAACCGCTACCGCGTCGTGATCGAGCGCTACCAGACCACGACGCACGTGCCCGAGGCGCTCCATCGGTTGGTCGAGTGCTATCTGTCGCTGGGCGTGAAGAGCGAGGCGCAGGAGACGGCAGCCGTGCTGGGCTACAACTTTCCGGGCAGCGAATGGTACCAGGACAGCTATTTCCTGATGACCGGCGAAGGTCCTCGCCCGCCTGACGAGTCGAGCGGCGGCTGGTTCTTCGGGCTGTTCTGACGGCGGTATGCTCGTCTCGCTATCGATCCGCGATTTCGTGCTGATCGAGAAGCTCGACCTCGACTTCGTTCGTTCGGGCCGTGGAGGCCTTGGCGCCCTGACCGGCGAGACCGGAGCCGGCAAGTCCATCCTGATCGATGCGCTGGGCCTGGCGCTGGGCGCGCGGGCCGAATCCGGGACGGTGCGCCGCGGCGCCAGCCAGGCTTCCGTGACGGCCAGTTTCGACCTGCCCCGGGACCATCCGGCCCGGTCCATTCTTGTAGACCAGTCGCTCGATGACGAGGAGATGCTGACCGTACGCCGGCAGGTTGGTGCCGACGGGCGCGGCCGGGCCTTCGTGAACGACCAGCCGGTATCCGTCGCGCTGCTGCGGCGGCTGGGCGACACCCTGGTCGAGATCCAGGGCCAGATGGAGCAGCACGGCCTGCTCGACGTCGCCACCCATCGTGCTGCGCTGGACGAGTTCGCCGGGCTCCAGAAGCAGGCCGTGGCCGTGCGCGGGACCTGGCGCGCCTGGCAGACCGCCGAGCAGGCGCGCCGGGATGCGGAGAGCGCTGCGGCCGACGCCCGGCGTGACGAGGATTTCCTGCGGCATGCGCTGAAGGAGTTGCAGGGCCTCGCGCCGCGGGAGGAGGACGAAGAGAAGCTCGCCGCGGAACGGCAGATGCTGCGTGCCGGCAGCGCGCTGGGCGAAGCGGTGGAGCAGGCGGTCGCCGAGCTGGAGCAGGGCCGCGGCACAGTCGGCAGCCTGCGCACCGCACATCGTCTCATAGAGCGCAGCCTCGACAAGGCGGATGGCCGGCTCGACGCTGCTCTGGCAGCGCTCGATCGGGCCTTGAGCGAGGCGACGGAGGCGGTGGCCCAACTGGAGGCGGCGCGCGGATCGCTGGAGTTCGATCCGGCGCGGCTGGAGAAGATCGAGGAGCGGCTGTTCTCGCTGCGCGCCGCGGCACGCAAGCACAATGTCGCCGTGGGCGAGCTGCCGGTGCTGATGCAACGCTTCGCGGTGCAACTGGCGGCGCTGGATGACGGCGAGGCGGGCCTGGCGCAGCTCGTGCGCCAGGCCGAGAGCGCGCGCGACGCCTATGTCGCGGCCGCCAAGGCCCAGTCGACGGCGCGCCGCAAGGGCGCCGCACGGCTCGATCGTGCCGTCGCGGCCGAGCTGGTGCCGCTCAAGCTCGAGAAGGCGAGGTTCGTCACCGAGATAGCGGCGCTGGCCGAGGCGGAATGGTCGGAAGCCGGCATCGACCGCGTCCAGTTCACGGTCGCGACGAATCCGGGCGCGCCGCCGGCGCCGATCGCCCGCATCGCCTCGGGCGGCGAGCTGTCACGTTTCCTGCTCGCGCTGAAGGTCTGCCTCGCCAAGGTGGGCGATGCCGGCACCATCGTGTTCGACGAGGTCGATTCCGGCATCGGCGGCGCGACGGCCGCGGCCGTGGGCGAGCGCCTGCGCCGTCTGGCGAACGACCTCCAGGTGCTGGTGGTGACTCATTCGCCGCAGGTCGCGGCGGTCGCCGACCGGCATTGGCTGATCCGTAAGACGACCACCCGCAGCACCGCGAACACCGACGTACTGGCGCTGGACGCCGAGGGACGGCGCGAGGAGATTGCCCGCATGCTGTCGGGCGCCGAGGTGACCGCCGAGGCGCGTGCTGCCGCCGATCGCCTGCTTGCCGCCGCTCGCTAGGAGGGAACGATGTCGCGTGCCGCCAAGGTCGTTGCCTCGCTTGCCGTCGATGCGCTCACCGAACGCCAGGCGCGCGGCGAGCACAAGCGCCTGGCCGAGGAGATCGCCCATCACGACAGGCTGTATCACGAGCAGGATGCGCCGGAAATCTCCGATGCAGAATACGACGACCTACGGCGGAGGCTGAAGGCGATCGAGGAGCGCTTCCCGCAGCTCGTCGACATGTCCAGCCCGACACAGAAGGTGGCACCGACGCCGACCACGGCATTCGCCAAGGTGCGGCATGCGCGGCCCATGCTGTCGCTCGACAACGCCTTCTCCGACGAGGAGCTCCAGGCCTTCTTCGACCGTGTACGCCGCGGGCTGGAGCGCGAGACGGATCTCGCGCCGGACGCCGAGATCGCCTTCAATTGCGAGCCCAAGATCGACGGACTGTCGATCAGCCTGCGTTACGAGGAAGGCGTGCTCAGGGTCGGCGCCACGCGCGGCGACGGCACGACGGGTGAGGACGTCACGCCCAACCTCCGCACGGTCAAGGACATCCCGCACGAGCTCAAGGGGGATGCGCCGCGCGTCCTAGACGTGCGCGGCGAGGTCTACATGGAGCGCCACGCCTTCCTGGAGATGAACGAGCGGCAGGAGGCGGCCGGCGAGAAGACCTTCGCCAATCCGCGCAACGCTGCCGCCGGATCGCTGCGCCAGCTCGATCCCGCGATCACGGCCAAGCGGCCACTGCGCTTCTTCGCCTATGCCTGGGGCGAGGCGGAGCCGCGCTCATGGAAGACGCATAGCGAGTATCTCAAGCTGCTGAAGCGGTGGGGGTTTCACGTCAATCCTCTGTCGCAGCTCTGTCGTACCCCGGACGAGGTGCGCGCCTTCTACCGCAGGATGGCTGCCGAACGGCCCTCGCTGCCCTATGACATCGACGGCGTCGTCTACAAGGTCGACCGCATCGACTGGCAGGAGCGGCTGGGCTTCGTCAGCCGCGCCCCTCGCTGGGCCATCGCGCACAAGTTTCCGGCCGAGCAGGCGCGCACGCGGCTGAACGGCATCCTGATCCAGGTCGGGCGGACGGGCGCGCTGACGCCCGTCGCCGATCTCGAGCCGGTCAATGTCGGCGGCGTCATGGTCGCCCGGGCCACGCTGCACAATGCCGACGAGATCGAGCGGCTGGATGTGCGCGTGGGTGACATGGTGATCGTGCAGCGCGCCGGCGACGTGATCCCGCAGGTCCTGGGCTACGTGCCGGAAGAGCGGCCGAAGAAGGCCGATAAGTTCCATTTCCCCACCCACTGCCCTTGCCCCCTGAAGACGGAGGTGAAGAGCGAGGAGGGCGGCGTGGTCCGGCGCTGCTCGGGAGGGTTGGAGTGCCCCTTCCAGCAGGTCGAGCGGCTGCGCCACTTCGTGTCGCGCAACTGCTTCGATATCGAAGGGCTGGGCGGCACCCATATCGAGAATTTCCACCGCGATGGGCTGCTCGAGACACCGGCCGACATCTTCCGGCTTCCGGCTCGCGCGGCCGAGATCAGGCGCCGCGAAGGCTGGGGCGAGCTGTCGGTACGCAACCTCGTGGCAGCCATCGAGGCAAGGCGGACGATCGCCCTCGATCGCTTCATCAATGCGATCGGCATCCCGCTGATCGGCGAGGCCACCGCGAAGATCCTCGCGCAGGAATATGGCGACGCCGATGCATGGCTCGACGAGATGCTGGCGGCGACGGAGGAGCGCAGGAAGAAGCCTGACGAGGTGAAGAAGGAGAAGGCTGCCGCCGAGATCGGCCCGAGCTACGGCCGGCTGTGCAATGTCGAGCAGATCGGCGTCACCACCGCCGATGCCATGTGCGCCTTCTTCAACGAAGGCCACAATGTCGAGATCATCCGCGATCTGCGCCGGCAACTCACCGTCGAGGCGGTGACGCGCCGTGTCGTGGCGGCGGACGCTAAGCTCAAGGACAAGATCGTGGTCTTCACCGGCGAGCTCACCTCGATGACCCGCGAGGCCGCCAAGGCCCGCGCCGAGGAACTCGGCGCCAAGGTCACGGATTCGGTATCGAAGAAGACCAGCCTGGTCGTGGTCGGCGAGAATGCCGGGTCCAAGGCGCGCAAGGCCGCCGAGCTCGGCATCCAGACCATGACCGAGGGGGAATGGTTGAAGCTGGCGGAATGATCGCTGCCGGCCGCCGCCCGAGATCACTTTACGGTCAAGGCAGAACGGCCGGGCTGAGCCCGGCCGTCCCCGAAGACTTGTGCTTTTGATCGTCGCTTACTGGATGACGATCTCGACGCGGCGGTTCTGCGGCTCGCGGACGCCGTCGCCGGTCTGCACCAGCAGGCCCTTCTCGCCCATGCCGATCACCGTGATCACCTGCGCCGGCACGCCGTCACGCACCAGCGCGTCCTTGACCGCGTTCGCGCGGCGCAGCGACAGCGCCATGTTGTAGGCCTCCGGGCCCGACGTGTCGGTATGGCCCGTCGCCGTGATGCGGGCCTGGCCCTTGGCCTTGTAAGCGTCGGCGGCCTGCCGGATCGTGTTCAGCGCCTGCTGCGACAGGTTCGCCCGATCCCAGTCGAAGAACACCATGAACGACGGCGGCGCGACTGCCGGGGCCGGCGGCGGCGGTGGCGGCGGAGCGGCGCCGAACTTGAGCTGCACGCTCGCGATCAGGCTGACGTTGTTGTTGTTCCAGGTCGTGCCGGCGACGGACGGGTTGGTGGTGCCGAAATAGCGGCCGTCGAGGTTGATCCGGAAGTTCGGGGAGACGTTGTAGCCGATGCCGAGAATGCCCTGGTAGGCGAACACGGTGCTGTTGATGTTGTAGTCGGAATCGACGAAGCCCACGCCGGCACCGGCGCCGATATAGGGCACGATCGTGCCCGTCGCATTGAAGTCGTACAGCAGATTGGCCATTGCCGAGACCTGGCTGATCTGGCCGGTGATGGCGCGGTTGCCGAAGAAGTTGCCGTTGTTGTTCTGGCGATAGAGGCCTTCGACTTCGATGCGCGGGCCGATGAAGTCGTAGCCGATCTTGCCGCCGGCGGCCCATCCGGTCAGGGGGCTCACGTTCTGGCCAAGGATGGTGGTGTTGAACATCCAGTTCAAACCACCTTCGACACCGAAATAGACTCCGGGTTGTGGAACATCCTGCGCTTGGGCGGCCGCTGGCAGCGCTGCGGCGGCGACCATCGCAATCAAGACCTTCTTCATCCGTATCTCCTGCTGGAAGACTTCAGAGAGGTTGCTATGCGTTGGGCTGAGCAGATGCGTAGCGTCACGAATTTAACCGCGGCCGCTTGCCCTTGCCACCGAATGGCGTCCTTGCCGACGCATTCCGGACAAACTGTGGTCGGGAGGTAACAGTTTGAGCCTTGCCTTCGTCACAGAATGGTCGCTTCTTTCATCGAAAGAGAAAGAAGGTCAGATCGGCTGCGTCGCCTGTTCCAGCCACGCGCGGGTGGCGTCATCAACCTGCGGTCCCACGACCTCGCGGACGCGACGGGGGTACGCGTCGAGCCACGACTTCTCGGCACCGGTCAACAGCGAGGCGTCGATGCAGGCCACGTCGATGGGGGCCAGGGTCAGGGTCTCGAACTCGAGGTATCTGCGGTCCGCGCCCTCGATGGCGGCCTCGCGCACCGCGACGAGATTCTCGATGCGGATGCCGTAGGCACCGGCCTTGTAGTAGCCTGGCTCGTTGCTGACGATCATGCCGGGTTGCAGCGCGACGGTGCTGGCGACCTTGGAGATGCGTTGCGGCCCTTCGTGCACCGACAGATAGGCGCCCACGCCGTGGCCGGTGCCGTGGTCGTAGTCCAGGCCCACTTGCCAGAGCGCATAGCGCGCCAGCGCATCGAGCTGCGAGCCGGTCGTTCCCAAGGGGAAGCGGGCGCAGGCCAGCGCGATATGTCCCTTCAGCACGCGCGTGAAGCGATCGCGCATTTCGGGCGTCGGCGTGCCGATCGCTACGGTGCGCGTGATGTCGGTCGTGCCGTCGCGATACTGGCCGCCCGAATCGACGAGGTAGAGGCTGCCCGGCTCCAGGGCACGTTCCGTGTCGGGCATGGCATGGTAGTGGACGATGGCGCCGTTGGGACCGGCGCCGGAGATCGTGTCGAAGCTGAGGTCGCGCAGGCTGCCCGTCTCCTGGCGCAGCGCCTGCAGGCGGTCCGATACCTCGATCTCGCGCAGGCGACGATGGGCCGATTCCCGCGCCAGCCAGCCAAGGAAACGGCTGACGGCCGCGCCGTCGCGGCGGTGGGCCGCGCGGATGCCCTCCAGCTCCACGGCGTTCTTGCAGGCCTTCGGCAAGGCCACGGGATCGACATCGCGGACCGGCTCGGCGCCGGCCGACCTCAGCCGGCTGGCGGCCCAGACCGGCGCCGTCGCCGTCTCGATCAGCACGCGCTTGCCGATCCTGCCCAGGAGGTCGAGAGCGGTGCCCAGCTCCTCGGTCGGCGCCAGGGTCACGGCATTGCCCAACCATGCCACGGTGCGCGCCGGCACCTTGCGACGATCCATGTAGAGATCGACGTGGCCGTCGGCGTGCAGCAGCGCGAAGCCCAGCGCGAAGGGGGTGCGCGGCACGTCGCCGCCGCGCACGTTCAGCAGCCAGGCGATCGAGTCCGGCGCGGTGATCAGCGCGACGTCCGCGCCCTTGGCCTTCACCGCCGCGCCGATGCGCTGCCGTTTCGATTCGCTGCTTTCGCCGGCGAACGCCTCCGGATGGGGGAAGACGGGCGCCAGCGGCGCCGGGGGCCTTCCCTGCCAAACGGCATCGACCGGGTTGGAATCGACCGGTACGAACATGCCGCCGGCGCGTTCGCAGGCGCGGGCGAACCGCTCGTGACCGTCGATGGTCTGCAGCCAGGGATCGAAGCCCAGCTTGCCGCCCTTCGGCAGGTTGGCCGCGATCCATGCATCCGGCGACTGCTCGGGGATCTGGTGGGGAACGAACGCGGCGGTGTCGACCTGCGATCGGACGGCCAGCGTATAGCGTCCGTCCACGAAGACGGCGGCGCGATCGGCCAGGACGATCGCCAGTCCGGCCGAGCCCCTGAAGCCGGTGAGCCAGGCCAGCCGCTGCGAACGGCGGGGCACGTACTCGCCCTGGTGCTCGTCGGCACGGGGAATGACGAAACCATCCAGCCCGCGGCGCCGGAGTTCCCGGCGCAGCGCCGCCAGCCGATCCGGCGGCGCCGGTGAGGCGTCCAGGCCATCGCCGGCCTGGGCCAAGGCGTTGCGCCAGGTGGTGAGTGCATGGGCAAGGGGGGTGTCTGCCTGCGGATCGACCAATTCGACCCATTCCGGGCCGGCCAGACCCTCGGGGGCTGCGGCAATCCCCTGCATCAGGGATTCGAGAGCGGCAGGATCCGGTGACTGGCCGCGCTGGCGCAGCAACTGCAGGACGTCGTCACGGGCAAAACTCATCGGAGGACCCTACGCAAGGGGAGAGGCGGAGGCAAACCTCGCAATTTTATTTCCTTCGCGACTGCGAAATGCATAGTTGGATATCGGCATGCGTGCAATGCATATCAGTCGTTCCGACGCTTCACTTATCGTTACTCTTCAAGGCTCTATATTTGCTTCTGTGCAGCGCAGCATTGGCTTTGCGATGCACAATAAGGAGATGAACATGATGTCCCAGCCCATCCAGACCTTTGAAAGTCTGACCAGCGAAACGATGCCGGCGGGGGGAAACGATGTCGTCAAGACGGTGATGACCTTCCAGGATCGTCAGATGCTCGAGCTGCGTGCCCGCTACGCGCGCGCCGAGATGTTGAGCAACCTCTTGGGAGATGCCATCGTGTGGATCGGTCGGCAGTACCGCCGGCTGGTCTCGACGATCAAGGCGGACTTCAAGCTGCGCAATGCCGAAAGCCAGCTCCATCGCATGAGCGATCGTGAACTGGCGGATATCGGGCTCGCGCGGGCGGAGATCCCCTTCGCTGTGCGCGAGAAGGTCGAAGGTATCGCCCCCGCGCTCGACAGCGTCACCCATACGGTCCCCGCGTCGAACGAGAACCTTCGTCGCGTGGCGTAACGTCAGTAGCGTAAGCGTACGCGTACGGGCCGGCGAAAGCCGGCCCTTTTTTTCGGCCGGGTTCCTGAGGTGCTTGGGCAGGATCGCTCTATCGGTCGAATCGCATCACCAGGGTGCGCCAGTCGGCGCCGCCGGTTTCCCGGTCGACATGCCGTTCCGGCACGAAGCCCTTGCGCCGGTAGGCCGCGACGATCTCGTCCGCCTGCTCGACCAGCAGGCCGCTCAGCACCACGCGGCCGCCCGGCCCCACCGCCGTCGCAAAGGAATCAACCAGCCCCAGCAGCGGGCCCGCCAGGATGTTGGCGACGATAAGATCGAATGGCCCGCGGGCCCGCACGACCGGATGGTCCAGACCCATCGCATGCACGAAGGTGCAGAGCTCGCCGACGCCGTTCAGCGCCGCATTCTCCTTCGCCACGTCCACGGCCTGCTCGTCGTTGTCGCCGCCCAGCACCGGCCGGCGCCATAGCTTGGCCATGGCGATCGCGAGGATGCCGCTGCCGCAGCCAACATCGACCGCGCTGGCCGTCTCGGCGGGGGCGAGCGTGGCCAGCATCTCCAGGCAGCCGCGCGTCGTCGCATGCGTGCCGGTCCCGAAGGCCATGCCGGCATCGATGCGCAGCCCGATCGTTCCGGATGGTTGTCCTTCGGCGGCATGCGAGGGATGGACCCAGAACGGACCCACCGCGAAAGGCTGGAAGGAGCGCTGGTTCTCGGCGACCCAGTCCCTGTCGGGCAGTTCCTCCCACCGCCAGCCGGCGCCAACCGCCGCCGCGACGACGGCCCTGTCGCCTTCGCCAAAGATCTCGATGCGCCATGGACCGGCGCGCGACAGCTCGCGGCTGGTCACCACGAAGCCGCTCTCGGAGAGGTGCTCGAGCGCCTGCTCGCGTTCCAGGCGCTCGGCGGCGGGGACGTCGAGCCAGGCCGTCCAGACGCTCATGCCGCCTCGATGAAGCTGTCCAGCACCTTCTTCGGCCCGGCCTTCTCGAACTCGATGTCGAGCTTGTTGCCGTCGACGGCAAGGATGCGGCCGTAGCCGAACTTCTGGTGGAACACGCGCTGGCCGACCGAGAGGTCCGGCTTGTCGCCCTCGACCGCGCGGCGGTCGTCGAACGTCTCGTCGCGCCAGCGCGTCCGCCCGCGGCCGGCCCGCATGCCGGTGACGCCGAGGCTCTCGTAGTCGAAGCCGCCGGCCTGTTCGCGCAGGCCGCGATGATGGCCGGCCGAGTAGGTCGCGTAGAGGCCGGCGTCGCTGCTCTCGGCGAGATCTGCGGTCGGCAGCTCGCGCAGGAAGCGCGACGGGATCGCCGCCTGCCACTGATTGAAGACGCGCCGGTTGGCAGCGAAGGACACGTAGGCCCGCTTGCGCGCCCGCGTCAGTCCCACGTAGGCCAGCCGCCGCTCCTCCTCGAGACCGGCAACGCCCTTGTCGTCGAGCGCGCGCTGGTTGGGGAACAGCCCTTCCTCCCAGCCCGGCAGGAAGACCGTGTCGAATTCCAGGCCCTTGGCGGCATGCAGCGTCATCACGCTGACCATGTCGCTGCCGGCGCGTTCGGCATTGTCGGTGAGCAGCGCCACGTGCTCGAGGAAGGCCGGCAGCGTGTCGAATTCCTGCAAGGCGTTGGTGAGTTCCTTGAGGTTCTCCAGGCGGCCTTCCGCCTCCGGCGACCGGTCGGCACGCAGCATGTCGGTGTAGCCGGATTCGTCGAGCATGGTCTCGACGACCTCGACGTGGTTTATGCCGTCGAGCATGGCGCGCCAGCGATCGAAGCTCTGCACCAGGTCGCCCAGCGCCTTGCGCTGGCGGCCCTTCAGCTCGTCGGTCTCGAGAGCCCGCCGGGTGGCCTCGAAAAGCGAAACCTTCTGCGCGCGCTGGATCAGCCGCAGCGTCCTGAGCGCCGATTCGCCGAGGCCGCGGCGCGGCGTGTTGTAGATGCGCTCGAAGGCCAGGTCGTCGTCGGGCTGCACGGTGACCCGGCAGTAGGCCAGCGCGTCGCGGATCTCCTGGCGTTCGTAGAAGCGCGGCCCGCCGATGACCCGGTAGGGCAGGCCCAGGGTGATGAAGCGCTCCTCGAACTCGCGGGTCTGGAAGCCCGCCCGCACCAGGATGGCGATCTGGCTGAGCGGGTGCTTGTCGCGCTGCAGCGCCTCGATCTCCTCGCCGATCGAACGCGCCTCCTCGTCGCCGTCCCAGACGCCACGCACGGAGATGCGCTCGCCCTCCCGCAGATCCGTCCACAGGGTCTTGCCCAGGCGGCCCTCGTTGTGCGCGATCAGGTGCGAGGCGGCGGCCAGGATATGCGGCGTCGAACGGTAGTTGCGCTCCAGCCGGACGATCGTGGCGCCGGGGAAATCCTTCTCGAAGCGCAGGATGTTGCCGACTTCGGCGCCGCGCCAGCCGTAGATCGACTGGTCGTCGTCGCCGACGCAGCAGACGTCGGGCGTCCCCTGGGCCAGCAGCCGCAACCACAGATACTGCGCCACGTTCGTGTCCTGGTACTCGTCGACGAGGATGTGGCGGAAGCGGCGATGATACTGCTCCAGCACGTCGGGATGCTTCTGCCACAGGGTCACGCAATGCATGACGAGGTCGCCGAAATCCACGGCGTTCACCTCCGCCAGCCGCTCCTGGTACTGGCGGTAGATGTCGGCAGCCTTGCCGCCGGCGAAGTCGCCGGCATCCTCGGCCGAGACCTTCTCGGGCGGCAGGGCACGGTCCTTCCAGCGCTGGATGATGCCGCTCAGGATGCGGGCCGGCCACTTCTTGTCGTCGATGCCCTCGGCCTGGAGGAGCTGTTTGATCAGCCGCGTCTGGTCGTCGGTGTCGAGAATGGTGAAGTTGCTCTTGAGGCCCACGAGTTCGGCGTGGCGGCGCAGCATGCGCACGCCGATGGCATGGAACGTGCCCAGCCACATCCCGTCGGCCGCGCCGCCGATCAGGCTGGCGACGCGGTCGAGCATTTCGCGGGCCGCCTTGTTGGTGAAGGTGACCGCCAGGATCTGTGAGGGGCGCGCCCGCCCGGTGATCAGGAGATGGGCGATGCGCGTCGTGAGCACGCGTGTCTTGCCGGTGCCGGCGCCGGCCAGCACCAGCAGCGGACCGCCCTCGTGGGTGACGGCGAGACGTTGTTCCTCGTTCAGCCCTTCGAGATGCGTCGTGGGCGCGAGCGCGCGACGCGCCGGATCGCGAGCCGCTGCGTCTCCGGCGGGCGGCACGGGATCGTCGGTGATTTCGAACGGATAGGCGGGGGGGGGCGCGAGAGGGCTTATAGAAAGACAAGACGCGCGCCGA
>Ga0182792_1000382_pt1 | contig 42888 bp, 33 predicted proteins | sample Passage237B_FD_130497 | JGI IMG/M metagenome (GOLD analysis project Ga0182792, IMG submission 130497) | Cellulose adapted compost microbial communities from Newby Island Compost Facility, Milpitas, CA, USA - Passage2 37B (version 2) (version 2) ...
GATTTCGTTATCCGCGGCCATGCGGTAGAGCACCATCGTGCTGGCAAACGCCGCGCTGAAAGGCAGCGCGTAGCCCAGCACGGTGGGAATGGTGTAAAGCAGCAGCTTGACCATCCCCACAGGCCCAAGCAGGTTGTCCATCAGAGGCTTGACCGTGGCGGCGAAGCCGATGACCAGCACCAGCACTGCCGTGGAAATCACCAGCAGCTTGAGCAGTTCTTTCAGGATGTAGCGATATAGCGTCCAGGGCATCGCAAAAGCGGTCCGGTCGGGCAATGGTTCAACCCCGAGCCATCCGTGGCCCGGAGTATCAGGCAGGTTCAATCATAGCAGGGCCAGAGGCCCTTTGCCTCAGTTTCCCGGTCGTGAAGCGATGACCTTCTTCTGAATGGCAATGAGCTTGCGGATGCCTTTGGCCGCCAGATCGAGCATGCGGTCCATTTCCTTGCGGGAAAACGCTTCGCGCTCCGCAGTGCCCTGGACTTCGACGAATCGGCCTCGGGAGTCCATGGCCACGTTCAGGTCGGTTTCGGCGCGAACGTCCAGCGGGTAGTCAAGATCGAGGGTGGGCACGCCATCAATGATGCCCACGCTCACCGCGGCCACCATACTCTTGATCGGGTCCTTCTGGATCAGCCCCTGCTCACGGGCCAGCGCCAGCGCATCCGCCAGGGCCACCATGGCACCGGTGATGGACGCCGTGCGCGTTCCGCCATCGGCGACGATCACATCACAGTCGCAGGTGATGGACAGGCCGGGCATCTTTTCCAGGTCCACCGCCTGGCGCAGCACGCGGCCGATGAGGCGCTGAATTTCCGTGCCTCGGCTGTCGGTCCCACGCTTCTTACGGCTCTGCGTGGAGCCGGGCAGCATGTTGTACTCGGCCGTCACCCAGCCCTGCGTGGGCGGCGCGCCATCTTTGGGCTTGAGGAACGGGGGCAGCTGGGTATCAATGCTGGCGGTGCACAGCACGCGGGTGTTGCCCTGCTGGATCATCACACTGCCGGCGGCGGCGGTGGGATAGCGTTCGATGGTCACCGACCGCAGCTGGTCGGCCTTACGGGTCCGGGTACGGGAAGAGGTAGTTTTTGTCATGGGTCAAAGCATAACACGTCTGGCCGCGTATGTGATTCTTCGGCCGTAATCCTTTGCTCCTGCTACACTATGCTTAGTATGCATAACGATCTTGACCGCATTCTGATCGACTCAAGCCAGATTGCCCTTCGCGTGAAGGAAGTGGCCAGCCAGATCGCGCGCGACCTGGCCGCCAACGGCGCGGACGATCCTTCCCGTCAGGGCAGGCTCACGCTGGTTCCCATCCTCACAGGCAGCGTCATCTTCCTGGCCGACCTGATCCGCCACATGCCCATGTTCATGCGCATCGAGCTGATCTCGGTCAGCTCCTACCCCGGCGTGCACACCACCCCGGGCAAGCTGCGGATCCTCACCGACCTCCACGCCCTGAACCTCAAGGGGCGTGATGTGCTGCTGGTGGATGACATTCTCGATTCAGGCCAGACGCTGGCCGCGGTGGCCCAGGCGCTCAAGGAGAAGGAAATCGCTTCACTTCGCACCTGCGTGCTGCTTCGCAAGCAGCGCGACAAGCCCCCGGCCATGGATGTGGACTACGCCTGCTTTGATATTCCCGACGAGTTTGTCGTAGGCTATGGGCTGGACTACAACGACTACTATCGCAACCTGCCTTACATTGCCACGTTGAAGCCACAAGCCATCCGCCGACATGCGGAGATGGGCGTATAAACGATGAAACAGCTGCTGGACCAACCCGTGCAGGCCGCCAAAGCTGCCCCTTCCCAAGGACGGGTTTCCGCCGAGGCTGATACGGAAACGCCCCCTTCCACGCCTGAGAACGCTCACGTGGCCACGATGCTCCCGCCTGATGTCATTCAGCCAGGCGAGCTGATCATCCTGCTGCTCAAGCCCAGCGCCTGGTTCATCCTGCTCGACAGCCTGCGATTCATCGCGGGCGTGGCGATTGTCGTCCTCCTGCTGCTCTGGCTCAGGCCGGCCGGTCTGGACAAGTATCTGGACCAGCGCGATCTGATCCTCTGCGGCATTGCCATTTCAGGCGTCAGGCTATTCTGGCAGTTCCTGGTCTGGCTCAGCCACGTCTACGTGCTGACCGACCGCCGCATCGTCCGCGTGCAGGGTGTGCTGCGTGTGCATGTGTTTGAAACATCCCTCAAGCAGATTCAGCACACCGTGGCGTACTTCTCCATCCGCGAGCGACTCTTCGGCCTGGGCAGCATCGGCTTTGCCACGGCCGGGACTGATCGCGTGGACGCCTGGTGGCGCATGATCGCCAATCCGCTGGAAGTGCATCGCATCATCGGCCAGACGCTCAGCCGCTATCGCTGAATCATCCCGCAGGGCTGAACGTTCAACCGCATCTCCACCCGGGGGCTGTCATGTATCAACTGGTCCAGGTGGGTCAGAGATCACTCAAGGAACGCCAGTGCATTCTGCAGGAACTCAGCCTTTTCTTTAACAAGCCTCAGCTGCAGGCCTGGGATCTGTATTGCGCCCACAGTTTCATGCTGCCTACCACGCTTCATGACTTGATTGATGCGTATGAATTTACAATTCGGGCGTATGTGCAGGACATTCACGCGATTACTCGACTGCCCTATCAGCTGGCTCGTCAGATCGACATGCCTCCTGTTTACCATGATCCTTCCCGATCCAGGATGATGTCCATCTACAAGGTGGATTATCTCTGGTGGCTTCAATCCTTGATGTGTTTGAATCAGGAACTGCTCTTCACTGATTGTGCTTATGACGATGCTGCCTGGGTGTGGATGATGAACGTCGCCGAATCCTTTGGGCTGGACAACTGGCGTTCGATCACAAGCATTGAGCGGCCGCACGAAAGAGAATTTTCATTTGTCACCCACGACAGCCCGATGGCTGATGCCCTGGGCAAGCCTCAAGACCTGCGGTTCTGGAAGGTGCTGAAAACCGACAGAAAGACTCAGCCTCTGGCGGAAAGCTCTCTGGAACGTAAGCCCTGCTGAGCCTGTCGTGAAATGAAAGTCAGGGAATGCGGGCGACAGGAATCGAACCTGCACGGGTTGCCCCACGAGAACCTAAATCTCGCGCGTCTGCCAATTTCGCCACGCCCGCAATGCGTGATCCGAGGCATCATCATAAGCACAATTCCCAGCCCCTGCCATGAGGTAATAAGTACTGGTGTTCATGCCTGTTTTGAAGGTGGTTTTTACTTGTGTGACGTGTGGGATATTCGCTTCTGTCACTCGGGCAAGCCCCGTTTTCGTCATCCCCGCACAGGGAGGGGCTGTATCATCAGTGCCTCAATGCATGGGCTCTTCGCAAGATCCGTGGATGCCTGCTTTCGCGGGCATGACGGTGGGAGGTATGACGGAAGGAGAGATGGCGGAAGAAGACGCAGCACCTCCATCCCAGCATCACGCAGATCATTTCACCTCCCTGCTGCATTGCCCTTACCTCCCCCACCCTTGGCCACTTGCGGTAAACTGTCTGGTCCAATGAGTGCAAATCCTTTTGAAATTCTCGGTCTGCCGGTGAGTTTTGATGTTGATGCATCGCAGCTGCAGCGCAAGCTCGCGCAGCTGGCGGCGGAGCATCATCCTGATCGCTTTGTCGACCCGCTCGACCAGGCCGATGCAGCAGACCGCCTGTCGGCCATCAACCAGGCGCATCGTCAGATCCGCGATCCGCTCTCCCGCGCTCAGGTCATGCTCAAGCTGCTGGGCAAAGGTGTGACCCTCGATGAGAAGGCGCTGCCTCCCACCCTGCTGATGGAGATGATGGAAATCCGCGAGGAAATGGAAGAAGCCATCGCCAGCAGCGACCAGCCCACGCTCGACAGGCTCAGGCAATGGGCCAGCGACCAGCAGACCGAGCACCTTCAGCAGCTCTCGAGTCTGCTGAGCCAGGCCCAGGCAGCTGACGGCTCGGAGCAGGCCAGGCTGATCCAGCAGGCCCAGATCGAGCTCAATACCCTGCGATATTTCGCTCGCATGCTTGAGCAGATGCCCCCCGCCTCCTGATCAGAAACCACAAGCCGATTTACAGCTTCCAGTCTCCCTGAGGCTGCGGATTTGACATTTTTATAGGAACCACTTACCTTTTCTTGTCGAACCAATCCTATGTATACATTTAATTTAACCTGATGCCTTGTCATTCAGGGTAATGAATCGTAGGTTTCTACATCCAGCCTCTGAGGCCGCGGCTGGTGACCCATTTCCAATGGGGGGAGGAAGAGCTGCCTTATCCAGGGCATTTCCGATGACAAGCTCGTTCGCTTGTCCGGAAGTGCACCACACCACCGGGTTTCAGTCATGTACTCTGCTGCAGGTAAGTCGTTGGCCGCTGTTGCGGCCGCATTGGTGTCCATTTTCTCATTCCAGCCCACAGCCCAGGCGGCCACGCTCGCCCAGGGCTACAACGCGTTCATCTTCGGGGATTTCACGACCCAGAGCAGCGACGTGGAAGGTCGCCTGGCCGTCGGTGGCAATATGAACGTCACCAGCTACTCCGTGGGTGACAAGATCACCGACAAAGGCGGAACCACGCTGGTGGTCGGCGGAAACCTCACCTGGGGTGATGGCCAGGTCTATCATGGCAATGCCCTGGTCGGTGGCACTTACACCGGTCCGAACAACCTGATCGAAGGCTACAGCGTCTACAGCAACTACTCGCCCCTGCCTGTCGATTTCGACAAAGAAAAAGAAACCCTGCTGGAGCTTTCCGAGCAGCTGGCCAACCTCGCGGCCAACGGCTCCGTCAGCAAGCTTTACTCCACGGTCGACCTCGTGGGCAACCTCAACCCTGAATTCCAGGTGTTTGATGTCGATGGCAGCCTGCTGTTGTCCAACTACTCGGGCATCAAGCTGGACACCTCGTCGATCCACGAAGATGCGACGGTGATCGTCAACATCAGCGGGACTGACCTGGATTTCATGAACGGGCTTGACGGCTTTACGTCCATCCGTGAACGCGTGATCTTCAACTTCTACGAAGCCACCACCCTGAACATCGGCAGCATCGCGGTCCAGGGGACGGTGCTGGCCCCCTACGCCACCATTGAGCACAACTGGGGCGTAATCTGGGGTCAGGTGATCGCCGAGAACTATTACTCGAGCGTTCAGGTGAACCACATTGCCTTCAATGGCAAGCTGCCCCCGCCGCCCGACAAGCCTGAACTGCCCCCGCTCCTGCCTCCTCCTGAGGAGCCCGAGCATATCAACCCCAACCCCGAGCCTGCCAGCGCCGCGTTCCTGATGCTGGGCGCTGCAGCCGCCGCGGTTGCCTGCCGTCGCCGTCGGTAATGAAATGATGATCAACCGTCAGAATTCCCTCTGACGCGTCTAAAAAGGTCGATTCGCAGCCCTCCATGCGAGTTGACCTTTTTTCATGCGCGCATGGGGTGGGATTCAGAGGAGGGGAGAGGAGATAAGACCCAGGCATGCAATGCCTGGGCTTTGATGCTGGGGATGGAACGTGAACTTTGAGGTGTGAGCTTCGTGCGGTGGAGACTGGGGGGAGGTAGGTGCGTCGGGATGTCTGAAATGCACCTTCCCCCAACACAAAAAAACAAAAAACCCCGTGCGTGGAGCACAGGGTTTCGTGTTTGCAATGCGGTCGAAAGGAGTCGAACCTTCACGGGGTGTTGAGCCCCACTAGGACCTGAACCTAGCGCGTCTGCCAATTCCGCCACGACCGCAGCGGGCAGGAGAGGAAGTGTACGGAATCGGGCAAAAGAGTCAAGCCCGCCCCTTGAGAATCACCCCATAAGGCCGCATCCGGCCCGATTCGGACGGGTTATCCACAATATCAGGCTTCCGGGCCCGCTTTATCCCATCCAAGCCTTTGGGAAGTACAGACTTCGATTCATTGCTTTGACCTTTGATTTCCCTACAATCACCCTCGACCAGCCCGAAGCCTGTTGATGTGGTGAGCCCTGTCATGACGTCCCCCCTTTATCTCCCCTACCGCCTGGATCAATGGCGAGGCTGGGTCCGTCAGGACTGGGCGACGATCCTGCAGCAGCATGACCCCATCACCTGGCTGGAATCTCAGCCACGGGAACTGGTGCGCGATCATCTGTCGCGCAAGGTCTACAGGGTGGACCATCCCCAGGCGACGATCTTCTTCAAGGACATCCGCGGCCTGAACGAACGCAGCATGCAGAAGCCAGGCCGATGGGTGGATGTGCTCAAGTGGCAGCTTCGCCCCTCGCGAGCCCTGGCGACGCTCAAGGTCAGCAGGCAGCTGCTCGACGCCGGCCTGCTCTGCCCGGCTCCGATTCTCGCCGCCCGCTGCTACGCCGGCCGACAGACCCGCGATGTGTTCCTCAACGACGCCATTACCCTGCCAACGCTCGGCTCGATGCTCAAGCAGGCCGGCGACCACGACCAGCGCATCGCCATCATGAAGCAGGTGGCCATTCACATCGCCCAGTTGCATGACAGGCGATTCATCCACGGCGATCTGCTGCCTAACAATCTGCACGCCAGTGACGATCTGAAACAGCTTTACTATCTCGATAACGACCGCACGCGCCTCTGGCCTGTCCCCCCGCCCAGCTGGCTGATCCGTCACAATCTGGCCCAGATGGCCTACAGGCTGATGGCCTTTGAGCATGAGCCTGTGGCGCTGGCGTTCCTCCATGCCTACGGGCAGGCCCGAAGCTGGGGTGAGGGTCGCACGCAGCGATATGCACGCATGGTGATGAAAGCCGTGCATAAACGGATGATCCGTCAGCCGGTGAATCCCGCGTCACGTATAATTCCCCAGAGCCCGCACGTCTCCTGACTCCCAGCAGACCGGGTGAGCCTCCAGATTGACTCATCAGGAAATTGACATGTCCAGCGATGATCAGGTTTCTCAGCAGCTTCAGCAGACAATCGACCGCTATCGCGAGCGCTATGACAGCAAGCCCACCTGGGCTGCGGTGGCGCCCGGGCGTGTGAATCTCATCGGCGAGCACACCGACTACAACGACGGCTTTGTGATGCCCATGGCCATCACGCGCCAGACCATCATCGTCGCCGGCCCTTCCTCGGAGCCTTCGCGCATTCTCATCGCCAGCTCCTCGCAGGATGACACGGCCGTGTTCGATCTGAACTCGCCACTCACCCCCGGCGACCCGGCGTGGGCCAACTACGTCAAGGGTGTCATCGCAGGCTGCATCGAGCATGGCCTGTCGCCTCAGGGCTTCAAGGGCATGATCGACACCACCGTTCCGCTCGGTGGCGGGCTGTCGTCCTCGGCGTCGCTGGAAGTGGCCACCGCCACGCTGGTCGAAGCCATCACCGAAAAATCGCTCGACGGCGTGACCAAGGCCCTGATCTGCCAGAAGGCCGAGCACACCTTCGCCAACACGCCCTGTGGCATCATGGACCAGTTCATCTCCACGATGGGCCAGGCCGACCACGCCATGCTGCTTGACTGCCGCTCGCATGAAACGCAGATGGTTCCGATGACCGATCCGTCCATTGCGGTGCTGATCATCAACAGCAACGTCAAGCACAACCTCTCAGGCGGCGAATACGCCCAGCGTCGCAGCCAGTGTGAAACCGCCAGCAGGGTGCTGGGTGTCAAAGCCCTGCGTGACGCCACGCTCGAGCAGCTCAATGCCAATAAGGCGAAGATGGATGATGTCACCTTCCGCCGGGCCCGCCATGTGATTGGCGAAAACGATCGCACCGTCACTGCCGCCCAGGCCGCCCGCGAGAACAACTGGCAGCGCTTCGGTGAGCTGATGTACGACAGCCATCGCTCGCTTCAGCACGATTTTGAAGTCAGTTGTGAAGAACTCGATCTGCTGGTGGAACTGGCTGGTAAAATCGGCCTGGCCGGTGGTGTGTATGGCTCGCGTATGACGGGTGGCGGCTTTGGTGGCTGCACGGTCAGCATCGTGCGGGCTGACAAGGCCCAGCAGATTCAGGATGCCATCACCACTGCGTACAAAGCAAAGACCGGGATTGATCCGATCGCCTTTGTCACCCAGGCCGCGCAGGGCGCCAGGATCCTCTCGATCTGACCATCGAACTTACCCCGTCAAGGCTGACGGGTCGTCTGCCCAACCTTCTGCCAAAGGGTTCCCCCATGGATGGCGGGCAATCAACCTCCCCTGTGTCTGAACCGGTCATCTACCTCAATGGCCAGTTCATCCCCCGGTCCCAGGGCAGGGTCGACGTTGAAGACCGAGGCTTCGTCTTCGCCGACGGCGTGTACGAAGTCGTACGCTACTACTGGGGTAAGCCGCTGGCGATGGATCTGCACGTCCAGCGGCTGCGACGCAGCCTGGCGGCAGTGCGCATCGAAGCCGATGCGTTTGTCGAGAATCTTCAGAGCATCTGCGATCAGCTGATCCATCAGAACGCTGTGCCTCACGCCAGCATCTACATTCAGGTGACCCGAGGCAGCGCGCCGCGCAATCATGTGATCCCCCAGGGCATCAGGCCTACCGTCATGGCCATCGCCAGCAAAGCCTATGACATCGACACCGAGCCTGCCCCCCGCCGCGTGAAAGCCACCACTGAGCCCGATCTGCGATGGGCCCGCTGCGATATCAAATCGCTCATGCTGCTGGCCAACATTCTGGCCAAGGCCCAGGCCCACGACCGCGATGCGAACGAAGCCATCCTCCACCGCCAGAACGTGGTCACCGAGGGCAGCTCCACCACCGTGTTTGTCGTCCGCCTGGGCAAGCTCTGGACCCACCCGGCCAATGAAATGATCCTCGACAGCATCACCCGCAAGCTGGTGCTCCAGCTGGCCAGCGAGCTGAACCTGGATGTCATCGAACAGCCTGTCACCGTCGATGAACTGCTCACCGCCGACGAGGTGATGATCTGTGGCACCACCACCCACGTGGCTGCGGTGACGCATATCAACGACAAACCCATCGGTCAGGGGCAGGCCGGCCCGATCACCTCAAAGCTCTACAGCGCTCTCACGGACCTGATCCGATCTAGGTGTAAACCCTGATCTTTCCAATAAAGCAGACCTGGTTCGGTCATGACACCGGGTTTCGGCTCCCCACTACCCTTATCAGGGGTTATGATATACGCGTTGAAATTGGAGGGAGCCACCAGGCACTGATGCGCTGCTCAGGGTCTGTCTGCCTGTCCCTGTTTTTATTCTGATCTTCCGGATGTCCAAGTCTGTCACGTCAGCTACTGGCTGTCGATCCAGGAGCATCTGGTAGACAAGAAGTAAGTCCGCCGTTTCCAACAGGAAAGTCCACCATGCTGCGACGCTTGATCGACGCTACCGGTATGAGCCGTACTCTCAAGTCCCTGGCCGGGAACAGCCGGGGAGCTTCTGCTTCGGGCAGTGGCATGGAAGCGCTTGAGCCTCGCGTGCTGCTTTCGTCCACGATCGACTGGGACAACACGCAGAACCATTTGGACCCCAACGCCGCGGTCGTGGTCGATGTGTCGCAGGATGACGACGCGCTGGGCACGAACAATCAGATCCTGGATGTCGATCTGGTGAACATCACCGGCTCGCTCAATGAATCCAAGCTGCCTGTTGCGGTCATCGCCGGCGCCAGCAAGAAGATCACGTTGCCTGTCACGGTCACCAACAACAGCAATCTCAAAGTTCCCAAGAACACGAAGATCAACATCACCATCTACGCCCGCCCTGCCGACGCGGAGGATGACAGCCAGGATGTGCTGCTGACCACGCTCACCAGCAAGAGCATCTCCGATCTCAAAGCAGGCAAGAGCAAGACCTTCACCGCCAGCATCACCATCCCCGCTGATCTTCCGGAAGACAGCTACCGCCTGGTGGTGGTGATTGATTCGAGCGATGTGCTGGAAGAATCCAGCGAGCTGGATAACGAGCTGATCACCGAAGCGAGCATCATCGTCGCTGAGCCTTTCGTGAATCTCACCGGCTTGATCAACGAAGGCAAGGTTCCCCCTGCGGTTGTTTCCGGGGCAAGCCCGAAAGTCACGCTGCCTGTGACGATCAGGAACGAAGGCAACGTCAGCGTCGCCAAGAACACGAAGATCGCCATCACGATCGTGGCCCGCCCTGCCGACGCGGTGGATGACAGCCAGGACGTGGTCATCACCACGGTGCTCAACAAGAGCATCTCAGGCCTGCAGGCAGGTAAGAGCAAGACCTTCTCGCTCAGCTTCAAGCTGCCCGCCGACCTGGCGGAGAACGAATACACGCTGGTGGCGCTGATCGATTCCCAAAACGCAGTGGTCGAATCGGACGAAACCGACAACGCCCTGCAGGGCCAGTCGATCATCACCGTGGCCGACCCGTTTGTGAATCTCTCACTGGCCATCAATGACGCCAAGCTTCCCGCCAGCCAGGAACTGGGCTCCAGCCCGCGCGTCACGCTGCCTCTGATCATCCGCAACGAAGGCAACGTCGCCATTGCTTCCAAAACCACCGTGGTCGTGCAGATCTACGCCCGCCCCGACTGGGCTGACGATGACAGCTACGACCTGCTGGTGGCGATGGTCGAGAATGTCAGCGTGGGTGGCCTGAAAGCCGGCCAGAGCAAGGGCATCAAGATCAGCTTCAATCTGCCCAACTTTGAAGAACTGGGCGGCTACACGCTGGTGGCCGCGGTCGATGGTGAAAACCAGGTTGAAGAATCCAACGAGGACGACAACACCGCCGAGGGCACGAAGGTCATCAACCTCACCCTGGCCCCGCGCGATCTGACCGTGACCGCCGATGGCAGCAAACTGCCTGTCTCCGGGGTGGCCGGCTCCAAGACGAAGCTGACGCTGCCTGTCACGGTTACCAACGTGGGCACCAAGGCTCTTCCGCTGGGCCAGGTGATTCAGATCAAGATTCGCGCCGTCAATGGCGATGCTGAGCCCATCACCGTCTGCATCTTCAACGAAGCTATCGTGTCAGGCCTCAAAGCCGGCGCGTCCAAGACCTTCAACCTCAGCTTCGCTCTGCCTGCTGACGATCGCTGGATCGATGGTCAGTCCTACAACTTCGAAGTGATCGTCGACTCCTGCTACGTCGTGGCTGAATCTGACGAAGACAACAACACCTTCATCACCGAAGAATCGGTGATCATCACCCGCCCGGGCATCAACATCTCGGGCAGCATTAATGAACAGCATCTGCCTGAGCATGTCGTCTCGGGGACAGGTGAAAGCATTCTGGTCCCTGTGACGGTCATCAACACGGGCACGACCAGGCTCGAAAACAACCAGAAGATCAACATCCACGTCGTAGCTCGTACGAACGACAACCCCGAAACCGATATCGTTGTTGGCGAGCTTTACGATCTGGACATCAGCCGACTGGCCGTGGGCGAGTCGAAGACCTTCAACGCCTACATCACGCTGCCTCTGCAGCTTGAAACGTCATCCGACGTGCGCCTGGTGGTCATTCTCGACTCGGGCGACGACCTGATGGAAATCAACGAGGAAGACAACTACATCTTCTCGGGTCTGCTTGATGTCACCCAGGGCGTGCAGGATCTGGATGTCACCTTCAGCGACGAATCCGGCCTGGATGCTGAAGTTATTGAAACCGTGACCACCAACGCCCTGACCTTCAAGCTGACACTGACCAACACGGGCACGGCTCTGATTGGCAACAGCGTGTTTGCTTCCATCAAAATCTACGCCCGCCCCGCCGGCGCAGATGATGACTCGAGCAATGTGCTCATCACCACACTCAGCAGCGTGGATGTGAGCAATTTGGCGATGGAAGAATCGGTTGAGCTGACCGTCAGCAATCTTGACCTGAGCACCCTTGAAGCAGGCCAGTACTACCTGGTGGCCGTGATCAATGATGAAGTGCTCACCGGCTCCACGAATGACAACAACCGGGCCATTTCGCTTGGCACGTTTGAAGTCCTCGAAGCCGTCAAGGACATCTCGGTCAGCATCGGAACCAACACTGCCCCCACCGGCCAGATCATCGAAACCAGCGGCCAGAAATCCTCACTCACCTTCAACCTCACCAACGAAGGCAATGTGTCCACCGTTTCAGGTGACACCATCGGCGTGAAGGTGGTGGCCCGCCCGGTCGATGCCATGGATGACTCGCAGGATGTGGTGATCTACACCAACACCGCCTACAGCGTCAGTGGCATAGCTGCCAATGGCAACAAGAGCGTCACCCTCAGCAACCTGGACTTCTCGGTGCTTGAGCCCGGCCAGTATCAGGTCATTGTGCTCATCGATGACGCAGACCTGCTTCGCAGCAGCGATGACAACAACACTGCGGTCTACAACGAAACGCTGACCATCATCGAAGCCGACATGGACCTGTCGGTGAGCGTCGCCTCGATCAATGTCCCACAAGGCTACGCCGAGGGTAGCAGCGACAAGGCCAGCATCTCCGTGAAGGTCGTCAACAATGGCAACCTCAAGATCCCTGCTTCCACCACGGTCACCGCAGCGGTCTATGCCCGCCCGGCCGGCGTCACGGATAACGATACGGATATCCTGCTCGTCTCCCCGGCTTCGCTGGATGTCAGTGCTCTGGCAGTCGATGGCAACAAGACCCTGACGATCAGCAACCTTGATCTTTCCGGCCTGGGCCGGGGCGAGTATGTCTTCGTGGTCGTCCTGGATGACTCAAGCCTGCCCCAGGCGGACAGCACCAACAACGAAGCCATCTCCAGCCAGTCCTTCGCGGTGGAAGCCTACGGCGCTGACCTTGAAGTGACGCTCACTGGCGTGAACCTCGAGAACATCTATCAGGGTGAAGGCAGCGGCGAAAACCGCCTGCATGTGGTGCTCACCAACGTCGGCGAACTGGCGGTTGGCGTAGAAACCACTGTCACCATCAGCCTCTACGCCCGCCCCGTGAACCAGGGTGGTGAGGATTACCTGATCGGTGAATATGACATCGATATCAGCCTGCTCACCCCTGGCGATTACGTGGACACGCTGCTCAACGACCTGTTCCTCTCCGAACTGCCCCCAGGAACCTATAACTTGGTGGCCCGTGTATACGACGGCGACTTGTCAGGTGCGGAAACCTACAACAATGAAGCCGTAACCACCCAGAGCTTCACGGTGCTGACCTATAGTATTGGTGTGTGATACAGCAGACCGGCCTGCATGATTCGCATGGGCTGATGCTGCAGGACCGGATAAGCCGATAGCGATTGACTGCCTTTACCCTGATGCGGGGTATGGGTGATAAGAACGGGATAGAAACGCAAGGCCGTGGGGATGCCGCCCGCGGCCTTGTTCTGTCCATGTGTACAGGCCTGCGTCTCACACGGGGCCAGTTAAACTGCGTATGATGGTAGATCTATGGCTAATGTTCATCCTTCGTCTTTCGTCGATCCCCAGGCCCAGCTGGCTGACGATGTTCAGATCGGCCCGTGGTGCAGCATTGTGGGCGACGTGCGCATCGGCCCGGGCTGCATCATCATGGAACGCGTGAGCCTCAAGGGCCCGCTGACCATCGGCGCTCATAACGTCATCTACCCCAACTGCTGCATCGGCCTGGAGCCGCAGGATCGTAAGTTCGACCCCCACACCCCCGGGGCCGGGACGATCCTTGGCGATCACAACGTCCTGCGCGAAGGGGTCACCATCCACCGCGCCACCCAGAGCGTCCCTACCACGCTGGGCAACTACAACATGCTCATGGCCAACAGCCATCTGGCGCATGACTGCATCGTGGGCAACTACTGCACTTTCGCCAACAGCTGCCTGCTGGCAGGTCATACCATCGTCAGCGATCAGGTGATCATGTCAGGCCACACCGGCTCCCACCAGTTCTGTCGCATTGGCAGGATGGCCATGGTCAGTGGCAATATTGCGACGTTTGAAGACATCCCGCCTTTCTGCGTGATGGCCGCGCCGCGTGCAATCACCGGATTGAACCTGGTGGGTCTGCGCCGCGCGGGTCTGCGTGAGCATATCAACCCGCTCAAGCAGGCTTTCGATATTTTCTTCCGCCAGCATCACACCCGCCCGGTGGCGGTAGCGATGCTTGAAGAACAGCTGGCAGGCGATCCGCTGTGCGTCGAGTTCACGGATTTCGTCCGCCAGCCTTCCCGTCGTGGGATTACCAAGGGGCTGGATCGAAAGGGCATGCCCATTCAGGATCTATGCGATTGATCAGCCCCGGCCGGGGGTTCGTTGAATCCAGATGTACAGCGTTCTAAGATTCTGAATCGGCAGGCGACAGGCAATGCCCCGCCCCGGAGCCCCAAGCCCCCGGGTATGTAGAAGGGAAGCCCATGAACAAGCGAAAATGTGACAAGTGTGACCAGCCCGCCACGCATCATTCGGTGGAGATTCTCAAGGGTGCCAAGATCGAAAAGCACCTGTGTGATCTCCACGCCGGCGAAGAAGGCCTGGCGATCAAAGCTGTCCATACCCCCATCAATGAACTGCTGACCCACTTCGTCAAGCTCCACAGCGGCGCCCCCGCCGCCCGGCCTGACAGGCAGTGCAGCAGTTGTGGTCTGAACTTTTCCCAGTTCCGCGCCAGCAGTCTCCTTGGCTGCCCGCACTGCTACGAAGCGTTTGAAAACCAGCTCAAGCCCATGCTCGAACTGGCTCACGATGGTGGCGATCATCATGTGGGTAAGGTTCCGCTGCGTGACGATGCCATTGAACGTGGCGAACAGCTTCAGCTGCAGGTCATGAGCATGCGCAAGCGACTGGCGCAGGCCGTGGCCAGTGAAGATTACGAACTGGCGGCGACGCTGCGCGATCAGATCGGGCGTCTTCAGGAGCAGCAGCCATGAGCTTTGGCAACATCACCCAGCACGCCGGTGAATGGCTCCGTGGCCAGGGCCCGCAGAGCGATATCGTGATCTCCTCACGCATCAGGCTCGCCCGCAATCTGGCCGGGTTCTCCTTCGTCAACCGCGCCGACGTGGTGGAACAGCGCGATGTGCTGGACCGCTGCCGACGTGAAATCACCGATCGCCTGCCCGATGGTGAAGTGATCTGGGTCGATCTGAATCAGAGCACGCCGCTGGACAGGCAGATCCTTGTCGAGCGTCATCTGATCAGCAACCAGCATGCGAAGTCCAAAGCCGAGCTGCCTCGCGCGGTGGCCATCGGTGCGGATGAAACCTTCGCCATCATGGTGAATGAAGAAGACCATCTGCGCATCCAGGTGCTGCGCAGCGGCATGCAGCTGGCCGAGGCGTTTGAGCAGATCAACCGCATGGATGACACGCTGGGCCAGCATCTGAACTACGCCTTCTCGAAGAAGCTCGGTTACCTCACGGCCTGCCCCACCAATGTGGGCACGGGCATCCGCGTGAGCGTGATGCTTCACCTGCCTGCGCTCAAGCTCACCGGCGAAATTGAGAAAGTGAAACGCGCCGCCAAGGACCTGCATCTGGCTGTGCGCGGCCTGTTTGGTGAAGGCTCGGACGCGCTGGGCGACTTCTATCAGATTTCCAATCAGGTCACGCTCGGCCGCACGGAGCTGGAAATCCTGGCTGACTTCCAGCACTCGATCGTCCCGCAGATCATCGCCTACGAACAACAGGCCCGCGCGGCTCTGCTGCGTGACAGGCCTGCCCAGCTTGATGACCGCATCTGGCGCGCCTGGGGCACACTCACCAACGCCAGGCAGCTGGGGACCGAAGAAGTGCTTACCCTGCTCTCTCACCTGAGACTGGGCATCAACATGGGTCGCATCGATAAGACCGATGTGGCCACGCTCAACCAGATGCTGCTGCTCTCACAGCCTGCGCATCTGCAGCGGCTGTGTGGTAAGGAAATGGATCAGGCCGAACGCCGTCAGGCCCGGGCGACGCTCATGCGTCAGAAGCTTGGCTTTGCATAAGCGTGTCACTGAGGACGCGCTTCTCATGAATTGTTTTTCACGTAATCAACTGAAAAACAAGGAAAATATAAGAAAAAATTTACCCGCGATATCTCATCGAATTTGTTGTCTTTTCGCAGACCCGTTCAGTATGATGCAATGGTGACGCGGAATTCGACAATGAGTTTGAATCATCTCTGTCGTGTCGAATCCTCTCCAAGGACTGCTGTTCACGAAAGGAGTTGAATATGGGATTACGCCAGAACATTCTGACGGACCCCGTGTCAGAACTTGATCTGCGCAAAATTGCGACGGTCAAGCCTGACACCACGGTGCGACAGGCTGTCGCCACCATGCGCGAACACCAGCTCGGCTGTGTGATCGTCGTCGACAGTCTGGGCAAGCCGATCGGTAAGTTCACCGAAAGGCAGGTCACCAAGCTGCTGCTGGATGACACCTCAAAGCTGGACGAGCCTATTAAAAATCACATGCTCACCTCAGCCGATCCGGTTCGTGACACGGACTCCATCGCAGGCATGGTCTCGAAGATGCAGGTGGGCAACCTGCGCTTCATCTGCGTGACCAATGCCCAGGGCAAAGCCACTGCACTGGCCGGGCAGAAGAGTCTGATGGAATACATCGCCGACCACTTCCCCCGTCAGATCAAAGTGCAGCGCATGCGATCCAAAATCTTCATGGATGAAAGGGAGGGTGCCTGATGAAACGCAAACGACGAGCTGCCCCGCCTGGTGAATTTCACGATCCGCTGTCGAACTATGAAGAACCGCAGTTCGACGACAACCTCGAACGTTCACTGCTTCAGGATGTCATTTCTGAAGTGATGACATATCAGCCTTACAAGACCATCGCCGACCATGCCACGGTCGAGCAGGCCATGCAGATGATGGCCGAGCTGGAAATCGCCTGCGTCATGGTCACCCACGATGACAAGCTGGTGGGCGTGTTCTCCGAGCGTGACGTCATCAACAAGGTCTCGGAAAACTTCCGGGCCGTGAAGGACAAACCCATCAGCGAATTCATGACGCCCGACCCCATCGTGGTGCATGAGTCCGACTGCCCGGCCAAGGCCATCAACCAGATGGCCATCGGCGGCTTCCGCCACATCCCGGTGCTGACCGTCGACGAACGTATCGCCGGCATGCTCGGCCCGCAGCGTGTGGTGAAGTACGTCGAAAAATTCCTGCACGAATCGTGATGCCAGCAGCATCGCTGTGATTGATACCGCACAACAGACACACAGCCTCCGCGAGTATGACTTGCGGGGGCTGTGGTGTTTCAGGGGGAGGGAGCTGGTGATGCTGCAGGATGGCCGCAGGGATCTACAAGCCCTATCTCCTTAGAGCTTTCCTCGCGGCCATGAGAGCGTTCACTCCCCCTTCTCTTCCAGCCACTTCACCGCTTTTTTCTGCGGGTTGGGCAGAGGCAGATCGGTCAGGTCTTTGAGATTGCGCCAGGCGGAAGCAGGTGTCGCTTCCTTCGCACGCTTCCCGGCCAGCTGGCTTTTCCAGAGGATGAAGGTGATGGTCTTGTGCGTGGTCTGATGCGTGAAGCGGCCGACTTCCTCCAGCCCTGTCACACTCAGCCTGCGGGTCTCCTGCAGCCAGCCCTGCAGACCCGCAGTCGGATTGTCGGCGTCCAGATCAGGATCCTCCGCTGTAGGCAGCTGCCACATGTTCGACCACAGACCTGTCGCGGGGCGCTGCTCAAAGTACCACTGGTCCCCTGCCTGCACCGCCAGGATGTGATGCTGAACCTGCGCGGGCTTCTTCCGCTCGACCTTCACAGGCAGCGACTCCACCAGCCCCTGCTGTCTGGCCTGGCAAAGGTCATTCACCGGGCAGATCAGACACTGAGGCGAACGAGGCGAGCAGACCATCGCTCCCAGTTCCATCATCGACTGATTGAAATCCCCCGCGGCATCTTCCGGAACCAGCAGCGCGGCCAGCTGCCAGAGGGCTTCCTTCACCGCAGGCTCATCAGGCGACTGTGTGATGGCGAAGATGCGGGCCAGAATGCGAACCACGTTGCCATCGACAATCGGAGCGGGCTGGCCATAGGCAATCGACGCGATGGCCCCGGCGGTGTAGCGGCCTACACCGGGCAGCTGGAGCAGTTCCTCGACTGTCCGGGGGACCACGCCCCCATGATCGGCCACGATGGCTTTGGCGGCGGCGTGGAGGTTCCTGGCGCGTCGGTAGTAACCCAGCCCCTGCCAGAGCGTCAGGACCTGCTGTTCGGACGCCCGGGCCAGGTCCTGAACCGTGGGCAGCGCATCGATGAACCGATGGAAGTAGGCAATCACCGTCGCCACCTGAGTCTGCTGGAGCATGGCTTCGGAGACCATCACGTGATAGGCGTCGGGCTTCTGTCTGCGCCAGGGAAGGTCGCGGCGGTGCTTGCGATACCACATCAGCAGCTGGCTGCGGATCTGCTCCACCCGTGAGGCATCGGGCATGGCGATCACCCCGGCGGGCGATACAGCAGTCCGGGCGGATTTCCTTGGACGGGTGGTTTTCTTCATCTGCGGGGATTTATAACAAAAAACCAGGGCAGGCCTGTACAATAAGCCTTGTCCATTGATTGATTCCATGAACAGGAACCCCAGCGATGGCTTCCCACCGTCTGACGTTACCTGCGACGCGTGAATCGCTCACGCACAAGTTCCAGATTCAAGGCCACGAAGGCTATCTGACCATCGGCCTGTTCGAGAACGGCCTGCCCGGCGAAATTTTCATCAAGATGGCCAAGGAAGGCTCCACCCTCAGCGGGCTGGTCCAGTGCTTCTGCAGGGCCTTTAGTCTGGCGCTGCAGTACGGGCTCCCCCTGTCCGAAGCCGTCAACCGGTTCAAGGGCATGCGGTTTGAGCCCATGGGGGCCACCAGTAACCCCCAGATTCCCGAGGCATTGTCGATTATCGATTACGTGGCCCGCTTCATTGAGCTGCACTTCTGCCATGAGTCGTCGCCCGCCCCCGGCCCACGGGCCCATGGGGTGGTCTGATCACGCTGAAACGCCTGAAGCAGAAAAAAAATCGGGGACATCCAGCCTGCCAGATGGGGAAAAACACCTCTTGCGGGCAGAATTCAGAACCGGTGGCAGTTTGCGGGAAAGAAGGCGCCTACCATTTTACCCGGAGTCGCCTGACAGGTTATGATGTCGTTTTGGTTCAGGCCCAGCCCTGACCATTCACAAACCAATGGAGTTCTCCTATTCGCTTCCAACGTCAAGCAACCCTGCCGACCCTTGGAAGCGATGCGCCATTGGTGCTGCGTTTGTTGCATTGTTGCCCCTACCCTACCCCCTCGGGGACCTCTTTGGACCAAGCCCAGGTATGAGCTCGGATAAAAAACATAAGTGTGGCGTCTTTGGCATCTGGGGATCCACTGAAACCGCCCAGCGTATCTACACCGCCCTGTTCGCCCAGCAGCATCGAGGTCAGGAGTCGGCCGGCATTGCCACCACCGACGGTCATACCCTCAGTGCACACGTTGGCATGGGGCTGGTATCGGAAGTCTTCAACGCCCAGATCCTCAACGCTCTTGAAGGCAAATCGGGCATCGGCCACAACCGCTACTCCACCACAGGTTCCAGCAAAGCCTGTAACGCCCAGCCACTGATGATGGAGTACACAGGCGGACAGGTCGCAGTCGCCCACAATGGCAATCTGGTGAATGCCGACCTTCTGCGACGCGAATACGAATCACGCGGCCACATCTTCCACACCACCACCGACACCGAAGTCATCATCCACCTGCTGGCCACGCACCACCTTTCCAAGGAAGACCCGCTGGCAGCCGCCCTGCAGCACCTTCAGGGCGCCTATTCGCTGGTCATCCTCTACAAGGACCGCATGGAAGCCGTGCGTGACCCCTGGGGCTGGCGTCCGCTGGTGCTGGGCCAGACGCAGGACGGCTTCTACTGCGTGGCCAGCGAAACCGTGGCGCTCGACGCCATCGGCGCCCGCTTCATCCGCGAAGTGGAACCGGGTGAAATCGTCACCCTCTCTGACAATGGCGTCTCCAGCCGCCGCTTCGCCTCGGAGCAGAAGCTGGCTCACTGCATTTTCGAACACGTCTACTTCGCCAACCCCAGCTCGAAGGTATTTGGCGATACGGTCCAGATTGTCCGCGAGAAGTTCGGCGAACAGCTGGCGCGTGAATCCCATGTGGATGCTGACTGCGTGATCCCCATGCCCGACTCAGGCCGATCGGCCGCGCTGGGCTATGCTCGCCAGAGTGGCATCCCCTTCCGCGAAGGCATCGTCCCCAACCGCTACGTCGGCCGCACGTTCATCCAGCCTTCGCAGAAGCAGCGCGACATGGCCGTGCAGCTCAAGCTCAACGCGGTGGATGAGGTGATCTCAGGCAAGCGTATCGTGGTGGTGGACGACTCGATCGTCCGTGGCACGACCACGCGTGGCAAGATGGCCCAGCTCCGCCGGGCCGGCGCGAAGGAAATCCACCTGCGCATCAGCTGCCCGCCCGTGCGTCATGCCTGCTACTTCGGGATCGACTTCCCCGACGCCAAGCAGCTGGTGGCCACCGGCCGCTCGGTGGAGGAAATCGCTGAGTTCCTGGGCGTGGACAGCCTGCACTACCTGTCGCTTGAAGGCATGCTCAGCTGCGTGAGCCGCCCCGCTGGCGACTACTGCACGGCCTGCTTCAGCGGCGTCTACCGCCTGAACGTGGAAAAGCCCGTCAATAAGCTCGATCTCGAACGCTACCAGCTCAAGATGTTCTCAGCTGAGTGAGTCGCTAAAAGTCGAAATAAAAAAGAGCCCAGGTAGGTCATACCTGGGCTCTTTTTTTATCGATTTGTTGAGTGGTTCAGAGAGTGGTTCTGAACCATCGCTCACACGTCAATCAACCACCCGAGCCACCTTCGCTGCCCGGTTCGGTCTGGGAGCGCGGGTCGAGCAGTTCGTTGAGGCGGGCATCGTCGACCAGGTTCTTCTCGCGGACGAGCTGACGGATGGTCTTGTTTTCCTTGAACGCCTGCTTGGCGACCGCAGCAGCGTTGTCGTAGCCGATCACCGGAGCCAGGCTGGTGACGGTCATCAGCGACTGCTCGATGAGCGACTGGCACTTCTCGCGGTTCACTTCCAGGCCCTTGAGCATCTTGTCGACGAACACGTTGCTGCCATTGGCCAGCAGACGGATCGATTCGAGAATCGCCTGAGCCATCACGGGCATGGCCACGTTGAGTTCAAACAGCGAGCCGATGCCACCCAGACCACCAAGGGTGATGGCGCTGTCGTTGGCGATGACGCGCACGGCCACCATCATCATCGATTCACAGATCACGGGGTTGACCTTGCCAGGCATGATCGACGAGCCGGGCTGGATTTCAGGCAGCGACAGCTCGAACAGGCCGCAGCGCGGACCCGAGCCCAGGTGACGGATGTCGTTGGCAATCTTCGACAGGCTCACCGCGATGGTCTTGAGTTCACCCGAAGCGGCGACGAAGGAGTCCTTCGCGGCCTGGGCTTCGAAGTGGTTTTCAGCTTCGACAAATTCCACGCCGGTGGACTGGCTCAGAGCCTTGCACACGCGAGCGCCGAATTCGATGTGGGTGTTGATGCCCGTACCCACCGCAGTGCCACCGATGGGCATGTTCAGACGCATGGCCTTGAGGGCGGCTTCAGCGCGAACCACGGCGTACTGCGCCTGGGCGGCGTAACCCGAGAACACCTGGCCCATACGGATGGGCGTGGCGTCCATCAGGTGCGTACGGCCGATCTTCACCACGTCATCCCATTCCTTGGCCTGCTTGTCGAGAATGGCATGCAGGTTCTTCAAAGCCGGGATGAGCTTGTGGTGAATTTCCAGCGCAGCAGCGATGTGCATAGCTGCGGGGAAGGTGTCGTTGCTGGACTGGCCCATGTTGACGTGATCGTTCGGGTGAAGAATGTCACGTGAGCCGATGGGCTTGCCCGCCTTCTGGGCGGCGCGGTTGGCGATGACTTCGTTGGCGTTCATGTTCGAGCTGGTACCCGAACCGGTCTGGTACACGTCAACGGGGAAATGCCTGTCGAGCTGGCCGGCGATGATTTCATCACAGACTTCGATGATGGCCCTGGCCTTGTCAGCCGGGAGCTTGCCAAGGTCCTGATTCACCTGAGCGCAGGCCTTCTTGAGGTGACCAAAGGCGCGGATCACTTCCACCGCGACGACTTCCCCGCTGACCGGGAAGTTTTCGACGGCGCGCTGAGTGCTGGCGCCGTAGAGCGCCCAGTCGGGAACCTGCATCGTTCCCATGGAGTCTTTTTCGGTACGGTAGTTCTGCGCTGTCATGTTGATGGATTCCTTCAGAAAGACATTCCACCGCGGCGGGCGTGTCGTCAGACAGCCTCAGGCGGGTCGTGTTCGAGACTAAACAGTATACAGTTTTAGCTGCAGCAGGCGGGCTGTTTCACTGCCGATCGGCCGGCCAGAATCAGGTCCGCCGCCGCGGCCAGATCGTCCACCACGGGCACGCCCTGAAGGCCGTCGGCGTTGGCCGGGTCGGCTTCCATCATCCTGCCCTTGCCTGTCCGAACCAGAATGGCCCCGACGCCAGCGGCCAGGCCGGTCTGGATGTCGGTCACACGGTCGCCAATCATCCAGCTGCCAGTGAAGTCCAGATTCAGCAGGTCACGCATGTCGTTGAGCTGCCAGGGGGAAGGCTTGACGCGTGAGAGGTCCTCATAGCGAGGCAGAATGGCCTGCGAGCCTGCGCCGGTGGAGTAGGACATGGCATCGAGCCAGGCCCCTTCCTCTGCCAGCAGGCGGAACATCTTGTCATGCACGCTGATGACGACAGAATCGGTCACATAACCCGCACCGATGGAAGACTGCGAAGTGATGCCCACCACCGCATAACCCGCTTCGCGCAGCCTGACGATGGCCCTGGCCACACCGGGAATCAGTCGCATCGCTTCGGGCCCCACGCGATAGCTGGCCAGGTCGTTGATCACGCCGTCACGATCCAGGAACACCACCGGCCGGGGTGCGGGCAGCCCCGTGAGCAGCGTGCGGTTTTCCATCGTGATGCCCGATGGATTCACTTCATAAATCCGCCAGGGATGCGGATGATCGCAGAACGCCTGGCCGACGGTGAAGGTCGTCGCGCCCTTCTGGATCAGCTCGGTCCCACGGTGATAGTGGCCGCTGATGCAGAACTGAACCCCGCCATGCGCCACGATGCGACGGCTAAGCTCCTGCGATTCGAGATACGAATGCGGATAGCCTTCCAGAAGCACAGGCTCAATCACGTAATGCTGCAGGTGAATCTGAGGCAGATCATGCTGCTGCATGACCTCATCAAATCGCGCACGCTCATGCATGAAGCGACGCGGATAATGGCCATCGCCTTCCACATCAAAGAAAGACACAAAGCGATAACCCGCGATGTTCACGATGGGCTGAGGCTGAAATACCTTGCGGTAAAGCTGCATGTGATCGTGATTGCCAGGCAGCGTCAGATAGCGCAGGCCCGAATCATCCAGCATCTGCTTGAACAGGCGATAATCCTTCTCCGCAGCGTCGAGCCAGAAGGCGGGATCATCCGTCTCAAAGCCGTAGTTGTTCTCCCACAGCCAGCAGGGAACGTCGAGCAGATCCCCGGTGATCACCAGCAGGTCGACTTTCTCCTGCCTGATCTGTTCGAGGACCTCTTTGAATCGCTCAACCATGTCGCGGGAGCGTCGGCGGTTGGTCGCACTGGAGCCTGGCTGATGCCAGCGAAGATGAAGATCGGTAACGTGGGCGATGCGCATGTCCCAAAGGCTATACATGCAGGCAGTTGTTAGCAAATCTGCCCATGTACGCAGACAAATGCGTCATACGCCCTGTTGTACTGCTGCCCCTGATCGAGTGCGGCCGGTGTCTTCTCCGCCCCGCATCCCCCGCCATTTCCGGTCGGAAAGGATGAGCAGAGAAAATGTTCCCGCCTGAAAGATTCAATAACCTGAAACGTCCTCACCGAGGCTGGTTCTGGCTCAGGGCCTCGAGCTTTTCACGGCTCATCGTCTGAAGCGATTCCAGTCGGCGGGTCAGCTGTTTTTCGATGACATCAATCATCGTGCGCGTATCGCCTGACAGTGATGTGAGGCGCTGCCTCAGGCGGTGGTCGACTTCGTTCATCTGCGATTCGAGCATGGCCACGATGTCATCCACACGCTTGCCCGACTGGCTGATGGCATTGCAGTAGGCCTGATCGACCACCTGATGGAACTCACTGACGCGGGCTTCCAGCCCCTGCTTTGCCTGGCTGGCGAGCGTGTCGAGCAGTGCGGGCAGCTGCATGCGTACCACTTCCAGTTCTTCACGCATGCGGGCCTGGGCCTGGCTGACCATGGCCTTGGTTTCGTACTCCATGGCCTCGAGCTTTTCTTCTTCGAGTTTGCGGGCAATTTCGCCCTGCCTGCTGGTCATCGCTTCGCGTACTTCTTCGTACTGACGATCGAGCATTTCGAGCATGTTCTGCCTGGCTGCGTCAGCTTTGGCCTGCAATGCCTCAACGCGCTGCTCGAGCTTCTGTTCGTATTCTTCCTGCCAGGCGGTGAGATGATCCATCACAGGCTGGCTCAGAGCTTCCACCCGCTGATTGACGAGTGATTCATATTCAGCCAGCCTCTGATCCAGCCAGGCTTCGATGGGCTTGCGCACTGATTCAAGCCGATGCACCACGCCCATTGACAGCGTTTCAAACCGCTTGTCCATATCGCCAAGCACGGTGGCGCAGCGATGCTCAAGCTCAGCGATGCGTTTCTCGTTCTGCTTGATGACTTCATCGATCGCCTGCGATTGTTCGTCGAGCTGTTCAAACGCCTGGGCCATCTGCTCGCTGACCGATCGGCCGGTCTGGTCCATCTCCGCGCGGCTTTGAGCAAGCTGCTGAACCTGCAGCGACAGCCCCTGCGCCAGCACGGTCAGATTCTTTTCAAGCTTGTTGAGTTTCTCTTCCCGCTTAGCCAGCGCCGCATCAGCGTGATGCAGTTCGGCCAGCCTTCTGCTGATCCACGCATCAAGTGCTGGAACCTGTGCCAGCTGCTGCGCCGAGAGCGACACCTTCGACTGCCCTGCTGCCTGGCTGGCCAGGGCTCGGGCTTCTTCGACCAGCTGTTCGAGCTTCTGGCGTTCGTCTTCACAGCGGCGCAGCGTCAGGGCCAGTTCATCCGTGGCCCAGTCGGCGGTCTGCAGATCGGCCATCTCATCCACCGCAACACCCGCTGGTTCACGCAGAGCTGTCATTCCGGCGGTCTGCGGAGCTTCGTTCACGCGATGGGCAAGCGAGGCGAGCATAGCGGGTGTAATGCTGGAGGTCACCGAGACACCGCCCGCCGGGCTGGCGGCATGAGCCGGGCCAGGCTGGGATCGCTTGAAAGGTCTGACAGTCGGGCTTTGAGATGAAGAATTCAAGACAGACTCCTGATCAGTTCAGAACGATCGTTGACTATCCCATCGGTCAAGATCGTCCAATGTCAGGAAGAATCGCCTGAAATTACGGCTGAGACGTTTCTGGATTCCCAATCCACGAGTTATAGGACATGCCAGGGCCCTGTCAGAGGCTGCATCACGGTCTGCAGGCTGAACATATACAGGCCAGCTGGGGGTCGGGTATTGCAGTCAGAGGAGCGATCAAGCGATGGGAAGGCTCAAAAAATGGAAATTTGTACAGAATGATTGACACCAATCATTTGCCCGCCAATTAGCGTCGTGGTACAAACGCATGCCGGTTTTTACCGGTCTGGGGCCTGCAAATACAGAACCAGCACAAGAATATTTCCCGTGTCCGCCGGCCGATGGCTCGGCAGTGGCGACACGATCATGGTGAACACACGGCTTTTCACCTTCTCACAAAAAGGACGATCAGTAACAGCCATGGCAACGAATTACCTCAAGGGCGTACACCTGTTTACCAGCGAATCCGTTTCGATGGGTCACCCCGACAAGGTGGCCGACCAGGTGTCCGACGCGATTCTCGACTCTCTTCTGGCCGTTGACCCCATGGCCCGCGTGGCCTGCGAAACGCTGTGCACCACCGGTCTGGTGGTGGTCGCCGGCGAAGTGACCGTCCACAACGCCAAGGCCATCGAAGCCCTCAACAACGCTGAAGAAACCGTCCGCCAGACGCTGCGCGAAATCGGTTACACCGACCCGGCCATGAAGTTCGACGCCGAAAGCTGCGCCGTCATCCGCACCATTCACTCCCAGTCGGCCGACATCGCCATGGGTGTGGACCGCGAAGGCGCCGGCGACCAGGGCCTGATGTTCGGCTTCGCCACCAACGAAACCAAGGAATACATGCCCCTGCCCATCCACCTGGCTCACCGCCTGGTGGAACGTCAGGCCGTCGTCCGTGAAAAGAACATCATCAAGGGCCTGCGTCCTGACGCCAAGAGCCAGGTGACCATCGAATATCACGATGGCAAGCCCGTCCGCGTGCACACCATCGTCCTCTCCACCCAGCACACCGCCGAGTGGAATGGCAAGGCCAAGCAGGCCAAGCTCAAGGCGCTGGTTGAAAAGCACATCATCGCTCCGGTGATCCCCGCCAAGCTCCTCAAGGGCAAGAAGCCGATCATCCACGTGAACCCCACCGGCCAGTTTGAAATTGGTGGCCCTCACGGCGACACCGGCCTGACCGGCCGTAAGATCATCGTCGACTCCTACGGCGGCTGGGGCTGCCACGGCGGCGGTGCCTTCTCCGGTAAGGACCCGACCAAGGTGGACCGCTCGGCCTGCTACATGGCCCGCTACATCGCCAAGAACGTCGTCGCCGCCGGCCTGGCCGACGTCTGCGAAGTGCAGCTCTCCTACGCCATCGGCGTGGCTGACCCCATCAGCGTGATGGTCGATACTCAGAACACCGCCAAGGTCGATGAAACCCTCATCCAGAAGCTCATCGTCGATCACTTCCCGCTGACGCCCAGGGGCATCATCAAGCACCTGGATCTGCGTCGCCCGATCTACAAGGAAACCGCCCGCCACGGCCACTTCGGTCGCAGCAGCAAGAATGGTTTCACCTGGGAAAAGACCGACATGGCCGCCAAGCTTGCCAAAGCTGCTGGCCTGAAGAAGTGATGTATCCCACCGCCCCGGCGAAGTGCGAGGAGTCGTTTCTCAGGTAAGCCCTGCTGATACGACGGTCCGCTTCGCCGGGGCAGGTGTTTTTTCTGCTGGACTTCTTTCTGTTTCCGGGCGGTCTTGCCCCTGCCACAGCCCCCTGCAGACCTCACAATCTGTCAGCTGCGGGATAAAAAGTGGTTCAAAATGAGGCCAGGCGTTGCAGGGTAAGGCGAGTCACACATAGAATTCGGACTCATGCGGATTAAAAAAGGCATCCCGGTATCGCCAGGCGTGGCCATCTGCCGCGCAGTGGTACTTGATGCGATTGACGCGCCCATCCCCCGTCGATCCGTCCCCAGTTCACAGATTCCAGCCGAGCTGGAACGTCTGAACCAGGCCCTTGCTCGCAGTGAAAAGGACATCCAGCTTCAGCGCCAGCAGGCCGAGGCCAAGCTCGGCGCTGAGATGGCCAAGATTTTCGATTCCCACGTCGGGCTGATCCGCGACAAGTCGCTGATCGATCAGTTCCACCTGATGATCGAAAAGGAAAAGGTCACCGCGGAATACGCCGTCTACTGGGTGATGCAGCATCAGGCCAAGCTCTTCCGCCAGATGGAAAACCGGTACATGCGCGAGCGCGTGCTGGACATCTGGGATCTGGAACGGCGCATCATCGGCCACCTGATTGGCAACCACCAGACCACACTCAGCGAACTCCAGGGCGAAGCGATCATCATCGCCCACGATCTGACGCCCAGCCAGACCGCATCACTGGACCGTCGACGCATCAAGGGCATCGCCACGGACGCGGGCGGCCGAACCAGCCACACGGCCATTCTCGCCCACGCCCAGAGCATCCCCGCTATCGTGGGCCTGGAAGACATCACCAGCCAGGTCTCCACGGGCGATACGCTGATCATCGACGCCAACAACGGCCAGGTCATCATCAACCCCGATGCGGCCGAGCTGCTTGAATACCGCCAATACATCGAGCGCATGGACCTGCTGGGGACCGATCTGGACGAGCTGGCCACGCTGCCTGCTCAGACAGTCGATGGCACGCTCATCAATCTCTACGCCAACATCGAGTTTCCCGTTGAAATCGATGGCGCTCTGGCCAAAGGCGCCACCGGCGTGGGGCTCTATCGCACCGAGTTCCTGTTCATGGCTTCGGAAACCGAGCCTTCGCAGGAACTGCAGTATCAGAACTACCTCGAAGCCATCAAGCGTCTGGACGGCCGACCGCTGACCATCCGCACGCTTGACCTTGGCGCCGACAAGCTTGCCCCGGGCGATTACATCCCCGCTCAGGAGAACAATCCGTTCCTGGGCTGCAGATCGATCCGCCTGTGTCTGCAGAATCTCAAGCTCTTCAAGACGCAGCTGCGCGCCATCCTGCGGGCCAGTGCCAGCGGGCCGATGCGCATCATGTTCCCTCTGATCTCAAGCATCATGGAACTGCGCCAGGCCAAGATGATCCTCAGCGATGTGATGGAGGATCTCGAAGACGAAGGCCTGCCTTTTGATCGAAAAATTCCTGTGGGCATCATGGTGGAAGTGCCCTCAGCCGCCATCCAGGCCAAGACCCTGGCCAAGGAGGTGGATTTCTTTTCCATCGGTACCAACGACCTGATCCAGTACACCATCGCAGTTGACCGAGGCAATGAACGCATTGCCAGCCTGTATTCGTCAGGGCATCCGGCGGTCATCCAGCTGGTGAAGGATATTGTCCGAGCCGCCAATCGCGCCAAGATCGAAGTGAGTATCTGCGGCGAGATGGCCGGCGAACCCGAGTTTGTCATGCTCCTGCTGGGCCTGGGCCTGCGGAGCCTTTCCATCACGCCGCCTGCGGTGCCCGAGGTGAAACGGGTGATCCGGTCGGTCAGCATCAGCCAATGCCAGCGTCTGGCGCGAAAGGTTGGAGCCATGGAATCCGACCGTGAAGTGATCAACTTCGTACGCGATGAGCTGCGCAAGGTGCTGCCTGAAATCTACCGCGACAGGCGCTTTGAATCGTAAACGCGTACACCAGAACAATCATGAAACCATTGGAATTCAGCCACACTGCGATGAGTCGCCGCTGCCCCCGGATAGGCAGCTGCAGCGATCCGCTTGTCTGGCCGGGTTCCACCTATTCCAGGTCCAGGACCCATGCCCAAACATCAGATGCTCATCAATGTCGTGGCGGGCGAAGAATGCCGAATCGCCATCACCACTGACGGAAAGCTCGAAGAGCTTTATCAGGAACGCGCCAGCGCTGAATCACACGTTGGCAATATCTACAAAGGCAAAGTGACCAACGTCGAGCCTTCGATTCAGGCGGCGTTTATCGACTTCGGCCAGGCCCGCAATGGCTTCCTCCACATCTCCGACCTGCATCCGATGTACTTCGCAGGTCATGACAAGGATGAAACCGAACTTGTCGGCCAGAAGACCCCCCGCCGTGACCGCCCGCCCATTCAGAAATGTCTGCGCCGCGGCCAGGAAATTGTCGTTCAGGTGCTCAAGGAAGGCATCGGAACCAAAGGCCCGACGCTGACCAGCTATATCTCCATCCCAGGGCGCTACCTGGTGATGATGCCCAGCATGGAACGCCTGGGTGTATCGCGTAAGGTGGAAGACGATGAAGCCCGCCGGGAGATGCGCCGCATTCTCGATGAGCTCAATCCTCCCGCAGGCTTCGGGTTCATCATCCGCACTGCGGGCATCGGGCGCACCAAGACCGAACTCAAGCGCGACCTGTCCTACCTCCAGCGTCTGTGGAGCTCGATCGAACAGCGTAAGAAGCAGGTCAACGTCGGCGAACTATTCGCCGAATCAGACCTCGTCGTGCGCACCATCCGCGATGTGTTCTCGACGGAGATCGAGCAGATCATCGTCGATGATGAAACCGCTGCCATGCGTGCCCGCGATTTCCTGGCGATTGCCAATCCGCGATCAGGCTCGCGCGTTGCGCTCTACAAAGATCCGATCCCGCTGTTTCATCGCTTCGACATTGAACGTCAGATTGAAAACATCAATTCCCGCGTGGTTCCGCTGCCCTCAGGCGGATCGCTGGTGATTGATTCAACTGAAGCGCTGGTGGCCATTGACGTGAACTCAGGCAAGATGCGTGACAATCGCGATGCCGAGACCACCGCCTTCAAAGCCAACATGGAAGCAGCCGACGAAATCTGCCGCCAGCTGCGTCTTCGCGATCTTGGCGGCGTGATCGTCAACGACCTGATCGATATGCGCGACCCGCGCCATCGCAGGCTCATCGAAGCCCGCTTCCGTGAGAACCTCAAGCGCGACCGTGCTCGCACGCGTGTGCTGCCCATCAGCCAGTTCGGCATTCTGGAAATGACGCGTCAGCGCATGCGGCCGTCACTCAAGAAGTCGATCTACATCGACTGTCCGCACTGCCAGGGCGCGGCTCAGGTCAAGAGCCCGGAATCGGTTGTGCTCGACGTCACCCGCCGACTGGCGCTGGTGATGCAGCGCAGCAATGTCTCGCGCGTCGAACTGACCGTCAGCCCCGGCGTGGCGTTCCAGCTGCTTAACCGCAAGCGTGCCATGCTGGTGGAACTCGAAACCACGCATCACAAGACCATCATGGTTCGCGTGAACGATGGCGGCTCGGTTGATTTCGTCTCCCTGCTGGCCTTCGACGAACGAGGCGGGCAGGTGGAAGCTGAATCGCTGTCCAACATGGGCCCCTTCGAACTGCTGCCTGTTGAATCGGCCAGCAAGACCAGAGCCGTCCTGCGCGATGACGAAGAAGTCGAAGATGCGGACGTCATCGCCGCCGAGCTGGACGAGGATGAGGTTGAATCGGAACAGGCCGAGACAGAATCCTTCGAAGCTGAAGCTGACACTGCAGACGAAGCAGCCGAGCCTGCCGAAGGTGAAGCCACAGAATCGCAGGCTGAGGACACACACGATGCTGCCCATGGCCAGGATGAGCCTCATGGCAAGAAGCGCCGTCGCCGCCGCAGGCGAGGCGGCCGAGGTCGCTCCAAGCGCAATGGCGAAGCTCATCACGATGACGCTCACCACGTCGAAGCCCATGGCCATGATCATCATGATCACGACCATCACGAGCATGAAGACGCTGCTGCTTCCGAATCAGAGCATTCGCAAGCTCACGAGCATCACCACGAATCCGCTCAGCATGATCTGTTCGGTCATGAGCCGGTGGCCTCCGAAGCAGGACAGTCACCCGAGCAGCCTGCTGCTAAGCCGTTCATCCCCGTGACACAGTCGCGTGTTGAATCCGACGCACCGGCTGCGTCGCAGGAGCAGGATGCGGACGAGCATCACGCGGAAGCCCACGGCGAAGAATCGCACGATCACGGCCATGACGACCATCATGGTGAAGGTGGTGATGAGGCGCACCGCAAACGTCGCCGCCGTCGTCGTGGTGGCCGTCGCCGCCGCGGTGGCAAGAACGGCCACTCCAATGGCGAAGGACACAACGAAGCCCACGGTGACCACCACAGCGAAAGCCATGGCGATCATCATGAGCATGACCATCACGATGGTCCGCATCATGAGCATCACGATCGCCCTGCACAGCAGGCGGATGCTGCCCCTGCGCCTCAGCGTGAAGTCGCCGCAGCCTCAGCGCCGGCTCCGGCCCCTGCTCCCGCTCCCGTGTCTGTCACTTCTGAGCAGGCTCACCCGGAGGCGGAAGCGGAGAAGGCCCCGGCCAAGCCCAAGCGTCGGCGAGGCGGGAAGGGTTCGCGTCAATCAGCTAACAAGCCGCCACAGCAGGATGACGCGCCTGTCAGCCGTGGCTATCACAACCCTACGATTCAGTCGGCCGAACCGGGTAACGCATGAGCGACAGCCGCGCACAACGCAGACTCATCGTTCTTGGCTGCACGGGCAGCATTGGTATCAATGCGCTCCACGTGGCCGAGCACCTGAAGCGTGAATGCGGCTGGCCCGTGGATGTCGTCGGTCTGGCGGCGGGTAAAAACTGCGACAAGCTCATCGAACAGGCCAGAGCCCACAACGTGCGCCATGTGGCCATCGCTGATGCTTCACAGGCCCAGAAAGTGCGCGACACCCTGCCCGGCGTGCGTGTCTACGCCGGTCCTGATGCTGCTCTGGAACTGGTGGAAACGGTGGATGCCACCGACGTAACCGCCGCGGTCGTGGGAAGCGCAGGCCTGCCTGCCACGCTCGCAGCGGTGCGCAAGGGCATGACCATCGGCCTGGCGAACAAGGAAACGCTGGTGGCCGCCGGCGGGCTGGTCAAACCGCTGGTCCGTGAGCACAACGCCAGCCTCATCCCCGTCGACAGCGAGCACTCGGCGATCTACCAATGCCTCGCCGGCCAGGCCGGGCGGTGTGTGAAGCGCATTGTCCTGACTGCTTCGGGTGGCCCCTTCCGTCAGGTGGACCGCCAGACGATGAACAATGCCACCGTCGAGCAGGCGCTCAAGCACCCCACCTGGAACATGGGCCGTAAGATCACCATCGACTCGGCATCGATGATGAACAAGGCCCTTGAGATTATCGAGGCCCACTGGCTCTTTGATCTGCCGGCGGAAAAGATCAGCGTGATTATTCACCCGCAGTCAGTAGCCCACAGCTTTGTCGAGTTCGAGGACCACTCGATTCTCGCCCAGCTTGGCTCGCCCGACATGCGCACGCCCATTCAGTATGCCCTGACCCATCCGGACAGGCCGGTTGGCTGCAGTCAGCCGCTGGACTGGTCCACGCTGTCGAAGCTGGAATTTGAACAGCCCGACATGGACAAGTTCAAAGCCATTCCGCTTGCCTATGATGTCATCCGGGCCGGTGGGACGGCCGGGGCCATCTTCAATGCTGCTAATGAAGCAGCGGTTGAAGCTTTTTTTGAACGCCGCATCCGGTTCGGACGTATTGTAGAACTGGTGGCCGAGGCGCTTGGCGCCATCGAAGTGCGGCCGCTGGACGGACTGGAAACGGTTCTGGAGGCCGACCGACAGGCCCGGGCGTTTATCGCCCAGCGAACCGGCGCCAGCCCGACAGAGGCGTCGAAGTTGAACTAACCCTTTACTGCGTGACTGATAAGCTGCTGCTTCATCACGCCAAGCGAGGTCTGCATGTTTTCGTGGTTTCCCGGCATGAGCACCCCCGTCGCGTTCCTGGCCCTGGTGGTCGGGTTCGGCTTCATCATCTTCATCCATGAACTGGGCCACTTCCTGGCGGCCAAATGGGTGGGCATCAAGGTCACCCAGTTCGCAGTGGGCTTTGGCCAGAGCCTGCTGACGTGGCGCAAGGGCATCGGCTTCAAGGTGGGCAGCACCGAAGCCGTGTATGAGAAGCGCATCGCCGACCATCTGGCCAGCACCGGCCAGGCCGACCGCAAGCTCACCGCCACCGAAGAACTCACCCTTGCCAGGGAACTGGGCCTGGGCGAAACGGAATACCGGCTCAACTGGATTCCTCTTGGCGGCTACGTGAAGATGCTCGGCCAGGAAGATCTCAATCCCGAAGCCGTCAGCGCCGATCCGCGCTCGTTCAACGCCAAGAGCGTTGGCGCCCGTGCCCTGGTGGTCAGCGCCGGTGTGATCATGAATCTGATCTCGGCGGTGATCTTCTTCATCATCGCCTTCATCAATGGCGTAGCTTTCCCGCCGGCGATGGTGGGCGATGTTCTGCCCAACTCCCCCGCAGCCACCACTTATGCGAAGGGTTACGAGAACGATGGGAAATATCGCGGCATCCAGACGGGTGACCGCATTCTGTCGATCAATGGCAAGCCTATGGGCGACTTCATGGAAGTGGCCGTCACTTCCGCACTCTCGGCCCGTGGCTCCACGCTCAACCTCACCATTGAGCGTCCAGGCCATGAGGGCGAGCTGACCTATCCGCTGGTGGCTACGCCTGATCGCCAGACCAATCTGCTGTCGCTGGGCATCTTCCCGCCTCGCAGTCTGTCGCTGCAGATGATGCCCACCACCGGCCCCTTCGCCGACTCCGGCCTTAAGGCCACGATGACCGCCGTTGAAGCCAACGGCCAGCCTTTGAAGCACTTTGGTGATTTTGACCGCATCATCACCGAGGCTAAGGGCAAGCCCGTGCCCGTGGTGTTTGTCGATGCGAAAGATGCCACCCAGAAGGTGACGGTTGATGTCGCAGCTTATCCCCTGCTGAGCCCGTCGAGCGATGGCAAGAGCATGGGGAATCTGGCGGGCCTGATCCCGGTGACACGCGTCAACAGCGTCATCAAGGACAGCCCTGCGGAGAAGGCCGGCCTGAAGGATGGCGATCTGATTGTTCAGCTTGGTCCTGTGGCCTGGCCTGACTACCTGACGCTCCTCAATGCTGTGAAGGAAGCAGGCGGCCAGCCTCTCAAGCTGATCGTGGAACGCGATGGCCAGCGGGTTGATCTTGGTACGGTCACGCCCAACCAGAAGAACCAGATCGGCATCTATCCCGCCCCGGCGATGGATGTGCCCATCATTTCCAGCACCGTCGCATCCAGCCCCGCAGGTACAGGTCTGCAGCTGCCTCCGGGCTCAAAGATCACCTCCATCAACGATCAGCCTGTGACCAGCTGGGCCGATCTCCAGCGTCTCATGCTCGAAGCCGGGCAGGCTCTGCCTGAAGACGGCGGGAGCATCACCGTGGGCTATCAGCTCAATCTGGCGGGTGACATTCAGGCCAAAGCCCCCATCACCCTCGATAAAGCCGAGCGTGACCGCCTGCTGCTGGCCAGCTGGCAGCCCGGCCTGATCGAAGCCTTCGGCGATCTGCGTGAACCGCTGGTGGCCGGCTCGCTGTGGGATGCTGCAGCACTGGGCATCACCAAGACCAAGCACTACATGCTCCAGACGTACGTCACGCTGCTTCGTCTGTTCCAGGGAACGGTCAAGCCTTCGCACCTGCGTGGCCCGGTGGGCATCGCCCACGAAGGGACCCGCGTCGCCAAGCTGGGCTGGACGTATCTGCTGTTCTTCCTGGGCCTGATCAGCGTGAACCTGGCGGTGGTCAACTTCCTGCCCATCCCCGTGGTCGACGGCGGGCTGATGGTCTTCCTCATCCTCGAGAAGATCAAGGGCTCGCCCGTGAGCGTCCGCGTGCAGAGCTGGGCCACCATGGCAGGCCTGGCATTGATCCTGAGCCTGTTTGTCCTGACATTGATCTACGACGTGAGCCGCCTGATCTTCTAAGATGTATCTGAAACCACTCAGGGGCACAGTCATGTGCCCCTTTTTTGTTGAGGTGCGTAGAAGACCCAGGCATGCAATGCCTGGGCTTTGAAGCAGGTGGAATCTCATTTATTCTCTCTCCTGACCTAAAGCCCAGCCGTTGCACGGCTGGGTCTTCTCTCCCCGGACTGCCCATGCTCCCTTCCCCCGAAGAAATCACCAGACATCACGCCCCTGACCCGACCATCAATCCCTGGGTGCATGGAAAACCTACTCCCGAACCCATCGTGATTGTCGATTACGATCCTCACTGGCCTGCACTATTCGAGCAGCTCGCACATGCCCTTCAATCTGCCCTGGGGCCACTGGCACTGAGCATTGAGCACGTGGGCTCAACGTCGGTTCCCGGCCTGCCAGCCAAGCCGGTGATTGATATCGATCTGACGGTCAGCAATCCCGCCGATGAAGCTGCCTACCTCCCTCAACTGGAACAGCTGGGCTACGACCTGACCATCCGCGAGCCAAACGGGCACGAGCATCGCTGCCTGAGGCTGCACGATCCGCGCGTAAATCTGCACGTCTTTGGTCCAAACTGCCCGGAAGTGATCCGCCATCGCATGTTCCGCGACTGGCTTTGTCAGCATCCCGATGACCTTGCCCTCTACGAGCAGGCCAAGCGACAAGCTGCGATCGACGTGGAGAATGTGATGGTCTACAACCAGCGCAAGCAGGCCGTGATCCATGAGATCTACAGCCGCATGTTCAAAGCCGCTGGCCTGCTGTGAATCGCAGGGCGCAGAACCACTCATTTTCCCATCTGCACGGGAAGACGGAAAAGTGATAACTACACTTGCAGGACAAACAAAAACCCCGGCCGTACAGCCGGGGCAAGTGTGTGATTCTGAGTTGACTAACCGACTTAGCCCACCAAGGCATCGCGCTGCTTCATCAGGTCAATGATGCGATCCACGCAGGCTTCGACATCCAGTTGATCGGTCTGCAGCACAAGGTCGGCCGTCTTGGGTTCTTCAAACGGAGCCGACACGCCAGGCATCTGCGCGATCTCGCCACGATCGGCCTTCTCGTAGGCGCCGCTGGTGTCACGCTGACGCAGCACCTCCATCGGAGCCTTGCAGTAGACTTCGATATATCGGCTGGCACCGATGACCTGCCTGGCTCGATCACGCACTACCGCATGCGGCGCGACGAACGCACCAATGGTGATCATGCCTGCATCATTGAGCAGCTTGGCCACTTCCACCGAGCGGCGGAGGTTTTCCGATCGGTCATCGCTGGTAAAGCCAAGGTCGCGGTTCAGGCCCTGACGCATGTTCTGGCCATAAAGCACGGTGACGGCTTGGCCCATATCCCAGAGGCGACGCTCCAGCGCGTAGGCAATGCGACTCTTGCCACTGCCTGTCAGGCCCACGAGCATCACCGTCACAGGCTGCTGTTTGAAACGGGCGCTGCGTTCTTCAGGCTTGATCAGCGAGTCACGCGTCTTGAGCAGCGGCGCAGGCGCCTGCTGCCAGTGGTCCTGGGTGTCGCGGTTGCCTGTGTGATCCAGAATCATCCCCGCGCCAACCGTCGTGTTGGTCAGGCGGTCGATGAGAATGAACGCACCGGTCGCAGGATTCGTCTTGTACGGGTCATACGCGATGGCCTGGTTCAGGCTCAGCTGAATATGGCCCACTTCATTGAGCCCGAGCTGCGTGATGTGCTTGTGCTCCAGCGTATTCACATCCACGCCGTAGCGAATCGCCGAGATTTCCGCAGAAAGCTGGCGGGTCGCCTGCTTGAGTGTGTATGTGCGGCCGGGAACGAAAGGCTTTTCGTTCATCCACACCACCATCACTTCAAGCTGCGTGGCGATGTGCGGTATGCTCTCCGGATGCACCAGCATGTCGCCGCGGCTGACGTCGATCTCATCGGTCAGCGTGACCGTGACGGCCATGGGAGCAAAGGCCTCTTCCAACTCGCCATCGTAGGTGACGATCGACTTGATTTTGCTCTTCTTGCCCGAAGGCAGCGCCACCACTTCATCGCCCTTGCGGATCACGCCTGATGCGATGGTCCCTGCAAAGCCGCGGAAGTCCAGGTTCGGACGGATCACGTACTGAACCGGGAAACGCATGTCGGCCAGGTTGCGGTCCGAGGCGATATGCACCGTCTCGAGATGATGCAGCAGCGTCGGGCCTGCATACCAGGGCATCGCCGCGCTCTTCTCGACGACGTTGTCACCCGTCAGTGCAGACATCGGAATGAACTGAATATCGCTGATACCCAGTTTGGCGACGAAACCGGTGTACTCGGCTTTGATCTTTTCAAAGACTTCTTCCGAGTAGCCCACCAGGTCCATCTTGTTGATGGCCACCACCACGTGCTTGATGCCCAGCAGCGAGACGATGAACGAATGCCTGCGGGTCTGCGACATCACGCCATGGCGCGCGTCGATAAGGATGATGGCCAGCTGGCAGGTCGAAGCGCCCGTGGCCATGTTGCGGGTGTACTGCTCGTGGCCGGGGGTGTCGGCGATGATGAACTTGCGCTTGTCGGTCGAGAAGTAGCGATAGGCCACGTCGATGGTGATGCCCTGCTCGCGTTCGGCTTTGAGGCCGTCGGTCAGCAGTGCAAGGTCGATCTGGCCAGCGCCGGTGGTGCCCACCTTTTCGCTGTCTCGCTTCACTGCGGCCAGCTGATCTTCGTAGATGCCCTTGGTGTCATGCAGCAGACGACCGATGAGCGTGCTCTTGCCATCGTCCACACTGCCACAGGTCAGGAAGCGCAGCAGCTCCTTCTTCTGATGGCGGGCGAGATAGTCGTGAATGGTTTCCTGGCCCAGGTTCACCGTGTGCATGATGCGTGTCTCTTGGCTGTGATGCCTGCTGGTATCGTGAATGATTGCGTTGTGAATATCAGCGTGTACGTGAAACGAAGATCAATCAGAAGTAGCCTTCGCGTTTCTTCTGTTCCATGGAGCCTGCTTCGTCGTGGTCGATGACGCGGCCCTGGCGCTCGGAGTTACGCGCCACGAGCATTTCCTCGATGATCTCAGGCAGCGTGGTGGCCGTGCTTTCAACAGCGCCGGTCAGCGGGTAGCAGCCCAGCGTGCGGAAGCGCACCAGCTTCATCTGAGGCTGCTCGCCGGGACGCAGACGCATACGTTCATCGTCGACCATGATCAGCACGCCGTCACGTTCCACCACCGGGCGCATGGCCGCGAAGTAGAGTGGAACAATCGGAATGTTTTCCAGGTGGATGTACTGCCAGACGTCCAGCTCGGTCCAGTTGCTCAGCGGGAAGGCGCGGATGGATTCACCCTTGTTCACCTTCCCGTTGTAGAGGTTCCATAGCTCGGGGCGCTGGTTCTTGGGGTCCCACTGGTGGAGCTTGTCGCGGAAGGAGTAGACGCGTTCCTTGGCTCGCGATTTTTCCTCGTCACGACGAGCGCCGCCGAAGGCAGCATCAAACCCGTAGTGGTTCAGCGCCTGCTTCAGGGCCTCGGTCTTCATGATGTCGGTATACTTCTTCGAGCCGTGATCGAAGGGGTTGATGTTCTGCGCCAGCCCATCGGGATTGGTCCAGACGCGCAGTTCCAGATCATTGGCTTTGCAGAACTCATCGCGGAAGGTGGTCATATCCCGGAACTTCCACGTGGTGTCCACGTGAAGCAGCGGGAAAGGCAGCCTGCCCGGATAGAACGCCTTCTGGGCCAGACGCAGCATCACTGCCGAGTCTTTCCCGATGGAATACAACATCACCGGGTTCTGAAACTCTGCAGCCACTTCACGAATGATGTGGATGCTCTCGGCTTCGAGTTGCTTGAGGTGGGTCAGGCTGTAGCTGTTCATGGTGTCTTCTCAACCAGTGGCCAGACGCTGCAATGCAGCGGACAAGATCGGCCGATGGGAAACGAATATTCCGCCCCGCCATCGGCCCAAGGGCAGTCCTTCATCATAGAGAATTTATGGAATAATGGACAATCCACCCGCCAAATCAGCAGATTGACGGATGTTTTAGCTACCAATGCAAGGTATTACAGACAACGGATGATCAACAGGGTCTGGTCATCCACAGGTGGAGAGAAGTAAGTGTGGCGGTTCAGGGCATCGACAATGGCATCAATGCAGCCCTGGGCGCTGCTGCACACCGACTTGAGCAGGACATCATCCAGTCGGCTGGTACCAAAGAGTTCCCGCCTGCCCTGAGACGATTCGGAAGGCATGGCTTCGGTGATGCCATCGGTATAGAACACGATCAGATCGCCAGGCTCCAGTGCGATGGTGGTTTCATCAAACCGTTCATTCTCAAGGATGCCCAGCGGCAGCGATCCAATGGCATCCAGCGGAATGATCCTGCCCTGACGCACGAGACGGGGTGGATTGTGCCCAGCCCGGGCATAGGTGAGCTGGCGGCTGCGTGGGTCCAATACCGAGTAGAAAGCCGTCACGAACATGCCCCGCCTCAGATAGGAGCGCATGAGCTGATCGTTGAGCATGCCCAGCAGCGACTGAGGCGGCGTATGCGTGCCCGGCTGCGCGTGGGCAATGGCGTGCGTGACGGCCATGAGCACCGCAGCAGGCGTTCCATGACCTGACACGTCGGCGATGAACATGCCCAGCCCGCCATCGTTCAGCGGGAAGAAGTCGTAGTAATCGCCTCCTGCCCGAGCACTGGTGCGATAGTAGGCCGCAAACTCAAAACCGGGAACCACAGGCAGCGACTCGGGAAGCAGTGTGCGTTGAATCTCGCCGACGGTCTGCAGTTCCTGATCCAGATCTGACAGCGCATCAGCCAGCTGGTTACGCAGGACCAGCGTCTGTGTGGCCCGGCCGAACAGGCTCGAATGCCAGTGCATCGTGGGAATCTGCGAAAGGTCCAGATGCGCCTCGGGCTTGAGCAGCATGATGGCAATATTCAGCGCCTCGCCACCATCATACTGAGGCAGCGCCACCAGCCGATCAAAGCCTTCGAGATACTGCCACCCCGGATCATCACGCGTAAGCCTGGCAGGCAGATTGTCCAGGTAGACGGGCTTGTTGGCGTAAGCCAGTTCACCCAGCAGGCCCCCCGTCAGGCGAGGCAGCTTGTCGCGATGGGTCCAGGGGTTAATGTCCTGATTGAAACGCGAGGAGCGTGTCACCAGGAAATAAGGCGGCTCCACCCCTCGACGCGACAGCGCCACGTAATCTTCCAGAGGCAGCAGCTCCGCAATGCCATCCCAGTACAGCTTGACCAGCTGCTGAGGGTCCAGCTCGCCGGAGATGGCCTTCATGGTGCGATCGACGATCTCCAGTTCCTGCTGCCATGTATGTTTCCTGGCCATGCCCGCATGATACAACGCTGTGCGGGAATCAGGGATGGAAAGTCGTCAGAGAATCTCTGATGGTTGAAGGAGAAACGGGCAGTCCGAGACGTGACATTCGCTTCGCAGATTTCGCACTAAGCAGCTCCTTTCCGAACGAATCCCCCCTTCCACCATGCCCGCGAAAGCAGGTATCCACAGATCTTGCCCAGAGTGAATGAATTGAGAATGACGCCAGCCAGCACAAGGTCGACGAGAAGAGAATCACCCCTGCCTCAACGCCGTCCTCAATCTTGACTACAATTTCCCCGTTTCCTGCCTTCTGTTTATCCCGGAGTTCTTATGCATCGCTTCAATGACGTCATTGAAAACCTCAAGCGAGGCCGCACCCAGCGGGTTCTTGCTTTCGGCTCATCCAACACCGCCCGCTATCTCTACGGCCTGCACTGGTTCGACTGTCTCGACCTGGCCATCGCGCACCGTCATGGCCGACATCATCGCTTTATCAACGCAGGCATCAGCGGAAACACCACCTCGCAGCTGCTGGCCCGCTTCGATGAAGACGCCGCGCTGTACAAGCCGCACGCCGTGTTCATCACCATCGGCGGAAACGATTCCAACCCGGCCCGGGACATCAGCCTGGCGCAGTTCAAGACGAACCTCCTGGAGCTTCACAGCCGATTCGTGCAGCTCAACTGCGCGGTGATCTTCCAGACCTACTACGCCCCCAACACTTACCTTTCCAGTGACGCCGGCAGGCAGGCGGTGTTCTCGCAGTACATGCAGACCGTGCGCGATGTAGCCACCGAGACCGACAGCGAACTGGTGGACCATCTGGCCCGCTGGGAGCCGCTGCGCGATCACTACCCGGCCTATTACATTCAGCTGATGCGCGATCAGATGCATGTGAATGATCTGGGCAACATGGTGATGGGCCTGGATCTGGCCCGCCGCTATGAGCTGCCTCTGGGACTGGATTGCCAGGAACTCTGGTCGTTCCCCAAGCAGTGCCAGATGTTGATGGATGCCCTGGCCGCGGGTCGCAAGACCTCGTGATCGTATGTGTCACCGCTGGCAGTGGGGTGAGAATCGCAGTAGTTTGTCCGCCTTGTTTTTTTCTTACTGACAGGATTCGCCGTGTCTGAGCTTGAACTTCGCAGCTTCTGTCTTGGCCAGTGGATGACCAACTGCTATGTGCTGTTCAAGCGAGGCAGCACCAGCTGCTGGATCATCGACGCCAGCTTCGAGCCTCAGGCGATGATTGATGCCATCCGTCGGATGGGGCTTACGCCGGTGAAAATCATCCTCACCCATGCCCATCTGGATCACATCGCAGGCCTGCAGCAGGTGCACGATCAGTGGCCAGATGCGCCGATCTACATTCACGCAAGAGAGCGCGACTTCCTCACCGATACCACCCTGAACCTCTCGGCGATGGCCGGCATTCCCGTAGTGGCCCCGGAAGCTACCGACACGCTTTCACATGGCCAGGTGATTGATCTGGACGGGCTGAACTTTGAAGTGCGTCACACGCCCGGCCACAGCCCGGGTGGACTCTCACTGATTCATCATGAGAGCCAGACCGCCATCGTGGGCGACACGCTCTTTGCAGGCTCCATCGGCCGATACGACTTCCCCACCTCCAACGCAGGCGATCTGTTCCGTTCCATCACCGAACAGCTGATGTCGCTGCCTGATGGCTACAGCGTCCATCCGGGCCATGGCCCGTCGACGACCATCGGCGATGAACGCCGTCAGAACCCTTACCTGCGGTCCTGACCTCACCCGCTAAGCCAATAAAAAACACGCCCCGTGATCGCGTCACAGGGCGTGTTTCTTTTGTATCGATTTCGAATCCACTCAGGGCAGGACGATTTCCTGGCCCACGAGGATGCGGTCCGGATTGGTGATGCTGTTAGCTTCGGCGATCTTGCGCCAGGCCGAGGCATCGTTGTATTCCTGACGGGCAATCTTCATCAGCGTATCGCCCTGCTTGATGCGATAGATCCGGCCCGACGCGCGGGGTGCAGGCTCCTGGGCCTGTTCCACATAGACCGGTGCAGCAGCCGGGGCCGGCGCGGGGGCAGGAGCCGGAGCGGGAGCAGGCGACTGCTGAACAGGCGTGGGCGCCGAAGCCAGCGAAGCGGGCAGCGGCTCGGAGTACAGAGGCGGAGGCGGAGGCAGAACCGTGGCTTCCTTGTTGGATTTCTTACCCGCACAACCCAGCAGGCCCATCGAAACTACCACTGCTGCTGCCACTGTGAAACCTGATCGCATAGCTGAATCCATTTCGTATGAGGGTGCGATTCCATGCACATTTCAAAGGCATATCCCCATGCCTGCATGTATTGTCGCTCAAATTGCTTCAATCGTAAAGAGCTTTGCGAATCATCACACGCTCAGGACGCGAACCTCATCAGCCCCCTGCCTGAAGCTGCGGATATCCAACACCTCTCCATCTGCTGATACCATTTCTCCCGAATTACCGATGGGATTGACGATGGTCTGATGAGCGACTCCTTCGGGGATCATCCATGACGCAAAGCTCCAGTACCAACCTGAATGAAACACCTGCGCATCGGGACGCCGGCGCAGGCTGTAGCTGGATCCTCAGTCC
>Ga0182792_1000383_pt1 | contig 42866 bp, 34 predicted proteins | sample Passage237B_FD_130497 | JGI IMG/M metagenome (GOLD analysis project Ga0182792, IMG submission 130497) | Cellulose adapted compost microbial communities from Newby Island Compost Facility, Milpitas, CA, USA - Passage2 37B (version 2) (version 2) ...
CCCGGGCCCCGCGGGGGGCCGCGCCGCCGGGCGGTCGGCGCGTTCCCCCCGCCGGAAATGAAACCCGGACGAGGGAGGGTCCTGTGTTGATGACCCCCGCCGGTAGCCGCCTGGCACTGGACGGGGACGATCCAACCGAGGAGGCTCCCATGAGCTCGACCCCCACTCCCGCCGCGGCGTCGCGCGCGCCGATCACCGTGCCCGGCGTCGCTGCCCGCAAGGTCCGCGACGGCGCCGTTCCCCTCGTCATGGTCACCGCCTACGACGCCCCCGGCGCCCGGATGGCGAGCGAGGCCGGCGTCGACCTGATCCTCGTCGGCGACTCCCTCGCCATGGTGGTCCTGGGCTACGACGACACCCTCCAGGTGACCGTCGACGACCTGGTCCACCACACCGCCGCCGTCGCCCGGGCGAAGCCGCACCCGCTGGTGGTGGCCGACCTGCCGTGGCTCGCCTACCACCTGTCGCCGGAGGACACGATCCGCAACGCCGCCAGGCTGATCCGGGCCGGTGCCGGCGCGGTGAAGCTGGAAGGTGGCCGCAAGCGCACCCGCATGGTGGAGGCGCTCGTGGACACCGAGATCCCCGTCATGGGCCACATCGGCCTCACCCCGCAGTCGGTGCACGCGATGGGCGGCTTCAAGGTGCAGGCCAAGTCGGCCGACGCCATCCGGCTGCTGGTGGACGACGCCAAGGCCCTGGAGCACGCCGGCTGCTTCTCGATCGTGCTGGAGGGCGTGCCGAGCGAGGTCGCGGCGCTCGTGACCGAGGCGGTCGACGTGCCGACGATCGGCATCGGCGCCGGCCCCGACGTCGACGGCCAGGTGCTCGTGTACCACGACCTGCTCGGCATCGAGGACCGCATGGCCCCCAAGTTCGTGCGCCGCTACGCGTCGCTGCGGCAGGCGTCGGTGGACGCGATGGCGGCCTACGCCGCGGACGTGCGCACCGGCGCCTTCCCCGGCCCCGAGGAGAGCTACCACCTGGCCGCGGACGTGGCCGAGACGCTCGCCCTCTACGGCAGCGGCGCCTGAAGCCCGAGCCCGGCCGGGGCCCCGCCCCGGCCGGAGCGGTCCTGCACCGCGGCGGCGACACGTCCTACTGTCGGCGGATGGCATCGGGGTCGCGTCGTTCGGGGGGTCGACGGGTGCTGGCCGTGGGGGCGCTGGTGCTCGGCGCCGCGCTGGCGGCCGGGTGCTCGGGGGGCTCGGGTTCGGGCGGCGGCGAGGGTGGCGAGGGCGGGCAGCCGGCCACCTCGGTGCGGGAGCGGGGCACGGCCTTCGCCGCCTTCGGCGAGACGGTCGCCACGGTGACCGCGGCCGACGGCCGCACGTGCGAGGTCTGCCTGCTGGTGGCCGACACGCCGGAGCAGCGGCGCCGCGGGCTGATGGAGGTGACCGACCCGGCCCTCGGCGGCTACGACGGCATGGTCTTCGTGAACGAGCAGCCGGAGCCGGGCGGGTTCTGGATGCGCAACACCCGCATCCCGCTCACCGCGGTGTTCTTCGACGGCGACGGCGCCTACCTCTCCGCCGAGTCGATGGTGCCGTGCCCCGACGACGTGGCCGATGCCAACTGCCCCAGCTACGCCCCGCCCGCCCCGTTCCTCTACGGCGTGGAGCTGGCCGATCGGAGCGCGGACGACCTGCTCATGACCGAGGGCTCCCGCCTGGAGCTGGCCGACCGCCCCTGCCCGGCGACCCTCGACGGCCGCGACCCCTGAGCGCCCGGTCGGCGGCCCGGCAGGGGCGGCGGGTTCCGCCGGATTGTCAGCCCCCCTGCGTAGGGTCGGAACCGTGAAGATCCTGCACACCTCCGACTGGCACCTGGGGCGCTCGTTCCACGGTGCCGCGCTGCTCGACGAGCAGGCCGAGGCGCTGGATCGGATCGCGTCCCTGGTCGAGCGGGAGCAGGTGGAGCTGGTGATCGTGGCGGGCGACCTGTTCGACCGGGCGATCCCGCCCGCGGCCGCGGTGGAGCTGTTGGGCGCCACGCTCGATCGCCTGGCCGCCGCGGGGGCGGTGGTGGCGGCCATCAGCGGCAACCACGACTCGTCGGTGCGCGTGGGGGGCTACGACGCGCTCCTCAACCGGGTGGGCGTGGCGCTGCGCGGCGACCATCGCCGGCTGGACGAGCCGCTCGTGGTCGAGTCGCCGCGGGACGGTGGCCCGCCGGTGGCCGTCTACCTGATCCCGTACCTCGAACCGGCTGCGGTCGCGCCCGACCTGCTGGCGGGTGACGGGGCGGCGGACGAGGGCGGGGAGCCGCTGGGTTCGCCGCCTGCCGGCGACCACGGCGGCAGATCGGCGGCCGACCACGAGGACGCCTTGGCAGCCAGTGCCGACGCGGTCGACCCCGACGTGGTCGACGCCGGTGCGGTCCGCGCGGCCGTCGACCCGGCACCCGAGCCCGAGGCCGAGGCCGCCCCGGCGGAGCCGATGGTGCCGGTGGCGCTCTCGCTCTTCGACCTGATCGAGGAGCCGGAGGTACCGGTCGAGGCGACCGCCCCACCGGTCGCGCCCTCGGCCCTCGCGGCCCCGGCCGAACCGACGGCGCCGCGGCCGACGGCCCGTGGCGGCCGGCCCACCCAGGACCGCGTCACCCGGGCCGCGGTCGATCGCATCCGCGCCCACGCCGCGTCGCTGGGCGAGGTCCGCACCGTGGTGGTCGCCCACACGTTCGTGGCCGGCGGTGCGGTGTCCGACTCCGAGCGGGACCTGAGCGTCGGCAACGTGGAGCGGGTGTCGCTCGCCACCTTCGACGGGTTCGACCTCGTCGCCCTCGGGCACCTGCACGCCCCGCAGGAGCTGGCCGGCCCCCGCCTCGCCTACGCCGGCAGCCCGCTGCCGTACTCGTTCTCGGAGGAGGGCCAGACCAAGTCGGTGCGCCTCGTGGAGCTGGCCGCCGACGGCTCGGTCGCGGCCTCGACGGTCCCGTTGGGCGTCGGCCGCCCCGTCCGCACCCTGCGCGCCACCCTGGCCGAGCTGCTCGAAGACGCCCGCTTCGCGGACGCCGAGCCGGCGTGGGTCCGGGCGCTGCTGACCGACCCGCACCTGCCCGACCAGGCGATGGCCCGGCTGCGCCGCCGCTTCCCCCACGCGCTGGAGCTGCGCCACGAGCCCGCGGGCGGGCCCCGCAACCGCGGCGGGATCGTGGCGGCCGGGGAGCTGCGCCGGCTCGATCCGCTCGACCTGGTCCTGCGCTTCTGGGAGGACCAGGAGGGTCGTCCGGCCGCCGAGCCCGAGCGGGACCTGCTCGCGGCCGCGCTGGCCGCCGTCGGGGAGGACGGGTCGTGAGGCCGCGCCGCCTCCGGGTCGAGGCCGTCGGCCCGTTCGCGTCCGAGGTCGAGGTCGACTTCGACGGGCTGGCCGACGCCGGGCTGTTCCTCATCCACGGCCCCACCGGTGCCGGCAAGACCTCGCTGCTCGACGCCGTCTGCTTCGCGCTCTACGGGCGGGTGCCCGGCAACCGCGGTGGCGCCCGATCCGTGCGCTCCCACCACGCGGCGCGCGGCGTCGAGCCCCGGGCCGAGCTGGACTTCGACGTCGACGGTGCCCGCTACCGGGTCATCCGCACCGCGGCCTGGGAGGCCCCCAAGCTGCGCGGCACCGGCACCACCCCCAAGCCGCCCACCGCGGTGCTGCGGCGGCTCGACGCCGGCCACGAAGCCGTGCTGGCCGCCAAGCCCACCGAGGTCGACCGGGAGGTCGAGCGCCTGGTCGGGCTCGACGCCAACCAGTTCCAGCAGGTGATCCTGCTGCCGCAGGGACGCTTCGAACGGCTCCTCCAGGCCGGCTCCGCCGAGCGGGAGAAGCTGTTCGAGTCGCTGTTCGACACGTCCGACCACCGCCGAGCGGCCGAGTGGCTGGACGAGCAGGCCCGGGAGGCCCGCCGGCGCGAGGCCGAGCTTCGCCAGCAGCTCGCGGTGATCGGCGACGAGGCCCTGCGCCGCAGCCGGGACGTGCTCGAGCGACCGGTCCCGGCCCCCGAGGTCGGCGGCGGCGCAGGTGGTGGCCTCGCGGTGCTCGACCGCTCGGCGGTCGCCGAGCTGGTCGACGCCGACCCGCTCGACCCGGCCACGCTCGACCTCGCCGTGGTCCAGCTCACCGAGGCGGTCGAGGCCGCTGCCGCCGTGGCCCGCGACGCCGCCGCGGCGGCCGAGGCGGCACGGGTGGAGCTGGACCGGGCCGGAGCCGTGGTGGAGCAGGTGGAGCGGCGGGACCGGCTCCGCGCCACCGCGACGAGCCTGGAGGCCCGCTCGGCGGAGGTGGCGCGCGAGCGCACCACCCTCGCCCGGGCCGTCGAGGCCGAGGCGCTGCGGGCCACCCTGGACGACGTCGAGCACCGCACCCGGGTGGTCGAGCGCACCGCCGCGGCCGTCGACGCCGACCTGGCCGCGGCCCGGGCGGCCGTGGAGGACCTGCTCGTGCCGGTCGAGGCCGTCGAGGCGCTCGACCTGCGGAGCCTGCCCGACGCCCGGGCGCTCGGCCGGGCCATCGCGGAGCTCCAGGCCCGGCGCGGCGTCCTCGCCGGCCTCGCCGCGACCGCCGAGCGCGCCGCGGCGGCGGACCGCCGCATCGAGGCCACCACCAAGGCCCTCAACGCGGCCGTCGCCACCGGCGACGCCGCCCGGCTCCGCCTGAGCCGGGCGCAGGCCGACCTCCCCGAGCGGCGCGAGCGCCTCGACGCGGCCCGGACGGCGGCCGGCCGGCTGGCCGGCCTGGAGCGGGCCGCCACCGAGGCAGCCACCCGGGCCGAAGCCGCGCAGGCCCTCGGCCGCCTGCGACCCCGGCTCGGCGCCGCCCGCGCCGCCACGCTCGCCGCCCGCGAGCACGCCGCGAGCGCCAAGGAGGCGCACCTCGACGCGCTCCGCCGCTACCTCGACGGCATCGCCGCCCACCTGGCCGGCCGGCTGGAGCTGGACGCGCCCTGCGCCGTCTGCGGCTCCCACGACCACCCCGACCCGGCCCGGCCGGCGCCCGACGCCGTCACCGAGGACGAGGTCGAGCGGCTCGACCTGGCGGCGCGGGAGGCGCAGGCGGACGCCGAGGAGCGGGCCGAGGCCGAGCGGCACCTCGACCAGGAGGTCGCCGCCCTGGACGCCGCGGCCGGTCCCGCCGCGGCCGACCCCGGCCAGGCCGCCCGCGAGGCCGAGCGGTGCCGGGCCGAGCACCGTCGCACCGCGGCGCTCGCCGCCGAGGCCGAGGCGCGCGCCGCGGCGGTCGACGCCGCCGAAGCCGCGCTGGAGCGCGAGCGGGCCGCCATCGCCGAGGCCGACGGCGCGGCCACCGCGGCCCGCGAGCAGCTCGGGGCGCTGGAGGAGAAGGTGCGTGACGCCCGCGCCGCCCTGGCCGAGCACCTGCCGGTCGGGGTCACGCTCGACGCCGCGCTCGACGCGGTCGACGCCGCCGAACCGGCGCTGGGCCGGGTGGCCGACCACGCCGCCGGCGGCCAGGAGGCCGCCGCCAAGCTGGCCGCGGCCACCGAGCGCGCCCAGGCCGAGGTGGCGGCCTCGCCGTTCCGCAGCGCCGCGGCCGCCCGCTCGGCGATGCTCGACGCGGCCGAGCGCGACGCGCGCCAGCAGCGCATCGCGGAGCACGAGCGCCGGCAGGCCGAGGTCGCCGCCCGGCTGGACGACCCGGCGTTCGCCGCGCTGCCCGACGTCGCGCCCGACCTCGCCCCCCTGCGGGCGGCCCACGCCGCGGCCGACGCCGCCCGGGCGCGTGCCGCCGAGACGGTCACCCTGGCCGCCAGCGCCCGCGACGCCGTCGCCGGGCTCGCCGCCCGGCACCGCGGCGTCGCCGCCGAGCTGGCCGAGGCCGAGGCCGAGGCCACGCTGCGCTCGGGCGTCGCCGACCGCTGCACCGGTCGCACCGCCCCCAAGGTGCCGTTGCAGCGCTGGGTGCTCGCCACCCACCTGGACGAGGTCTGCCAGCACGCCAACCGGCGGCTCGCCACCATGACCTCCGGCCGCTACCGCCTGCTCGTCACCCGCGTCGGCGCCCGGGCCAACTCGCCCGCGGGCCTCGACCTGCGGGTGCACGACGCCAACACCAACCAGGAGCGCGAGGTGTCCACCCTCTCCGGTGGCGAGACCTTCCAGGCGTCGCTCGCCCTCGCCCTCGGCGTGGCCGACAGCGTCCAGGCCCGCACCGGCGGTGTCCGCCTCGACGCCCTGTTCATCGATGAGGGCTTCGGCACCCTCGACCCCGACGCGCTGGAGCTGGCGATGGACGAGCTGGACACGCTCCGGGCCGGCGGCCGCACCGTCGGGGTCATCAGCCACGTCGCGGGCCTCAAGGAGCGCATCACCACCGGCATCGAGGTGGTGCCCTCCGAGCACGGCTCCCAGGTGATCGTCGGCACCGTCACCTGAGCGACACCAATCGTGGGCCTTCGGTCATCGCCCGGTGCACGCCGGACGACGAACGGTCGGCCGCGCGCCGCCCGCCCCTGCCGGTTCGCTGCGCGCAGCGAGAGGTGCCTGAGCGGTGGGTGGGCGACCCGGCCGGCCGCCGGCACGGTCGCTCGCCGCCGGTGGACCACGGCGGTACGGTCGCTCCCGATGCCCACCGCGGACGAGACGAGCCGGCCCGCCGCCACGAGCGACGGTTCACCGGCCGGCGGCGCACCCGAGGCCGCTCCGCCGGCGGAGGACCCACCGGTGCAACCCCGCCCGCTCGAAGCCGAGGAGCAGGGCGGCGACCCCGCCTGCTGGGCCGACCTGGTGGAGGACCACCGCGACCACCCCGCCACCTGATCCCGGCCGTCCGCCGGACCAGGGGCGATCAGCCGGGAGGTCCTACTCGTGAGAGGCGATCAGCCGGCGCAGCCCCCGCCCTCGCCGGCGGCGAGCACCTCGAGGACCAGGCCCTCGGCCCAAGGGTCAGGCGCGGCCGCGGAGGTGCTCGATGCGGCGGCGGTCGCGCTTGGTGGGGCGGCCGGCGCCCCGCTCGCGCACCCCTACCGGGCCGGCGCGGTCCGGCTCCGGCGGGGGTGGGCTCCGGTCGATCACGCAGTCGGCGGCGACGGCAGCGCCCACCCGCTTCTCGATCACCCGGACCACCTCCAAGCGTCGCTCCCGACCGCCGACGCGCACCACCACGGCGTCGCCGACGGTCACCTTGGTGGCCGGCTTGGCCGGGCGGCCGTTCACCTCCACGTGCCCGCCGCCGCAGAGCTCCGACGCCAGGGAGCGGGTCTTGGCGACGCGCACCGCCCACAGCCAGCGGTCGACGCGGGTGGCCGCGGCGGGGTCGGGTCGGTCGGTCACGGGGCGATCACGAGGCGGTCACGAGCGGGGGTCACGAGGCGGGCTCGTCGTCGGTGATGGCGTCGATGATCCCGCCGAGGAAGGTCTCGTTGTCCCAGCCGTCCGGCGGGGCGGTGCCGTGGCCGGGGACGAGGCCGTCGGGCGGGTACCTGTTGAACAGGTTCGGGTCCGCGACCGGCTCGCCCGGGTCCTTCACGTAGGTGCCGTTGCGCACCACCACGAGGTCGAGGCTCGGGACCACGAAGATGAACTGGCCGTCGTGGCCGTTGGCGCTGAACAGGTCGTCGGGCAGCGACGAGTCCTCGCCGGGCAGCCACCACATGTAGCCGTAGGTGTCCGGCGAGGTCGGGGCACCGGTGACCGACGCCTTCACCCAGTCGGCGGGCACGACCTGCTCGTCGCCCCAGCGGCCCTCGCGCAGGTAGAGGAGGCCGAGGCGGGCGAAGTCGCGGGTGGTGGTGTCGACGCAGCAGTAGGTGAGGGTGTGGTCCTCGGTGTCACGCCACCAGTCGGCCTTCGTGAAGCCGAGCGGCCCGAACAGCTTCTCCTGGGCGTACTCGCCCGCGGGGCGGCCGGTCGCCTGCTCGATCACCCCGGAGAGCAGCATGGCGGTCCCGCTGGAGTAGTTGAAGACGGTGCCGGGCTCGTGCTCGCGGGGCAGGGCCCGGACCACCTCGAGCTGGTCTTCGGCGCTGGTGACGAGCTTGATGATGTCGGAGGCGCCCTGGGCGGCGTCGTAGGTCTCGTCCCAGCGGAGCCCGTCGGCCATCTGGAGCACGTGTTCGAGGGTGATGTCGCCGAGCCCCCGCTCCTCCCACTCGGGGTACCAGGTGGTCATGGGTTCGTCCACGGAGGGGATGAGCCCCTCGTCGATCGCGATGCCGACCAGCGCGCTGGCGAAGCTCTTGCCGACCGACCAGCTCGCCGCCCACGAGTCGGGGCCGGCGCCGTCCGCGTACCACTCCTGGGCGATGCGGCCGTGGCGCACGATCACGACGCCCTGGGTGTTGCGCTCGTCGGCGAACGCCCAGTCGCGCACCTTCTCCAGGGCGTCGGCGTCGAAGCCCTCCGCCTCGGGGCTCGTGACCGCCCAGTCGGGCGACGGCGTGGCCTCGCCGGACGCCGGGTCGCCGTCGGGCCCGGTGGTCGGGCTCGTACCGGTCGGCGCGGTCGTGGAGGTCGCGGCGGTGGTCGTCGTCGCGGCGGTCGAGCCGTCGTCCGAGCTGCACGCGCCGCCGGCGAAGGTGGCGAGGGCGAGCAGCAGGGCGGCTGCCCGGCGTCGGGGGGAGGGGGCGTTGGTCACCGGCTCAGTCAAGCAGCCGGCTTCCCCGCTGTCACCGGTTCGCAGCGGGTAGGGTCCGCGCACCTGACCGAGCCCCGGAGGTCCCCCTGTGAAGCGCCTGCTCACGCTCATCGCCGCCACCCTCGTCGCCAACGCCGTCGCCATCGTGGTGGCCGACGTGGCGCTCGACAAGGTGAGCCTCGTGCTCAGCGGCTTCATCGCCGCCGTCATCATCTACACGGTCGTGTCGGTGGTGGCCGAGCCGGCCATCCGCAAGCTCGCGGACGACAAGGCGCCGGCGGTCGTCGGCGTGTCGTCGTTGGTCGCCACGCTCATCAGCCTCATCATCACCGTGCTCGTCACGAGCGGGCTGGAGATCAGCGGGCTGCTCACCTGGATCATCGCCTCGGTGCTCGTCTGGGTCATCTCGGCGCTGCTGCGCTTCGTGATCGTGAAGGCGGCCACCGGCGAGGCCGACCCGAACTAGCTCGACCACCGGGCGACGCCGGCCACCGGGTCGGCTCGTCCGGTCCGGTCAGGCCGGCTCGGTGGCGAGGTCGCCGGCGCCGGTCCGATCCCCGTCGTCGGCGAGGTCGTCCAGCGCGCCGGCGAGGCGGTCCACGGCCTCGCCGAGGTCGGCGGGCGCGACGGTCGCGTAGGAGAGCCGGAGCGCGTCGAGGGCACCTACGTCGACGGCGAACTCGCGGCCGGGCACGAACGCCACGTCGCGGGCGAGCGCCCGGTCGAGGAGCCGGCGGGTGTCGACGCCGGGCAGCCGGGCCCAGAGGAACAGCCCGCCGCCGGGTTCGGTGAAGCGGATGCGGCTGCCGAACCGCCGGCGCAGCGCGTCGGCCAGCGCGGTGCAGCCCGCCCGGTAGCGGGCGCGGACCCCGACGAGGTGGTGGTCGAGGAAGCCGGGTTCGGCCAGCAGGCGGTGGGCGACGGCCTGGGTGAACGAGGTGGTCTGGAGGTCGACCGCCTGCTTGAGGAGGACGAGGGCCGCGACCAGCTCCGGCGGGGCGACCGCCCAGCCGACGCGGAGGCCGGGTGAGAGGATCTTGGAGGTGGTGCCGAGGGTGATGACCCGGTCGGACGAGCTGCGCAGCGGCGCGCCGGCGGTGGCCGTCCAGCGCAGCTCGCCGTAGGGGTCGTCGTCCACGATCCAGAACCCGTGGCGGTCCGCGAGGCGGGCGAGGTGCGCGGCGCGGTCGGGCGACAGCGACGAGCCGGTCGGGTTGTCGACGGTGGCGACGGTGTAGACGAACGCCGGCGGCGCCTCGCCGGCGTCGAGGCGCTCGGCCAGCACGTCGACGCGCAGGCCGTGCTCATCGACGGGGACCGGGCGCAGGTCGGCACCGGCGAGCCGGAACGCCTGGAGCGCCCCGATGTAGCAGGGATCGCCGGTGACCACCGGGGTGCCGGGGTCGACCAGGCAGCGGGCGAGCAGCTCGATCGCCTGCTGGGACCCGTGGGTGAGCACCACCGCGTCGGCGGGCACGCCGAGGCGATCGGCCACCACCGCCCGCAACCCGGCGTGGCCCTGGCTCGGCCCGTACTGGAGCGAGGCCGGCTCGTCGCGGGCGACCGCGGCCGCGGCCTCGGCGAGGCGCTCGACCGGGAACGTCTCGGGCGCGGGCAGGCCACCGGCGAGCGACAGCACCTCGGGCCGCTCGGTGATGGCGAGCAGGTCCCGGATGGCGGACGAGCCGATGCGGCGGGGCGCGGAGGCGAGCATCGCCACAACCTCGCAGATCGGCGCCGCCACGCCCGTCCCGATTTCCTCGGTCCACCGGTGCCGACGGACCGGTCCCGACGGGCCGTCTGCGGCCGCTCGAGGTTGGCGGATCGCCGGGACGGCGCCGGTAGCGTCGCAGCGTGTCGCCCCGCCCCGCCGAGCCCCGATCCGTCAGCGCGTCGGGCCTCGCCGTGGCGCTGGTGTCGGCGCTGGCCTTCGGCACGTCCGGCTCGTTCGCCAAGGCGCTCCTCGACGCCGGTTGGTCGCCGGGGGCGGCGGTCACGATCCGCATCGGCCTCGCCGGCCTCGTCCTCGCCGTGCCCTCGGCGCTCGCCCTGCGGGGCCGGTGGTCGACGCTGCGCCGGGCCGCGCCCACCGTCGGCGTCTACGGGCTGCTGGCGGTGGCCGGCTGCCAGCTCTTCTACTTCAACGCGGTGCGCACCCTGTCGGTCGGCGTCGCCCTCCTCCTGGAGTACCTCGGCCTGGTGCTCGTGGTGGGCTGGGTGTGGCTCGTGGAGCGCCGGCCCCCGGGTCGGTGGACCCTCGTCGGGGCGGTCGCGTCCATCGCCGGCCTGGTGCTCGTGCTCGACGTGTTCGGCGACGTGCAGGTCGACGCCGGTGGGGTGGCGTGGGGGCTCGCCGCCGCGATCGGCATCGCCGCCTTCTTCATCATCTCGGCCCGGGACGACCACGGCGTGCCGCCGATCGCTATGGCCGGCGGCGGGATGCTCGTGGGCGCCGCGGTCCTCGGGATCGCGGGCGCGGTCGGGATCATGCCGCTGGCGTGGACCACCGACGACGTGGACCTCGGCGGTAGCCGGTTCGCCTGGTGGGTGCCGGTGCTCGGCTTGGCGGTGGTGGCCGGCGCGCTGTCGTACGCCACCGGGATCGTGGCCGCGCGGGCGCTCGGGTCGAAGCTGGCGGCGTTCGTCGGCCTGACCGAGGTGCTGTTCGCGATCCTCGTGGCCTGGCTGCTGCTGGACGAGTTGCCGCGGCCCGTCCAGCTCGCCGGCGGCCTCCTCATCCTCGCCGGTGTCGCCGCGGTGCGCTACGAGTCGACCGGCGAGGCGATGGCCGAGGCCGCCCCGGAACCGCTGCCGCCGCTCGACGCCGGTGACCCGGCCGCCCGTGACGGCGGCGATCCGTCGGACCGCGGCGCCGCCGGTCTCGGGGCGGGCGGCGCCGGCGACGACGTGCAGCGCGACCGGTAGCCTCCGCGTCGGAACCCGAGTGGAAGGAGACGCGGTGAGCGCCACCGAGTCGAGCCGAGCAGCCGACGCCCCACCGGCGGCCGACGCGCTTGCCGACCGCGCCACGATGGACGAGCAGATCCGGGTGGTCACCGACCACGCGGCTCGCATCTTCCTCTGGAACTACGACCGCAGCCGGCCGCAGCTCGTCACCCTCTACAACAAGGCCGCGGCCGGCCAGTGGAACGGCCTCACGGACCTGGACTGGTCGATCGACGTAGACCCCGAGCGGATGGCGGCCACCCAGGCCGACCCGAACCCGATCCGCCTCATCGCCGAGGAGGCCGTGTCGCTGCCCGGTTCGCCCATCGCCTCCTGGGGCGAGCGGGAGCTGACCCAGCTGGGCATCGAGATCCTGAAGGCGCAGCTCAGCCAGTTCATGCACGGCGAGCAGGGGGCGATGATGGTCGCCGCCAAGATCGTAGAAACCGTCCCGTGGATCGACGCCCGCTACTACGCGGCCACCCAGACGATGGACGAGGCCCGCCACACCGAGGTGTTCGCCCGCTACCTCCACGAGAAGCTGGGCGACGCGTACCCGATGAGCCCGTTCCTGGAGAACCAGGTCATGGCACTCATCGAGGACAGCCGGTGGGACGTCGCCTACCTCGGCATGCAGATCGTGATCGAGAGCCTGGCCCTCGCCGCGTTCGGCGGGATGCTGCGCAACGCCACCGAGCCGCTGCTGAAGAAGCTGCTCCGCTACGTGATCGCGGACGAGGCCCGCCACGTGGCCTTCGGCGTGCTGAGCCTGAGCGAGTACTACGCGGACCTGTCCGAGGCCGAGCTGAAGGACCGTCAGGACATCCTCCTCGACGCCACGATCAACAACCGCGCCCGCAACACCACCCCCGAGGTGTGGGAGCGGATGGGCGTTGGGCCCGAGGTCTTCCCGTTCCTGAAGGAGGCGGCGGCGCGCCGGGGCGGGTCGGTCGACTCGGGGTTCGTCGCCAACTTCTACGCCAAGCTCGTCCCGAACGTCCGCAAGCTCGGGCTCCTCGACGCGAACGACGGCTACCTGCGCGAGCGCTGGGGCGCCGCCGGGCTGCTGCGCTTCGAGGGCTCGGCCGACACCGCCGACGACTACGACACCTACGCCATCGGAGCCGATGCATGACCCAGCGGAGCGACCAGCCCCGATCCCGAACCGCCGACCTCGCCGCCGCCGCGAGCGGACCCGACCGGGGCGGTCCTCGCCATCGGCGCGGGCGGGCGCTGCGAGGCGCGCTGCTCGCCGGCCTGCTCTGCGTGACGGCGGTGGGCGCGGCCTCGTGCAGCTCCGACGACGCCGGCGGCGCGGCGACCACCACGACCGCGGCCCGCGGCCAGGGGGCCGACCCGAAGGCCGGCGCCGAGCCGCGCTCCGGCACGTACCTGTCGCTCGGTGACTCGTACTCGGTCGGCGCGGGCGCCACCGACCCGGCCAAGGGCTACGCCGACCTCCTGCCGGGCTTGCTGGCCGAGCACGGCTGGGACCTGGAGCTGGTCAACCTCGGCTGCGGCGGCGCGACGGTCGGGTCGCTGGCCGAGGGCGACGGCTGCCAGCCGGCGATGCGCGCCCACGACGCCGAGGGCTACGACACCTCCCAGCTCGACGCGGCGGTCGCCTACCTGGAGGACCACCCCGGCGAGGTGGCGCTCATCACCGTGTCGATCGGCGGCAACGACGTCACCAAGTGCGCCCGGGGCGCGGACGACCCCATCGCCTGCGTGACCGACGCGGTGTCGACCATCGACGCGGGCCTGGAGGAGATCCTGACCCGGCTGCGCGACGCCGCGGGGCCCGACACGACGATCGTCGGCCTCACCTACCCCGACGTGATCCTCGGGGCCTGGCTGAACGAGGGCACCCGCCCGCTCGCCGAGCTGTCGGTGGTCGCGTTCGAGCAGTTCATCAACCCGATGTACGAGAAGCGCTACGAGGCGGTCGACGGCATCTTCGTGGACATCACCGAGGGCACCGGCGGCTACACGCCGCTCACCGAGACCACCGAGCTGGAGGGTCACGGCGAGGTGCCGGTCGCGGTCGCCGAGGTGTGCGAGCTGACCTGGTTCTGCGACGTGGCCGACATCCACCCGAAGGACGCCGGCTACGAGCGGATCGCGGCCCTCGTCGTCCAGGCCCTCACCGGGACCGCCTGAGCGCCCGCCGGCCCGACCGAGCCGGCGGGCGACTCGACGGGCGCCTCAGCCCCCGGCGTCGAACGCCGCCCCGGTGCAGGCCTCGTACTCGGCCAACTGCTCGTCGGTGAGGTCCTCGCCGACCTGCTCGTCGTCGCCACCGAGGTCCGGGCCGTACAGCTCCAGGCTGCAACGGAACAGCGCCAGGTCCTCCGGTGCCAGCTCGCCACGGTCGACGGCGTCGCCGAGGCAGGACTCGACCTCGGCCGGATCGTCGCTCAGGTAGCAGGTGCCGAGCGCGTCGTCGGGCTCCACCCACGTCATCGGCCGCGGCTGCGGGCCCGACGGGCCGACGGTCGGGTCGAGCACCGGGTCGTAGCCGTACTCGCCCAGGTAGCCGTCGGGCATCGCGCCCATGCACGATTCGATGGCGGCGGTGCCGGTGGCCCGGTCGGCGTCGTCGGCCGGTCGCTCGATGCCGCAGGTCTCCCAGAACTCGTCCTCGTAGAGCAGCCAGTCGGCACCGGCCCAGAAGCGGGCGAGCTGCTGGAGCTGCTCGGTCGAGGCGGTGGGGAGGCTGCCGGTGGCCGACTCCACGAGCGTGGCGAGCGGGTCCACGAACCAGCGGCCGCCCTCCTCCACCAAGGTGATGCGCAGCTCCTCGTCGCCGGGCCAGACGAGGCCGGCGACGAGCAGCGGGCTCGGGCCCCACCTCGATGTGGAGTCCTCGTCGCAACTGCTCCAGGTCTCCTCGACCGGCTCGCCCACCGTGTCGGTCTCGTAGTCGTAGTCGGGGTAGCGACCGGTGTAGGTGGTGCAGCCGTCCTCGTGGCGCTGGGTCGTCTCGTAGTCGCTCGGGTCGCCCTGGCGCAGCTCCCAGCCGGTGACGGTCACGGTGGTGGAGCCGTCGGGGCCGGCGGCGGTGGCGAGGCCGAAGACCTCCAGGTCGAAGTCGCCCGCGTCGCCCTCGGCCAGGAGGTCGCGCAGCGGGCGGGCGTAGTCGTGCAGGACCCGTCCCCGCTCAGGGGAGACGACCGCGAGCACCCGGTCGGCGTCGAGCCCGTCGAGGCCGGCGGCCAGCTCCCGCACCGCCTCCTCGGCCGAGGCCGCACCGGTCGCCTCGACCGGCTCCGTGAAGGTGGGCGGAGCGGCGGGGTCCTCGGCCGCGAGGCGCAGCGCCTCCGCAGCGGTGTAGGCGGCGGACACGTACCACCGGCCGCTGCGCTGCACCGTCATGATGCGGAGGCCGGCGAGGTCGTCGTCGGCCGAGTCCGCGTCGCCGGGCTCGTCGCCGAGCACCGAGCGCACGGTCGCGCCGAACGGCAGGTCCGCGGGCTCGACGGCGCCGCGGATGGTGCCGGCGGTGAGGTCGACCGCGGCGACGGTGTCGGTGTAGCGCTCGACGGTGTGCTCGACGCCGGTGACGGCGAGGTCGACGCCGTCGACCCCGTGCAGGTCGAGCCCCTCGGTGACCTCGGCCCGGTCGGCCGCCTCGGTCAGCCGGTCGACCGCACGGCGCAGCAGCTCGCGCTCCTGCGGCTCCACGGCTTCGAGCACGCCGATCACGTCCTCGCCGTCGACCGCGTCGAAGAACGCGTCGACCGCGGCCTCGGGGCTCGTCGCGCCCGGGCTCTCGCCGAGCGAGCGGATGCCGAACACGCCGGCGCCGGCGGCCACGACGGCCACGGCCCCGACCGCGAACCAGCGCCGGGGGCTGCGCCGGCCGCCGGTGGGCGGCACGACGCTGCCGAGGTCGGTGAGCGGTTCGGTGGCAGGTGCACCGACCGGTGGTACGCCTGCCGGTGGTGCGTCGGCCGGCGGTGTGCCGATGGTCGCGCCGGGGGCCGGGCCGAGTGCGGGCGGGTTGCCGGCCTCCGCCGCGGAGGCGGTTGCGCTGGGGGCGATCGGGTTGCCGGTTCCCGCCCCGGACGCGGTCGCGTCGGTCGGGTCGACGGGTTCGCCGGTGCCGGCCGCGGAGGCGGTCGGGCCGGCGGGATCGGTCGTGCCGGCCGGGTCGGTGGGCGCGGGCCCGTCGGTCCCCTCGGGCGGTGACAGGTCGTCAGCGGTCACGGGATGCTCCGGTTCGGGTGGGTCGCGCCGCGAGGGCGGCGGTGGGGACGAGGGCGACGCTCAGGCCGAGGCCGAGCGGGCAGCCCCACGCCCGGTGGCGGGGTGAGGCGGCGACGACGAGCGCGAAGGCGCCGACGAGCACGGCGACCACGACCGCGCCGGCTGCGGCGAGGCGCGGGAGGCCCGCCACGAGCGCGAGGGCGGCGAGCGCGGCGAGGAGCGGGACGAACGGCCAGACGGTGCGGGCGAGGCGGGCGACGACGCCGTCGACCAGGTCGAGGTTCACGGCGCTGCGGGCGGCCTCGTAGCTCGTGCGCTCGGCGCTGCCGGTGCGGAGCCAGGGCGCGAACGTCGACGCCACCACGAGGGCGAGCAGCACCACGAGACCGGTCCGCGCCGCCGTAGCTCCGTCCACCTGACCTCCCGGTCCTCTGCGGTCCGACCCGCACCCGTTGGCCCGTCACCGTAGCCCGGCTCCGCCGTGCCGCCCGTTCCCCCGATCCCCGACGGGGTCGTCCTTCGCCTGGGTCCCGGGGCTCGCACACGTCCTGATGGCGGGTCCGCCGAGTCGCCGGCCCTCTCGTCGGGCTGGTTCTCGCTGGCCCGGGTCGCCGGACTCGCCGGCTCCGCCGAGCGGCCCGGTCCCCGTTACCCCGGTCCCCCCGAGGGGGTTCAGGGGCGGGGGATGTCGACCGGAGCGTTCTCGACCGCGGCGTGCACGGTGGCGGTGCTGCCGGCGGGGAGGCGGCAGCGGACCTCGCGGACGAGGCGCTCGGGGTCGGCGTAGCGGGCGGAGAAGTGGGTGAGGAGGACGTGGCGGGCCCGGGCCTCGGCGGCCACCGCCGCCACGTCCGCGGTGCAGCTGTGGGTCCACCGGTCGCAGAGCTCGTGGTCGGCGGCGGCGTAGGTGCACTCGTGGACGAGGAGGTCGGCGTCCGCGGCGAGGCGCACCGAGGCGGCGGCGCGGGTGGTGTCGCCGAGCAGCGCGACCACCCGGCCGGGTCGGGGTGGGCCGATCACCTGGTCGGGGCGGACGCCGCGGACCGTCTCGCCGCGGCGCAGCCGTCCGAGGTCGGGCCCGGCGTCGAGCCCGAGGGCGACGGCCCGGTCGAGGTCGAGGGCGCCGGGCCGGTCCGGCTCCACGAAGCGGTAGCCGTAGCTCGGCACCCGGTGCACGAGCCGGTCGGCCCGCACCGAGAACCCGGCGATCGTCCCCAGCTCGACGGCCGGCGCCGCGGCGGAGGCCGACGCCGGGTCCGCGGCGTCACCCGCGGGCAGCTCGGTCACGTCGAGGTCGAAGGTGAGGCCGAGGATCGGCAGGTCGAGCATGGTGTCGAGCCAGCGCCGGACCCCGGCGGGGGCGACGACGCGCAGCGGCGCGGCGCGGCCCTCCATCGCGAGGGTGCCGAGCAGGCCGGGGAGGCCGAGCACGTGGTCGCCGTGCAGGTGGGTGAGGAGGACGGCGCGGAGGCGGGAGAGCTTGATCGGGCTCCGCATCACCTGCTGCTGGGTGCCCTCGCCGCAGTCGACCAGCACCCAGTCGCTGCCGGCGTCGAGCGCGAGGCCGCTGACGTGGCGGGTGGCGGTCGGTCGCCCCGACGAGGTGCCGAACGGGATGACCCGGAGCTTGTCCACGCCGGCACCGTACGCGGCGCCGCTCGGTTCGACCCGGTGACATCCCCGCGGCGGCCGCGGTCCCCGGCGCCGGACGCCGCGGGGAGCCCCTGACGAGAGGGGTCGAGGTACACCGATGTGCGCCGGACGTGGGAGGTTTCCCCGATTGTCGGGCCGGGGGGTCGGTCGTACGTTCCCCGGATGCTCCCCCCGCCCGTCTCCTCGCTGCGCGGCCGGCGCCTGGCCGTCGGCGTCGTGCTCGCCCTGTTCCTGTCGGTCGCCGCGGTGGTCGTGCAGCCGTCGCGCTCGGATGCCGTGCCGGTCTGGGTGGACGGCAGCATCGTGCGCTCGACCATCCTCAACTGCGTGACGTTCACGCCCGAGTACGGCGTGGGGACCTACGCGGGCGCGGTGGTCGACCCCGACACCCTGGAGCCGAAGGTCGGCCAGCGCTTCTACGTGCGGGTCGTCGTCGTGGGCATGGGCCAGGCGTGCGACACCCAGATCTTCGACCTCCAGTTCGCGCTGCCGCAGGGCGTGGAGCCGGCGATCGCCCCCGACTACGGCATCGTCTGCTCGTACGACGGCCAGCAGTTGCCGGTGAGCCAGTGCCCGCAGACGTTGCAGCCCGGTTGGGAGTCGGGGTACTACCGGTTCCCGGCGCCGACGAACGCCGGCATCCCGACGGCGCCGTTCTGGCCGGCGACCATCGGCGAGTTCTACGAGTTCCTGTTCCCGGTGGCGTCCGACGTGGTGATCGAGGGGAACCAGGCGGTCCGCGGGCGCGTCGAGGTGGCCGACGGCTTCGACAACCCGGTGCTGCGGCCGAGCGCCGACCTGTGGGTGTTCCCGGCCCAGACGACCACGACCTCGAGCACCACCACGACCACCCGCCCGACCACCACCTCGTCCACGACCACCACGCAGCCGACCACCACGACGACGAGCCAGCCCACGACCACGTCGAGCACGACCACGACCAGCCAGCCGACCACCACGTCGTCCACGACCACCACCAGCCAGCCGACCACCACGACCACCACCACGACGAGTCAGCCCACGACGACGTCGTCCACCACGACGACCACACAGCCCACGACGACCTCGTCCACCACGACCACCTCGCAGCCGACCACCACGTCGAGCACGACCACGACCAGCCAGCCGACCACCACGTCGTCCACGACCACGACCAGCCAGCCCACGACAACGTCGTCCACGACCACCTCGCAGCCGACGACCACGAGCCGGCCGACCACCACGTCGAGCGAGGTGACCACGACCACGGGGGACGACCCGGTCACCACCACCGTCGAGGAGCCGGTCACCAGCACGACCGGCGGTGGCAGCCTCGGCGGGAGCGTGGACGGCACCGACCCACCCGACCCGCCCGGCGGGGCCGGGGGCACGACCGACCCCGCCGATGCCCGCCCGCAGCGGCCCGCCAGCGGCCGGCTGTCGCGGACCGGCACCCGGACCGCTCCCCTCGCCGCCCTCGGCGCCTCGGCGGTGACCCTGGGAGCCGTCCTCGTGACCACCGCCCGGCGCCGGCGACGGCCCCTCTGATCCGCCCGGCCCGCACCCACCGGCCCCACCCGGCCGATCCGGCAGCAGCGTCGGATCGGGTGGCCTACCCTGCCCGCACGGCGGACCGGTCGGGTCCGCACCGACCCAACCCCTCGTGGTGCCGGCAGCACGATGACCACCCCTCCGGCGGCGCGCCGTCGCCGCACCTCGGCCCCGACGGGCACGAGCGCGGTCCGATGACGGCGGTCGAGGCGACGGTGTTCGTCGGTCGCGACGCGGCCCGTCGTCGCCTCGCCGCCGCGCTCGGCCGGGGCGAGTCGACCTCGGCGGTGGGCGTCGGGCTGGTGGTCGGCCCGCCGGGGATCGGCAAGTCGACGCTGCTGGCGCAGGCGGTGGAGGATCGCCGGGCGTCGGTCGACGCGGTCGTCCTGGAGGTGGGCGGCGACGAGCTGGAGGAGCAGGTGGACCACGGGGTGGTCGACCAGCTCCTGCACCGCCTGGACCGGCCGGGCCTCGACCCGCAGACCCGGGCGCTGCCGCCGGCCGACGTCGGGTCCCGCCTGCTCCAGCGGCTCGACGAGGCGGCGGGTGACCGGCCCGTGCTCGTGGTGGTGGACGACGTCCAGGTGGCCGACCTGCGGTCGTTGGAGGCGCTCACCTTCGCGGCGCGACGCCTGGAGGCCGACCGGTTCGCGGTGCTGCTGGCGACGCGGCCCGAGGGCGTGGCCCGCATCCCCGCCGGCCTGATCCGGCTGGTGGAGGCGTCGGGCGGCGCGGTCGAGCTGGAGGGCCTGGCCCTCCACGGCGTGGCCGCGCTGGCGGCCGCCCTGCACGTCGACCTGCCGGCGGGCCTGGTGGCGACGCTGCACCGGCGCACCGCCGGCCACCCGCTGCACCTCCGGCTGCTGCTGGAGCAGCGCACGGTCGAGGAGCTGGCCGCGCTGGGCGACGGCGACGGGCTCGTCCCCGACGTGCCGCGGCTGATCGCCGACCGGCTGGTGGGCGGCGCGGCGGGTACCCGCGGGCTCCTCGAAGCCCTGGCGGTGCTCGATCGCCCGGCCGAGGTCGCCACCGCCGGCGCGCTCGTCGGCCTCACCGACCCGTTCGCCGGGGCGCAGGAGCTGGTGGAGCTGGGGTTGGTCGTGCGGCGGGGGGCGGGCCGGATCGACTTCCGCCACGACCTCGTCCGGGCCGCGGTGCTGGAGTCGGTGACCCTCGACCGGCTCCGCGACCTGCACCGGGCCGCGGTGTCGGTCACGACGGGCGCCGCCGCGCTGCGCCACCGGGTCGCGCTCGCCCACGGGATCGACCGAGCGCTGGCCGGCGACCTGCTGGCCGAGGCCGACCGCCAGGCCGCGTCCGGTGACCGGCTGGGCGCGGCGAACTGGTGCGTGCTGGCCGCCAGGTGCGCGGACGGGGAGCTGCGGAGCCGGGCGACGCTCGTGGGCGCGGACCACGCCCTCGCCATGGGCCGGCTGTCGGGGCCGTGGCGGGAGCGGGTCGACGCGCTCGACGGCGAGCCGGCGAAGGACGCGATCCTCGGGCGCATCCTGCTCACCGAGGGCCGCTTCGCCGAGGCGGCCGTGCTCCTGGAGCGGGCGTGGGAGCTGCGGGACGCGGCCTCGGTGCGAGACGCCGCCTTCTGGTCCCCGGTGGCCGAGTCGCTGGCGGTGGTGGGCATCGGGCGGCTCGACCCCGACGCGGTGGTGCGGTGGGCGGTCGAGCTTGAGGCGCTCGGCGTCGGCTCCACCGCCACCACGATGCACGGCCACGGGCTCGCGCTGGCCGGACGCTTCGCCGAGGCCCGCCGGCTGGCCGACGAGCGGGTGGCGCGGGAGCGGCCCGGCGAGGTGGACGCCGCCGCCCGCCTGGCCCGCGGCGTGGTCGCGCTGTGGTCCGACGACCTGGAGGTGGCGGTCACCGACCTGTCCGCGGTGCGGGTGGCGGCGCCCACCACGTCGCTGTTGCAGACCATCACCGCCTGCGCGCACCTGGCGGACGCCCGGCTGCGCGGCGGCCACCTCCTGGAGGCCGCGGACCTGGCCGACCACGCCATCGAGCTGGTGGAGGACAGCGAGAACCTGTGGCTGATGGCGCTGCCGCACTGCATGGCGTCCTACGCCCGGGTGGCGCTCGGTGACCTGGAGCGGGCCCGCCACCACGCCGAGCAGGTGGCCGCGTACGGCGCGTACACCGGCGACGCGCCGGCCCAGCAGTGGGCGGAGGCGGGCTGGCTGCGCATCGCGGAGGCCGAGGGCGACCACGGCGGCGTCGTGGCGGCCGGTGACCGGATGCTCGCGGCCCGCCTCGACCGCATCCCCGAGGGCATCAACCCGTGGCGGGCCTCCTACGCCGAGTCGCTGGCGGCGGTCGGCCGCCTCGACGCCGCCGCGTCCGTCCTCGACGCGCTCGCCGCCGACCTCGGCCTCCCCGAGGGCGGCCCGCCTACTCCCGGTTCGACCCCCGCGGCGGGTGGCGCGGCACCGACCGACCGTCGCCTGCTGGCCGGCTACTGGCGGGCTCGGGCCACCCTCGACGAGGCGCAGGGCGACGACGCTGCGACATCCGCCGCGCTGGCGGCCGGCCTGGCGCTCGATCCGGTGGGTTCGGGCCGGGTGGAGCGGGCGCGCCTGGAGCTGGTGGCCGGGGTGCACCGCCTGCGCCAGGGCGACGTGGCCGGAGGCCGAGCCCTGCTGGAGACGGCCGCGGCCCGCTTCGCGAACCTGGGCGCGCGCCGCTGGCACCGCCGGTGCCTCGACCAGCTCGCCGCCGCGCCCGCTCCTGCTGCGGTCGCCGATCCCGCCGCATCGACCACGGCCGTCGGCGGCACCGACACGGCCGGAGCCTCGGGTACCGCTCCCGGCACCGACCCCACCGGTCTGACCATCGCCCCGTCCGCCGCGTCCGCTCCCGGCCCCGCCGACCTGGCCGCCGCCGTGTCGGCGTCCGGCATCGCCGGCGCGTCCGCTGCCACCGGCTCGACCGCACCGGGCCGGGCGGCCCCCGACGCCGCCCCGGCCGCCACCGGGGTCACGGCGTCGATGGACCCGTTCTCGGTGCTGACGCCACGGGAGCGGATGGTGAGCCGGTTGGTGGCCGACGGCTGCACGAACCAGCAGGTGGCGGCGGAGCTGGTGCTGAGCGTCAAGACGGTCGAGCACCACCTGTCGCGCATCTACGCCAAGCTCGGCGTGCAGTCGCGCACCCAGATGGCCGCGCTCCTGCGTCGGTACTGACGAGCCGGTCAGGACCGGACCGGCTGGAGCCCCTGGGCCTGCGCCAGCCGCCCGGCGGCTCGCGCCGGTCGGCGTCGCGTCCGCTCGCTGCGCCGGCTGTCGGCCGGGTGCCGACCGCCCCGAGGCGGTCCGACGCGGGCCGGGTACGATCCGGTGCCGTGAGCACCAACGCCGAGAACGCATTCGAACTCTTCCAGGCCGCCATCGGTCAGCCCGAGGGCTCCGGTGACTGGTTCCAGGTGACCCAGGCCGACATCGACGCCTTCGCGGACGTCACCAAGGATCACCAGTTCATCCACGTCGACCCGGAGATGGCGGCGCAGCTCTCCCCCTGGAAGGTGACCATCGCCCACGGGTTCCTGACCCTGTCGATGCTCACGCACCTGTCGGGATCGATCCCGCAGGACATGAGCCGGCTGAACGGCGTGGTGATGGGCGTGAACTACGGCTTCGACAAGGTCCGCTTCGTCAACCCGGTGAAGGTGGACTCGCGCATCCGGGCGTCGAGCGTCCTCAAGTCGGCGGAGCTGAAGGACCCGAACACCATCAACGTGACGAAGACGGTGACCATCGAGATCGAGGGCGAGGACAAGCCCGCCGCGGTGGTCGACTGGATCACCCGCCTCGTCTACGGCTGATCGCCGGCCGGACCCGCCCGGTCCGTCCCGGGGAGTCGAGGTGGTCGAGGACGGCGGCCCAGCCGCCGGCCGCCGCGGCGGGGATGACGTGGCTGGCCCGGGCGAGCGCGGCGGGGTGGGCGACCTCGGGGACGAGGCCGACGGCGGCGCCGTCGAGCAGCTCCAGGTCGTTGGCGCCGTCGGCCAGGGCGAGCACGCGGGTGGGGTCGAGGCCCCGGGCGGCGCAGTAGGCGGCGACGCCGTCCCACTTGGACTGGCCCCGCGGCGCGACGGTGAGCGACGCGGTGCCCTCGTAGTCGATGGAGCGGTCGAGGTGGACCTCGGCCCGGTCGCCCACGCGGTCGGCGGCGGCCTCGGCGTCGTGGAACGGCACGCCGATCATGCTGAAGCCGAGCACGGTCTCCTCGCGGACGACGCGCCCGAGGTCGTCGGTGCGGGCGGTGCCGCCGAGGCCGGTCACGTGGTCGGGGTTGGTGGAGGGCTCGGGGGCGAGGAACGCGTCGACCTCGGGGTGGTCGACGTAGACGACGGGGGCGAGGCCGGCGTCACCGAACGCGTCGAGCACCGCGACCGCCTCGTCACCCGTGTAGGGGGCTCGGTGGAAGCGCTCGCCGGTGTCGAGGTCGAGGCCCAGCGCGCCGTTGAGGACGACGGCGTCGGGGCGCAGGCCGAAGCGGGCGAGGGGGACCCGGGTGGAGGTGACCCGCCGGCCGGTGGCGACGAGGACGGGGATGCCGCGGCGCTCCAGCTCGGCCCAGGCGTCGAGGACCGCGGGGTGGATGTGGTCATCGAGGTGCCACAACGTGCCGTCGAGATCGGTCACCACCACGCTCACCGAAGCCATGGCCCGAGTATCGGCGAGCCGGGCGGCTCGGGACGAACCGGTTCCGCCCGTACGCTCAGGCGCTCAGGCGGCCTGGGTGCTGAAGGGGCGGAGGACCGCGCGGATCGGCTCGGGGATCTCGACGGGTGCGGCCGTCTCGGGGTCGACCCAGACGTGGACGAGGTCGCCCTCGACCCGCAGCTCGCCGTCCACCCGGCTGGCCCAGCGGGTGGTCATGGAGGAGCGGCCGAAGCGCTCGATCTCCATGGACAGGTCCACGACCTCGTCGAAGCGGACGCCCTTGCGGAAGGCGGCGTGGACGTCGACCACCACCAGGTCGAGCCCGTGCCCGGCGAGCGCGTCGTGGTAGGAGCCGAACGCTTCGCGCCACAGCTCGGTGAGGGCGACGTCGACGTAAGTGAGGTGGTTGGCGTTGAACACGACGCCCTGCGCGTCGCACTCGTGGTAGCGGACCCGGAACCGGTGGGTGAAGGCGGCCATCGTCGGACCCTACGTGGCGCGCCGCCGGCCGGGTTTGGGTAGCGTCCGCCGGAGCTACGAGGAGAGATCCGCATGGCCCACGCCCCCCGTCCGCCGATCGCCCCCCACCGGTCACCGAGCCCCGTCCCGCCGTCGAGCAGCGACCTGCCGCCGGCCGCTGCCCACCCATCCGGCTCGTCGGATCGACCCGCGCCGTCCGGCCCCGTCCCGTGGCTCCGGTCGAGCCGACGCCGGTCGACGGGGGTGGGGCGCCGGTTGGCCGCGCTGGCCGCGGTGCTCGCGCTGGCGGTGACCGCGGGGTGCAGCAGCGACGACGGCGGCGCAAGCGGTGGGTCGACCACCGCCGCCGCCGGGTCGTCCACGAGCACCACCGAGCCGGCCGGGGCGGTGGAGCCGGAGGAGGTGGCGGCGTCGCTGAGCTTCGAGGAGCTCATCGACGTTGACCTCGCCGACTACGGGGCGGGCGAGCACGGCGACCTGCTGCGGTACCAGCCGGTCCCGCTGCCGGACCCGTTGGACGGCGACCGCTACCGGATCCTGTACCGGTCGGTGACGCCGTCGGGGAAGCCGACGTTCGTGACCGGGATGCTGACGGTCCCGCCCGGCGACGCGCCCGACGACGGGTGGGGGCTCATCAGCCACGCCCACGGCTCGACCGGCCTGGCGGACGACTGCGCACCGTCCGCGAAGCCCGACGGGTTGGGGTCGGTGGAGGCGAGCCTCGTGCAGTCGACCGGCCGCGAGCACGGCTACGCGGTGGTGTCCACCGACTACGAGGGCCAGGGCGGGCCGGGCCGGCACCCGTTCCTGAACGGGGTGAGCGAGGGTCGGAGCGTGCTCGACGCCGCCCGGGCCGCCCGCCAGGTGCCGGGGGTGGAGCTGACGCCGACGGCCACCGGGTTGGCCGGCTACTCGCAGGGCGGCCACGCCATCCTGTGGGCCAACCAGCTCGCCGAGGCGTGGACGCCGGAGCTGGAGATCATCGGCACCGTGTCGGGCGCCCCGGCCTCGGAGCTGGAGGACGCGGCGACGGGGGAGGTCTTCGCCGACGGCGGCGCGGTGCTGCTGTTCGCCGGGCTGGCGACCGACGAGCACGAGGCCGAGCTCGACGACCTGCTCACCGACGCCGGCCGCAAGGTGCTGGAGACGGCCGAGCGATCCTGCACCGCGGCGCAGGACCGCTCGCTGCGGGGCGCCGAGTTCTTCACGGTCGACCCGCTGACGACCGAGCCGTGGAAGGACCTGCTGGCCGAGAACACGCCGGGGGCGTCGCCGGGGGCGTCGCCGGTGCTGATCGTGCACGGCGATGCCGACGTGAACGTGCCGGCGGAGCTGAGCGTGGCGCTGATGGACCGGCTGTGCGCGTCGGGCGACGTGGTGGAGCGGCGGGTGGCTCCCGGCCTGGACCACATCGCCGGCGCGATCCCCACCTACCAGCAGGGCATCGCCTGGTTGGACGACCTCGCCACCGGCACCGAACCCACCGACGCCTGCCCCGGCTGATCCCCCGGACGGGAGGGCACCGGTCGGGGTGCGCCCGTCGCTCTCCCTCCTGCCCTCCAGGGCGTCGCGCGGTCGTGCGACCCGGTCGCCGGTGCCGCCCAACCGGTGCCAGCTCGGGTTGACCGCCGACACGTCGGGAGGTAGCCGGTCGTCGGTGCACCTGCGTCCTTCGCCCGAACCCGCCGGTGGGCCGTTCCCCAGGCGGCAACCGACGGGTCGGTCGAGGTGCCGCCGGCGGTCGCTCAGGTGATGCGGTCGGGCTGGGCGAGGGCGAGGAGGGCGTCGCGGTCGTCGGGGAGGACGAAGCCGGCGTCGATCGCCTCGTCGGCCGCGGCCTCGAAGTCGTCGAGGTAGGCGGCCCGGTCGGGGTAGCGGGCGGCGAGGGCGTCGGCGTCGAGGGGGATGGTCCGTCCGGCGAGGAGGCAGAAGACGGAGGCGCCGGGGGCGGCGTCGCCGCGGAGGGCGTCGACGGGGGTGTCGACCAGCGGGGTGCGGATGCCGCCGAGCGCGATGCCGTCGTCGTCCCGCACGATCGCCAGGTCGCCGTCGAGGCGGAGCCGGGGGCCTCCGGGCGGCGGGGTGCCGTCGACCAGCCAGGTCTGGAGGGCGCGGAGGGCGGCCTTGGCGACGAGGCCGTGGGGGCCGGCGTTGACGTCGGGTTCGCAGCCGGCGGTGTCCGCGATGGGGCCGAGCATGAAGCGGTCGACGTGGGCGGTGCCGGCCACCTCCCAGGTGCGGATGAGGTCGGTGTCGTCCTGGCGGGCGCGGGCGAAGCCGAGGATGCCGTCGACGTCGGACTCGGTCTGGAACTGGAGGACGGGCACGTCGAGGTCGGTGCGGATGGTGGTGGGCTCGCCGGTGAGGGAGCCGGCGATGTCCATGCCCGCCTGGCCGGCCGCGGGGGCGAGGGGGAGGGCGGGGCCGCCGCGGCTGTGGATGAAGAAGCCGTCGAAGGCGCGGGTGAGGGGCTGGACGCCGTTGGCGTAGGTGGTGAGGGCGAAGGCCGACTGCGACTCGCCGACGGCGACCACCCGCTCCGGCTCGATGCCCCCGAGGAGGTCGTCGGCGCCCGCCCGGACGGCCCGGCCGACCTGGGTGTAGAGGTCGTAGGCGTACTGGTCGCCGGGGTGGGTGAGGTCGCCGTAGCGGTCGGGTGCGAGCTTCACGAGGCCCTGGCCGGTGAGGGCCTCGGCCCCGGGCAGCGACACGGCGGTGGGGCCGCCCTCGATGCCGATGTGCTGGGCGGACACGCCGACCCACGTGTAGCCGCCGCGGAGGATCTCCTCCGCGAGGTAGGCGAAGTCGGGGTTGGCGTCGACGCCGCCGGAGACGTTGAGCCACTCCACCAGCACGGTGCCGTTGGCGTCGGCCGCGGCGGCGGGGCGCCGGACGACGATGCGGGTCGTGTAGTCGCCGGTCTCGCCGGTGGGGGCGAGGTCCCAGGCGCCGTCGTCGGGCATGTCGCCCTCGTACGCGACCGCGGTGCCCGACACCTGGTACTCGTGCTCCACGTAGCCGGCGGCGTCGAGGTCGGCGGCGACGCCGGCCGCCAGGAAGGGCGACCCCTCGGTCAGCTCCCGATCGACGGTGGCCGCCGGCCCGTCCGGTCGCTCCGGCGCGGTGCCCGAGCCGTCACCGGACGGGGTTCCCGTCGTGTCGCTCGGCTGGGTGGTGCTGCGCCCGCCCTCGGCGGACGACGTGTCCCCGTCGTCGGACGAGCACCCCACCGCCCCGGCGACCAGCACCGAGGCCACCACCACCGCCCCGACCATCCGACGAACCATCACCACGCCCCGAACCGAACCGACCACATCCACCCCCGAAGGCTGCCACAGTCGACGGACCGACGGATCGGGCCGTCCCCGCTCGGGTGTCACACCCCCTCCGTACCGTTGTCACATGTCGGGGAGCTCCGAACCACCAGGAGGACGAGTGGGCAAGGGCGTTGGCCACTTCGTCGTGTTCGACGTGGAGACCACAGGGTTGGCCGCCACGGCGCGCGTGGTCGAGTTCGCCGCGGTGGTCCTGGACGAGCGTGGGGAGGAGGTCGAGCGGTTCGACACCCTCATCGATCCCGGCGGTCCGACCGGGCCGAGCTGGCTGCACGGCGTGACGCCGGAGATGGTCACGGGTGCGCCGACCTTCGAGGAGGTGGCCGGCCGCATCGAGCACCTGCTCCGCGATCGTGTGCACGTCGCCCACAACATCGCCTTCGACCGTGCGGTCCTCGGCAGCGAGCTCCGACGACTGGGGGTGACCTGGCCGCTCGTGCACAACGGCATCTGCACCGCGGCGCTGTCCGAGCGCCGGCTCGGGGGTCGATCGCTCACGCAGGCATGCCGGCTCGCGGGCATCGAGCACCCGACACCGCATCGGGCACTGCCCGACGTGCTCGCCACGGTCGAGCTGCTCCGAACGCTCCAACCGGCCCTCGACGGGCGGCGCCTGCGCCCCTGCCCCTCGTTCGGCGGCGCCTGGCGGCTGCCCGTCACCGGTCAGCCGACGAGCCGCTCGGACCGCGACTATGTTGCGGCCAGCGGGGCCCTGGGAGGGACCAGCGGGATGCGAGGGACGCAACGATGAGCCAGCACGAGGTTCCGATCCAAGCTTTCGAGACGTGGATGGAACGCCTCGATGAGCAAGAGCGGGGCCAGCTTCGCGTGCTCTGGGGCAAGTCGAAGGAGGTTCTCGAGCCCGTGCCCTTGCTCCAGCACCTGCTCGACACGCTCTGCGTCGGCGACCTCATGTGGGAGCACTACCTGGCGCCCAAGGTCACGGATCGGCTCGACCAGCTCACCGACGGCCGAGGACGGGCCTTCTTCCGATGGCTGGGTGGCGCGCACGATTTGGGCAAGTGCTCCCCGGCCTTCGTCTCGCAAGAGAAGACGTTGGTGGAGCACATCGAACACCAGGGCCTGCCGATCGACTCGCTCTCGCGCAAGGACGCTCAGGTGTGGCGGCACGATCTGGCCGGCGCGGCGTTCCTGCGGAAGGTCCTGGTCGATCGATGGCCGGCCGAGCAGGTCGACTGGATCTGGCCGATCATCGGTGGCCACCACGGCCTGTTCTACAGCGCCGGGCAGACCGGTGCGCGCAAGCAACGGCGGGACCTCCTCCATCGGCGCCGCAACGGCGGACCGGCGTGGGACACCGCCCGCTGGAACCTGTTGGAGGGCGTGACGATCGCCGCCGGCTACGACGCCGTCGAGGCCGTCGCCCCCATCGGCAAGCCCCGCCGCGGTGAGCAGCTCGCCCTCACCGGCTTGGTGATGATGGCCGACTGGATCGCCAGCGGCTCGCACTTCAGCGAAGCCGTGGAGGAACCGAGCCTCGGCCGGGCCGCCCACCGAGCCGAACGGGCCTGGCAGGCGCTCGGGCTCCGAGGTGGGTGGGGTCGCCTGGCCGGTCCTCCCGCCGACCTCTTCGCTGCCCGCTTCCCGTTCGCCCCGAAGGCGTCGCAGGAGCTGGTCCTCGACGTCGCCCGGACGGTCCCGGCACCGCCGCTCCTCCTCATCGAGGCGCCGATGGGCGAGGGCAAGACCGAGGCGGCGCTGGCCGCGGCCGAGCTGCTGGCCCATCGCTTCGGCTGCGACGGCGTGCTCGTCGGCCTGCCGACCCAGGCGACCGCGGACCCCATGCTGGGACGGGTGGCGACGTGGCTCGACACCGTCGATGCGAGCGCGGAGATCTCGTTGGTCCACGGGCGGTCGGCGTTCAACGAACGGTGGGAGGCGCTGCGCGCCCGACGAACCCACACGCCTGCATCGGCCGCCTCGGAGGAACGGGACGAGTACGGCCAGTCGACGGACTACTACGACATCTGCACCGACGCCGACCCCGGCGACCACGACGAGGACGACGTCCTGAGCGGCCACGCAGCGGCTGAGTGGTTCCTCGGCCGGCACCGGCCCCTCCTGGCCGCGAACGTGGTCACCACCATCGATCAGCCGCTGTTCGCCGGCACCCGCACCCGCAGCGCAGCGATCCGCTTCGCGGGGCTGGCCGGGAAGGTGGTGATCCTCGACGAGGTGCACGCTGCCGACGACTACATGTCGGTCTTCCTCACCGAGCTGCTGCGCTGGCTCGCCGAGGCAGGCGTGCCCGTCGTCCTCCTCTCGGCCACGCTGGCGGCCTCGCAGCGGGAGCAGCTCATCGAGGCGTACCGGGCCGGAGCGCTGGGCGAACCGGACCGACCGGTCGCGGAGGTCGAGCCGCTGCCCGGCTATCCCGCCGTGACCGCCGTCTGGGGTGGCCCGGACGCGGGTCGGTCGGTGGTCACGTCGCGACCCCACCGGCCCGACACCGACGTGGCGGTGGAGGTCGTCACCGCGCCGCTCGATGAGGCCGACGGCGGGCTCAGCGAGCGGATCGAAGCGATGCTGGACGCCGACGGTGGCTGCGTCCTCGTGATCCGCAACACCGTGGATCGGGCCCAGCGCTTCGCCGAGGCAGCTCGGGAGCGCTTCGGCGCGGACGTGGTGTTGCTGCACAGCCGGTTCACCGCTCGGGATCGAGCCGAGATCACCGACCGCCTGGTGACCGAGCTCGGTCCCGGAGGCGATCAACGCCCCCGCCGTCGGATCGTCGTCGCGACCCAGGTGGCCGAGCAGTCCTTCGACGTCGACGCCGACCTGCTGGTCTCCGACCTCGCGCCCGTCGACCTGCTGCTCCAGCGCATGGGCCGTCTGCACCGCCACGAGCGTGACGCTCGCCCGGCTTCGCTGGCCCGGCCCCGTGTGTTGGTCACGGGTGTGGAGTCGATCGGTGACCGACCGGTGTTCGCCCCCGGGAGCGAGCGCATCTACGGCAGGCACCGGCTGCTCCGATCGCTCGCGGCACTGGCTGAAGGTGACGTCGTGATCCCGAGCGGCATCGCCCCGCTCACCGAGCGGGCGTACGGGTCGGAACCGGGCCTCCCGAGCGCCTGGGTGGAGGACGAGGCGACCGCGAGGGCGGCCTGGGAGGCCGAGCGGGCCACGGAGGTGGCCCAGGCGCAGCAGGGGACCCTCGGCAAGGAGGGCGCGAGCACGCAACCGACCCTCGCCGACCTGAGCGGTGGCGTCACCTCCATCCGTGACGTCGAGTCCTTTGTCAAGGTCCGCAGCGGTGACTCCGGCGAGGAGGTCCTGCTCGTCACGCAGGTCGACGGCCGCTACCGAACCCTGGCCGGGGTGGACCTGGGCATCAACGGCGAGGGCATCCACGAGCTGCGAGACGTCCGAGCGGTGATCGGTGACTCGTTGCAGCTCCCCGCGTTCGACCACGAGCTGAACGCCGCGGCGCGCAAGCTACCCACCCTGCCCGAGTGGCACGACCACCCCTGGCTCCGGCGGCGGCAGGTGCTGGTCCTGGACGAGCACGGCAACGGCCGACTCGGCGAGCGCTCGATCCGCTACGCCCCGGGGGTCGGGCTCATCGTCGGGTCCCGACGATGAGCCCGACCGACCCCCGCAAGTGCGGGGACGACCCTCATGCGAGCACGCCTCTCGGCGGACCTCATGGGAGACCTCCACGTGGGTGGAGCAGTTGCGTTCTACCAGGGGTCGCCGACGGTGCTAGCGTTCCTTGCCGATCGATAGAGCACTACACTCGGCGGTCCTCACTTGTGAGACGGGATCGCGACCACTACCGTACCCCTGACCTCGCCGGCGACGATCTCCCCGGCGGACCCACCGGACCTGCGAACCAACAGGAGCCATCGTGAACATCCTCAGCGATCCGTGCATCCCGGTCACCAGCGCGGGTGGCCCCGCGATGCGCTCCGTACGGGCGGTGCTCGCCACGGCACACGAGCTTGACGGACTCGCCTGCTCGACGGCCACGCTGCGGATCGCCATCCTCCGGCAGCTCCTCCTGCCGATCGTGCTGGATGCACTCGGCCCTCCTCGCTCGACCGCCGAGTTGGCGTCGCTCCTCACGTCCGGGCGCTTCGACATGACCCGCATCGACCCGTACCTGGACGAGGTCGAGAGCCGCTTCCATCTGTTCGACGAGACGGCCCCGTTCGGCCAGGTCGCCGGGCTGCGCACGGCGAAGGACGAGGTCAAGTCCGTCTCGCTCCTCCAGCCCCAGGCGGCGTCGGGCAACAACGTGACGCTCTTCTCACCCCGCTCGGAGGCCGACGTGGTGCTGCTGGAGCCCGCCGAGGCCCTCTGGTGGCTGCTGCACGCCCAGTGCTACGACACGGCTGCCATCAAGTCGGGAGCCGTGGGTGACGAGAAGGTCAAGGGCGGCAAGACGACCGGCAACCCAACCGGCTCGTTGGGTCGGTTCGGCGCCGTGGTGCCCACCGGCCGGAACCTCTTCGAGACGCTCGTGCTCAACCTCCCGATCCGGGAGAACGGTGCCGACCCGCATGATAGCCCCTGGTGGCGTCGAGGCCCGCTCACGCCATCGTGGGAGGAGCGTCCCGCAACCGGGGTCCTCGACCTGTGGACCTGGCAGTCACGCCGCATCCGCCTCGTGCGCGACGAGCAGAGCGGTCTGGTCTTCGGTGCCGTCGTCTGCGCCGGCGATCGGTTGAGCGTCTTCCCCGACTTCGAGCCCCACTGCACCTGGTCGGTCACCGCGAAGCCGAAGAAGGGCGAGCCCCCGGAGAAGCCGCGGCGTACCCGCTCCGGTCAGGCGAGCTGGCAGGGCTTCGGCTCGCTCCTGGCCGTCTCGACGCTGGATGACCACCGCGACGGGTTCAAGACCTCGAAGCTGCTCGGCCAGGTGGGCGATCTGTGGGACCAGGGCCTGGACCCCACCTACCCGCTCGGGGTCGACCTCGTCGGCTTCGAGTACGGCAACCAGTCCGCGGTCTTCGAGAACCTGGTCGCCGACTCGCTGCCCTTGCCCGTCAAGGCGCTCCTGGCCGGTGACGAGGTCGGGCCGTTGCTCGAACAGGTCGCGAGGGATGCCGACGCGCTCGTCCGCGCGGTCAACATCCTCGAGGGCGACCTGCGGCGGGCGGTCGGCTCCGAGCTGATCCCCTGGGACAAGGGCCAGCGGGCGAGCAGCCGGCTCATCCATCGACTCGATGGCGTCGTGCGGCGCCTCCTGCGCGGCATGCAGAGCAACCCCGCCGACCCCGGCGCGGCGTTGGACGCGTGGCGAGCGACCGCTCGGCGACTCGTCTACGAGGTCCGGGACGAGTTGGTCGAGGCCGCTCCCACGGACGCTCACCGCGGTCGACCGGAGTCGCCGGACTCCGACCGCCGACACAACGTCGCCACAGCCGAGCTGCGGTTCTCCAAGAACGTCGTCGATGTCATCGGCAAGGCCAGCAAGCAAGAAGCAACGCCCACGGAGGTACCCGCATGACCGAGCCCGTCGAAGAGGCCGAGGCGACCACCACGGCCGACAAGCCCTACTGGAGGCGCTACAGCGACGACCGCCCACCGCCCGGGGACCAGCTCGCCGCGCTGCGTGCCGGCGAGGGGCGGGACCCGTTCACCGTGCCGTCGATGTGGCCCTTCCTGTCCGAGATGGGCGAGGACGCCTTCTCGAGTCCCCGACGAGACGGGTTCGAAGCCCCGCCGGCGGTCGTGGCCGAACACCACGCCCTCGTGCTCTTCGCCGTCCACCAGCAGTCGCAGGGACACCTCGTCCACCGGAAGGGCGAGAGCCTCGGCAACGCGGTGAAGCGGCTCCACACGTCGGACCGGTTCTCGAAGGAGGCGGTCGATCGCCGGTTCTACGCGATGGTCACCGCCGACGACCTCAAGGAGATGACCCACCACCTGCGAGGGCTCATCCGACAGATCCGGTCCCTCCCCACACCCGTCCGCCTCGACTACGACCAGTTGGTCGAGGACCTGCGCGCGTGGCAGAGCCCGTTCGAGCGTGATCGGGTCCGCCGGCGCTGGGGCCGTGACTACCACCTCCGCGTCGACAAGGCGGCGTCCGGCGGCGATCCCGATCCTTCCAACTCGACCACGAACTGACACAGGAGCAAGACCTATGACCCGATACCTCGACATCCACGTCGTGCAGCCCGTCCCCCCGTCCAACCTCAACCGTGATGACGCCGGCTCACCCAAGCAGGCCACCTTCGGCGGCGTGCGCCGGGCACGCGTCTCATCCCAGGCGTGGAAGCGCGCCGCCCGCAAGCACTTCTCCGAGCACCAGCCGACCCTGGAGCAGGCCACCCGCACCCAGCGCATCTCCAGGATCCTGACCGACCGCATCGTCGAGCGCACCGGCATCGACGGCGAGACCGCGGAGCGGATCACCGCCGCGCTCCGCAAGTCGCTCGGGATCAAGGACGGCAAGCGCAAGGACGAGACGCCGTACCTCCTGTTCTTCGGCCGCGCCCAGCTCGAACCCGTCGTCGACCAGATCGAGGCCCTCCTCCCCGGGCTCGCCGATCTGGAGGGCGATGACCTGGAGGCCGCACTCGCCGACATCTCGTTGCAGACCGCGCTGGGCGAGGGCCACCCGGTCGATGTGGCCCTCTTCGGCCGCATGGTGGCCGACCTCCCGAACCTCAACGTCGACGCATCGGTCCAGGTCGCACACGCCCTCTCCACCCACCCGGTGGAGACGGAGTTCGACTACTTCACCGCGGTGGACGACGAGAAGGACCGCAACGACGGGGACGACGCCGGCGCCGGCATGATCGGCACCGTCGAGTTCAACAGCTCCACGCTGTACCGGTACGCGACGCTGGGCGTCGACCTGCTGGCGGAGAACCTCGACGGTGACGCCGAGGCGACGGCCAAGGCGGCCCGCGCCTTCGTGGAGGGGTTCGTGAAGTCCATGCCCACCGGCAAGCAGAACACCTTCGCGAACCGGACCCTGCCCAGCGCCGTCGTCGTGGTCGTCCGCGACGACCAGCCGGTCAACCTCGTGTCCGCCTTCGAGGACCCGGTTCGCCCCCCGCACGTCCCGAGCTCGTTGCAGCGGCTCGTGGACGAGCTGCGGGAGACCAGCGACCTCTGGGGCTCCTCGCCCGTCCAGGTGCTCGCCACCTACCGTCCCGCCGACGCCGGCGACGGCGCCGAGGAGGTGCTCGGGGCACCGGTGCCCTTCGATGAGCTGCTCGACGGCGTCGAGGCGGCGTCCGAACCGGCACCGGTCTCGTGACGGCCGAGCACTGCCTGGTGCTCCGCCTCGCGGGTCCCCTCCAGTCCTGGGGAAGCGCCAGCCAGTACAACCGCCGCGAGACCGACAGCGCACCGACGAAGTCGGGGGTGATCGGCCTGCTCGCCGCGGCCGCAGGGCGACGCAGGACCGACCCGATCACCGACCTGCTCGACCTCTCCCTGGGCGTGCGGGTCGATCAGGAAGGTTCGCTGCTTCGGGACTACCACACGGTCAGCGACTTCCGGGGTCGACCGCTGCTCGCGGCGAAGGTCGACGCGAAGGGTCGGCAGAAGCCGACGTCGCCAGCCAAGTACACCGGCGTCACCCAGCGCTTCTACCTCCAGGACGCCGCCTTCGTGGCGGTCGTCGGCGGCGACGCCAACCTGCTCGCGGGACTGGCCGATGCGGTGCGCAACCCGACCTTCCCCCTGGCGTTGGGTCGGCGGAGCTGCGTTCCGGGACGTCCGCCGCTCGTCCCGTCGCCTGACGGCGAGTCGCTCTGGAGCGGCAGCGTGCACGAGGTGATCCACCGGGTCGACTGGCAGGCGAGCGAGGCCCGCCGGGACCGGCTGCGCCGCCGCAAGGCGCTCGGGTCGACGGTCACCCTGGCGGCGACCGTCGACAGCGGGTGCGTCCCCGTCGGTTCGGCCGACCGGGAGGACCTCCGCACCGACGTGCCGCAGAGCTTCGACCAGTTGCACCGCGGCTTCTCGGTTCGCTCGGTCCAGCACCTCTGGGTCGAGTTGAGCACCGGTGAGCCCGAGCCGGAGAACGCCGTGACCCACGATCCCTTCGAGCTCTTGGAGTGGGGACCGTGACCTACCTCTCCCGCATCCGCCTCAACCCGCAGCGGGCCCAGGCCCGCCGCTTCCTGTCCGATCCGCAGGTGCTGCACGCGGCGGTCCTCGCCGGCATCCCCCGACAGCCGGTGTCGGAGCGGGTCCTCTGGCGCCTCGACGCGGATGAACCACTCCGGCCCCACCTCCTCGTCCTCACGGCCTCGGCTCCGTCGTGGGAGCACCTCGTGGAGCAGGCCGGCTGGCCCTCGGCTGACGATCCGGAGGACCCCCAGGTCCTCGTGCGTCCGTACGAGACGCTCCTGGATCGCCTCCAGGCCGGACAGCGCTACGTCTTCCGGCTGCGTGCGAACCCGGTGACGGCCACCAAGGACCCGAAGCGCCTGACCGCCGCGCAGCGCAACAAGCTGGAGAACGGCGAGGCCACCAGGTCCCGACGCGTCGCGCACCGGACGGTGGAACACCAGATGGGTTGGCTCTTGGAGCGCACGGCCAGACTCGGCTTCTCGATCCCCGCGGCGTCCTCGACCGAGGCGATGCAGGAGGCGGTTCCCGACGTTCGCATCATCGACCGCTCCAGGCTGCAGTTCTCGAAGCGGGGCTCCAAGGGGCGCATCACGATCCAGACGGTCACCTTCGAGGGTCACCTGGTCATCGAGGACGTGGAGCGCTTCCGCGAGGTGCTCACCGATGGGGTGGGACGGGCCAAGGCGTACGGCTGTGGCCTGCTGACGTTGGCACCGGCCGGTGAACCCGTCGAGCGGTGACCCATCGTGGTGGCGGGCGGAGGTCCAGGACCTCCACCGGCTGGGCGAGCGCGTGTCGACGCTCTACGTGGAGCGGACGCACGTCGATCGGGACGACAACGCCGTCGTCCTGATCAACAAGGAGCGCACGGTTCGAGCACCGGCCGCGCTCGTCGCGGTGGTGCTGCTCGGACCGGGGACCCGCGTCACCCACGGAGCGATGAACCTGCTCGCCGACTCGGGGACGGCGGTGTGCTGGGTCGGGGAGCACGGGGTTCGGATGTATGCGAGCGGCCTCGGTCCGAGCCGGGGCACGCGGCTGCTCCAGCGGCAGGCGCACCTCGTCAGCAGGACCCGCGAGCGTCTCGACGTAGCCCGGCGCATGTACGCCATGCGGTTTCCCGACGAGGACGTCTCGACCCTGACGATGCAGCAGTTGCGAGGGCGGGAAGGCGTCCGGGTCCGCAAGCTCTACCGACAGCACTCGGAGCGCACGGGGGTGCCGTGGTCCCGACGCCTCTATCGACAGGGTGACCCCGACGCGGTCGGTGACGATGTCAACCGGGTGCTCTCAGCCGCACATGCGTGCCTCTACGGACTCGCCCATGCGGCCATCAGCGGCTTGGGGGCGTCCCCAGGACTCGGGTTCGTGCACACGGGTTCGGCGCTCTCGTTCGTCCTGGACGTCGCAGACCTCTACAAGGGGGAGACGACCATCCCGCTGGCGTTCGACCTGGTGCAGCGCGGGCGCACCGACGAACGGGATGTCCGCCTCGCGTTCCGAGACATCGTGTCGGACGGCAAGTTGCTCCAGCGGATGATCCGTGACATCCAGGAACTCCTGCGGGCCCCGGATGCAGAGGGCGATGCCGACGATCAGACGCTGTGGGACGACAAGGTCGGTACGGTCGCCTCCGGCGTCAACTGGGCGAGCAACTCCGGTCCCAGTCGCCACCTGTCCATCTCCGGCCCCGAGCTGTCGAGTGGTGGGAGCACATGACCGTCGTCGTGCTCATCGCGGTCCCCGAGGGCCTCCGAGGTCACCTGACGCGCTGGATGGTCGAAGTGGCGGCGGGGGGCTTCGTCGGCCGGGTCAGTGCCCGCGTGCGCGACAGCATCTGGGAGGTCCTGTCGACTCGCGTCGGCTCTGGTCAGGCAGTGATGATCGAGCCTGCCGACAACGAGCAGCGATGGGCGGTCCGGACGGCCGGGGAGGATCGCTGGTACCCCGTCGACTACGACGGACTGATCCTGGCAGCCCGTCTCCGTCGCTAAAGTCCCAGCTCAAGAAGTGTCGTCCCCGCACCCGCGGGGGTCTTCCCCCTCCGGCACCGCGTACGAGATCGAGCCCGGCGTCGTCCCCGCACCCGCGGGGGTCTTCCGCCGGGCGGTGCCGTGGAGCGCTTGCCCCGGATGTCGTCCCCGCACCCGCGGGGGTCTTCCCTCCTTCGACAACCCCCGGCGGGCGTCGAGGGCGTCGTCCCCGCACCCGCGGGGGTCTTCCGCGGTCGTGCTGGCTCACTGGCAGGCGACCAAGGTCGTCCCCGCACCCGCGGGGGTCTTCCTGGAACAGCTCCGGCTCAACATGTCCGGAGCCGGTCGTCCCCGCACCCGCGGGGGTCTTCCCCTGCCCGACAGCAAGCTCGATCCGTGGCTCGGGTCGTCCCCGCACCCGCGGGGGTCTTCCCCCCTCAACCGAAAACCCAGCGACCCGCCCTCAGTCGTCCCCGCACCCGCGGGGGTCTTCCGCTCTACGCCCGCGAAGCCTCGCTGCCGGACACGTCGTCCCCGCACCCGCGGGGGTCTTCCGCGCTCGCCGCGCTCCGACGAGTCCACACCCGCGTCGTCCCCGCACCCGCGGGGGTCTTCCGCCGAGCGCACCACCATCTACGGCGACCGCAAGGTCGTCCCCGCACCCGCGGGGGTCTTCCGAGCCGGATGGTGCGGCCGTCGGGCGTGATCCGGTCGTCCCCGCACCCGCGGGGGTCTTCCGGCCCTCTGTCAGGAGTGCCCGGTGCGGGAGCTGTCGTCCCCGCACCCGCGGGGGTCTTCCCCAACAGCAGCGCTTCAACTTCCGGGGGATCGAGTCGTCCCCGCACCCGCGGGGGTCTTCCCGCACCACAAGGTCGCAGGCTCGAGCACGGCTTGTCGTCCCCGCACCCGCGGGGGTCTTCCTGCGGAGACGCATTACCAGAGACAGAGACAGAGGTCGTCCCCGCACCCGCGGGGGTCTTCCGCCCTAGAGGAGGCGCAGGCTTCGCTCGACTCAGTCGTCCCCGCACCCGCGGGGGTCTTCCGTTCGCGACGGCGGTGCCGAGCGAGCGGAGCTTGTCGTCCCCGCACCCGCGGGGGTCTTCCTCGGTTGTGCGGCAGGCGAACGAGTGGCCGAGGGTCGTCCCCGCACCCGCGGGGGTCTTCCGCCGTCCTGTAGCAGCCGGGCGGTCTTCACGGCGTCGTCCCCGCACCCGCGGGGGTCTTCCGCGGGCCAGCCCGGTGGCGGCGTCTTCGGCGGAGTCGTCCCCGCACCCGCGGGGGTCTTCCGACTACGTAGCCCTCGGCGTGGGCCTCCCGGAGGTCGTCCCCGCACCCGCGGGGGTCTTCCGCCGCCGAGGGTGGCGGCGGTGTCGGTGGCGTCGTCGTCCCCGCACCCGCGGGGGTCTTCCGCTCGACCGGCTCGCCGCCGAAGCCACCGCGACGTCGTCCCCGCACCCGCGGGGGTCTTCCTCACCTCCACATCGATCACGGCCAGACCACGGTGTCGTCCCCGCACCCGCGGGGGTCTTCCGGCCCGCTTCTTCACTCCGGCAGCCCACAGCAGGTCGTCCCCGCACCCGCGGGGGTCTTCCCCCGCTGTCGGGTGAGGTCGTCACCGTGTCCCGGTCGTCCCCGCACCCGCGGGGGTCTTCCCAGCCGACCCCCCGCTAGTGGAGTGGTTCACCAGTCGTCCCCGCACCCGCGGGGGTCTTCCCCAGCACACCCACGACCTGCGCAACCGCCAGGCGTCGTCCCCGCACCCGCGGGGGTCTTCCGACGTCGTTGCAGACCCGCACTGACACGCTCGGGTCGTCCCCGCACCCGCGGGGGTCTTCCGTTCCTGACCGCGAACAAGAAGGCCATCGCGGGGTCGTCCCCGCACCCGCGGGGGTCTTCCGCCGTAGCCCTCGTAGGTGGCCCAGGCGGTGGCGTCGTCCCCGCACCCGCGGGGGTCTTCCGAGCGGGTTCGCGACGGTCTGGCCCATCGAGCCGTCGTCCCCGCACCCGCGGGGGTCTTCCGGAGGCCCGCTGTGGCTCTCGATTCCTCTCTGGGTCGTCCCCGCACCCGCGGGGGTCTTCCAAACGAGACCCCGAAGGGGAAGACGAAATGAGCGTCGTCCCCGCACCCGCGGGGGTCTTCCGCCGCTCACCGGGCGGCGTCCCAGACCTCGGCGGTCGTCCCCGCACCCGCGGGGGTCTTCCGTCCTCGGCGGCGTCGAGGAGGTTGTTGAACGCGTCGTCCCCGCACCCGCGGGGGTCTTCCCAGGGCGGCGGCGTCGCGGGCCATCGACAGGTCGTCGTCCCCGCACCCGCGGGGGTCTTCCGGCTGGTGGGGGTCGCCGGACGCCACCACAGCGGTCGTCCCCGCACCCGCGGGGGTCTTCCCAACGGCAGCTCGGTCAAGGACGCGTCGGTGCGGTCGTCCCCGCACCCGCGGGGGTCTTCCCCGAACGAACCGAACTGGCGGGATAACCCGTCAGTCGTCCCCGCACCCGCGGGGGTCTTCCGTTCCGGGCGTGCCCGTTGCCCGTCGAGGTCGTGTCGTCCCCGCACCCGCGGGGGTCTTCCGCGACCCGCCGAACCGCACCCAGGCTTGCACCAGTCGTCCCCGCACCCGCGGGGGTCTTCCCGGTATCGGCGGTCCAACTCGGGGCGGTCGAAGGTCGTCCCCGCACCCGCGGGGGTCTTCCGCGCTGCTGTTGGTTCACGTCGCGTTTCGCGACGTCGTCCCCGCACCCGCGGGGGTCTTCCGTCGCCGACACCATCTGCCCACCCTGACCGCGGGTCGTCCCCGCACCCGCGGGGGTCTTCCGCCGGACGTTCAGCCCGGGCACCTTCAGGTGCCGTCGTCCCCGCACCCGCGGGGGTCTTCCGCGGCACAGCGGATGTTCCTCACCGCTGGGGACGTCGTCCCCGCACCCGCGGGGGTCTTCCCCACTGCCACCATCACCACCTATTGGTTCAACCGTCGTCCCCGCACCCGCGGGGGTCTTCCGGCGGGGTCGCGGTCGGACACCGCCCCGAACTCGTCGTCCCCGCACCCGCGGGGGTCTTCCGGTCAAGGCATCGGGCGGCGCGGCGCCGAGCGGGTCGTCCCCGCACCCGCGGGGGTCTTCCTCTGGTGCTGCGGACGTCGATGAACCTGAACTTGTCGTCCCCGCACCCGCGGGGGTCTTCCGCCCCGCTGGCGAAGTCCGGCGAGCGCGCCGGGGTCGTCCCCGCACCCGCGGGGGTCTTCCGCGGTCGTGCTCGCTCACTGGCAGGCGACCAAGGTCGTCCCCGCACCCGCGGGGGTCTTCCCCACCCAGGGGGAGGCACCCCCACCCCAGCCCGGTCGTCCCCGCACCCGCGGGGGTCTTCCCATGCGCCTCCACGCCTACGAGGAAGGCCTTCGGTCGTCCCCGCACCCGCGGGGGTCTTCCCTGTCTGTGGGGCGGCCAGCCGCTGCCCTACGGGTCGTCCCCGCACCCGCGGGGGTCTTCCGGTCCTCGGCCACGTCATCGCCGAGGACTGCCCGTCGTCCCCGCACCCGCGGGGGTCTTCCCTCCCGCATGTCATCGGAGCCAGGGGCGGGTGGGTCGTCCCCGCACCCGCGGGGGTCTTCCGACGAAATGAACGAATCGAACTGGCGGGATGACGTCGTCCCCGCACCCGCGGGGGTCTTCCGTACGCGCAGGTGCGGGCGCTGCGGGCCGACCTGTCGTCCCCGCACCCGCGGGGGTCTTCCCGGCATCCGCATCTCACCGCCCAGATCGTCGGGGTCGTCCCCGCACCCGCGGGGGTCTTCCGTTCAACGACGTCATCCAGGCCACCCACCGCATGTCGTCCCCGCACCCGCGGGGGTCTTCCCTCGGCTGGCCACGAGCGGCCGGCACCGATGCCGTCGTCCCCGCACCCGCGGGGGTCTTCCGCGGTGGCGGGAGGCCGGCTGTGTCCTGGCCCGGTCGTCCCCGCACCCGCGGGGGTCTTCCGACCGGCACGAGGCAGCCGAAGCCGTGTGGGACGTCGTCCCCGCACCCGCGGGGGTCTTCCTACCTGCGCGCAGCCGAAGCCAAGATCGCGATGTCGTCCCCGCACCCGCGGGGGTCTTCCGGAAAGGCACCTGTCAGATGCTGCGGAACCTCGGTCGTCCCCGCACCCGCGGGGGTCTTCCGCGCTCACGGGCGCGTTCGGCGGGGCTCTTGGAGTCGTCCCCGCACCCGCGGGGGTCTTCCGCGTTGGCCGTTGTCGGTGGCCGCCCTGGCCTTGTCGTCCCCGCACCCGCGGGGGTCTTCCGCCGCCGCTCTGGTCGTGGTGGTCCGAGACGTGGTCGTCCCCGCACCCGCGGGGGTCTTCCGGTCATCGTCAGCGCGCTGTCGGATGGGATCGAGTCGTCCCCGCACCCGCGGGGGTCTTCCGGGCGTCGCAACAGCGGACCGCGTTGCCCGGGCGTCGTCCCCGCACCCGCGGGGGTCTTCCTCGCTAGGCCCGAGGTTGCCGGGCCATCGTTCGGTCGTCCCCGCACCCGCGGGGGTCTTCCACGTCGGGTCGATCATCTGCATGATGCCCTTGCTGTCGTCCCCGCACCCGCGGGGGTCTTCCGTTGTCGAAGCCGTCGTGGGGGATCCTGGCGAGGTCGTCCCCGCACCCGCGGGGGTCTTCCGCGTTCGCCGTGGACACCGCACCCCGCGGGGGTGTCGTCCCCGCACCCGCGGGGGTCTTCCGCCCGTGATGCTTGGCCAGGGCCTGAACCTGCAGTCGTCCCCGCACCCGCGGGGGTCTTCCGCACCGCCAGATGTCCCCGGAGGCCCAGGCGGCGTCGTCCCCGCACCCGCGGGGGTCTTCCCAACATCGCGTCGATCTACGCCGCCAAGGCCGGGTCGTCCCCGCACCCGCGGGGGTCTTCCGCTCGCCGGGCGCACCAGGGCCGGCCGGTGGTGGTCGTCCCCGCACCCGCGGGGGTCTTCCTGGCCTACCGCTCCCGCCACTGCCGCCGCCGGCGTCGTCCCCGCACCCGCGGGGGTCTTCCGCTCACCGAACCGGAGATGGAACTCGTGCAGGCGTCGTCCCCGCACCCGCGGGGGTCTTCCCGCGGGATGCCGGGGCCGTGTCTGACCTACCCGGTCGTCCCCGCACCCGCGGGGGTCTTCCGTTGAACGGCGACCGGTCAGGTTCCGGCGTGGCGTCGTCCCCGCACCCGCGGGGGTCTTCCACCCTTCACCGGGTTCAACCAGACCTCCGAACAGTCGTCCCCGCACCCGCGGGGGTCTTCCGCGGCGAAGATGCTCGGCATCACCGGCAACGGCGTCGTCCCCGCACCCGCGGGGGTCTTCCGCCGACCGGGGGGCGCTGCCGACACTGGCGGAGGTCGTCCCCGCACCCGCGGGGGTCTTTCCGCCCGCGTGGACTGCAACGCCCAGGGCTGCTGGACGCTGCCCCCACCCGGCG
>Ga0182792_1000384_pt1 | contig 42835 bp, 30 predicted proteins | sample Passage237B_FD_130497 | JGI IMG/M metagenome (GOLD analysis project Ga0182792, IMG submission 130497) | Cellulose adapted compost microbial communities from Newby Island Compost Facility, Milpitas, CA, USA - Passage2 37B (version 2) (version 2) ...
GCCGCTGTCCAGCGCCGGTGGCCGCGCTCCGTGCGCCGGCGCCGCCGGGCGCGACGCTCGGCGCGCAGCTCGGCCAACCGGTCGCGCGCACAGGCGATCTCCGCCTCGATTTCGAGGAGAGAACGGCGGTTCTCGCCGGTCATCACGTCGCCTCCACAACGGCAGTGCGATGCAGGCGGGCGGGTGCTGTAATTCCGGCGTAGGTGGGCTGCCGTCCTGCGACTTCGATTGGCCAGCGGATAGTACTCATGTCAAGGACATGACTACACATAAGTTATCTTGTCAATAACCAACGTGTTAAAAAAATGGTTATAATGATGGCATGTCTACACTGGGCGAACGAGTAAAGGGCGAGCGCGAGGCCAAGGGCTGGTCGCAAGCCGAACTGGCCCGGCGCGTAACGCGCGCGGGCTACCAGATCACGCAGGGCGGCATTGCGCAGATCGAGCGGCGCGGCGAGACCTCGCCGAAGTCGATCGTGCAGTTGGCCCAGGCGCTGGGCGTCTCCGTGAAATGGCTGCAGAGCGATCGCGGCGACAAGTACGAGGGCGTGACGCCCGAGGACGAGGAGCAGCTCGAGATGATGGAGGCCGACCGTCGCCAGATCGCGAGCGCGGCGGCGGCGGCCTCGGGCCGGCCGCCGCTCGAGGTCTTCGCCTCGGCGCAGGGCGGCAGCGAGGGCGCCATGATCCTATCGGGCGATCCCGTCGCCTGGATTCCGCGCGATGCGCGACTCGACGGCGTGCGCGAGGCCTATGGCTGCTTCGTCTCGGGCGAATCGATGGAGCCGGCCTACGAGCGCGGCAACCTGCTGCTGGTCAATCCCGGTGCCAGCGTATCGCCCGGAGACGACTGCCTGTTCCTGCGTGAGACCAGCGACGGCACGCGCTACGCACTGGTGAAGCGGCTGGTGCGCGTTAACGAGCAGACCTGGACGGTGAAGCAGTACAACCCGCCCAAGACCTACGCGCTTTCACGCAAGGAATGGCAGAAGGCCCACCTCGTGATAGGCAAGTACAACCGCGCGAGCTGAGACCGTCGCGCCCGGCGGGGCGTTCGCGCGGCGTGCCCCGCATTTTGCTAGCCTCTCGGCACGTCGTCGCTACCTTCGCCGAAGGCGGGCCACAGCGGGTCGTTGCGCCGCGCCCGGCGCGATGAGCCGGTCCTATCGGGTTCGGAGGGCTCGGAGATCCGTCGCAGCGTCTCTCCGGCCCCTGCCGCTTTGCGGGTGACCAGGTCGCCCATCGCGATCATGCCGATCAGCCGCCGATCCTGGTCGATCACCGGCACGCGTCGTATCTGGCGACGCGCCATCTCCTGCTCGATGGCCTCGATGGGATCGTCGGCCAGGCACCAGCAGACCTCGTCAGTCATCACCACATGCACGGGCGTCCGGTCCGGCTGCATGCCGTCGGCGGTGGCCCGAACCGTGATGTCGCGGTCCGTGATGATGCCGATCAGGCGCCGACCGTCACAGACCGGCAGCGCGCCGACGTTCAGATCGTCCATCATGCGGGCGGCCTCGCGCACGCTGGCACCCGGCCAGATGGTGGCGACGTCCCGGGTCATGAACTCGGCTGCACGCATGATCGCCTCCGCTGTGGATCTACCGCGGTCCATCAAGGTGCGGCAGCCCCTGGCGGTTGCACAGGAAAGGGCGACCGCCGGCTCACGGTAAAGGCTCCCGGGCGCCAGCCCGCGCGAAGGCCAGGACGTTCATGTCCAGGAAACTGGCGCAGACGACAACTTCAGCACTTGATACTATTACTATAGTAAAGCACTAAAGTGGGAGACGATCAGAAGGAGCCGTCCCTCATGTCCTCCGACGATGCTCTCGCCGCCCGCGCCGACACGATGCTCGCCCGAGAGGCCGACCGCACGGCACTGATGGGACGCGCCAATGGCTTTGTTGTCGTATCGTGGTGGCAGGAGCGCAGCGGCGACGGCACGGCGGGCGCCTACGAATACGAGCACCGGCCGACCCTCAACGATGCGCTCGACACCTATCGCGAATACGAGGACGGCGAGCATGCTCGGGCCCGCGCGGTCGGGATCTTCGCCGCCCTGAACGGCTTGCCCGTCGTGAGCCGCCTCGAGCCCGGTGCGTTGCTGCGCCTGATGCAGGAGACACGGTGCGGTGCGTGATATCACCGATTTTGCACGCGCCATGCGGACCAAGCGCGCAGGGAGGTGGGTTACATGGCCCGTGTGGCGTGACATGCTATGTGCGAAATGTCACATACATCGGATGCCGGCATGAGTTCCCAGTTGCGCGCGATATCGCTCTTCCACGACCTGCCGGACGCGGCCTTGGCGCGCGTAGCCGCTGCGTGCTCCATCCGCACCTACGAGAAGAACGCCCATATCCTCAGCGAACAGGAGCCGACGAAGGACGTCTTCTTCGTCCTGTCCGGCACGGTGCGCTTCAGCAGCCACGCCCCGACGGGCCGCGAGGTCATCTACAGCGAGATCTCGAGCGGCAGCCTGTTCGGCGAGTTTGCTGCCGTGGACGGACGGCCGCGCTCGTCGAACGCCGTGGCGGTCACCGAATGCCGCTTGGCGCGCATGCCCTCGGCTGCCTTCGTCGACCTGCTGCAACGTGAAGGGTCTGTGGCCTTCCGCCTGATCGAGCTGCTGGTCGGCAAGGTGCGCCAGGCGTCCGAGCGGGTGTTCGAGACCAGTGCGCTCGCGGTGCGCGACCGCCTGCGGCGCGAGCTGCTGCGCCTGGCGGGCAGCGGCGCTCAAGACGGTATCGACATCAATCCCGCCCCGACGCACTACGAGATCGCCGCGCGCATCGGCTCGCACCGCGAGGCCGTGACGCGCGAGCTCGACCGACTCGAGTCGGCCGGCATCCTCGATGTCAGCCGCCGCCAGCTGCGCATCCTCGACCTGAAGCGACTGCGCGAGGAGCCGTAGAGCCGACGCGCCGGCGCGTCAGTGGAAGCCGACCGTCACCGAACCGAAGGCGCCGAAATCGGCCACGAAGCGTTCGCCGGGCCGCGGCGCCAGCATGCCGGTCAGTGTCCCCGTGCTCACCATCTGCCCCGCCTCGAGGCCGATGCCCAGCCGCGACAGCTCGTTGGCCAGCCAGGCCAGCGGTACCATGGGATGGTCGAGGGCGGCCGCCGCCGTGCCGCGGCGGCGCGGCCGGCCGTCGCACAGCAGCACGGCCTCCTGGCCCGCGATGTCGCGGCGCCGCCAATCCTCGATGGGCGGTCCATAGATGATCGTGCCGGAACCGGCCCCGTCGGCCAGGATCGCCGGCAATGGCGGGAAGGCGTCGTCGTGCGCGAAGCGGCACTCCGCCAGTTCCAGCCCCGGATGCAGCGACGCCACGGCCTCGCCCACCTCCTCGACCGAATAGGGCTTCGCGCGCGGCGGCAGGTCGGCCCCCAGCCGGGCCTGGTACTCGACCTCCGGGATCGGACTGCAGAGCGCCGCATGCACCACCTCGAGCGGCGTCTCCTGCACGGCGAAGACGCGTCCCCAGATCGGCGAATCAGTGCGCAGCGCGCGCTGCATCTCCTCCTTCGCGGCGGCGATCTTCCACCCCAGAACCGGCCAACCCAGCTCCTCGGCGACGAATCCCGCGACGCGGTAGCCGCCATCCTTGTCGGCCGGCACGAGGTGCGGAGCAAGGCCGCTCTGCTGGCGATGCTCGCGCCGCAGGCCGGCCAGCAGGCGCGCGAGGACGCGCTCGTCGTCGGGGCTCATGGCCACACCGGCACAACCCGCACGCCGGCCTTCGCTTGGATGCCCATCCACTTCTCCGTTCCGGTCCCTTCTCTTGCCGATACCGCATACAATCCGTCGACCCCAGCAAGACTGCGCGGTCGTGGACGCAGCCTATCTGGCATGGGCGGCGATCGGACCGGTGCCGAGAACCGCCAGCGGCAGCGCGGGGCACAGGCGCGCCAGCGGCAGGCCCTCTTCGGCCGGATCGACAGGCCGACCCTCCAGCAGGTCACGCAGCGGCAGGGGCGGACCGGGCACCTTCACGCGCGTGTCCAGCCAGCCCGCCGTGCCGACCGCCAGGCCGCCCGCGGCAAGCGGCAGCCGATGCGGCAGGCGCGGCACGACGACGATCAACCGGTCCTCGCCGTGACGCCGCTCGAAGGCGAGCATGGCCTCGGCCAGCGCGCCATCGAGCGCCAGCGGCCGGTAGTCGCCTTCCGCGAACAGCCGAGGATGGCGGGCGCGCAACCCCAGCACGCGCGCGATCATCGCCTGCTTGATGCGGCCGTCGCGCCAGTCGGCGACGAGCCGGCCGGGCGACAGCGCCGACAGTGCCTCGCGCCGCCGTGGCCAGTCCACGGGCCGCCGGTTGTCGGGGTCGACCAGGCTGAAGTCCCAGAACTCCGTGCCCTGGTAGAGGTCGGGCACGCCGGGAACGGTGAGCCGCAGCAGCACCTGCGCCAGGCCGCCGACGGCGCCGGCGGGCGCGATGCGCTCGACGAAGTCGATGATCTCGTCCAGCAGCGCGGGCAGCTCGGCGACAGCGACCAGCGCCGTCGCCAGCGTGGTGGCGACCGCCTCGTAGCCCTCGTCGGGCTCGGCCCAGTCGCTGCCCACCTTCGACTCGCGTAGCGCCTTCTGCTGCCACGCGACGAGCCGTTCGGCGAAGGCGGCGCGGCCGGCATGGTCATCGCGGCCGAGATCGAGCGGCCAGGCGCCCACGACCGTCTGCAGCAGCAGCGCGATGTCGCCGGTCGAGGGTGCGCCGCCCGGCGCCAGGCGCCGCGCCGCCGCGACCCAGCGCGCCTGCAATCCCGCCCAGAGCGCAGCCATGCCGCTCAGCACCGCAAGGCGCGCCCGCACATCCTCTCCACGCTTGTGGTCGTGCGTGGCGGTGGTCAGCATGGCGTGCGGCAGATGCTCGGCCCGTCGCCGCATGCGCTCGTGGAAGGCCGCCGCGTCGAGGGAGAAGGTCTCGACATCGAAACCCACGTCGTTTCGCGACAGGAGCCGGCCATAGCGATAGAAGGCCGTGTCCTCGACCGCCTTGGCGGCGACCGGTGCGCTGAGCTGCTGGAAGCGTGCCACGGCGCGGGCGCGGTCGGCGTCGGCGAACCGTTCGATCGCCGGTCCGATCGCCCACCGGTCGGTGGCGAGGCAGGTGCGTCGCGCCCCCTCGCCTGCCCGCGCGAGCACGGCGCGATCGCCCTCCGCCATGGCGCCGCCGGCAATGTAGGTGCGATAGACGGGGAAATGCGCCAGCAGCTCCGCCAGCACGCGGCGCAGCGCCGGCCGCGCCAGCTCGCCGCCCGCGAAGCCTGTGGCACAGGCATCGAGCTGGGCGCCGAAGCTGCGCGCCAGGATCTCGCGTCGCGCCGCCTGCTCCTCGTCGGCGAAGTCGGCCGGGCGGCCGCTCAACGCATGCCAGGCGTCGCCCAGCAGCTTCTCGCCCTCGGCGTCGTGCTGCAGCGCGCTCACCTCGTCCATGAAGTCGTAGCCGGTCGTGCCGTCGCAGCCCCAATCGGCGCGCAGGCTCTCGCCGCGTAGCAGGATCTTCTCCACCACCAGCCAGGCGCCGGGCGCGAGCCGCGCGCGCAGCGTCCGGCAATAGGACGCCGGATCGGTCAGGCCGTCGACATGATCGATGCGCAGTCCGTCGACCAGTCCCTCGCGGTGCAGGCGCAGCGGCAGCGCATGCACCGCCTCGAAGGCCGCGAGCTCCTCCATGCGCAGGCAAACCAGCTCGTTGATGTCGAAGAACCGCCGCCAGTTGATGCGGTCGCCGGCGCTGCGCCACCAGGCGAGCCGGTAATGCTGCTCCGAGAGGCCGCCGTCCCCGGCGGGCAGGCGGTTGTCGTAGTAGGCCAGCGCGTCGCCGTCACGCTTCAGCTGGCCCGCCGCGACCACCTCGTCGAGTGGCTGGCCAAGGATCGGCAGCAGCACCTTGTCGTCGGCCTCCCAATCGATGTCGAACCAGTCGGCATGGCGGCTGGCGCGGCCGTGCCGCAGCACGTCGGCCCACCAGGCGTTGCGCACATCGGCGGCCATATGGTTTGGCACGATGTCCAGCACCAGGCCCAGCCCCACGCCGCGCAGTGCCGCCGCCAGCGAGCGCAGCCCCGCCTCGCCGCCCAGCTCGGGATTGACCGTGGTCGGGTCGATGACGTCGTAGCCGTGCATCGAGCCCGGGCGCGCGGCGGCGATCGGCGAGGCGTAGACGTGGCTCACGCCCAGCGCCGCGAAGTATGGCACCAGCGCTTCGGCATCGGCGAAGGTGAAGCCGCGATGGAACTGCAGCCGCAGGGTGGCGCGCGGGATCACGGCTGCCCTCCGGTCCGGTGGCGGCGGATCAGATCGACGCGTCGGCGTACGTCCGGCACATCGAACAGGTCCTGTGCGGGCGGTGCGAGGCGCCGCCGCCAGTTGGGATGCTCGTCGACCGTCCCCGGCAGGTTCGGCTGCGGCACGACGCCCAGCAGGTCCTCGGCCGGTGCCAGCATCAGCGAGGACGGCGATTGCGCGACATAGGCGAGCGCGGCATCGACGGCCGCCTCCGGACGCTCCGGCGGCGGCGCTGATCCCGCCGCCGCTCCTGCCGCGGTGACAGCCCGCCACAGCCGCCGCCGATCCTGTATCCGCTCTGCCTCGTCGCCCGGCGTGCCCAGCCCCAGGGCCAGCCGCGTGCGGATGTCCTCGCCGCTCCACCAGCCGGCCACGGTCGGCAGGTCGTGCGTGGTCGTCGTGGCGACCGCCTCGCGCCGCCAGCGCGCGGGGCGGCGGAAAGCCAGCCGCGTGCGCTCGAACCACAGCACGTCGAGGCCGGCGATGCCGGCGCGGCGCAGGCGGGCACGAAAGCCCGCCGGCACGGTGCCGAGATCCTCGCCGATCACGACGGCGCCATGGCGGTGCGATTCGAGCGCCAGCAGGCGCAGCAGGTCCTCGAGCGGATAGGCAAGGTAGGCGCCGTCGACCGGCGCCGCGCCGCGCGGGATCAGCCAGAGGCGCATCAGCCCGATGATATGGTCGATGCGCACGCCACCGGCGTTCGCCAGCGCCGCCCGCAGAGTGGCGAGGAACGGCTCGAAGCCGCTCGCGACCAGGGCGCGCGGCGAGAAGCCGGTCAGGCCCCAGTCCTGGCCGGCGGGATTGAACAGGTCGGGCGGCGCGCCGATCGACAGGTCCATAAGCAGGTCGGCGCGGCGCGCGGCGGCGTGGCTGCCGGTCCGGTCCATCCCGATCGCGAGATCGCTGATCAGGCCGATACGCATGCCCGCCGCCTTGGCCGCCCGCTGCGCTTCGGCGAAGGCGCGGGCGGTGATCCACTGCAGGAAGAGGTGATAGCGCGCGGGGCCGCCGCCCTGGCCGGCTTCGAACTCGGCATGACCGCGCAGCGTCTCGCCGCCTTCGCGCACGAAGCGCTCGAAATCGGCGACCAGGGCGTCGCCGACCACGCCGCGGCGCGTCTCGAAGCGCTCGAAGAGCCTGCGCAGACGCGCCAGCTTCGCCGCGCCCGCCGCCGGCCAGTCGATCAGCTCGGCCTGCTCGAAGCCGGCGTCGCCATCGTCGGCCGCGTCGGGAAACGTCGCGGCCGGATCGGCGAGAAGCGGATTGAGGAACAGCCGGCTCGACGGGGAATAGGGACCGTACCGTCCGGGGTCGTGCATGAAGAGGCTATGCACGGGGCTGAGCGCGACGGCGTCCGCGCCTTGCCGTGCCGCCGCCTCGGCCAGGTCGCGCACCGACCCGGCATCGCCGATGCCGCCATCGCCCTTGCGGCGCAGGCCGTAGACCTGGACCGCGACGCCCCACAGGCGCCGGCCGCCGCCGATGTCGTGCGCGGTGAGGCAGCGCGGCGGCGCGACGGCGAGCGTGATCTCGCGATCACCGACGCGCAGCTTGTGATAGCCGGCCTGGCGAATGCCCGGAAGGCTGCCGTCGCGCAGCCTCACCGGGCGGATATCGCCCTCCTCGAGCACCAGCTCACCGGCGGCATCGCCGGCGATGCCGGGAAGTTCGATGCGCCGGCCGACCGTCGCCGTCACCAGAGGCGGCGGCGCCGACGGCGCTTCACCGAAATCGAGAGCGTCGAGCAGCCGCCGCAGGGCCTCCACGCGAACGCGCTGCGGCCGGCCGCCGGCATCGGTCCAGCCGACCGCGATGCCGGCAGCGCGGGCGCGGTCGAAGATCGCGTCATCGTTCATGCCGCGAGCAGCGCCACGGTTGCCGGTCCTTCCAGCGTACCGGCCCAGACCTGATCGCCGGCACCCGTTCGCGATTCGAACAGTAGGTCGCCCTGCAAGGGATCGATGCGGCAGGTACCGGCGGCGAGGCTACTCGCCAGCGAGAGAACGGCGCCGTTGGCCAGACGCCAGCGTGCCACGATCGCCGCCGGTCCCACCGCGGCGGCACCGAGGCTGTGCGCGCCGCCAAGATGCGGGGTGATCGCGGTCGCGCGCAGGCCGAGCAGCTTCCTGTAGAAGGCGCGGCGCCCCGGGTCGTCCGCGCGTGGCCGGCTGCGCTCGAAGGTGGCGGGATCGTTGGGATCGGGAATGGCCGCCGCCGTCTCGCCGGCACGGAAGCCGTCGAAGCCGGCGAACTCGCGTCGGCGGCCTTCGCGCACCGCGTCGGCAAGTTCGCCGTGATGATCGGTGAAGAAGAGAAAGGGCGTACGGCTCGCCTCCTCCTCGCCCATGAAGATCAGCGGGATCTGCGGACTGAGAAGCTGCAGGGCGATGGCCGCCTCGAGCGCGACGGGGTCGGCCCTCTCCGTCATGCGGTCGCCGAACGGCCGGTTGCCGATCTGGTCATGGTTCTGCAGGAACAGCACGAAGGACGTGGGCGGCAGATGGGCGCTGGGCGTGCCGCGCCGTTCGCCCTTGCGATAGGTCGACGGCTCACCCTGATAGACGAATCCTTCGGCGAGAGCGCGCGCCAGTCGCTCGGCCGGGCGATCGGCATAGTCCGCGTAGTAGCCATCGGTCTCGCCCGTCAGCATCGCGTGCAGCACGTGATGGGCGTCGTCGTTCCACTGCGCATCGAAGCCCCGGACGAGATGCTCCGCGCGGTTGCCGTCATGCTCCAGCACGAGGTGCACATGCCGGCCGGGTTCCACGGTGCGGCGCACCTCTGCCGCCATCTCGTCCAGCCAGTCGGGCTCGGGGATGGCGTGCACGGCATCGAAGCGCAATCCGTCAAAGCGGTACTCCATCAGCCAGTACAGCGCATTCTCCGTGAAGAACCGGCGCACTTCGGGACGACGGAAGTCGATGGCGACGCCCCACGGCGTCTGCAGGTCGGTGCGGAAGAAGTCCGGCGCATAGCTGGCGAGATAGTTCCCGTCTGGACCGAAATGATTGTAGACGACGTCGAGGAAGATCATCAGGCCGAGTTCGTGCGCGGCGTCGACCAGCGCCTTCAGCGCGTCCGGCGTGCCATAGGCCGCATCCGGCGCGAAGGGCAGCACGCCGTCATATCCCCAGTTGCGCTTGCCCGGGAAATCGTTGACCGGCATCAGCTCGACCGCCGTGATGCCCAGCTCGTACAGCGACGGCAGCATGGCCTGCACGCCGGCGAAGCCGCCGAGACAGCCGGCATGCAGCTCGTAGAGCACGGTTTCGCGCCAGGGACGGCCGCGCCAGTTCGGATGGCGCCACCGATAAGCGCGCGGATCGACGACAAGGCTCGGATCGTGCACGTCCGGCACCTGGGCGCGCGACGCGGGGTCCGGCACCAGCAGCCCGTCGCCGAGCCTGTAGCGATAGAGGGTGCCTGCGCCGCACGCCGCCTCCGTCTCGAACCAGCCGTCGGCACCACGCCGCATCGGCAGGCGCTGCTTTCCCCCGCCGCCTTCCACCTCGACAGCGACTTCCTGCTGGCCTGGCGCCCACAGCCGGAACCGCGTGCGGTCCGGCGCGAGCAGCGTCGCACCGAAGGGAAGATCGCGGGAGAATGCCGTCATGTGCCTTCTGTCCGTTGCTCCTGTGCCGACAGAACGCTCAGGGTAAGCACGACGCTGCGCGCGCCGACGGCGATTTCCGGTGTCTCGAGCTTGCGCTCCGGCGCGTAGGGGAAGGCGCTGTCGATCAGCACCAACGCCGGCAGGCCGGGCGGCGGCAGCCGGAAGACATGCTCCTCGGCGCTGGCGTTGAAGAACGCCGTCAGGATCGTGACGGTATCTTCGCCGTTGCGGCTGGCACGCCGCAGCACCAGCCGGTACTCCTCGGGATTGTTCCACGAATCGGTGGAGACCTCCTCGCCCGAAGCGTCGAACCAGGCGATGTCGAGGATGCCGGGAAGCAACTCCTCCTGACCATGCAGGAAGCGCACAGCGTGCAGGACGGGATGGCGGTGGCGCAGGTCGATGATGCGGGCGACGAATGCACGGAGCGCCTGTCCCTCGCCGTTCTCGGCCTGTCCCCAATCGATCCAGGAGATCTCGTTGTCCTGGCAATAGGCATTGTTGTTGCCGCCCTGCGTGCGGCCGAACTCGTCGCCGGCGAGCAGCATAGGCGTTCCCTGCGCCAGGAGAACGGTCGCAAGCAGCGCCCGCTGCAGGCGATGCCGCGTTTCCAGGATCTCCGGATCGTCGGTCGGTCCCTCCACGCCCCAGTTCGCCGAGAAGTTCTCCAGGTGGCCGTCGCGATTGTCTTCGCCGTTGGCTTCGTTGTGCCGTTCCGCATAGGTCACGGTGTCGGCCAGCGTGAAGCCGTCGTGGCTGGCGACGTAGTTCACGGAGGCCCAGGGCTTGCGTGCACGCCGGTCGAAGAAATCGGCCGAGCCCGCCAGGCGCGCGGCGAAATCGGCGCGCTGCCCGGGATCGCCACGCCAGTAGCGGCGGACGCCGTCGCGAAAGCGGTCGTTCCATTCGGCGAAGCCCGGGGGATGCTGGCCGAGCTGGTAGCCACCGGGCCCGATGTCCCACGGCTCCGAGATCAGCTTGACCCTCGACAGGATCGGATCCTGCCGGATGGCGTCGAAGAAGCCCGAGCCGGGATCGAAGCCGTGCGGCTCGCGGCCCAGGGTCACGCCGAGATCGAACCGGAAGCCGTCGACATGATACGAGGTCACCCAGTGGCGCAGCGAGTCCATGACCATCTGCAGCACGCGTGGCGTGCTCAGGTTCAACGTGTTGCCGGTGCCGGTGTCGTTCACGGCATGGCGGGGATTGTCGGCGACCAGCCGGTAGTAGCTGGCATTGTCGAGGCCGCGGAAGGACAGCGTCGGTCCGAGCTCGCTGCCCTCGGCCGTATGGTTGTAGACGACGTCGAGGATCACCTCGAGGCCGGCGGCGTGCAGGCGGCGCACGGCGATGCGCATCTCGTCAGGGGTGTTGTCGGACAGATAGCGCGGCTCGGGGGCAAAGAAGCCGATCGTGTTGTAGCCCCAGTAGTTGCGCAGCCCCTTCTGCAACAGCGTGCGGTCCTGCACGAAGGCATGGACCGGCAGCAGCTCGACCGTGGTCACGCCGAGCCGCCGCAGGTAGTCGATGAACTCGGGATCGGCCAGCGCCGCGAACGTGCCGCGCTCGTTGGCCTGCACGTTCCGCCGCATCATGGAGGCACCACGCACATGCAGCTCGTAGATCACCGTATCGGACCACGGTACGGCGGGCGGCCGGTCGTCGGCCCAGTTGAAGCTGTCATCCGTGATGACGCCCTTGATCATGCCGGGCCCGCTGTCGCGGCGGTCGAAGGAGAGATCGCCGCGCGGAGAGTTCACGCGATAGCCGAACAGGGCATCCGCCGAACGCAGCTCGCCGGCGATGCGCTTGGCATAGGGATCGAGCAGCAGCTTGTGATGGTTGAAGCGATGACCGTTCTGCGGATCGTAGGCGCCCCAGGCACGGAACCCGTAGAGCAGACCCGCGCGGGCGTTGGGCAGGTAGCCGTGCCAGACCTCGTCCGTGCATTCCGGCATGTCGAAGCGCGCGATCTCGCGCCGTCCCGACGGATCGAACAGGCAGAGCGCAATGCGGGTGGCGTGCGCCGAGAACACGGCGAAGTTGGTGCCGAGCCCGTCCCATGTCGCACCCAGCGGATAGGGTGCCCCCGGCAGGAGCCGCTCCGGCCAGTTGGCCATGGTCAGCCCTCCGCCTTCAGGACGATGGTGGCGAGCGGCGGCAGAGTCAGCAGCAGCGACTGATTCTCGCCGTGCGAGGGCACTTCGAACGTGACGACCGTGCCCTCGTTGCCAACGTCGCTGCCTCCGTAGAAGCGCGAATCGGTGTTGGCGATCTCACGCCAGCGCCCAGGCCGCGGCACGCCGATGCGGTACTGCTGGCGCGGCACCGGCGTCAGGTTGCAGACGACCAGTACCGGCGATGCCTCGCCCTCGCCGGCATTTCCGGCGTCCCGTCGCAGGAAGGCGAAGACCGAGTTGGCGCGATCGTCGCCGATCACCCAGCGGAAGCCTTCCGGCACGGCGTCACGGCGGTGCAGCGCCGGCTCGGCCGCGTAGAGGCGGTTGAGATCGCGCACCAGACGCTGGATGCCGGCATGCGCCGGATCGTCGAGCAGGAACCAGTCGATCTCGCGGTCGTGGTTCCATTCCCGCTCCTGGGCGATCTCGCAGCCCATGAACAGCAGCTTCTTGCCGGGATGCGTCCACATGAAGCCCAGATAGGCGCGCAGGTTGGCCAGACGCTGCCAGTGGTCTCCCGGCATCTTGTCGATCAGCGCCCCTTTGCCGTGCACGACCTCGTCGTGGGAAATCGGCAGGATGAACCGTTCCGAAAAGGCGTAGACCAGGCCGAACGTCATCTCGTCATGGTGAAAGGCGCGATGGACAGGCTCGCGTGCCACATACTGCAGGGTGTCGTGCATCCAGCCCATGTTCCATTTGTAGGAGAAGCCCAGCCCGTCCGGCGGCGGGCGGGTAACGCCGGGCCACGCCGTCGATTCCTCCGCGATCATGATCGCACCCGGACAGCGCTCGGCCACGACGGCATTGAGATGGCGCAGGAAGCCAACGGCCTCCAGATTCTCGCGTCCGCCGTACACGTTCGGGATCCAGGAATCGGCCGGCCGGCTGTAGTCGCGGTAGAGCATGGAGGCGACGGCGTCGACCCGCAGACCATCGACATGATAGCGCTCCAGCCAGTGCAGCGCGCTCGCGATCAGGAAGCCCTGCACCTCGCGTCGCCCGAAATTGTAGATGTAGGTGTTCCAGTCGTGATGGAAGCCCTCGCGCGGGTCGAGATGCTCGTAGAGCGCCGTGCCGTCAAAGCGCGCCAGGCCGTGGGGATCGGTCGGGAAGTGCGCCGGCACCCAGTCGAGGATCAGGCCGATGCCGTTGGCATGCAGCTCGTCGACGAAGCGTGCGAAGGCTTCAGGTGGGCCGAAGCGCGCCGACGGCGCGAAAAGCCCGAGCGGCTGGTAGCCCCACGAGCCGCCGAACGGATGCTCGGTGATCGGCAGCAGCTCGACATGCGTGAAGCCCAGCTGGATCACGTAGGGGATCAGACGGTCAACCGCGAGATCCCACAGGGATCCATGATGGGTCTCGTTCGGATGCAGCCACGATCCGATATGGACCTCGTAGATCGAGATGGGCGCTTCTGGCGTCTGCCGCCGGCCACGCTCCGCCATCCAGGCTCCGTCGGTCCAGGACCACGCTTCCGGCGACGGCACGACCGAGGCCGTGGCCGGTGCCGGTTCCGCCTGCTGCGCCACGGGATCGGCCTTGTCCGGTCCCTGCACGCCTCCCGGACCGATGATGGCGTACTTGTAGCGTATGCCCGGCCCGATGCGGGGCACGAACAGCTCCCAGATGCCCGACGGATAGCGCAGCCGCATCGGATGGCGCCGCGTGTCCCACGAATTGAAGTCGCCGATCACCGCGACGCGCTCGGCGTTCGGCGCCCATACCGCGAAGCGCACGCCTGGCACGCCATCGACGGTGACGCAGTTGGCGCCCAGCGCCTCGGCGAGGCGGAAATGGCGGCCTTCGTTGAACAGATGCAGGTCGAGCTCGCCCAGCAGCGGACCGAAGGAATAGGGATCCTCCGTCTCCTGCACCGCCTGCGGCCAGCGGATGCGCAGCCGGTAGGGCGAGGCGTCCGCCACCGGCCCTTCGAACAGCCCTGGATGCGTCTCGCTCAACGCGCCCAGCGATCCACCGTCGCTGCGGCGCAGCACCTCGACCGCCTGCGCGCCCGGCAGGAAGACGCGGACGATGCGGCCGTCGGCACCGTCATGGGGGCCCAGGAGCCGGAAGGAATCACGATGCCGGCCGGTCTGCAGCGCCTCGATGTCGGGCCCGGTCAGGGGGACGGTCAGGGTGGCGTTCACACTTCGCTCCGCGCCATCATGGCCAGCAGCCGGGGCGTCACGCGTACCAGGCCGCTCATCGGGATCGCCAGCCAAGCCGGGCGGTTGGCGGCTTCGTAGGCCACCTCGTAGGCCGCCTTCTCGACCAGGAAGAAGTCGAGGAGGCCATCACCCGCCATGCCCGGCACATCGGCGACGGCTTCGCGATAGGAGGCGAGGAAGGCCTGCTCCGCACCCTCGCGCAGCCGCGCCACGAGACGCTCGCGCCGGCCGGGCGACACGCGGTTCGCGATCAGGTTCTTCGGATCGAGGACGGTCGCGGCGGCATAGTCGAACGACCGCAGCAGCCCGGCGACATCGCGCAGAGGACTGGCCTTGCGCCGCCGCTCCTGCAGCGGCCGCGCCGGCTCGCCCTCGAAGTCGATGATGTAGGCGTCGGCACTGGCGACCAGCACCTGGCCGAGATGGAAGTCGCCATGGATGCGCGTGGTGAGGGTCCCCACCCCGCCGCGGCCCAGCCGCCGCAGCGCCGTCTTCAGCGCCTCGCGCGATTCGAGCAGCGCCGCGGCATCGGCCGCGACAGTCTCGTCGTCCCAGGAATCGCGATGGGCGATCGCGTCCAGCGCGCGATCGAGCAGCTCCGTCGCGCGCCCGGCCCAGGCCTCGACGTCCTCGGCGCTGGCGGGCGCCGGTGCGAAGGCAGGATCGTCGGTCGGCCCGGCCAGGATCGCGTGCATGCGACCAAGCTGGCGGCCGATCGTGCCGGCGAAGCTGTGGTAGTCCTGGATGTCGTCGCCCCGCGACTCCGCCGTCGCCTCGCGACTCGCCATGTCGTCGAGGGCGCGGTTGAACTGGTTCAGGGTCCAGGTCCAGGCGTCGCCCTGGTTGCGCACGAAGGCCTGCGCCACGGCAAGCGCATGGCGCTGCCCATCGCGATCGATGCGCGTGACCTCGCCCAGCAGCGCGGGCGCATTGGTGAAGCCGTGCGCCGTCAGGTAGCGGCTCATCTCGGCCTCGGGATGTTCGCCGGTCGAGATGAACCGGAAGATCTTGAGCATCACCGCGTCGTCGACGATCAGTGAGCTGTTCGACTGCTCCGCCGACAGCCACATCACCTGGGCATCGGGCGGCCGCTTCAGCACCTCCAGCCCGTCGGGCGTCGGCTCGAACACGATCTCGCCTTCCGCCGTCTCGATGCGTTCGGCGTTGGCCATGGCCTCGAGCATGCGGCGCGCGAACTCGGCGATGGCGAAGGCGTCGGTGAGCAGGCCGATGCGACGGCCGCGCCGCACGCGTGCCAGCGCGAGCTGCGCCGGCAGGGCGGCCGAGGGCTCATCCTCCCAGCAGACCGACAGCGGCAACTGCCAGCGGCTGGTTCCCGCATCCGTCGTGACCTCGACTTCCGACAGCAGGACCTCGCGGTCACCGCCCAGCGGGGCGGCGTAGGCGAGATGCGCGGAGCGGAGGGCCTGATCCTTGGCGCCGAACCATCGCCGCTTCTGGAGGTACGGCGGCAGCGATTCGCGTTCGAGGATCGGGGCGGCAGCCTCGAGCCCGTCGCGCAGGCGGTTGCGCATCACGACGGTGACGTAGTCGGGCAGCGGCTCGGGGGCCGGCGTATGCCAGGACGGCGCGTCGTTCTCCGTGGTCAGGATGAACCAGTAGAACCCGTAGGGCGGCAGCGTCAGGAGGTAGGTGAGCTGCCCGATCGGCGGGAAGAGCGATCCGCCGTTCAGCTCGACGGGCACGCGGCCGGCGAACCCCGACAGGTCGAGTTCGACCGCCTGCGGCGCGCGCGACACGTTGGCGACGCACAGGATGACCTCGTCGTTCAGCTCGCGCAGATAGGCCAGCACCTTGCGGTTCTTGGGATAGAGGAAGCGCAGTCCGCCGCGCCCGAAGGCGGCATGCATGCGGCGGACGGCCAGCGTGCGCCGCGTCCAGTGCAGCAGCGAGTGCTGGTCGCGGGTCTGCGCCTCGGCATTGACGATCTCGTAGCCGTAGAGCGGGTCCATGATCGTCGGCAGCGCCAGCGCCGCAGGATCGGCGCGCGAGAAGCCGCCATTGCGGTCGGGCGACCACTGCATGGGGGTACGCACGCCGTCGCGGTCGCCCAGCCGGATGTTGTCGCCCATGCCGATCTCGTCGCCGTAGTAGATGACCGGCGTGCCGGGCATGGAGAACAGCAGGTAGTTCATGAGCTCGATGCGGCGCCGGTCGCGCTCCAGCAACGGCGCCAGCCGGCGGCGTATGCCGAGATTGAGCCTGGCCCGCCGGTCCGTCGCATAGGTCTGCCACAGATAGTCGCGCTCCGAATCGGTGACCATCTCCAGCGTCAGCTCGTCGTGGTTGCGCAGGAAGATCGCCCACTGGCAGTTGTCCGGAATCTGCGGGGTCTGGCGCATGATGTCGGTGATGGGGAAGCGGTCCTCGCGCGCCAGCGCCATGTACATGCGCGGCATCAGCGGAAAATGGAATGCCATATGGCATTCGTCACCATTGCCGAAATATTCCTTGGTGTCCTCCGGCCACTGGTTGGCCTCCGCCAGCAGCATGCGATCGGGATAGGACCGGTCGATCTCCGCGCGGATGCGGCGCAGCACCTCGTGCGTCTCCGGCAGGTTCTCGTTGTTCGTGCCTTCGCGCTCGACGAGGTACGGTACGGCGTCCAGCCGCAGGCCGTCGACTCCAAGGTCGAGCCAGAAGCGCATGACGCCAAGCACCGCCTCCAGCACCAGCGGGTTGTCGAAGTTGAGATCGGGCTGGTGGGCGTAGAACCTGTGCCAGTAGTAGGCGTTCGCCACCGGATCCCAGCTCCAGTTGGAACGCTGGGTGTCGACGAAGATGATGCGCGTGCCGGCGTAGCGCTGGTCGTCGTCCGACCAGACGTAGAAGTCGCGCTCCGGAGAGCCGGGCGGCGCCTGGCGTGCGCGCTGGAACCACGGGTGCTCGTCCGAAGTGTGGTTGATCACCAGCTCGGTGATGACGCGGATGCCGCGGCGATGGGCGTCGTCGATGAACTGCTTGACGTCGTCCAGCGTGCCGTATTCGGGATGGACCCCGGTGTACTCGGCGATGTCGTAGCCGTCGTCCCGGCGTGGCGAGGGATAGAAGGGCAGCAGCCAGATCGTGTTCACGCCGAGCTCGGCAATGTAGTCCAGCTTCGAGATCAGCCCGGGGAAGTCGCCGATGCCGTCATTGTTCGAATCGAAGAAGGACTTCACGTGCAGCTGGTAGATGATCGCGTTCTTGTACCAGAGCGCGTCCTGGGCGACGGGAAGCTGCGGCTGGGCGAGCGGCGCGTTCATGGATGACCTCCCGCGGGCGCGACGCGCCAGATGGCGAAGGGCAGCTCGGAAGGGTCGAGGCGAACCGTCTGCACCTTGCCCCGCCAGACGAAGCTGGTGCCGCGCATCAGGTCCTCGACCTGCACGCTGCCGTCATCCGGCAGATGCCACTCCCATAGCGGCACCTCGAAGGCCGCCTCCTGGACGTGATGCGGATCGAGGCTGACCGCGATCAGGATCATGTCGGCGATCGTGCGGGCGGCGGCAGGCGTCGTCTTGCCGTAGACCATCACCTGGTCGTTGAAGGCATTGTAGAACCGGACGCCGAGATGGCTGTGCAGCGCTGGATGCAGGCGCCGCAGCCGGTTCAGCGCCGTTACCTCGGCGACGATGTTGCCCGGTGCCGCGAAGTCGCGCCTGCGGACCTCGTACTTCTCGGAATCGAGATACTCCTCGCGGCCGGGCAGCGCCGCGGCCTCGCAGAGCTCGAAGCCTGAATAGACTCCCCAGAGGCCGGACAGGGTGGCGGCGAGCACCGCGCGGATCAGGAATCCGGGCCGGCCGGAGCCCTGGAGAAAATACGGATTGATGTCGGGCGTGTTGACGAAGAAGTGCGGGCGATAGAACTCCGCTGCCTCGGTCGTGGTCAGCTCGCGCAGGTAGTCCGTGAGCTCGGCCTTGCCGTTGCGCCAGGTGAAGTAGGTGTAGGACTGCGTGAAGCCGACCTTGCCCAGCCGGTACATCATCGCAGGGCGCGTGAAGGCCTCGGCCAGGAAGATCGCCTCCGGATGCCGCGTGCGGACGTCGGCGATCATCCACTCCCAGAAGGGCAGCGGCTTGGTGTGCGGGTTGTCGACACGAAAGATGCGCACCCCCTGCCCGATCCAGTGCAGGACGATGTCGCGCAGGGCCAGCCACAGGTCGGGAATAGCCGCCTCGGCGTAGAAGTCGACGTTGACGATATCCTCGTACTTCTTGGGCGGATTCTCGGCATAGCGGATCGAGCCGTCGGCGCGGCGCCTGAACCATTCCGGATGCTGCGTCAGCCACGGATGGTCGGGCGAGCACTGGATGGCGAAGTCGAGGGCGATCTCGAGCCCATGCTCCGCCGCCGCCGCGACGAGGCGGCGGAAATCCTCGAACGTGCCCAGCTCCGGATGAAGGGCGTCGTGGCCACCCTCCGCCGCGCCGATGGCGTACGGGCTGCCTGGATCACCCGGTGCGGCGACCAGCGCGTTGTTGCGGCCCTTGCGATTGGTCGTCCCGATGGGATGGATGGGCGGGAAGTAGAGCACGTCGAAGCCCATGTCGCGGATGCGCGGCAGATGGGCGACGACGTCGTCGAACGTGCCGAGGGAACGCGGAAAGAGCTCGTACCAGCTCGCAAACTCGGCCTGCGGCCGCTCCACCTCCACCGGCAGCTCGGGGTGACGGGCGGCGAACGGCCGGCCGCCGGATGCGGTGACGGCATGGCGGACATCCTCGCGCGCGAACCGATGGACCGCCGCACCTGGCTCCAGCGCCGCCATTTCCTGGGCGATCCCGTCGAAGCCCAGGCGGCGCAGGTAGAGCACGGCATCCGCGAGGTCCACGGTGAGGTCGACGCCGGCACGATGCTTGACCTCGAGTGCGTGCAGCAACGTGCCGTACTCGTCGCGCCAGGCCTCGATGGTGAAGACATGCCGGCCGATGCGCTGAGGCAGCATGCTGCCGCGCCAGCGGTCATTGCCCAATGGCGCGAGCGGCGCGCTCTGCCAGTCCTTCTCGCCCGCGGGGCGCCACAGCAGCTCGGCCGCGAGGACATCATGCCCGTCGGCGAAGATATCGGCCTCGACATCGATCGGCCGGCCGATGACGCGCCGCGCCGCGAAGCCGCCGGTGACCTGCGGCGACACCCGCTCGATCACCACGGGCGAACGCTGCGCCGCTGCCCGGGCGGCGCGCCGGTCATTGAGGCGGGCCGCCTTCGCCGAACGCTCGGGCACGACGATCGGCGCCAACGCGACCACCCTCACCTCGCCTGGCGCCAGAGGCGTCGCCGCATCCGGTTGCATGTCCGCGACGGGGCGCAGGGACGCACCGGCCGCCGGATCCAGCGGATCCAGGCTCACCGGCAGCGGTTGCGGCTGAAGGCGGTCATTGTTGATGAGGACGGCGGCACCGCGAGACGCCTGTCGCGGGTCGGCAGTGTCGAAACGCGCCAGGACGGTGACCGCCGAGGAGGAGCCCGTGAGGCGGCGCAGGCCTTGCAGCCGGCCACCAGACCAGCCGTCACGGGCAAACAGCGACGGCAGGTCGTTTTCCAGGTCGCGCTCGCATCCCTCCGGCATGAAGACGCCGTCGCAGGTGGCAGCCGCGATCCGCAGGCGACGCCGGCGCTCGCCGGGTTCGACGCTGGCACGATCCCACGGAACGGAGGCGACACCGATCAGCGGCGCATAGCGGCCGAGCGACCGCAGTTCCTCGGCGTACCAGGCGGCACGACCATCCCACCATGCCGTCGAGGCGAAGATGCCATCCAGTCCTGTGTCCAGCTCCGGATGCCGCGGCCAGGGAAGGCCGGGTGCCCAGCCCAACAGCATCCCGGATCGCTCGTCGCGCAGGGCGCGCACGATGGGGGCAAGCGCGCCGTCGGGCAGATGATCGAGGCCGAGGAGGCGGAAGCCGGCTGCTCCCCCATCGAGGAGGCGTCGCGCCTGTGCAGCCCACCACGCCGCCACCGCGTCGATGCGATCGTTCCGGACGAGCGCCGCCCGGGCCAACGCAGGGTCGAGCCTCGGATCCGCGACATCGGTGTGCGTCTCGGCGAACAGGCCGCCCGCCGCACCGGACGCAGCACTACCCGCCGCCACACGGTCGAGCACGAGATCGACCACGAGCTGCAGACCGTGTTCGCGGCACCGCTCGGCGATCATATGCAGATGGTCGAGCGCCGTGGCGCCCGCGGCCGAGGTCTCGGGCGGCCGCTCCCAGTCGGCGACCAGCAGCGGGGCGCCGCGCAACGTGCGAAAGGGCTGCAGACATATATGGTCGAAGCCGAGCCGCACAGCGGCGGTCAGGCGCGCACCCACGTCCGAGGCTTCGCCTGGCGCATGGTGCAAATAATAGATTCGCGGTTCTGCCGCTGCAGCGGCGTCCGCGGCCGTGCCGCACCTGCCCATAAAGAGAGAATGGACCAGGACGGCGGAGGTTGCATCACTGCCTTGCGGATTTGCCCGACCGTGTCGACGGCGGGCCCCAAGGCCAAGGTCATTCTCGCGGGCCGGGCGCCACTCCGGCTGGCCATGTGTCGCTACCTACGCACCGTGAGGTCGATGGCCGCTGCTTCCGGATTTCCGCTCCTGGGTCTTTCTCCCCTTTCGGCTCCCGTGCGTTTTAGCTGCGTGTCTGCTTTCCACGCCGCCGCGAGTGGTCAAGTCATTACACGGCGGTGGCCGGCCTTCCTAGACAGGTAAAATCCACAAGCGGGAATCCTGCGCGTCAAAGGAAGATGACGCGCGCCTCGCGGCCGAGGATCGGTGGGAAGGTGACGCCGTCGGCCGGCTCGATCTCGACTTCGACCTGTCGCACGTTGGCAACCCCGAGATCGGCTTCGCTGCGCTTCTCCCGCTTCACCGACAAGGGAGCCGTCGCGATCCTGCCCGCATAGACCTTGGGATCGCCGCGGAACGTCACCTCGACCGGGGCGCCCTGCTTCATGCGATGGAGGTGGATCTCATCGACGGTCGCGAAGACGCGAAGCTTGCTCATGTCGACGATCTTGGCGATCCCCTGCCCGGCAGCGAGTTCGCCTTGGCGCGAGTTGATCTGGGTCACGACGCCGTTGATCGGCGAGCGTACCAGCGCATCCTCGCGGACATGCATGGCATCATCCAAAGCCGCCTTGTAGCGCTCGACATCGATAGCGTTCTGCTCGAGCTCTGCCGCGAGCTGGGCCTTCGACAATTTCAGGCTCGTATCCTGGTTGGCCAGGCGCATCTTGGCGACCTTGGCGTCGATCTCGCGTTCCGCTGGCGGACTCTCCGACCGCTTCCGCGTCAGGTCCCGCAGCTTGTCGTTGAGGAGAGCCGACTTCATCTCGTCCTCAAGCAGGGCGATCTGCGTCTGGCGGGTTCCCTGCAGGATCTTGTCCCGCCGCTGCTCGATCGTGGCGAGATCATTCGCCGCCATTTCGACCGCCATCTCCGCCATGGGGTAGTTGGCCAGGACGGCGATGATCTCTCCTTCCTTGACGGTCTGCCCTTCGCGGATACGCATCTCCTTGAGGACGGAGCCACCGGTGGGATTGTTGGCCACCAGGATCGTGCCGGCCGGCGCGTCCGTATAACCACGGGCGATCAGCGGTCCCGTCGGCTCCGGCACATGCGCCGGCTGCGAGATCGCCTGCTGGCCGCTGCCGTACCAGATGCCCGCGGCGATCCCGGCCAGGACCAGCAGCCCGGCCGCAATCCGTCCGATTGTTCTGGTCGTCGACACGTCGTCTTTTTCCCCTGCCATCGCCGGCTGCTGCCGGCGCCCATCCGCTGCAGACATTTGCGCGAAATGCGGTGCCGTTTCAATGGGGTGGCATGCCGCCTACGCGTCCTTTCCGGGTAGATTCACCCCCAATGTGGCCAAAATCGCGACGTTGCCCGGCCAGGGCGGCCGGACGCGGCTACTGGCCCTGTCGACTACTTGGCCCTGTCGGCTACTTGGCCTTGTCGAACGCCAAGCCGAAGCCGAGCAGCGGGACGTCGATGGCGACCGTCTGCTTGCTGGGCACCTGAAAGGAGATCTTGAGCGTCGTACCGCGCCGCATCGCCGCCAGGAGCGGATCCTTGAGCGGGACGCTGACGACGCAGCCGACATTGGCGCAGGTCTGCACCGGGTATCGCTCGGCGGCGCCGTTGTCGACCTTGACCTGCACCGGCTCCGTGAGGCTGATCCCGAGCGGCAGCTGAATGGTGAGGGTGGCGGTCTTGCCGTCGGGTGCGGTACTGGCCGCAAGCTGCGCCACGAGCTGCTTATCCTCGCGATTGATCATCTGCTGGATGGCGCGGCAATCCAGCGTCTTGCCGTCGCCTGTGCATTCGACGCGCCAGGCGCCGACATTGTCCTGCGCCGATGCCGGGCCGGCGAAGCCCATCGCGCCGAAGCAGAGGACGCCGAAGGCGGTTGCGGTGACGGTGAATACGCCGCCCAAGGCGCAAAACGGTCTGCGGAAGGTCATTGATGGCAAATTCCCGGAACGCATCTGGCTTGGCAAGCGACTTTGACTCTAGATCCTGAGAAGCCAGGCCTCGACCTGCCCCTTGCCCTTGACTTCGATCGTGCCGCGCGGCTCGAAGTCGAACTGGTCTTTGAGCAGTTCGAAGACCGGCCGCGTCACCTGGATCATGTCCGGCATGCCGCCGGACTCCATGCGGCTGGCGAGGTTCACCGTGTCGCCCCAGAGGTCGTAGATGTACTTGCTCTTGCCGATGACGCCCGCCACCACGGGCCCCGTGTTGATGCCGACCCGGAGCTTCATGGCCACCCTGTGCTCGAGCGCATGCTCGCGGGTGATGTGGACCATCCGGATCGCCATGCGCACCATGCGCGCGGCATGATCGGGGACCGCCACCGGCAGGCCGCACACCGCCATGTAGGCGTCGCCCACCGTCTTGATCTTCTCGATCCCGAGTTCGCGGGCCGCGTCGTCGAAGCGGCTGAACAGCCCGTTCAGCAGCGCCACGACCCTGTCCGGCGGCATCGTCGAAGCCATCTCGGTGAAACCGACCAGGTCGGCGAAGGCCACCGTGACCTCGGCGAAGCCGTCGGCGATGCTCTGCTCGCCGCCGCGCAGGCGGGTCGCGATGGGAACCGGCAGGATGTTCAGCAGCAGGGCTTCGTTTTCGCGGTTCTTGGCCTCGATCAGGGCGCCCTTCTCGCTGATCTCGTCGACCATGCCGTTGAAGGCCGCGCAGAGCTGACCGATCTCGTCGCGGCTGCGCACCGCGACGTGGACATTGCGATCGCCGGCCGCGAACTTGCGCGCACCCGTCGTCAGGTCGCGCAGCGGCCCCATCAGGGAGCGCGACAGCCAGGCGCTCGTCAGGATCACGACCAGCATCGCCGCCGCGCCGACGAGCGCGATGTCGCGGGCCAGCCGGTAGACCGGCCGGAAGGCCTCCGATTCATCGATCTCCGCGACCAGGCCCCACGTCACGCCCGGCACTTTCACCGGTCCCCAGGAGGAGAGGACGGGAATGCCGCGGAAATCGATCACCCGGCCGGTCCCCTCGATCCCCCCGACCGCGGCCCGGCTGGCGGCAGTGTCGACGCGCTGCTGCAGCACCGGCGTGCGGTATCGGCGGATGTTGTCCAGCTCCGCGGCGGACGTGCCCGCAGCCCGGATCTCGGCAAGGTAGGCGTCCCTGTTTTCGTAGTAGCTGCGTGGCGTGGAGCGCACGAGCAGGTCCGCCCCGACGAGATAGGCCTCGCCCGTCTGTCCGAATCCCTCGTGACGCCAGCGCCGGCCGCCGGTCACGATGTCATCGATCTCGCCGATGGCAAGCCGCGCGACGAGGACGCCGATCACCGTACCTTGGTCGATGATGGGGGCGGCCATGAACGCTTCCGGCGAGCCGTCCGACGGCAGGTAGTCGGAGAAGTCCTCGAGGCAGGTCGTCGACTGGTCGGGTGCGGCGGCGCAGCGCGCGGCGGCCGCCGCGAGGTTCGATCGCCGGTAGGGTCCGGCCTGCAGGGACGTGCCGAAATCGGCGTCCTTGTCGACGGAATAGATGATCCGTCCGCGGCGGGGATCGATCATCATCAGGTCTGCAAACGACAGCGTCGCCGCAGCGGTCCGCATCAGCGGATGAAAGATGGCGTGCACCTTCGAATAGGCGCTGGCATCGCGCGCATCGTCGAGCAGCAGCCGCCGGCCCTCCGGATGAGGATTCTCGACGACGTACCAGTCCTGGAGGAAATAGGCGGCCGGCGTCGACGGCTCGAAGTCCGTGGCCGGCGTGTCGCGGCCGAGGAGCCGGCGCACCATCGGTAGATAGCGCTCCTCGTACCAGCCCTGCACGTTCCGGCGCATCTCCTCCGGCACGGGCTGACGGTTGAGCTCGTCGACGGCGTCGCGAAAACCGCGCATGGCATCGACAGCCATCTTGGAGGCCGCCAGCAGGCGCATCTCGGCGCGGACGCTGCGGAAATAGTTCTCGACCTGGTTGGTCTTGGTTTCGCGGGCCGCCGTGAGCTGGTTCAACACCGCGGATTCGAGCGCATCGCGCGCCTGGATATAGGCCAGTACGCCGGTGATCAGCACGGCCAGCGCGCCGGTCAGGGTCAGGATGGCGAAGAGCTTCGCCGCCAGCCCGAAACGCGTCGCAGGCAAGGGCGCGGCGATGGTCATGATCCTTCCGGGCGCCGGTGGACGGCGCGCCGTCTATTTCTTCTTGTCGGTGTAGGCGCCGCCGGACGAGGCCGCACGCACCTCGGCCGCGCTGCGCGCCTTGCGCAGCAGGACCAGCCGGCGCGCCTCGTCGTCCAGCATCGCCTGCGCGTTCTTCACGATCGCCGGCGCATGCACCGCCGGGAACTTCACCGCACCATTCTCGTCCATGTGGATCAGCTCGCCCGGCGCCACGTCCATGCCCCCGACCGAGACCGGCACGTTGACGGCCTGGACCGCCATCTCGCCGTGGCCCGCGGTCACGCCGCCCAGCAGGAGCTGGAAACGCAGCTTGCGGATGGCATCGATGTCGCGCGACGGGCCGTTCGAGATCATGCCGATGCAGCCGACGGCCATCATCGAGCTCACCATCATCTCGCCCGCAAGACCCGCCTTGTTGTGCAGCTCGGGCGGCCACTTCTGCTGGATCACCAGGATGGTCGGCTTCTTCATGGCGTCGAGCGCGTCGACCACGTCCATGAAGGAGAGACGGCCCGAGTAGTTGGGATCCGGCAGGCCATACACGCAGGTCACGGCGTAGCCGACGATCGGGCCCATCTCCGGGTAGAGGCAGCGGATCGTGCTGTCGGTGTACCAGTTCTCCGTCCACGGATTGTACAGGCCGAGGCACAGGGGATTCTTGGGATAGGTCGCCACCACGTTGGTGATGGTCGGCGTGTCGATCTTGCGCAGCTCGGCGAAGATGCCGTCGGAGAGCGTCAAGGATGTATCGGACATGGGCCCCGTTTCCTTCTCGTCGGAGGGACGTTCTTGCGCGAATGGCGCCGGCCGGCAAGGGCGGCGCCACGACCGTCGTTCATTCGGCCGGTTTCGGTGTCGTCGCGGCCGGCCGCCGGCGCTTCCACCATTCGGCGAGCTCGCCGACCACGCCCTTGCGGAAGGCCAGCACGATCACGACGAAGATGGCGCCCTGGATCACCAGCACGAACTCGCCGGCGAAGGCGAGGTAGTTCTGCATGGTGACGATGATGAACGCGCCGACCACCGGACCGACGATCGTCCCCAGCCCGCCGACCAGCGCCATCAGCACGACCTCGCCGGACATCCCGGCGCTGACGTCGGTCAGGGTGGCGAACTGCAGCACCATCGCCTTGGTGGCGCCGGCCAGGCCGGCCAGCGCCGCCGACAGCACGAAGGCCAGCAGCTTGTAGCGGTCGGCCTCGTAGCCCAGCGAGATGGCGCGCTGCTCGTTGTCGCGGATGGCCTTCAGCACCTGGCCGAAGGGCGAATGGATGATGCGGTAGATGGTGCCGAAGCCGAACAGGAAGATGGCCAGCACGATGTAATAGAGGACATGGTCGTCGCGGGTGGGGATCAGTCCGCCCAGCAGCGCCTTGCGCGGGATACCCTGCAGACCGTCCTCGCCGCCGGTGAACGGTGCCTGGACGCAGAAGAAGAACACCATCTGCGCGAAGGCCAGGGTGATCATGGCGAAGTAGATCCCCTGGCGCCGGATGGCGAGCGCTCCCGTCACGAGGCCCAGCACGGCCGCGCCGGCGACCCCGGCCAGCAGGCCGATCTCGGGCGACAGGTCCCAGGCCTTCACGACATGGCCGTAGAAATAGCCGGCCAGGCCGAGGAACATGGCATGGCCGAAGCTCATCAGCCCGGCATAGCCCAGCAGCAGGTTGAAGGCGCAGGCGAACAGCGCGAGGCACAGCGCCTTCATCAGGAAGATGGGATAGAAGATCCAGGGCGCCGCCAGGGCGACCGCGGCCACCACGAGGGTGACCAGGAGACGACGATCACTGCTCATTTGGTCTGCCCGAAGAGGCCGGCCGGCTTGACCAGCAGGACCAGCGCCATGACGACGAAGATGATGGTGTTGGAGGCCGGCGGATAGAAGACCTTGGTGAGGCCCTCGATCAGACCGAGGCCGAAGCCGGTGACGATGGATCCCATGATCGAGCCCATGCCGCCGATCACCACCACCGCGAACACGACGAGCACGAGGTTGGTGCCCATCAGGGGCGACACCTGCTGGATCGGCGCCGCCAGCACGCCGGCCAGCGCGGCCAGGCCCACGCCCAGGCCGTAGGTCAGCGTGATCAGCCGCGGCACGTTGATGCCGAAGGCCCGCACCAGCGTGGGATTCTCGGTCGCCGCGCGCAAATAGGCGCCGAGCCGGGTGCGCTCGATGCCGTACCAGGTGGCGAGGCAGATCACCAGCGCCGCCAGCACCACGAAGCCGCGATAGGTCGGCAGGAACATGAAACCGAGATTGTACCCGCCGGGGATCGGGCTGGGGTAAGGCGCGCCCGACGATCCCCAGCGCCACTGAAACAGTCCCTCGATCACCAGCGCGAGGCCGAAGGTCAGCAGGAAGCCGTAGAGATGGTCGAGATGGTAGATGCGCTTGAGCAGCAGCCTTTCCAGCAGCACGCCGAACAGGCCGACGATGATGGGCGCCAGCACCAGCGAGGCCCAGAACGGGATGTCGAGCAGGCCGAGCAGCAGCCAGGCCGCGAAGGCGCCCATCATGTACTGCGCGCCGTGCGTGAAGTTGATCACGTTCAGCATGCCGAAGATGACGGCGAGGCCCAGGCTCAGCATGGCGTAGAAGGCGCCGTTGATCAGGCCCAGCAGGAGTTGGCCGAACAGGGCCTGTGGCGGAATTCCGATGAGTTCGAACATGGTCGCCTACACCCCCAGATAGGCCTGCAGCTTGCCGATGTTGCTCTGCAGGTCGGCGGCCGCGATGACGTCGACGACGTGTCCGTCCTCCATCACGTAATGGCGGTCGGCCACGGTCGCGGCGAAGTGGAAGTTCTGTTCGACGAGCAGGATCGTGAAGCCGCGCTCCTTGAGCTGGCGGATGATCTCGCCGATGCGTTGCACGATCACGGGCGCGAGCCCCTCGGTCGGTTCGTCGAGCAGCAGCAGGTCCGCGCCGGTGCGCAGGATGCGGCCGATCGCCAGCATCTGCTGCTCGCCGCCGGAGAGCTTGGTGCCCTGGCTGCGCCGTCGCTCGAGCAGGTTGGGGAAGAGCTGGTAGATCTCCTCGACGCTCATCCCGCCCGGCTTCACGACCGGCGGCAGCATCAGGTTCTCCTCGACGTTCAGGCTGGAGAAGATGCCGCGCTCCTCGGGGCAGTAGGCGATGCCGAGCCGGGCGATCAGGTCCGACGGCTGGCCGACCGTTTCGGTGCCCTGATAGGAGACCGACCCGCTGCGCCTGCCGACGATACCCATGATCGCGCGCAGCGTCGTGGTCTTGCCGACGCCGTTGCGTCCCAGCAGCGTCACCAGCTCGCCGCGCCGGATCTCGAAATCGACGCCGTGCAGGATGTGCGATTCGCCGTACCAGGCCTGCAGGCCGGCAACCTTCAGCAGGGTGTCAGCCATGGCCGGTTCCCACATAAGCCTCCACGACGGCGGAATTCTGCGACACGGTCGCATACGGCCCCTCGGCCAGCACCTCGCCGCGCGCCAGCACGGTGATGCAGTCCGACAGGTCGGCGACGACCGACATGTTGTGCTCGACCATCAGCACGGTGCGATCACGCGCCACCGTGCGGATCAGATCGGCGATGCGCTTGATGTCCTCGTTCGCCAGGCCGGCCATCGGCTCGTCGAGCAGCATCATCTCGGGGTCGAGCGCCAGCGTCGTGGCGATCTCCAGAGCACGCTTGCGGCCGTAGGGCAGTTCGACCGCCGGCACCTCGGCGAAGGGCATGAGCCCCACGGCCTCGACCAGCTCCATGGCCCGCGCATCGAGTTGCTCCAGCACCTGCTCGGAGCGCCAGAAATGAAAGGAATTGCGGAGTCTGCGCTGCAGGGCGACACGAACGTTCTCGCGCACCGACAGATGCGGGAAGACGGCCGAGATCTGGAAGGAGCGCACGAGCCCCATGCGCGCGATCGCCGCCGGCGAGCTGCCCGTGATGTCGCGCCCGTTGAAGGCGATGCGACCCGCCGTCGGCGTGAGGAAATGCGTCAGGAGGTTGAAGCATGTGGTCTTGCCCGCGCCGTTCGGGCCGATCAGGGCATGGATGCTATGCCGCCGGATCCTGAGATCCACGTTCTTGACCGCCACGAAGCCCTTGAACTCCTTGGTGAGCCCGCGCGCTTCGAGAATGACATCTTCTTTTTCTGTCATTCGCCTCCCCTTGTTGGCCGCGACTTAAACGGACCTGCATGCTGCTGTCCAGCGCTCGCGCCGCCAGTGCCGCACATGGATCGCACATGGGCCGCATATGGGCCGCACTGGCAGCCGCCGCGATTGCCCGCTACAGTCGAATCGCAGTGGAGGAACCGCCATCAAGAGGGGTTTGCGCATGAGATTTACACCTAGTATGCGGATGATTGGCATTGCAGCGGCGGCGGCCGGCCTGAGCGCGTTGGGCGTGGCGGCCATCGCCCAGGCCCAGGCGCCGGCGCCGTTGAAGATCGGCGTCATGGAAGGCTTCTCGGGCGTCTACGGCGATCTGACCGCCGGCGAGGTAGAGGCCATGCAACTGGCCGTGGAGGATGTCGGCGGCAAGGTGCTGGGCCGGCCGATCGAGATCCTGTCGGCCGACCACCAGACCAAGCCCGACGTCGGCGCCTCGATCGCGCGCCGCTGGTACGACGTCGACGGCGTCAAGATGATCACCGGCCTCGGCACCTCCTCGGTGGCGCTGGCGGTGCGCAAGATCTCCCAGGAAAAGGGGATGATCGACATCAATACCGGCGCCGCCTCGGCCGACCTCACCGGCCCGTCCTGCTCCGAGACGGGCGCGCACTGGGTCTACGATACCTATGCATTGGCCCATGTGACCGGTAGCGCCATGGTCAAGGCTGGCGGCGATTCCTGGTTCTTCCTCACAGCCGACTATGCCTTCGGACATGCGCTGGAACGCGACGTGACCGCAGTCGTCAAGGCGGCCGGCGGCAAGGTACTGGGCGGCGTCCGGCATCCGCTGAGCACGCAGGACTTCTCGTCCTTCCTGCTGCAGGCGCAGGCCTCGCAGGCCAAGATCATCGGCCTCGCCAACGCCGGCCAGGACACGATCAACTCGATCAAGCAGGCGGGCGAGTTCGGCATCGTCAAGGGCGGCCAGCGCCTGGCCGGCCTGCTGGTCTTCGCCACTGACGTGCAGTCGCTCACCTTGCCCGTCGCACAGGGACTGGTGCTGACCGAATCGTTCTACTGGGACCTCAACGACGAGACCCGCGCCTGGACGAAGCGCTATCGCGCCAAGAAAGACAAGCTGCCCAGCATGCTGACGGCAGGCGTCTACAGCTCGACCCTGCACTACCTGAAGGCCGTGCAGGCTGCCGGCACGGACGACGCCAAGGCGGTGATGGCCAAGATGCGGGAGATGCCGGTAAACGACGTCATGACCAAAAATGGCAAGCTGCGCGAGGACGGCCGCCTGGTGCGCGACATGTACCTCTTCCAGGTGAAGTCGCCCGAGGAGTCCAAGAGCAAGGATGACATCTACAAGCTGCTCGCCACCGTGCCCGGCGATCAGGCCTACCGTCCGCTCAAGGAAGGGAAGTGTCCGTTCGTCAAGGGCTGACGGAGGAGAGCATCTGACCAAAGGCAGGGCGGGCGCCGACATGGCCCCGCCCTGCTGCATTTCGGCCGCACAACCTGCGGGAGTTTGGCGTTTCTGCCGGCACACCGCTTGGTTTAGAGTGGACGCGTTGTCGGAGAGCGGAGTTGGCGAGAGCGCCGGTCACCCCTGTCGAGCCGTCGGATGTCGAGCTGGTGGACAGCATCCTGCGGGGAACGCCGGGCGCGGCCGACGCCTTCTACCGGCGGCACAGCCGGCTGATCTATCACTGCATCCGCTCGCGGGCATCGGGCCATGACGTCGACGACATCTTCCAGGCCTTCTTCGAACGCCTCATCAGGAGCGACTATCGCGCCCTGGCGCTGTGGCAGCGCGGAACGTCGCTGCCGATCTATCTCTCACGGGTGATCCGCAACTTCGTGGTCGACTTCCACCGCGCGCGGCGCGGCCGCGAGGACGCCGTGGGTGGCGCCGCCGAGCTGGAACCGCTGTCGGAGCCGCAGGCCGAGTCGATCACCGCCACCAACCATCTCAAGGAATTGCGGCAGATCGGCATCCGCGCCTGGGCGACACTCGAAACCCGAGACCGCCGGCTGGTCTGCGACAGGCTCCACCGCGATCTCGACAACGAGACCATCGCCAGCCGCCTCGACCTGACGGCTGGTGCCCTGCGCACAGCGATGTCACGCGCCCAGTCGCGCTTCCTGGCAAAGGTCCGCGAGCGGGCGCCCGAATTCTTTCCGGAGAGGGCGTAACACCATGTCGATTGGGCGCGTCCCGTCCACTGATGGTAGGATCAAATCATGAACCCGCGTCCGCCCGACGGAAGCGACCAGCCGGAATCCCCTGATCCAGTGATGATTTCCGTGCTTTCCAACCGTGGCCGCAACGCCGCCGTGCTGACCGGCGAGGAGGAACGCCTGCTCGATGCCTGGGTCGCCGGAGAACTCGGGCCCGACGCCGCCGAGCGGGCAGCGACGCTTGCCAAGCGCAACGTTCTCGCCGCGGAGCGCGTCCTCGAGCGCCGGCTGCTGCAGGCCGCGACGTATGGCCCACCGGTACCGCAGGCCCTGACCGATCGTATCCTGACCTCGGCATCCGGCACGGCAGCGCAGGCCCGTCCCGCGCCGCGGCGGCGGCTCTTCGGCCCCTGGCAGTGGACGGGATTCGCCGGCGCCGCCGTCCTGACGGCCATCCTGGCGGTGGTCGCCATGCCGCTTCTCCACCAGTTGATGCAGGGCGATGCGCCGCTTCAGGTGGCGATGGTGACGATCGCCGATCGTACCGCCCTGTTCGAACCTTCGGACATCCGCATGCGCGGCGCGCCGGTGCCGCCACCATCGGAGCGGCGTTTCCAGGACGTCGAGCTGCCGGCGAACATCCTGCGGGCGCTCCTCGGGCCGACAGGGACGCCGCAGGCCGAGGCCTATCGGCAGATCGAGCCCTACCTCTCCAGGGCACGCGCCGCAGGCAGTCGCCCGCTGCGTATCGTGGTCGATGCCGCACTGCGCGACCGGCTGGGCAGTGGCGATGGCGACGGTTCCGTGGCCGTTCGCATCTACGATCTCGACGATCCACGTTCCGCCGCCATCCGTACCATCGTTGGACCGTCGTCGGACGGCGACCACGTCTATCTGCTGACCGTCCGGCCATGATGCGCCGGGCGCTCGCGTCGGCGCCTCGCTGGTTCGCCGTTGTGGCCGTCGTTTCCGCCTGCATGGCGATGTCGATCGCAGCGAAGGCGCAGAATGAAGACCCGCTGCTTGCGACGATGCAGGAAGCCTACCGCCTGACCTGGGCTGGCCGCACCATTGATGCCGTCGATGTCGTGAAGGCGGCGTATGACCGTGCATCGCCTGAGGATCGGCACAAGCTCTTCCCTCTGGCCGCCAGAACATGCCTCGCCACTCTCGATGGCGATTGCGCGCGCTACTTTCTCGAACACCTCGACCCGACAAGCCTGCAGCCGGACCAGCCCTTCGCGCCGGCGACGGCCGGCTATGCCTTCGCCTTGGCATCGTTTCTCCACGCCGGTTCGGAGAGCGCACACATGGCCGAGCCGATGCTGCGCCGCGGCCTGCCGCCGGGCTTCATTCCGGCGATGGAGGACGGTGTTCCGTTCATCGAGGTCGAGCTCGCCATGTCGCGGCAAGCGCGGCTGGCCGGCGACTTCGACGCTGCGCGCGACCATCTCGACAAGGCCATTGCCGCCACGCTGTCACTGATCGACCAACCCTTCGAGGCACCTCGGCTCATCGTGCAGGCCGTGCAGCAATTGCTGGCCAACTACGACGCCGAGCGGGCGCTGCGGCTGGTCGCGGCGGCGGAGCCGCTGCTGCGTCAGATCCCGAAGGACAGCCTGCTTGCCTGGCAGTGGCTGGCGCTGCAGGCGACACTGGCGGGCTACCGCAAGGACTTCGCCGCGGCGTCGCGCCACTATAGCGACTCGCTCGCCCTGCTCGAACGGCTGCAGCTTCGCCCGGGGTTCAAGGCGTTCCAGGAAAAGTTCACCCACAGCCTGCTGATCGGCAGCGAGCTCATGCGCGGCGACGAACGGGCCGTGGACGAGTTGCTGGCATCGCATCCTCTGACGCCAGCCAGGGATATCATCCTGCAGCGCGGCACCTTCGCCGACGAGAGCGAGTTCAATTTCGTCCTGGTCCGGGAGTTCAGCCGTATCCTGCTCGGGAAGGCACCCGACCTCGCCTGGGCCGATCTGCTGACGGCGCGGCCTCGATGGACGTCGGATCCAGACCGGATCGAGGAAGCGGAGAGCTTCGGCCAGGCGGTCGCGGGACTCCAGTTGCTCGCGGCCGGGCGGAAGGACGCGGGCAACCAGGCGGTCCTCCAGGCCGGCCGGCGGCATCTGGCGCTGCTGCAGAAGCGCTATCGGCAGTCGATCTACGCATCACCCCTGCTCTTCTGGACGAACCAGGTCGTGCTGGAGACCGCACTCCGCGCCGCCATCGAACAGGCTCAACCCGACTACGCGTTCATCCTCGGCGCCCACACGATCATGAGTCGTTCCGTGGACACGGCGGTCGACGATGTGCTGGCGAACCAGGCGCGGCAGGCGACCGACGAAGGGAAGCGCACCGTCCAAAGCCTGCGTACCCTCGAGAACCAGCGGATCGCCTGGGAAAAGCAGCGCCTTGCCGCGCTCGCCGGCCGCCTGTCCGAGCGGACGATGCCGCCGCTGGAACGGCTGCGTCGCGAGAAGTTCGAAGTCCTGCTCGCTGCCGGCAACTACAGCGACCAGCACCGCCGGCTGCGCCGGGCGATCGCCCGCACCGCCGGTGATACCCGGCTGATCGCAAGCCTCGCCGACGTGCAGGCGCTCCTGCAACCGGACGAAGCGCTGATCTTCTACGCCCCGGCCCTCGACGAAATCGGCAAGATCTGTGTGCGCCGGGACGGCATCGCATCCGCGCGGTTCCCGACGGCGCAGGCGAAAGCCGAGGACGTGCAGGTCCTTCGGCTCGCCCTCACCGCCAGCCATCCGGCGTCGGTGCAAGCCGACAGCCAGTATCCGGCCGCGGCGGCCGTCCGGCTGGCAAAGGTACTGTTCGGCGATCTCGATGACTGCCTGAAGCGCAGCCGCCGCCTCTATCACGTGGCGCCGAGCGCGCTGCTGGGGCAGATCCCGCCCGGCGCGTTGCTGTGGGAGATGCCCACGGCGATGGGCGGCGGCTACGATCTGGGCAAGGCCCGCTGGCTGATCCGCGACCACGCCCTCATCAAGACGACCTCGGTCACGGCGTTCGTCGCCAGCAAGCGGCTCTCCGCCACGAAACGGGCGACCCTCGACTATCTCGGTATCGGCGACCCCGTGCTCGCCGGCGGCACCACGACCGCCGCGCTGGCCGAACGCGGCGTCGCTTCGCTCTACGAGCTGCCGGAGACCGCCCAGGAAGTGCGCGCGGTGTCCGCCCTGTTCGATCCGCCGAAGGCTCGTGTGCTGCTGCGGCAGTCGGCCAGCGAGGAGGCCTTCCGCCTGCAGCCGCTGTCGGAATTCGACATCGTCCATTTCGCGACTCACGGGCTGATCCGCGAGGAGCTGCCGGGCCTGGTGGAACCATCGCTCGTTCTGACGCCGGGAAAGTCGGGCAACGCCTCCGACGACGGGCTGCTGACGACGTCGCAGATTGCCGCGCTGTCGCTGCGCACGCGCCTCGCAGTGCTGTCGGCCTGCAACTCGGCGCGCTACGAACCGAGCCTTCTCGAGGACGGCATCCAGGGCCTGTCGACCGCGTTCGCCATCGCCGGCGTTCCCGCGATGATTGCGGCCCTATGGCCGGTCGAGAGCGCCCTCACCCGCGACTTCATCATCGCTTCCTTTCGCGCCGCACGGGCCGATGCCGAAACACCGATCGCCGACGCACTGGCCGGCGCCGTACGGCGCCATCTCGACGGCCCGACGACGCCCCGGCCGCTGCTGCATCCGCGTTTCTGGGCCGCCCTCGTCACGCTGGGTGACGGCTCGATCAGGCTCGGCGGATCGAGCAACAGCACCGCGCGCGACCTCGTGCCGTTCCCCGACACCAGCCGCCGGACCGGCGAGGAGATCCTGGCGACGGCGACCCTCGACGGTGGCTTCGTCAGCGCAATGATCGACAGACCGAAGGACGGCGGGATTCACGCCTCGATCCGCCGGCTGGCGCGCGACGGCACGATACGCTGGACCATCCGCGACCCGTTTCTCCCAGGCCGCATGATCGCCGCATCCGCGCGCACGGTCTACGCCACCGCCCTCGGACGCGCCGCCCCGGCCGGCAACATGACCAGTGCCGTGGTCGGCCTCTCCGCCGACGACGGGCACATTCTCTGGAATCGTCAGGTCGGACGGCTCGACGCGGATTCGCTGGTGATGGATGTGACCGCGAAAGACGCGACGTCGGCTCTCACGCTGGCCGGTCCGCCGCTCGCGGATCCAACGGGCGCCATCTTCTCTCTCGCCGTGGTCGATGCCGACGGGAAGATCGCCGCCAGCGCCAACGTGCGCGCGGCGCCCAACGATCCTGGCTCGCGCCACACCGCCCGCCTCGCGACCGCGGGAGCGGCCGGGCTCGCCGTCATCAACCATCACGCTCGGCTTCTGGAGACGCCCGCAGGACGCGACGATTTCGGCCTGCCGAAGTCCTGCTGGGGTGGCGACAGGACGGAGATCGTGCGGTTCGATGCCACCACTCTCGCCATCACGGGACGCACGCACATCGACCGCTTCAAGGCGTGGCAGGTGCTGCCGCTCGACGGCAACTGGCTTCTCGTCGGCGAGGGTCGGAGCGGCTGCGCGCTCGAGACGCGCGCGGTTGCCTATCTCGTCGCGACAGACGGAAAGGTGAAGGAATTCTGGCGCGACGACACCGTCTCGATGACCGCCGCCCGCGGCGTGCGGCGGCTGATCGGCGGGTTCGAGATCATCGGCCATGCGCGACGCACGACGGCGCTGCGCCGGCCGAACCTTGATCGCGATGCGCCGCCCGCACCCGAAGGCGAAAGCCTAGCCTCGGAGGGGCTCTTCTCGGTACGCCTGTCGCCGACGGGACAGGAACAGCATCGCGATTTCGTGGCCGCCGGGCTGCCCATCGACGCGGTCGGCATGGCCTCCAGCGGTCAGCGGAGCGTCATCTACGGCAAGATAGGCCCGCAACCGCTCTGGCTCGAGCGTTAGCCTACTTCGCTGCCCGGCCGGAGCGTTGAAAACGGGAATTGTATACCTACTTTTCGCGTTTTCCGAGAGCGCTAAGGGCCGACATGTTCGACGCTGCGGCTGCTTGAATAGGTGCGACTGGCACCGGACGAATTCCATCAAGAAGCTGGCAAGACGCCCTTATTCGACAGCGTTTCGCCTTGTCCCGGACAAGTTGCCAGCATAGATTGCCAGCCTTGGGATTAGACCGTGACCGCAAAATACGCTCCTGCTGCCGCGTGTAACGTTCGGAAAGACGTGATAGACGCCTTTGCCACGGACTGTGCACGCAAACTCGGTTACAGGGCCGGCACGGATCTGGAGCCAATCGTCAAACACCTCGGTGGCCACATTAGCTACCAGTCTCTTGACGACGTTGCCAGGAATGAAGCCTCGATCCGTGTCGACGGGCCTAACCAGTTCGAAATTTTTCTTCCCGATCACACATCATGGGAAAGGGACCGCTTCTCGATCGCTCATGAGTTGGGCCACTATTTTTTGCACTTTCCTTTGAAGAAGGAACCAATGGTCGCTCAGCGATTTGGCTCCAATCGAGTGGAATGGGAGGCGAACTGGTTTGCCGCTGGATTTCTGATGCCCAAGGAAGAATTTGCTGCCCAATTCGAGAAGTGCGAGCTGACTGAAGTTGCACAACATTTTGGAGTGTCAGTAGCCGCGGCTGAAGCGAGAGCGAGAGCCCTGAGCCTGAGGTAAGTCAGGGCAGTGACGAGATCTGATTCCGGTCAGCAGATTCACATTCGATCGAAGCTGCGAATCTTCCTGAGTCTGGACATAGTCGGATCAACCGAATTCAAACAGCCGAGAACCCACAAAGAACCCGAGCACGAAGACTCATGGGTGCGGCCCTTTCTCGCTTTCTATCGCCTGTCCGTAGACGAGATGAACGTCCAGTGGGACCGAGTTGTCGCTGAAATCAGGAAAGCCAAAGCCGGCAATTCTGACCGATTTGTTTTCGGAGATTGCCCGGAGTTCTGGAAGGGCCAGGGCGACGAGGTGCTATTCTCGAAAGTTGTCGTCTCGCCGCTCGATGCAGTTGCCGCCGTGCATGCTCTCATGAGGGTCATGAACGCACACCGCGCCCAGTTTGAATCGAAGCCGCAAACCAAGTTGTTGAATGTCAAGGGAGCAGCATGGCTGGCCGGCTTTCCGCTCAACAATGCCGAGATTGTTGTTGCGGCAGACAGCTCCTCGACTCGCGTGAGTTCCGACGACCGGCTTACAGACAACTACAGGCTACTATCTGAGTTGGATAACTCGCCTGAGCTACGCGCGAAGTACAAAGCCGACTATATCGGGCCATCGATCGACCTCGGTTTTCGGATTCGAGAGCATGCCACCTCTCGGAGGCTCGTCGCATCTGCGGACCTTGTTTGGCTTCTCTGCAGGGCGGATCATCTAGCGAATGGTGATGAGCGAACCGCGTGCGCCATGATGAGCCTACCAAAGATTGGCTATTTGGGGCGAAAGCCGCTCAAGGGTATTTTGGCCGGCGACCCGTATCCGATTTTTTGGATTGAATCAGAGGAAAGCTCAGCTCTGGACGAGGCCGAAGACAAGCTTCTCAATCGCATCCATCACAGTGTCGGGACGGACGTTGCGGCGTACTGCGAAACGTATCTCGACGGCTCGGGACCGCTGCGCATGGTGCCGTACATTCCGGGATGCTCGGACGCGGTCGTCGGGGTCGTTGCGGAGGAGAAAGCAAGAAAGGTGCAACGTCTGCAAGACTACGTGAACGGGATGGCGACTACTCTGGAGACACTTGGGTATCCCGATGATCCCAATGCGGGTTCAGACATTCCGGCCGAGGCGACCGCCTTCGCCAATGAACAGACGCTTAAATCAACCCCGCAGGGCGATTCGGCATAACGCGCCAGGGACAGAGAAGTCATTATTCGCCCGCCACTTCCCTGATGCGGGCCAGCAGCTCGTCGACGGCCTGCTCGACCGGCACCTTGTCGTCGGTCACGCGGTGCATGGCCTTGGCCCAGACGTTCTCCTTGTTCAATTGCGCAAACTTGTAGTTGCGGTCGGCCTGGAACGGCAGGGTGCCCACCATGTACTGGTCGTACACCGCCTTGCGATGCCGGTCGGCCTGCCAGAAGGGGCTCTTCTGGCCCGCGACCGTTACGGGGAACCAGCGGCCGAGCGCGCCCTCGACATGCAGGCGCAGGCCGTCGTTCTCCAGCAGGAAGCGCAGGAAATCGTGCGCCTGCGCCTTGTGCTTAGACTGCTCGAAAACCAGCGCCACCTTCACCGACGAGCGACAGACCATGGGCTGGCCATCGAGCTTCTTGGGGAAGGCCGCCGTCGCGATCATCTCGTCGTAGGCCCTGCGGCCGAACGCGCGCTGCTCGGGCGATAGCGCGCGGTTGTTGGCGTCGTCGAACCACTTGCCGACGATCGAGATGCCGGCATTGTGCGCGAGAATCACTTTCCGCGCGTTGAAGGTGCGACTGTCGTCCGCTGCCTCCCAGGTGGCCGATGCGGGTGGCGAGCAGCCGGAAAGGTAGATGTCCGTGTAGTCCTTCAGCGCCGCCACGAGTCCCTTCCTTACCTCGGGATCGTCGGTCAGGAACTTGCCGTCCTCGTCGACCAGCTTGACGCCGTAGGCATCCAGCCAGGTGAGAAACGAGCGGTATGTATCCGGCGAGGCGACGCCCAGCGGCTGGCCGACCGCATGGAGGTTCTCACCAGTCGCCTCGCGATAGGCCGGCTGCACCGTGCCGCACCAGAAGGACCAGTATTCCTTCCAGTCGTAGGGAATGTCGTTCTCCTTGAAGCCGGCGACCCCCAGCATGTCCTTCCAGTACTGGATGTGCAGCGTCTGCTGCTTTACCGGGAAGGCGTAGTAGGCGTGCTTCCCCGTCTTGCCGTTCAACAGGTACGCCGCCTCGAGCGCATTGGGCGCGAAGCGATCCTTGAACGGGACGATGACGTCGGTGAGGTCGTCGAGCCTCCCCTCGAAGGCCCATAGTGCCGCCGTCTCCAGATCGAAGGCATTGGCATAGGCGAGATCGGGCGGGGTGCCGGCCGCCAGTGCCGCCTCGGTCTTCGTCATGACGCCGGTTGACGATGCGAACGTCAGGTCGACCTTCACGCCGCTCGTCGCCTCGAACTTGCGGATGGCGGCGGCCAGCGCCTCGTCCTCGGCGCGGTAGATGCCCTTCGTCCACCAGATGGTGAGCTTCTCCTGGCCGAGCGCCGGCATCGTGGACAAGCCGATCGCCAGCGCCGCCATGCCGGCCCACAGGCTCCTCATGCCCTTCCTTCCCTTTCCACGGTGCTCTGCGAGATTCGACATCGCTTCCGCGGCGCCGTCGTCTCCTGCAGGAGTCTACTGCCCGACGGCGTGGCGATCCAGAAACCCGCGCAGGAGACGGGCACATTGCCGCGCATGGGAGAAGGGCAACCCGTGCCGGGACCGGCCGATCACGTTCAGCTCCGCGCCGGGCAGCAGCCGATGCAGCTCCGCCATGACGGGCACTGGAATGAAGGGGCTGCCGTCGGGATGCAGCAGCAGCGTCGGGCAGCCGATCTCCTTCAGGCGTGCCGACAGGTCCGTGCCGATCAGGACGCCGAGCCCGTTGAGGATCGAATCGCGCGGCCACTGCTCCTGCTGGGCCGCGAACCACGCGCGGCGCTCGGGCGACAGCGCGTCGTCGTGGAAGCGATCCTTCATGAAGGTGTCGGACCACGCCTTCACGCCGCTGGCGCCGCCGAGCTGCCGCCGCCAGATCTCGACCCGCTGGATCGACGTGCCGAGATGGGCGCCGTTGCTCACCGTCAGCGTCGCGATGCGACGCGGATTCGCCAATGCGGCGGCCAGCGCCACCGTGCCGCCGATCGATTCGCCTACGAGATGGAAGCGCTCCACGCCCGCGGCATCCGCGACGGCGAACAGATCCTCCACCAGAAGGTCGAGGGACCATGGGAATTGCGCCGGCGGGATGTGCGAGCGTCCGCAGCCGCGCATGTCGAAGCGGATCAGCCGATGGGCATCGACCAGCTCCGGATACCAGTCGCCCCAGATGCCGGCGCTCGCGCCGATGCCGTGATGGAAGACGATCGCGTCGCGCGGCTGCCGCCAGGGCGAGGTCCGCTCGACGCTCTCGAAGTACAGCCCGCCATGGGCGGATGGTGCAAGCGGCATGTCGTCAGTCCGCCCGGATGCCCGCTCCCTGGATGACGTCCGCCCACTTCTTGCGGTCGGCGGCGATGGTCGCCTTCAGGTCGGCCGGCGAGCCGATGACCGTGTCCATGCCGCTCTCCAGGAAGCGCTTCTGCACGTCGGGCTTGGCGACCGCCGCGCGCAGCGCCTTGTTCCAGAGATCCGTCATGTCCGCCGGCAGCGCGCGCGGGCCGAACACGCCGAACCAGTTCACCACCGAGTAGCCCGGCACGAACTTCGAGATCAGCGGCAGGTTCGCGAACAGCGGCGACGGACGCGGTGAGCCGAACGCGATCGGGATCAGGTTGCCGCCGCCGATCTGTCCCAGGAACTCCGGCATGTTGCCGAACATCATGTCGCAATTGCCCGCCACCATGTCCTGGATCGCCGGTGCGCCGCCGCGGTAGGGCACATGCAGCAGGTTGACGCCCGCCAGCTTCTTGAACAGCTCGCCGGCCAGATGCTGCGATGTGCCGTTGCCGGCCGACGCATAGGTCAGCTTGCCGGGATTCTTCTTGGCGTGCTCGATCAGCTCGGGGACGGTGCGGAACGGCACGTGCTTGCCGAAGACGAGCATGTTGTAGACGCCGGCGACGTTCGCGATGGGCGTCAGATCCTTGTCGACGTCGATCGGCAGCTTCTGGCCGGGCATGACGGGTCCCACGCACAGGGCCGCCATGGCGGCGAGGCCGATCGTCCGTCCGTCGGCCGGTGAATTTGCGACCGCCTCGTTGGCGATGAATCCCGATGCGCCGGACTTGGTCTCCACGATGACATTCTGCCCGACCTCCGATTTCAGCGCCTCGGCCATGAGCCGGCAAAGCAGGTCGGCCGTACCGCCCGGCGGGAAGCCGCACAGGAACCTGACATCGCCGCCGATCTTGGGTTGAGCCCAGGCCCGCACGCCGGCGATCCCGAGCGCGGCCATGCCGGCCGCGCCCAATACAGCTCTACGCTTCATTTCGTTTCCTCCCTAAGCCGGATCAGCCTAGCATGTTCTTCGCCATGTCCGCCCCCTCCCGCCGAGCCGTCCTCACCGGCATCGCCGGCCTGGCCGGCTCGCTGCCGCTGTCGCCGCGTGCGCAGGCGGCCGATTTTCCCGACCGGCCATTGCGCCTCATCGTCGGCTTTCCGCCCGGCGGCCCCAACGACCTGCTGGCGCGCATCGTGGCCCCGGGCATCGGCGAGCGGTTGAAGCGATCGGTCGTGGTGGAGAACCGGGCCGGCGCAAACGGGGAGATCGCCGCGGCAGCCGTCGCCAAGGCGGTGCCGGATGGCAGTGTCTTCATGCTGGCCTCGAACGGCTCGACGACGGTGGCGCCGGCGCTCAACCGCAACCTGCCCTACGACGTGCGCACCGACTTCGCGGCGGTGGCGCCCATCGGCATCAACCCGATGCTGCTGGTCGTCCGCAATGACCTGCCCGCCAAGGACGTCGCCGAGCTGCTCGCCCTTGCCCGGGAGCGGCCTGGCAAGCTGAACGGCGCCTCCGCCGGCGCCGGCGGCGTCACCCACCTCGCGCTCGAGCTCTTCAAGTCGATGGGCCGGGCCGACATCGTCCATGTACCGTACAAGGGTGGCGGCCCGGCGATGGCCGATCTGATGGCGGGCCTCGTCGACGTCTATTTCGGTGGACTGTCGACGGCCTTGCCGCATGTGCGCGCCGGCAAGCTGCGCGCGCTCGGCCAGACCGCGCTCGCACGTTCGGCCGCGGCGCCGGACATCCCGACCATCGCCGAGTCGGGCCTGCCCGGCTACGATGCCGCGATCTCCTACGGCATCTTCCTGCCGGCCGGCGCATGGCCTGCCCTCGTCGAGCGCTTGCACGCCGCGGTCGACGCAACCGTGCGCTCACCGGAAATCGGGCGCAAGCTCACCGAACTCGGCGCCGATCCTCAGTACGGAAAGCCGGCGGAATTCGCGGCCTACGTGGCCGAAGATCTTCAGAAATGGGCCCGCCTCGCGAAGGAAGCGGGCCTCCGGGCGGACTGATCCGCCGTCACTTCACGGACGAGAAGGCCGTCGGCGCCAGGAACTGGTTGGAGACGTTCGCGACGATGGCGCCGTCCTTCTCGGTCTCGGCGCGCTTGGCGAGCCATTCCGGATCGCTGGCGAAGGCATTCCACTTCTTCTCGCGGTCGGCCAGCGATTCCCAAGCCAGCAGATAGTAGAGTTCCTGGTTCGATTCGCCGACCAGCGTGGTCCAGAAGCCGGCCTGCTTGATGCCGTGCTTGTCCCACAGCTTCAGGGTGATGTTGGCGAAGCGGTTGAGCAGTGCCGGCAGCCGGCCGGGCACGCACTTGTAGACGCGAAGCTCGTAGATCATCTCTCTCCCCTCCTTCAGGATCCTCAGAAGCCGCCGTCGAAGCGCGGCGCGAAACCATCGCCCTTGTGGTCGATGTGGCAGGGGAACGGCGCGCCGAAAAGGCAGGGGATCAGGCGAGGCCCCCCCCCCGCGCCATGCTCCCGCGCCCTTCGCCGGCCCCCCCGCGCGCCCCCC